>Ga0302248_1000380_pt1 | contig 44835 bp, 70 predicted proteins | sample AAG_UR_Leu_MG_FD_193528 | JGI IMG/M metagenome (GOLD analysis project Ga0302248, IMG submission 193528) | Enriched activated sludge microbial communities from anaerobic digester in WTTP, New Holstein, Wisconsin, United States - AAG_UR_Leu | ecosystem: Engineered > Bioreactor > Anaerobic >...
AAGTAGAAGTTTAGATAAGCATGTTAAGAGGAAAAAATAATGAGAGATCATGGTTCTAGACAAGTTGGTCCACCTGTTCCACAGATAGTAGAAGAGATCAAAGAAAAGGAGAATAAAGAAGATGGCAATGACACTAGTATTGTCCCTGAAGGACACACCGGACAAGAAGATCCTAGCGGGAGTTAAAACTTTTTGGTTTGATTACAATGTGTTAAATATTGTATTATCAGATGGAACATTAAAAGTTTATCCCGATAGGCATGTATTCAACGTTGAAGTTCCTGAGTATTATAAGGAGTCTATATGAAAATAGTAAAATGTGAGTTTTCAAAAAATGGTTTATGTACAGATAAAAATTGTTATCATTATGAAACCCATCAAATTATGAAGGAATGTGATAAATCTGAAAACAAATTGGATTCTTGTAGTTTAGGTATCTTATCAAGTTGTGTTGATCCTGAATAAATAGTAAAGGAGAATAGTATGAGTGAAAAAGGAAAAGGCATCGAGGTTGTTTCTGATCTTCCAAAGGTTGAAGGGGAAAAATTTGAGTCAGATGTTGAACTGAAGGTTCACGATACACCGATTTTTTATAGTACAAACGAGTCACCATTTGCTAGTAAAATTTATGCTCATGATGGAATGACTATTGATGAACTAATGGGAAAACCAAAACCACCAGAGGATACTGCTTTTGTAATTATTCAAGATGGTGGTGTTGGTGATGCTATCTGTGCAACCCCAATGATTAGATCAGCAAAGAAAACTTATCCAAACAAAAAAATTATTGTTGGATCTGCTCATGCAGATATTCTCAGAGGAAATCCAGATATTGATAGACTTTATCACCTTGGAGCACCTGGAGATTTATTTGATACTTGGGTAAAACCTTTAAGGCATTTTGGATCAGTTATTAAAAGAGATATTTATAATGCTTCTGCACATAAGCTCTTTCCTGGTCCATTGAGTATGATTTGGTGTCATCTTTACAATGTTCCTTTTGAAGGTGATGATATTAAGGTTCATCTTTCTGAAGATGAAATTAATGAAGCAAAGTATTTTATTAAGTCATTCAAACGACCTGTTATTGCTATTCATGGAACTGGAGCAAAACTTCTATTTAATCCAGCTGTTCAAATTACACCAAATAAAGATTGGTTCCCTGAGTATTGGATTGAACTTGTAAAAATCCTTACTGAAGATTTTGATGTAATCCAGTTTGGTGGAGCAAATGAAATGGAGATTCCTGGAGTTACAACATATCTCCTAGGAAGAACTTCAATTAGACAGACTGCAGCATTATTAACACAATGTCTTACATTTGTATCTATTGATAGTTTTGTTGGTCATTGTGCTCCGGCTGTTGGAACGAGAGGTGTTGTAGTATTTGGAAGAAGCAATCCATATATTGCTGGTCATACCACAAATAAAAATGTTTGGGTTCCAGATTCATGTCAAGAAAATGATATGTTCTGCGGAAGACCTCAAGGATATTTTGGAGACTCAGAATTATTCCAGGGGCAGCTTCGACCTTGGGTTTGTCCTCATAGATCATGTATGCGAGCAATCAAACCTTCAATGGTATTGAAAGTTGTGTATGATCTCATTGGAGAACTCAAAGTAGCAAAGATGGAAGAACAAACAAAAAAATAAGACCATAGCCGCGTTCTGCCTTTTCCTTGTCGTGGGGGAGGGGACACCACTTGTCAGGTTCCTACCTGGCTTGTGGGTCCCACTCCCTATTTTTTTCGCTGTTATAAACCATACCTTTTGAATGGAAAAACTTCCCGGGCGAGTTTTTTCATCTCTGTATAGCTCAGTTCATAAAGAACTTTTGCTGCGTCTTTGTCATCCCCAAAAGAAGTTACCCGGTCCGCATCAAGAACTACTTCAATCACTTCTGCTTGAGGAATATCCCCATCCGATTCTGCGAGTAAATCATGACCAATGTAGTTCCATGTTCTATTCATTGCCGAGATTATTCTCTTTTTCATTTCAGGATCAATGTCCTTCAGTTTCAGATTTACCTTCTTCTCCATTCTCCACCTCGTCGAGCTTTTTGACTATATGAATTAGAGTTAGTTTTTTTCCCAGAAATGCACCCAGAAGAATAGCACAGAAGATACATCCAGAAAAGAATATTGATTCTAATCCTTTAAATAATGATGTTAAAGATGCTGCTGTTGTTATGACTATAATCATAGCAATAGACATGATGATTGGAACTTTCAAAAAAAGTTCATTTTCTTTTCTTATTTCTTCAATTACTTTCTTTAGGTCCTCCAGATACTTTTGACTCTGCTGAAAGTCCATCAATTTTCTCCTTTGCCATTTCTTCAACATTTCCACTTTTCAAATCGACAGAAACCTTCCCAATTCCCTTTTTTGCCAGTCGTATAGCTTCATCAATATCCAGAGAAGCAGGATCGTTTCTCAGAGATTCAATTAGAGCATAGACCCATGCAATAATTGTCCATCCAAGAGCAGCGTTGATGATGAAGATTTTTGAATAGTTTAGTTTGTTTCTATACATAGCAATAAAAGTTGGAATAAAATAAATGGCCAGTGCTGAAACAATTAGAATAACTCCCCTCATAGAATCCTCCTTCTCCTTAAAAATATAATTCCTTGCCTTTGGAATTAATATATATAGAATTTATTTATAATATGGTATTTTTTATTCCGATTTTGATAAACGATAAGAACAAATAATAAACATGCAGTGCCACTCCCATGGTAGGATAACTGGATGATAGATGTCAATGTAAATGAACGAAAAAAGTTAGATTTTAAATTCAGTGACCTTAGTACGGTCAAACATGCGAAGTTTTCGGTTATCACACCAAATAACATTTTATTTACATTTCCGGCAAATATAGATTATCAACAAAATAAAATTTTTGTTGATCTGCCAATATTGAGTAATATTTTCAGAACTGAAATAGTTTCAACCTGTAATTTAGAAATGGTTGATAATAGAAATAAGGTTTTAAGAAGTTCTCAGCAACAAATTCGATTCCATTCAAATCAAACCCCATCAAAAGAAAATCAAGTCGGAGTGGATGTTTCCCTTCCGTTTCCTAGTATTGTTTTGAAAAAAATCAGTAGAGATACATCAAGAGTAAGAGAAAGGATGCATTAATGAGAGAAAGAGAAAAATCAAAAGGGGAGCTAAAGACTGAAAGGAGTTTATTATTAGATTGTATTAATATTCTAAAGGGTTTCAAAGTTAATGAACACACAGAGGAAAAATTAGAATCTGTATATAGATTCTTAGAAATAAATAACCTTTCAGATTTATCGAACCTTAGAACTGCAATACTTATAATGAGAGAAAATGAAACTGATGAAGATGATTTTTTACTTGATGAAGTAGATGATTTAATCAACGAAACAATACTTGATCTCGAATTTCTGGTTCAACAGAAATATAATAAAATTTAGCATTAGCATAGTTCTTAATATGGGAGACTAAAGAACGATGTCACGTACACACAAATTCGCGGAAAGATTTCTTAATAAACTCCAAAGGGAATCCACTCAAGAAACATTTGAGATTTTAGAATTGCTGATGGAAGAGTTGGAGAATAAAAACGATCCAGATCCTGCGGAAGTTCAACTTGTGGAGAGTATATATCTCTTCGTCGAAAAGATGAAGTTGATGGAAGGAGCGATGAAGAAATATTTAGTAGAATCTAGATCTGATAGTCTTCCTGGAAATAAATTATCATCTTTATATGAGGAATTAAACAATGAAATTGAACGAGATGAAGATTAAACTTGGTGAGGAAATTGTAAAGTCTCCCAGACTTTTAAAAGAAGAAAAATTAGAAATTCTAGCGTGTATAAAAGAAGAGAAAAACTCTGAGATGATAGAGTCTATTTTACATGAGTATAATCCTCCTTGTTTAGAAAACAAAAAGGAAAAGGTACATAAAGTAAACGCAAGACTTGGATATGAAATTGCAACTTTAGCGATTAAAGGGTGTCTGAAAAGAGCAAACAAAATAGAAGATCAAAAAAAGAGGGAACTGGCAATTTCAAAGTGTAAAAAAATTAGAAAATATACATAAAAAAAGTTTCTAAGAAACTATAAAATAAGAAAATGCCGAATTTTTTTCTCAATTAAATTGGGGATTTACATATGCGAGAAGTACTGAAATTTCTGTTTCTGAGTATTTACCATGTACTCAGTTTTAGTTTGTTTCTTAGATAATATTACGGAGATGGATAGATGCCTGGAGATGAAGAAAAAATCGTACTTTCTAGAGCTGACCTCTATTTAGTTATGGAATCTTACCGTAATAATATTGCACTGAATACTACATTAGTAGAGCAGCAAAAACAAGTAATGATATTGCAAAATGATATTATTGATAAACAACAAGATTTAGCAGAGGTTTTAAAAGAAATTTCACAAAACGCAAAGGAATTAGTTAAGAAACAAGAAGAGGTTTTAAAGAAAACAGAGGAATCAGCTAAAAAGTTTGAATCATGTGCAGAGGAAATTGCATGTAAAGAATCTGATATTATTAAAGCACAGCAAACTCTGGATAATACATTAGATAAAGCTAGGGCAGATTTAATAAACTCAATGAGTCTTGACAGAGCTGCTTGTGCACAAGATCATACAGCTTTAAAGGGAACTATTAAAGGTATCATTGGAACATTTGCAGCGATAGTACTTGGTTTGATTGGTTTGATTGCTACGCTATTTACGAAATTTAATTTGTTAGATGATTTTCAAAAAAGCTTGGATGTTCTTAATAAAGCACTACCAGAAATTCTGAAGAAACTTGGATAGTGGTGAGGAATTACGTAATGCAAAAGAAAATTCTTATTTTATTGACAAATGAAAATAAAGAGTGTATTGAGACTATTACGAAATTGATAAATAAAAATATCAAAGGTGCTGAAGTTGTTGCGTTCGAAAATAAGAAGCAATTGTTACAATATGATAATCTTGAAGATTCAGATCTTATAATTTCTGATATTTCCGTATCTGAACACAAAGAAGAACTACGGGTATATTATGACCAACTAATTAAAGTTGCATCACCAGAAAAAATCCCAATGTTATTAGTTGTATCTGATGACCAATTTGATGAATCTTTAGTCAATTATTTTGCAAAATGTGCTATTTATGATTTTATAAGGAAACCATATAACTATCCAATTTTTGTTAATAGAGTAAAAGTTTTATTGAATATTCCACGAACTAAAAAGTATCTTGAAGATGCTAAGAGAAAGGTAGAAGTAAATTTATGGAATGCATTAAATTATTCTAACTTATTAATTCTTGTTCTGGATAAAGAAGGAAAAATAAAACTTTGCAACTATAGATTATCTAAGTTTTTGGGTGTTGATAGGGAAGATGAACTTGTTGGAAAATCTTGGTATGATTTTTTAAATGAATCAGATCAATCAATTTTCATTTATATTCAAGATAAGATGAAATCCAAGACAGAAGGATTTGAAGAAGTAGCATATGATATTTTAACACCAGATGGGAACATTGCTGTAAAATGGTTTGTATCTATTATTAATGGTGACTTAAATTGGACCTTCTGTGTAGGTATGCCAATTTATTCTGGTATAACAGTTGAAGATAATCTTGATGCTTTAAGATCATATTTTAGAGATATTATAGTAAAAGATAGAACTACAATAAATGCGATGAAAGAAGTTACAAAAAAATTTTCCGAACAGATTCAAATGCGTAACAAAATAATAGAGGATGATGATAAACAACCATATAATGGACTTGCTAAAGATGTAGATTTTACAACATAATTTGGAGGATTAAACAATGGCAGAAGCAACTGTTGTATATAAATATGAGGCGAATTGTTCAATACCATTTATTTTTATCAGGTATGATTATAATGCTGGAGTACCTGCTGGATCAGAAATAAGCGAATTGGTTGAACTTCCTATGTTTGCACCACTTCCAAATTATGCAAACGATCCTAAATTAGTACTTGGTGGAAATTGTTATGCAATAAGAATTGCACAGATTGGTGTTGCTTGTTTATCCGCAAATTATGATCTTAGGATCTTTAATAAATTTGGTGAGTATTCTGATTTGATTGATTCTGTAAATGAAGTATTGGTTTATAAAAACTTAGTGAAAACGAAATTAGACACTGATTTTGGTGAGTTTTATCTAGCGATAAATAGAGATGAACCTTCTACAAATAAACTTTATCTATACATTAATAATTATGATGTAGATACAGGGCCAATTAGACTCGATGTAGTTTATATGCCTGTACATACAGCACCTTTTGTAAGATAAATTATAGGAGTAACTAAGGATGACAACTATTAGAATTAAACCAGCAGAAAAAGCTGGGGCTGGAGGAGGAGTAAAGTCTGATGGTAGTGTTTGGGTATGGGGAAGAAATAATTATGGTCAGTTAGGAATTGGTAGTACAGATGATAAATCATCTCCAGTTTCAGTACATAATTTGCCAATATCACAAGCTTGGAGATTAACAAAAGGATTTGAAGTTAATATTCTTTCTGGAACTGAAGGTGGTTGTGGTGGAATTGAAGCTTATGCTCAAGGAAATAATATTTTAACTACACTTCAAGATGTTACAAGCGGAACTTTCTATATGAAACTTTACGATTCTGATGGTACTGTTTATGCTGAAAATTCTACAGATATTGGTGGAATTTTCCCATATGGTTTAACTCTTAATACTATAAAATCTACTGATTGGACAAGATGGAATGGCGAAGTAAATGTTGTTCAGTATTCTAAATGGGATACTACAGATGCTACAGCAATTGTTAATTGGACAGTAATAGATAGTGGTGTTTGGAGTTGGGGAGAAAATCAACCACTATGGTATACAGGAACACAGTTAAATAATGAAAACTGGGCATTTGTAACTGTAGAGAGAGAAGGTGAAAGTTCACCAGTTACAGCATTGAACTATTATATAACCAATGGAGATGCTACTACAGTTGTGGATCAAACTACTTTAACAACTGATGTATATAGTGATTACTTCGTAGGATATACTGATGTTTATATGTGTGATACAGATGATGGTGGATTTGCTGTACTATATAGAGTTAATGATGGTACTAATGCAATTACATATAATCTATATGTAAGAGATAGTTCTGGTGCAGAAGTAGTAACTTTAACTGGAATTGAAGCAACACAAATTGATGGAAGAAATATTTTCAATGTTGGTGGAAGATTATGGGTATGCTTCTGGGATGGTCCAGTAACTGCTCCTGATGCTGGTTATATTCGAGTTTATGAATATGATGGAACATTAACAAAAGAAATAACTCTTGATGCTGGGTTTGTTGGAAATAATGGTTACATTGGAAAACCTGGTTATTTTGACACAACTCCTAATGCAGTTGTTCTGTTCGGATGTGGAGGAAAATATAAGTTATATAACAATTCTGATTTAACTCTGTATAGTAGTGGAACACTCAAAGTTAATTCTATAACACCAAATTTCTCTGGAAAATGTTTAACAAGAGATGATGGTAATGTTGTTTGGGTACCTGAAATGCAAGGACCAAATTATCCAGAATGGTATTTAGTTGAACTATCAACGGAATATAAATACTAACGGAGATTTGATATGAAAATTCTCGAAGAATATCTTCTTTATCTTGTAGAGAATGATACTGAATTTGTTGATGAAGAATTTGATGAAACAGAGGAACAGTTTGATCCTATTTCTTTGGGTCTTATTGCTGCTGGTGTTGGTGCTGCTAGTACTGGTTTAACTGCTGCCAGACTAGCAGCACAAAGAAGAAATAGAAAAAAGTGTATTGCATTTGCTAGTAAAATAGATAATCCAGAAGAGAGAAAAAAAGCTTTTGTGCGATGTTACCAAGCAGGTCAGGGGTAACACAATTTTTGAGAACAAATTATAAATAAGGTAAATACATTTGTATATAGGAAGGATATGGTATGAAACATTATGGAATTGATATGGATGGAGCTTTCCTTGTAGAATCTGTAAGTTCTTTACCTACTTGGAGTGCTTCATATCAAGGACGTTTAATATATTTGACTACTAATAATACATTGTATTATGGTCACTCTGGTCAATGGAATCCAATAGCTGGAGGTTTTGTAGATAGTACTACTAATTTTGTTGGCGACAGACAAGTAATGGTTTCTGATTCTGGAATCTCTGGACCAATTAGAAGATTACATCTTGCTGAATCGTCTGGTTCATGTGAACAGGTTCTAGAAGTTGCAGATGGTTTAGCAAACTGGAAAAAATGGAATTTTGTAGTTTCTGGAGGAACCGGTTCAAAACAACAACTTAATATAAGAATACTAAATGATGCAGGTTCATCAGGAACACATAATGCTCTTATTATGGGATCATATGTTGCTATTAGTACTTGGTCACCAGATTCTGATCCGAATCCATCTTCTTCAATAAATTTCTATAATGGTAGTGGAACAAAACTTGCATCTATTTGGAGGTCTACCTCTACTTCTCCAGATGTTACACCAAACTCTAATGGAAGACTTTCTTCTGGAAAAATATTTAATGCAGTTTGGAATGACATTGTTGACTTTTTGGAATTAGAAGAAGAACTTGATGAAATTCAATATGGTAGAGTTTATGTAATGGATGATAACTTTAAAGTTAAAATTTCAGATCAATATTGTCAAGATGGTATCATAGGAATTGTATCTGATACATATGGATTTGGTGTTGGTTCTAAAAATCTTGGTAAAAAAGAACTTCCTATTTCAATCGGCGGTTTTGTTTTAGCATATGTTGATAAACAATACAAAACAGGAACACCACTAACTTGTGGTCCTAATGGAACACTTGTTGAAATGAATGCTGGTACAAAAATTAAATTTCCAGAAAGAATTATTGCTACTTATCTTAGACCAGAAAAAAGTGATGAATGGAATGGAATAAAAGTTAATGGAAGACATTGGATAAAAGTGAGGTAGGAAATGGTGACTTTTAATGATGTTTTTTCTGTCCAAGGTATAACTATAGTAGTAACAGAAGATTGTAATCTTAGATGTAAATATTGTTTTGAAGAACATTCTAAAAATAGTATATCTTCAAAAAATATAACAGAAATTATTGATAAAGTATGGACTAATTTTCTGAAAATTAATGATTCAGAAAGACCATCTAAACTATCAATTTCTATTTTTGGTGGAGAACCACTACTTGTATTTGAGCAATTAATGGTTCTTTTAGATCATTGTAGTTTAAATAATTACTCCGTTTCTGTTGGAATTACAACAAATTTAACTATGTTAACAGATAAAATGATAGAAATATTTGATGCATATCAAGTTGGTTTATTAGTTTCTATTGATGGAATAAAGTTTGTTCATGATAAAAATAGATGTGGTACATTTGATATAGTAGAGAAAAATATTAAACGGTTGGTTGATAATAAGTTAAACCATTTACTGGAAGCTAGAATGACAATTTTACCTGAAGATTTTAAGTACATGGTGGATGGAATTAAATGTATATTTGAAATGGGAATTGATAATATAGCACCGATTCCTATAACAGATATTCCATGGACAGAAAATGATAGAAAAACCTTTGCTGATCAATTAGATATTTTATATAACTGGGTAATACAGTTATATGAAGATCTAGAGAATAAAAGAAACTTAAGTGTTAAACTAATTGATGATAACTTGTATTTATGTATTAACGAAAATCATAAAATGGATTTAGTTCCTTGTACAATGGGAAGCACTAAGTGGGTTTCAATTGGTCCTTCTGGTGATATATATCCATGTCATCAATCACATACTAGAAGAAACCAAAGAGATTCCTGGAAAATTGGAAATATTCTTACTGATATAATTGATGAATCTAAAATTTTAGGTCAGGTTAAATCACACCAATGGGAAAAGAACGATAATTCAATATATAACTGCAGTAGCTGTAATGCAAGTTATATTTGTAGAGGTGGATGTCCATCTGAAAATTTTGAGGTTTGTGGTTCTATAAATAAACCAACTGATAGCTGGTGTGATTTTGTTAGAATATGCAAAGAAACTGTTTCTAAATACCATAATAAAATACTACAAACTAATAATATAAGAAACAGAAAAATAAATACCTTAAAAGTTAATATTGAAATTATGAATGAAGTTAATAAAATAATAGAACTCGAACCAAATGATATTTCTTATCAAATTAAGATTTTCAATTTGTATGAGTTATTAATTTCAAATGAGTCACTTATAATAGAATCGTTTAGAAACTATTTTCTTCAAGTATTTAATGGGGAAAAAGAAAAGATAAAAAACAGAATAACTGGAGATTTATAACATGCCTAAAAGTCCTCCAAACAAGAATGACAAAGCGGATAAACAAGATTTAAATAGATTAAATTATACGCCATCAGATGATGAAAATACTGTAATGCAAGAAAGGAATTTTCAGGGAGTTGTTAATATTTGGGACAATCCCCCAAGTTGGCCAACAAGACTATATAAATATCCAACTTCTGGTCAACAAATTATAACACCGATTAGAACTCCAAAACAACAAGGAGATGTGATACTACAATCTGATTGTAATAGTTTTGCTGGAGACGTAAAAAGTCTTGGTCAAAGACTAGATTCTTGGATTCCACCTTCTGGTTGGGCAACAATTCCCACACCATTATCAGAAAACCCTTCGTTGTCTCAGGAATCTCATATGCAGACTGTATATAATGTTTTGAATAATATTATTTCTCTTTTAAATAGTAAAGATAGTTGGTGGGATTCTAATGACTATTGTGCTAGAAGCTGCCAAGTTGCTTGTCAAGTTGGGTGTCAAGTTTCATGCCAAGGATGTAATATTTGGCAATGTCACGACCAAAAGTGTGGAGTACATTAATGTTCTCTGTTATCAATAGAATTAGTATTAAACTAAATAGTTTTTGTAACTCGAACTGCAAGTATTGTCATCAAAGTAATATAGATAAAAATACATTTACCAATTTTTCAAATTTTTCAAATCTTATTTCTTTTTTGAAGAAATTGAATCTAGATAGTGAAGTTGAAGTAACTTTAACTGGAGGGGAAGTAACATTATATCCAGAAAGGTATATTGAAGCAGTTAAATGGTTTACTCGTTTAGAAAGAGAAATAGATATTAAGTTTAGATATGCAGTTGTTTCAAACGGAACAAATATAGATATTATTCTGGATTGGATAAATAAAAAAATTTTAGAATCTAAAAGAACAGCAATATCTTGGGATGGAATATATAGTGAGTCAAAATCTAGACAATCTAAAAATAGTAAGTTTTCTGACTTATTTTTCAATAATGTTATTAAAAAAATTGGTTCCTCAAAATATAATAAATATATTTATATTTCTCATGCAATAACACCGTTTACCATAAAATATTTGTATGATAGTTTCAAGTTTGCAATTGATAATGGTATAAAAAATATTGGTTTTTACTATATTCATGAAGCTAATTACAACGATAGAAATTTTGTTTCTTCGTTTAGAGAAAATATAGAAAAAATTGCGTCACTATTTGTTTCTTGTTATAAAAATATAGAAACTAGATTTACATACTATAATTGGCAAATGATTTATTCTAAAAAAAATATGAAACAGCTTGATATTATTAAATCTACAAAATGTCATAAACTAGGAAGAGTCCTACATATTGACCAGTTTGGAGATATTTATCCCTGTGTATATTTTGGTGACCATAGAGCAATGTGTATTGGAAACGTAAAAGATGGATTTTTGAAAAGGGATGTTATTGCTTCATTTCTTAATCAATATTCTGAAAAACCGTTGTGTAATTATAATGAGTGTAATAATTTTCACTGTTTTGAATGTCCAGCTTCTTGCTATGTTCATAATGGTCATATGATGAAAAGATTTTCAAATTTATGTGAACTATTAACAATAGAGAAAGATATATACGATAGATACATAAAACTATTGGATATAAATAAATTAGATGAAAAATATTTTTGGAATGAAATTGAACATGAAACTAAAACTTACGAAAATAGATTATCCTCAGTAGATTCTGTAAAATTACCATTTGGAGAGTGTTATTTAGATAACAAAAACTTAACATTGTCGAATAACTATGAAATGGTAAGATCATGGTTGAAAGATTTCCAAAGTATATAAATACCGTTTATGTAATGTTAACAGAACAATGTCCACTAGATTGTGTATATTGTTATATTAAAAATAGAAAAGATGATACACAGTTAAGATTTGAGTATGTAGAAAAATTATCATCTTTATTTGATAAAAACACAAAACCAAAAATTATATTTTTTGGTGGAGAACCATTACTAAAACTTGAATTAATTAATGATATCGTTAATGAATTTAAAGATAAATTTACATTTCAGGTTGTCACTTCTGGAGTATTAAATTGGAATAAATTTATAGATGAAATTTATATAAGAAATAAAGATATATTTGATCTGCAAGTTTCTTGGGATGGATTAAATAATACAAATAGAACTTTAAGAAATGGATTTGAAGTTGGAAATTTTGTATTGAAATCTGTATATGATAGTTTAGAAAAGTCTATTCCAATTCAAATAAGATCTGTAATAAATGAACAAAATGTATCTGATTTATTTAAAATTTATTTAACATTTAGAAACATTAAAAAAGATTTTCCGTGGTTTACTGGTGATATGACAATTGTTCATCAAGTAGTATTTCCTTCTTTTTTTATAGAAAAACTTAAAAGTGAGTTAGAGCTTGTTTTAAAAAATATTTCATCCGATCTTGAAAATTTTGGTTTAAATGTATTTATTCCACAATTTATATTATCAAAAATTTCTGCAATAGTGTCTGGAAAGCGTGGTGGTTCCTGTGATGTTGGTAACTATATTGTTTTAAGACCAAATGGTTATTTATACCCATGTACTATGTTATCTCAATACGATGATAATTTTTCTTTTGGTCATATAGATAGTGAGAATTTTAGATGGGAAATAATAGAAAAACTAAAAAAATTGTCATTGGTGCAAAAGTGTAAGGAATGTAAATTTTATAGTATTTGTGATGGTGGTTGTAGATATGAACGGTTACTTGCTTTTGGTGAAGATTGGAATAAAAAAGTTTTAGAAACAACTTGCTTAATTTCTGAACTATGGTATAATACAGTAAGCGATTTTATTTCAAACTTAGATAAAAAATCTTTTGATATTATAAATAAGAGAATTTTAAACTTTATTTCATGGAGATCATTATACGAACTTGGTAAATACAACGAATCTAAAAAATTTAGAACATGGGGAAATTAATGTGACACCATTTGAAAAATCTATCAATATATTATCTAAGATAGCTCCATATAGTAGAAAGCAATTTGAAATTTTTTTAAATACTACGTTTAATTGTCCACTAAAATGCAAATATTGCTATGTAGATCAATCAAACCCTAATGGGTTATCTTATGAACAGGTTGAATATATTATTGAAAAACTATGCATGGAACCTAAAAGAAAGTTTGTAAAACTTATTGGTTTTTTTGGTGGAGAACCATTATTAAAAGTTGATATAATAGAAAGAATAATTGAAAAGTTTTATAACCATCCTAGTATGAAGAATATAACTTTTGGTGTGATTACATCGTTTTCTGTGAACCAGGATAGATTATTGAGATTACATGATAAATATCCGTTATTTGATATTGTAATATCTTATGATGTTGACAACTCTGAAAGAGTTCTTCATAATGGAAAACCATTTGATATGTTTAAATCAAGCAATCTTTCTTTGAAAGATTTGTCTAAGTATAATAAGAATATTGTATTTCAGAAAATAATCACTGGAAGAGAAAAAAAGTTAGAAAATGATTTAGTTACTTTACATAAAATTTATAACGATTATAAAATAATGTACTCGTTTGGTCTGGATAAAACACCACTAAATGTTAATTATGATAATGTTTTATATGGAGTTTTAGAATACCTAAAATCTATATTACTAGATATTTTTAGTGGCAGGCAAGATTTTTATATTCCAAAACTTATAGCAACATTTTTTTTAAGCTATAGAAATAAAGTTCTTGGTGAACAATTGTTTAGTGGTTGTGGAATTGGTCAAAACTTATTTATAGATGGTGCTGGTAATATAAGTTTGTGTTCGATATCTTATCACACAAACTCATTTATAGTTAAAGAAGGTATTTATGATAAAGATATTGCAGAATATTATACAAATCTTGAAACAAATTATTTAAATAACGAAATGTGTAAAAGTTGTAGAGTAGCAGGTTTTTGTAAAGGAGGTTGTTTAATATATAGATATGAACAACATGGGAAATATGATATTCCAAATAGTGAACACTGTAAACTAATTAGTGCGATATATGATGCATTTGATTTTATAATGTCTCATTTAACAGAAGATCAAAAAAATAAGATATATTTTTCGTCAATATCTATTTTATCTGCTATTTCAGAATATTGTCATGACTTTAGAAAACGGAATGATTTTCAATCTACAATTATGAATATCAGGAGGTAATTAAAAAATGTTTCTCTGGTTACCTGAAAGGATATATAATAATATTAAAGATAATAAAGAATATCTTAGTATAATTAAACCAATAGAAGATAAATTGGCGGAAATAGATGATCTTGTTTTGTTTAATAATGTATATGTTGATGGAAGTATTCTAAATCCTGCAGACTTTTGGTTGAAATCTAATTTATCTGGATTGGATAAAAAGCTATATTCTATAATCATGACAGATTTTTCATCTTTTTCAAAAGATGATATTATAAAATTTCTAAACGATGAGCAAGATATTGAAAACAAACTTTTTATTTTATATGAGGCTGAATCATCTCTAGTTGGAAATCCAGACGACTTTTATTTTGAGTTGGTTGGTAACTTTATAGAAATTGTTGATAAGAATAGTGAAACTATATTTTCTGAAAGGATTTATGTAAAATATTTACAATATAAATCTCTACTAATAAGAAGAAACATCCTTACTTCTTCTGAATTTGTTGGTGTATCTGAATTTGATTCGTTTTTTAACTATATAATGGAAATAAAAAATAAGATTTGCAACTTGTTTTCCAACTCAGATTATATAAGAAACATTATTTGTCATAAAGTTATATTTGAAGTTATGTTATTTTCTTTTTATGTAATGTTTAACCATGTTTTAACTCTAAAAAATAACGAGTTGAATTATATTCATAATAAATGCTTATCATTATGTTACAACACTGACGATAATCCAATTAAGTTTAAGTACTCTGGTAGTAGTCCATATGAAATAGGAATGATGTATGTAATATTTCAGCATTTTATTGTTAGATCTGATTTACTAGAGTCTGTTTCAATACACAATATGATTGTTGATAGATGTAACGAAATGTTAAAAAATAAGAAACTGTTAATTAAAGCATCCTTACACCATAATTTAGACGATTTATTATCTGTTCTTCTTTCAATGTTTGTTGTTAATAAGATTAATCTATTACTCCCAACATTTTATACATCTAAAATAGATGAAACATTATTAACAGAAAACGAGAAAAAGGTTATTATAAACGGAGATTTTTCTAATATTGTAAAAGAAAATTTATCTATGTGTCATTTTAATAGTGTTGAATCTAGGATAAGACAAATTAGAAACAAGTTTGAGATTTAAAATAGAACAAATAATAAAGTATATAGTAGAAGTGGGAGGATAATATGAAAGAGTATTTCAAAAACTTTTGGTTCAATTTAAAGAGAACATCATTTGATATTCTTATACTAGTTGTTATTATTGGTGCTATTAATTTTCTTCCTCCACCTGAATCTGGTGTTGTAACTCTATTTTTAGCTAAAATTCTGTTTGTATCCGCTGGTATTCTTTTTGCCCATATTACAAGAAAACTATATTGGTCATATATTTCATTTAGTACCGAAACAGATAACATGAGGAAGTTGATGATTATTGTTTGGTATGCATCAATTATATTCGCAGTTACTAGAGGTGGTTAATGTTAAAGGGATTGGTTCTAAATACAGATGGTTCTTTAAGAGGTTCATTTATTAATGCACTAATTACTTTTGTTTATTTAGTTTTAATAGTAACTGGTGTGTTTTATGAACCTGTTAGAGCAGGAATTCAAGCACAACAAACATTTATGACATGGTTTTTCGCAACGTCATTTGGTCTTTGGATTGGAAAAAAGACTGTGGAGATTATAGTAGATGGAAAAACTACTAAGGTTTCTGATAATTAGTTTTTTAATTATTTTTTTTACTAGTGATTTATATGGTCTTGACAGATGTAGAGAATTTATTACGGATGTTCGAAATTCTCATATAAGAAATTTTGATGGAAACTTTCCTTGGTGGTATGCTCTTGGTCAAATAGAGCAAGAGTCAGCATGCAGAGCAAATGTTACAGCTTTCGATGCAGGTATGGGTCTTACACAATTTATGCCTGCTACATGGAATAGTATAAAAAAGCAAATGGGAAGACCAGATTTGAATCCATACAAAGCACAGGATTCAATTGATGCTCAGGCATTCTATATGGCATCAATTCAAAAGAAAGAGAACTGGACGAACCCTAAACGGTTGTGGATATCATATCAAATCTACAACGGAGGAAGAGGGTTACTATATAAAGAATATCAAAGAGCTGGTGTTCTGGATTGGGATTTAATGAAATCTGAATGCCAAAGAAAAAAGATTAAAATGAATTGGGGAACTCTTGACTTATGTGAAGTCAATTATGACTACAGTAAAAAGGTTTACAAGCGTGGTGATAAATATAGATTAGCAAAAGACCATTATTCATATAGATTCTGGTAACTTGGAGGAATAATAATGTATAAAGAAACCTTATACGAAATTATTGATAAAGCAATAATTGAAGATAAAATTGAAACTAAACATTATCTTAAAATTAATGAAAAAGTTTCTAAATTAAATAATTTTGAGTGTTGGAGAATTGTTAGAGAACATGGAGAAATAAATGAGAAGAAATCACTACTTTCAGAAGATAAATATTCTGAGTTACTAAAAGGTGCGCTCCAAGCTAGAGGTGTTCCAAAAGAAAAGATTTTGAGTATTCTGGCATCTAGAGCAAAAGTAGCAAGAGTTGGAAAAGGAGCACTCGATGCATCCAAGGGAATAAGGAGAATTTAAAATGAAAGAATTTTTTAAGAATCTATGGAACAATAAATTAGTAAAGATAATTGGGAGTATTGTGGTTGGTCTTCTTGTTTTGTCTCTTGTTTTTTATGTAGCTAATACATGGCCAAGACAGAGCGTCATAGATCAAATTGTAAAAGAGAGACAAGTAGAAATTGAGAAGAAATTTCAAGAACAAATTGATTTGAAGAATGGAGAAATTGATTCTCTAAATACTAGGATAGCACAATCAGAACAAGAATATGCAAGTCTCAAATCAAAATATTCGAAACTTAAGAAGGATTACGCAAATGTGGAAAAACCAAAAGACACTCAAGATACTAAGCGTAGGCTTAATGCTATGGGCTATACTACTCGTTAGTCCTGTATATGCGCAAACATCTCAACCAGATGTTTGTCTTCCAGCAGAAACAGCTGCGCAAGTTGTTGTAGATCTTGAAAAAGCTAAGATCATGCAGCAACAAGTAGACCTTCTAGAAAAGCAAACCCAGGAACTAGAAAAGCAAGTTGAATTATTAAAACAAATTGGTACTCTACAAAAAGAGCAGGTAGATATTTCTAAACAAACCATTGATGATTATAAAAAATTGATGGAAGATAAAGATAAAATATGTGAACAAAAGATAAAAGATGCTAAACCCGGATTCTGGACTACTGTTACTCAGTATGGAATATTTACAGCTATTGGTGTTGTAATTGGTGTATTAATTATGTAAGGAGATTCTTATATGTATAAAGATTTTTTACACGAAATTATAATCAATGCATTAACCGAAGATAAAATTACACATGAAATGTTTGAGAAATTACAAACCAAAGTTGAAAAAATGAATAACTTTGAAGCATGGAAACTTATTAAAGAACAAGAAGCAACAATTATGCAATTAGCTAGAAAGATTCCTGGTCAGAATTTAAAAAAGATTGCTTCTCCAGATCTTATGTTTAGAAGAAATGTACATAAAGCACTAAAGCATTTTGGTGGAGATATTCCAAGTTCAGTAGGAATTAAAGGTTATCGAAAAATGATTGATAAAGTTTATCCAAAAAAAGGACTTCCAAATAAGTTTATGAAAGCGATGGGAGATGTTGAAAAGATACCAGGATCTAGAGCTGAAAAAACTATGACAGATTTTTATAAAAGAAGACAAGAATTATATGATGCAGCTAAGAAACGGAATAAAACTCCAGAATTAAAAAGGATAATTAAAAGAATGGAAACTAGGGCTGCTTCTGTTGAGAAATACCCACCAGTTTAGAGCCTCTTTCTGGAGTAAATATACGAAAGGATAATTGTATGTCATCGAAGTGTGCACTTTGTAATCCAAAAGAGAAGGATTGGGAAGAACAAGGGTTCTATGGATCTAGATGTGGAATGTGTAAAGCAAATACAGCATTCCTTGTTGCTTCAGAACACAGACAAAATATTGAACCACATGAAAGAGAAATTGTTAGTCAGTTAATTGAAAAATATTATCCTGGTTTTAAAGAAAAAAATATGAGTAAAACTAATAAGTTTCATTGGTATGCATTTTTAGTTAAAGAGGGACAATAATGCCTGACAATAAATATCTAAGTTATTTACAAGAATCTAAAGAAGAAGATGATATAAAGAAGGCAATCCGACAGACCAAATCAGAATACAAAAGAAAAAGGAATTCTATAAAAAAGAAGATAAATGATGCAAGAGTCAAGTACTCGCAATATACAGGAACTGTAGGTCATACAGTAGCAAAAGAGATTATTGGAACATTTGAAACAGAGTTAGTTAATTTACAAGATGTTTTTACAAAAAAACTTGCATCATTATACTCAAGGTTAAAAGTTATTAGATCAAAGAGAAGTGTTAAAACACTAGCAATAGCTTCGATCATATTGGCATCATATGAATTATATGATGTTTATATCAAAAAGTATAAAGAACAATGTTCTAAGAAAAAAGGATTTGATAAAATTCTTTGTTATCGTCGAGCAAGATTGAAAGCTTTGGAGCAAAGAATAATATATCTAAAAAAGTCGATGAATGCAGAGTGTGCTAAAACCAAAGATCTTACAAAGTGTAAAATTAGGATTTCAAATGAAATTGAGAAACTAACTAAAAAGGTAGAAAAATATAGAGAGTTAATCTAGGAGGAAAAATATGGTTAATGAAACAGTTTCTAATTATTTAGATATCATGCAATTACATGAAGATATTATTATAAACGAATCTATATTTTCTGATATGAAAAGAGTTTCAAATAAAGTTTCTAATGCTACATATTCTAATTTAAAAAGGGTTTATGCTAATAATATTTCTGTAATGAAAAGGATTTTATCTGACAATAATATTCCAGTAAGTAAAATAGAGAACGAAGGAAAAGAAATAGCTCTATCTATAAGATCTAAGGTTTCAAACTCAATTAAAACTGGAACTGATATACAAAATCAAATAAGTGAATCTGTTTCTGAAAAGGTTATTTCTTTTGTTACTAATATGGTTGGTGAACTTGGTGGAGATACTGTTATTAATAAGAGTATTATTATTTTAATTATTGTAATTCTTATTAATAGTTTTACATTTACTCTTTGTGCAGCACTAACACCAATAACTCCAATAGCACCTTTTATTGTTCCAATATGTATTGCTCCAATTACAGAAGAAATAGCCAAACAAATTTCAATTAGGGGTGATTACCCTTGGTTATATACAACCATTTTTGCTGGAACAGAATTTGCTATATATATTCCTAAATTACTAGCTTATGGGATGTCTCTTCCTGCTGCTATTTTAACAAGACTTGTTGCTTTAGCATTTCATTTTGCAACAACAGCTATTCAAAAAACGTTTTATGATAGAGGAATACAATCAGGAAGTGAAACTGAAAAAGAAACTGGATTATTTGTTGGAATGACTTTACATTGTATTTGGAACTCAGTAGCATCATATCCATATATTTTAAAAGCTCTTAGTGGTTTAAAATGAAACTTTTAGATATTACTACAGAAAGTATCAAAAGTGTTTCTAACCAAGAATTACTTAGTCTTCATAGACGACTACATCAGTTATTTTCATTAGCAAAAAGTAGAAAAAATATAGATAAAAAGTTTATAAAATTTTTAGTAAGTAAACACCTTATTGTAATTCGAGAAATGAAAAGAAGAGGATTAACACACAATATACATAGTTTGGAGATATAAATGGGTGATATCTTAAGTATGTATTTGGAATCTCTTTCTCAAGATTCGAGTGATTTGAGAAAGTTAATCTTTGGTCATCCATTAGTAATTTTTCGTAAAGATGAAGATATTAAAAGAGGTCTGTTAAAATTCGAAAAGAAACAGATTTCAAAAGATTTAAGGTTCTTATTTATATTTCCAAATGAGAGAGAAAGAATATTTCATACAATTGGTATGAAGTTTAATATAGATATTTATTTCTTTGATAAGGATGGTTCTCTTGTAAATAAGAAAATAAACTGTTTTCCTGGTATTGAAGAAATAAGATCTGAAAGACCTGCAAAGTATGCAGTAGAGTGTATGTCAAATGAGGAAAAAGAAGATTAAAAAAGTAAAGGTACGAGTTCCTATTCCAATTAGACCATCCAGAATCAAAGATTCAAATAAGATATATAATCGAAAAAAAGAAAGGAAAAAACATGACTCAGAATTACGAGGAGATGATTGATAATATTTTACAAGAAGGAATGTCAGAAACAGCTTTTAGATTTTGGAAAGCAATGAAAGAAAAAATTCCTCCTATATGGAATCGAAATTCATCAGCTACTCTTAAATACCATAAAAAAGATGATGGGCATGTTGCTACAATTGCTGAACATGTTTATGAGATGACATATCTTTGTTCTAAATTAATGAGAATTTTTGATTGTGAACCAAAGTCTAAAAAAGCGGACTTGTTATTTTTAGCTGTAGTTTTACATGATGCTTTTAAATATGGATTGAAAGATCCTGAGTACTCGAGAAATACATATACAAAACATGATAAAGTTATAGGGGATACAATAGTTCAAAATAAAAACTTATTCCTGAAATTGTTTGATGAAAAAGAAGTTTGTTTATTAGAAGAATGTGTCAGATACCATTCAGGAAAATGGTCTACAGATGCAAAAAACAGACAGTTTTCTTTTAATAATCTTTCTCCAGAAACTTTTTTTATTCATATTTTGGATATGTTGTCTGCTAATAATTTAACCAAGATAAACGGAGATGGAGTTAATGACTCTAGCATCAACAAGACTAGTGGGTGAACTTCAATATTACTTTAATCAGTTTGTATCTACTAGTATAATGAATAAAGGGATGTTTCCAGTTCCAGCGCCATTGAGGGTAGAATACTTTGATCAGAATAGATCATTTATTAGAATGTTATTTGATGATACTTGGGAATATATTACATATTGGTACAAGTATAAATTAATAGATTCAAAAGGGAGTTGGCCATTAGAGATTCAAACCAGATTAAATGTTTATCCAACTTCTGGTCAATATTATGAATGTGTAGATTCTACAGATACAACAGGAGTAAATTTATTTTTATTACAACCAGATGATTTTTTATTACTTGATAGATTATCTCATTATAGGAGACATCCAGAACATTCATCAATTTCAGATATAGAATATAGTTTACTTACTACTAACTTATCTAAACTCATTTTTATATACTTATGTTTGAAGATTGATAGTGATTATCATTTATATGATAATACAACTTTAATATCTGATCCAAATAATCCTTTGGAATGTTGTTATGAAGCATACGTATCTGAAAATGTATTCGACTTTATATCAGCACAAAATGTTGTATTAGATTAAGGAGATATATTAGTGTTTTCAATCAATGATTTTTTCAAGATACTAAGTTATCTGAAAGATTCAACTGCACCTTCAGATCTAGACGATGTGTTGAAAATTCTTTCCAAATCTGAACAGGCTACCGCTGGACAGTATTTTCAAAATGTTTTAGATCAGAATGCACATATGTCTACTGACTATTTGAGGTTAAGAAATTATTTAATTGATTGGTATGCGTCACACAAAACAATTCTCGGAACACAAAAGAAAGTTAGTGATGTATTTTCTCTTCCTAGTGATCACATTGATGAGTTGATAAGAAGTTTTGGTTTCACCGGTCCATTGGGAGAGTTAACAAGAGATAATAAAATTAACTTCTTTTACGATCTTGTAAACTTATATAAAATTAAAGGAACACCACAATCAATAGTTAAATCTCTTAGTTACTTCGGACTAACAGATCTAGACTTGGTTGAATATTGGTTACAAAAAAATTCAAGTGGGCAATTGGTATTTAGTCCAGAATATTGTATTCCAAAAATTTCTGGTTCTTCTTATGCTAGAGTTCCTAGTATTGATTTTGAATCAATGATATCTATTGACCCACACTGGATGTTATCAAAGGCAGATATATTAAATCTAATAAATATTAATAAGATTGCTCTTCCATCAAGAAGTCCTTATTTTGGTGTTATTCCTGGAATATCTTTAACTGATTCAAATTTATTTGAGTCAATTTTAGTTAGAACAGTTGAAGATCAATATGCAACATACTTAGCTACACATACTTTAGATAAGACTATTACATTAACTAGTGTAAACATGGTTGTTTCGTTATTGGAACTATATTTATCATGTATCTATTGTTTCAATAAATATTATGATAGAACATCTGGTGGATCTCATAGTAATAGATATTATTGCTATGATGGTACATTTACTACTTTTGAAAATGTTATTACTCTTTGGGATAACTTTATAAATTATAGACCAACTTCTAGAGAAGATAAAAAAATTGCAATTGATGCATTCTATACATTATTTACAAGACCATTAACAGAAAACTTTTTAACTGATTATTCAACAGCTGGTGATGTATTATCTGTAATTAATCCAGATTTAAAAACTAGTATTGATAACTTATTTGGTTTTGGTAAGGGATTTGAAACATTATCCTTAATGTTAAAAGATTTAACAGACTGGATGCAAGAAGCTGTCCCAACAGCACCAAACCTTTCAGCATTAGTTCTTGGTTTAGGATCATTACAATATGTTAAAGATATTATAAATTTCTTCAAACCATATAGAGCAAGATTCGTCTTAATGACGACAATGTATATTATTAATGAACCTCTTTTAGATTGTATTATAATTGAAGATGAACCAAATCTTGAGGCTATTCAAGAAACAATTATAGATTTTGATACAGCTGATAGTGCTCCAGGATTCCTTGAAGGATTTTTATCAGAAGGAGTTCCTATTCAAAGCAATCCAGCAATTGGTGAAAAAAGAATTTATAATATTTATGTTGATTCAACTGGATCTTTAAGATGTGTTATGGATGATGCAACATCAGTAATTGAAACACAAATTTATAGCGATCCTCCAATTGGATGTTATAGAGTTGCAAATATGTATTTAGAAGATTATGATGCTTCAGGTCAAATACCATACGGAATGTATAATATAGTTAGAAAAATATTTGCTGAGTATTATGATACACCAGAAACTGTAACCGGAATAGCAACACCAATATATAGTAGACCACCTTCAGAAACACAATTTTTTGCTATTTATAATTTACATATTGATAGTCTAGATCAACTGGTTATTACATATGAAGAAGAACAACATTTCTTATATGATTGGCCAGATATAGATACTACAGCAAGAGTATATTATTCTAGAGAATTAATGGATTGTGGATCGTGGTTTGATATTGGTGCCTCATGCGACTTTGATCCAGATCCTTTAAGAGAAATTGTACATGAAGAACATGATTATTATAATGCTCACAGATACAATCCATCAGATAAACCATATGTAGAAGATGTTTATAGTGAGTATATTTTTGAGAGTGGTGAAATAATATATGCTGGTCAAAGTGGTGGATTTATTAATTTTGATGTTGGGTGGATATTTGACTCACCATTTAATAATGACTTCTGTACTATTACTGTAATAGACTCGCCGTAAAATATTCCTCGATACAATCTTTTTCTGAAATGTTTGTAACCCTCTTTTTAATTATCTTTCAGAGAAGGAAACCTTTTTTACATATAGAACATATATAAAATACATTATCTCTTAGATTGGAGGTTCTGATTAAATGGCTAAAGAATCTAAATATGCGTACTTAGAAGATTTTATTTTAGAGGAGGTAAAAAACGGAACCAGAACTAGAGTAATTTATGGACTTTGTCGAGACAAAGGTTATGAAGGAACTGATAGACAATTTCAAAAGGTATTGTATAACTTAAAAAAGAAACATTGTATTGAACAAGTTGAGTATGGAAATGGTGAAAGAGATAGAGATGTATTTTTAGAAATTTTATCAAAGAGAAAAATTGTAGATTTATCTGAGATGTGTAATATTTTCAATTGTACTCCTTTAGAGATACAAAGAAAATATATTAACCATTTTAGAAATCTAGGATATGAAATTTCAACAGATAACCACAGAGTTTTTCTAAGTAAAGACCACATCTTTGAACCAGAACCTATTAAAAGATTAGAACTAAAAGAAATTGATTTTGGTATTGCATCAGATCTTCATTTTGGTTCTAAATCTGTCCAAATCACAGCACTCAATGAATTTTGTGTAACATGCAAACAACTCGGAATAAAATATATATTCGTTCCTGGTGATGTTGTTGCTGGACTAAAGGTTTATCCTGGACAGGAATATGATTTGTATGCACATTCAGCAGAAGAACAAGCTGAATCAGTATTGGCAAATCTTCCTACTGGATTTACTTGGTTCATTATGGGTGGAAATCATGATTATGCATTCATGAAAAATGGTGGTCATAATATCATTAATGCAATTGCAGCACAAAGAGATGATATTGTAGCTTGTGGTTTTGATATGGCAGATGTTGAAATTATGCAAAACGTGCATTTAAGAATGTGGCACCCAAAAGGTGGAATTCCCTATGCTCTTTCATATAGATTACAAAAGGGAATGGAACAAATTGCACAACAGGAACTTAAGCATATATCAAACGGGTCAAAAGAAAAACCATCAATTAAATTTGTTGCTGCAGGACATCTTCACACAAGTTTCTATGGTAGATTTGGTGATATTACTGGTTTCCAATCTGGAGCATTTGAAGGAACAACTAACTATCTAAAGAGGCTGGGCTTGAACCCGTCCATCGGAGGATGGACATATAAGTGTTGGATTGATAAGAATGGTTTTGTTGGACATAATCCGTTCTTCTGGGAATTCAAAGAAATTGAAGATGACTATAAGAATTATAACCATTCATTCTGTACAGAGAACAAATGTAAAGGTCCACTATTTGAATAAATAGAAGTCTGCGTGTAGCTCAGCCTGGTAGAGTGCAAGATTTGGGATCTTGAAGCCGTTGGTTCGATTCCAACCACGCAGACCAATGGGGATAACTAAATGCCTATTGAGGACAGAACAAAACATATAATAAAATGTCCTACTTGTAAAAGATCAATGGGCGTTAAAAAGAAAAGTAAAATAAACCAAAGAAAATATAAGTTTGTTTGTATATTGTGTAGTACCAGTTTTACGTTATGTCTTGAAGAAGGATTTGAAGTCTGTAAAGAATGTAAAGGATCTGGAATTCTTGATCTTGGAACTAGTCAAACATTTATAATGATATGTAATAAATGTAATGGTTTTGGTTGTTTGGATTGGATTGAAAGAATAACAGGACCTCCAAAGTATGAGGCATTCACAACACAAGGAACTATTTTTTGGATAGATAGAAAGAGGTGGTAAAATGAAACTGTTATATTCAAAAAAGAAAATTTCAGAAAGAGTAAGAGATCTGGGTAAAAAAATTACAGAAGATTATAAGGGAAATGACATTATTGTTGTTCCGGTTCTAAAGGGATCTCTTTTATTTGCGGCAGATTTAATAAGGGAGATTCAACTTCCTATTAGAATGGATTTTATAAGAATTGTTAGTTATGATGGAACTGAATCAACAGGAAAAGTTGAGTTCCATTACGCTGGCGATTTAGATTGGACGGGAAAACATGTTTTGATAATTGAAGATATTGTTGATACTGGTTTGACACTATCTGTTCTAAAACAATATCTACAATTAACAAAAAATGTTAAATCAATAAAAACTTGTACATTAATAAATAAGTATCCAAGAAGAAAAGTTAAAATAGAACCTGATTACTACGGGTTTACTTTAAAAGAAAATCATTTCGTTGTTGGATATGGTTTAGATGATAATGAATTTGATAGAAACCTTGACGAGATTTACTATATATAAAAAACATTCTATATATATTAATAGTAAATTGAATAACAAGGAGGAACTATTTTTTTATGGGTATTTCACCAGATCTGGCAGATTATTTAGTTAAGAATATCCAAGAGATTTCTTTTATTAGACAAGGATCTAAAGAGAAAGTTTTACAGTTATCAATATCAAGAGCAGATGCTCTGAAAAACGAAAAGGTTTCAAATTTTCTTACTGAAATGCATTCCTGGTTTACAATGAATGCATCTGGATATGTTTCCGCATCACTAGAAACTGACAAGTATAGTAATATTTTTCCATATCAATTTTATGGTTCAGTTAACTTTGATGGTGCTGATCCTACGAACCAGTTTTATGTATTTCAATTTACATATACACCAAAAATTATAAATACAACAGTTAAAGTTGAAAGGAAAACGTTATGGAAGAAGATAAGAAGCATGATTTCTGGGATAAACCAGCGGACTTAAGTGAATTTACAACAGAAGAAATTAAAGTCAGATATGCTCTTTATATTCTTATAATAGAGCATGGATATTTACCAAAAATGGATTATGTTAATCAGTATGCATCTGAGCACTCAATGGAGTACCTTCAAAATAAGATAGCAAATCTTAAGAATGGAAAAACTCCAATTGAAATGATACAAAAACTTTTAGATTCTCTTAGTAATCAGATTCAATAGGAGACTAGTATGATTTTACTTATTGGTTTTGTAGTATTTGTTTTATCTTATTTAATTTTAGTTACATCTCCTTTGTTTGATTCAAACATTTTACTAAACTCGATAAGATCCGCAGTATTAGCACTCTTCAGTATGCTTCTCTATAAAATCACAAGACACATCTAATCGGAGGAATACTCTAATTGGTAAGAGGTCAGTCTTGAAAACTGGTGATCGCTTACGCGGTTTGGGGGTTCAAGTCCCTCTTCCTCCGCCAATCAGCTCCCATAGACTAATGGTTAGGTCGCCAGACTTTCAATCTGGAAATCGTGGGTTCAACTCCCCGTGGGAGCACCAATAGGGTTGTAGCTCAATTGGACAGAGCATCGGACTTCTAATCCGAGGGTTGAGAGTTCGAGTCTCTCCAGCCCTGCCATATGAAAGGAAAACTATATGTATATTTGTAAATGTGGTAGAAATTTTACTACTCCACAAGGTTTAGGAAAACATAAAACATTCTGCGGAAAAAATAAAATTTCATTAGATAACGGTTACGAGTATTTTATAGATAAAGATGGGAAAGTAAAATATATTCATATAATGGTAATGGAAGAAGAACTTGGAAGAAAATTACTTCCTGGAGAGATTGTTCATCATAAAGATGAGAATAAAAGAAATAATGATAAAAATAATTTAGAGTTAACTTGTCCAAAAGATCATGGAAAACATCATATTAAAGTTCTTTCAGATTCTCAAAAGAAAGAAAGGTTTAGGAAAATTCAGATTCTAGAGAAAGAAATAATAATACAGTGAGAGGAACAAAAATAAAGATCTCAAAGTTAAACGAAGATAAAGTTAGAATTATTAGACTTAGATTATCATCTGGAGAGCAAGTTAAAAGTATAGCAAAAGATTTTGGTGTAAATGAATCTACTATAAGAGGAATTAGAGATAAAGTTCTTTGGAAACATATTCTGGAGAGTTGACCGATTGGTAAGGTACCAGATTGCTAATCTGAGGTTGGCGATAGCCAAACTGGTTCAATTCCAGTACTCTCCGCCAGAAACAAAAAAAAAGAGATCCAAAAAAGAAACACGGATCTCTTTTTTTTTGTCAACTTTTCAAAATTCTTTCAAGATTGTGTTTCTCCCGGATTTCAATCTTGCTTCTTTCCAGTTCTACAATAAGCATTTTCACTTTTTCTGGTGATGGTTCAGGTAAATAATGTCCCTTACTATCAGCACCAATATTTACGAAATCTGGTTTAATTATTTGAAGTTGCTCAGTAAACAGATCAAAATCAAAATCTATGATTGGTTCAATTGTTATGAACCTTTGAATTTGTTTACTAATAGCTGCCATTGCTGCAAATCTTAGAGATGGATCTGGAGCAAATCCAATACCAGGAATTGATCTGTTGGTTTCAATTGTTGCTCCAAGTATATATCTTGGAGGATATAAATACGAAGGGGTCTTTAAATATCTGACTGGGTTTTTAGTTTGAAATATATATGTATTATCTGGATACTTTTTACAATGCTCTAGAACACGTTCAATTATATGATCCGGAACACCATATGAAAACAAATCATTTAGATGCTCAATAAAAATTGTCCTTCCTGTTCCAAAATCTGTATCCATTTCTCCTTCCAGAAGTCGAATCTTTCCTGTAAATCTTGAATCTCTCCCTTTAGTTGGATGATCTACATAACAATATGAGCATTTATGTGAACATTCTCCTCCGAGAGCTGCATGCATATGAGTAACCCATGGATACATGTTACCTTTTGATCTTCTTAGTCCCACAATTTTTATCCTTTCTAAAAAAAATATAAATGTATTATATGGTGGATGGGTAGGGTTGCTACCAGGAACCTCGGTACATTAGACACTTGAGCTAGCATGAAGTGCCCTCCTACATACTCCAATCTTCAATTGAAGTTGTACCAAAATTATAAAGCAACCCTACCCTCTCACGCACCCTGCTGACCTCGACCGATTTTATTTCTTGGCATCATATCCGAAGGTGTTAATGAGAAAGATGCAATTGTCATGGAGCTGCCCATCCCTAACACCACTCCAAAACAACCGCCACTGCTGAGATGCAAACTTCACATCTCCACAGATCTTGATCCACTGATACCATATTTCCCTTTTATTGATCTCACTCATTATCCTCTCCTTGATGTTTTAGTTGGGGGTGGGGAATCGGGGACTTGACCTTATCCCGGATTCCCCACCAGGAGGTAAATCATGAAACACAACACATAACCGAAACAAATCTTTAAAACATTCAATTATTTATATATATAGTTACTTTATTTATAAATGTAAATCATTAGTGCAACAAACCATCCTGTAACTGCAGCAAACCATGCAACTGCTTCATCATTCTTTTTTTGTATTTTACAATTAATGAAAAAGATAATAGCTATTATAATTCCTATAAGTAATAGTATTATTCCAAGCATGTTTGTTTCCCCTTTGTCATTTTAAAATTTTATAGAACATATATACGAGGAGTAATCCTCTAATCTCATCCGACTTTAAAATTATTCGTCTTTAGTCGGAGGACGAAAGGAGATGATCATGGTGTACAAAGAGCGTTTCGTAGCAGTCGTAAAGAGTAATGGTAAGATTTTGAGAGAACATGATGGTGTTGTTACTCTCCCATTCCAATCAGAATATTCTATTCTGATGAAAAATCTCGAGTCCAGAAAAGCAGAAGTAAGAATCACAATTGATGGCCAAGATGTTCTCAACGGTAGTACGTTATTAGTCATGCCTAACTCCACATTCGAACTTGAAGGGTTCCTGCATGGTTATAGGACGACTAATAAATTCAAGTTTATCCAAAAGACGAAAGAAGTAATTGAACACCGTGGGGACAAAATTGACGATGGTATGGTTAGAGTTGAGTTCACTTACGAAAAAGCAAAACCAGAAAAGAAACAAATAGTTCATGAGAATATCTACTATTGTAGTTATTGTTATTCATATCCATGTATTTGCCATAGGTGGAGACGTGGTCGTAGGTGGTATGATACAGTTTCTTGGTACTATGATTCAAATTCTGCACTTCGATCTTCTTCACCAAACTTTACTGTTGGTAAGGGAATGACCACAACTGATTCTGATGGACCAGCTGTTTATAATTGTTCTCTTACATCTAATATTGGTGATCAACAAACAGGATTTGCTGAGTCAGTTAATTTTATACAACCAACATTTGAACCACTACAAGATGAAGGAATTACTGTGAAAGGTTCAGAATCGAACCAGAAATTTGTTGCTGGACATATTGGTGAACTAGAAGAAAACTCAAATGTTATTATTATTAAGTTAAGGGGAACAGATTCGGGTGGAGAAGAAGTTAAGAAACCCATTACTGTAAACACAAAATTGTATTGTGAAACTTGTGGTAAGCAGTCTAAATCTAGTGCAAAATTCTGCAGTAGTTGTGGAACTGCATTATTTTAAATGAGAAAATGAGGGGATACTTTTTTTTGTATCCCCTCATTTCTATTCTGTTTATCTTTTTCCACCCTTGTACCATTCAGTTATCATCGGTACAGAAATCCCCATCACTTTTGATAGAGAGTTAAAAACTATTTTTCTCTCATCCTCGCGGATTGCATCTTCATCTACTAGAGTTCGATTCTCAAAAGTCATTTTTTGAGATACATTCTTGAGAGTTTCATTCTGTAGAGAAAGAATCTTGACCTGTGCTTCTAAATCAGTAAATGCATTTTTTATAATACTTAAAAGAGATCCTACAGATAACATTGCTCGTGTTTCTTGTAAGGGTGTAACTTCTTCATTTTTTTCTATTCCAGTTCTAGAAAAGAAAATATGACTCCCTTCTTTTTCAGAAACAAGATATCCCTTCGTTTCAAGCCGTCGTGCTGCACTTGAAACTGTATTTCGATGATAACCAAGAAGCTGAGAAAGTTTCCCGACTGATATTTTTCTTTCTTTTCTCTTTTCAATAAGACTCAAAATTTCAGATTCTATTGTTGTAAGTTCATTTTTTGGTTCCAACATCTTGTTGAAAAATTTTTTCTTTTCTTCTGGTCCCGGGTCTGGTGGTGGAAGTTTCTCATTTACTTTTGGACCATATGTTTCAGGATTAGAACAAATCTGGTTTATTAACCCCCTGTCACATAAGTTTCTCATTCTGTCTCTTACTGTATTATGGTGCATTCTACACTTCTTTGCTAATCCATAAACTGAAGAGTCACCTGTTTCGTTTAGTTTTTTAAGAAAAAAATCATCTGTGTACTTTTGCATTTTTTGTCTCCTTTTCAAAAGATAAATTCCTTCTCTTTGTAATTAATATATATAGATTTTCTCTACTCATCTGTATATAAATTGAGAACATATTATAAATGTTCATCATTATACGGTGCACTAAAAGGATACTTAGGAGAATATAAATGGAAAAAGAAAGAGATCTTCTAATTAAAATAGAAGACAGGTATCGTGAATGTATGAGAGATTCTATTGGAAATAGAGCAGAAAAAAAGAAAATTACTCCTAATGGTTTTGTTGAAATATATGAGATAGATGACTTTGGTGGGAAAAAACTTGTTGGAAGAAGTAATCTTGTAGTATACTTAGGGAGAGAATGGTTAGCGACCAGAATCTTCAATACTGTCAATCCAGCAGTAGATCCCCAACCAGGTGAATGGATTTGTTGGTTTGGACTTGGAACTGGTGGTGCTCTTCCAGGAGATCCATTTAATCCAATACCTCCAACAAATTTAGATACTGATCTAGATACACCAGTAGGGATAAATGCTACTGATTCTACTTGTGGTGATTATCATGATGGTTTTTATTTTAAACATCCATTAGATGGTGTTTCATTTGAACAGGATTCAGAAAATGACGATAAATACTTAATTATTAGAGTAGAAGTAACAATTAGTAATGATGATGCAAATGGAAACAATTTAAGTGAAGCAGGATTATTTACTGCAGCAAGTTCATCAGGGGGATACGCTGGTCCGTTCCATATGTATGCTAGAACCACATTCCCCACAATTACAAAATCAGTAACAAGACAGCTATTATTTGTTTGGTATATTTACGTATAAGAGAAAGGATATAAGAAATAGAAGAATTAAGACAAATAGACAACAAACAAAAATTTAGGGAGAAACAAAGATGGCGAATATATCACCTGGTGTATATACTAAAATTATAGACTTATCTGCATATGTTGCAGCTGTACCAGGAACCATCGCCTTTATTGCTGGTCTTACAGCAAAGGGTGAAGATAATGTTATGAAATTTATTGGATCTCGTGGTGAATTTATTGGTGAGTTTGGTGATCCAAATATTACAGATTACGGAAAAAATTATGGTCAGGGACCTTACTTAGCTTACAACTATCTTGGTGAAAGTGGTTCATTATATTGGATGAGAGTTCTTCCAGATGATGCTGCATATGCAAACTTTAGATTGGATGGAACTCTTTCTGATACAGATTCTTCTGCTGGAATTCAGATTACATATTTGAGTGGTGTAAATAGTAAAACAGAAATCAAATCAAATCTTGAAGCTCCTGATGCAACTACATTTCCACTTTGTGTTTTCTATCCAATTGGAAGGGGTGAATATTACAATGGAATTTCTCTTAGACTAACACCACATTCAAATCCAACATTAAATGGTGTTTATGTCTTGGATATTTATGAAAAACAGAGTGATAACCAGGATGTAATTATTGAATCTTTTGAGATTTCATTTGATCCAAATGCTCTTGATCTAGCTGGAGACTCTCTTTGGGTTGAATATGTACTACAAACATATTCTACAGTTCTTAGATGTGAAATGTTAAAAGCTGATGGAAACTACGCTCCAGGATATGATCTACTTGTAAAAGTTTATGATAAAGATATTGGTACTGTTTCTGTAGATGAAGTTGGTGGTTCAATTACAGATAATAAACAGAATTTCTCTGACTGGCAGACTAGTCCAGAATCCGGAAATGCAACTTATATGGTAGTTGCAAAAGATGGTAGAGGAAATAGTCTGTATGGTTGGTTAGGTGCTGCAACAGGAACTACATTCAGTTCTGTTAATGTTTTCAATGGTAGAGATCTAGATACTGCTTCAAGAGGATGGGTTGGTGATCTTACAGCTTTTGATTCCGGATCGACCATTACATATCAAATTAAGAAAGCAAACACATCAATTTCTGATACATTTGTTAGTAGTGAAGGTGCTCCATTGAAACTTGGTTCTGATGGCTCACTAAAGAATTCCTCTGGTGATTTAGATACAACAGTTGCTACAGAAATTCTTGCAAATGCTTATGCTGGAACAGTTGATGATAATGTTCTTGATACAGAACTTTATTACTTCAGTGTTGTATTTGATGCTGGTTATCCAACAGATGTTAAAACTCAGATTGTAAACCTGGCTACTACTCGTAGAGATTGTGTTGCTATTCTTGATAATGGTGACAATGCTACATTTAATGCTTCTATTGATAAGAGAGTTCAGACACATAAATTCAATACTTACTATGCTGCTCTTTATGAAGAGTTCAATAAAGTTTATGATATCTTTACTGGACAAGATGTTTGGTTCTCACCACTATATCACATTGCTTATCTGTTACCAAGAAATGACAGTGTAGCAGAAGTTTGGTGGGCAATTGCTGGTTATGAAAGAGGGGCAATTCAATCAATTAAAGAATTGAGATTCAATCCAAAACTATCTCAGAGAGACCAGATGTATCTTAAGCAGTTGAACCCAGTTGTTAAATTCTCAGATGGTTATGTAGTTTGGGGAAATCTTACTACACAAGCAAGAGCAACAGCATTACAGGATCTTAATATTGTAAGACTTGTTCTATATGCTAAGAAAGCTCTTGAAACATTCTGTAGATATTATATCTTTACTATGAATGATGGACTTACTTGGAGTTCAGTACAAAATGGAGTAATTGAATTCCTTGAAGATCTCAAGAGTAGGAGAGGTCTTGATAGTTATACAGTAGAAGTAAGTGCTACAGAATATGAGAAGAAGAGAAAGACTTTCCATGTCAATATTACTCTAAAACCAACTAGAGTTGTGGAAAAGATCGAACTCAACTTCTTCATTCAATAACCGCTCAGGCGGCCTTCTTGTTGTACCTGGAGGGGAGTAGGGCTAGCTACTCCCCTCACTTTTTCGTCGACAAAAAAAATAGTCGGTCAAAAAAATGGGTCACCTGATGAAGATTGGTAACCCACTTTTGAGAAGGAGAGAGATGAGGACTGGATATTGGTGACAGCAAAGTACTCAACATTTATGCAGAGATTTTAGACGGGGGTATTTATAACCCACTAGAAGCTGTCACCAATATTCATCTCTAAGAAGGACTACTTTTCGTTTTTCGTTTTGATGGCATCTTTGCGGTCGATGATCACAACACCATTCACCACATGATACTTACTCATCTTTAAACCTCCTTGCCGTTAAGGTTTCTGAGTTGTTTGGTTACTTGCTTCCAACCTACTTCTGCGCATGAACTGTAGGAGTCACATGAATCCAACCAGCCTTGCTGTCAAACCCGACGAGAACCCAATGATACTTCTTCTCTGGATTCTTCATACTGAGAATGGTAACGATGGTTCCTCGTTTGAGAGTTGTGATGGGTTTGGTGTCGAAGTTTGCTGTCGAGAAGACTTTGGTATCAGCTTCGATGAGTGCTGCCTGTCCTACAAACATCCCAGTCTCATACCTGGTGTCTGCCCGAACTGTTGAAATGTTGATTGCCAGGATGACGAACACTGCTGCTGCGAGAATCAAAACCTTTTTCATATTTATCTCCTTGCCTAGAGATTTACTTCGCTCTGTAGATTGATGGAAGCTTGTAATCCTGAACTGCCATGATGTGAAGGCAGGGAAGTTTCCTTCCGATAACCCGACTGTTCAGGCAGGTGCACTTGAATCCACCAAACTGGTTCTTGGTTACTATATCTGTTCCAACTTGCCATGAGAATGCACTGATCATTGTAACCTTCATGTCCTCATGGATCTTCTTGATTTCGTTGAACTCTTCCTGTGTTAGAATTCCCATTTCCTTCTCCTTGCCTAGAAGATTTTGCTGATGATAACGATTGCTCCAATAATTACAACCCATAGAATACCAGTCAGGATAAAGGGATACTTTGCCGACCCGGTTCGTTTCTCATCTCTTTCCTGATGGATAGATTCACGGATTCTTTTTTTGTAACTTTCCATCAACCTCCCACCATTGAATTGAATAACATTACTTCTCATATCTTCTCTCCTTGCCTTTTGATTTCGAACTATATATATTTTTTGAGATATAATATTATTATATCTCTTCGTTTTTCATCTAAAATAACCAGAACTTATACCAATTACTTTTCTTGTTATTTATTAGATATTAATATATATAGAATTCGTATCTATAATTGATTAAAAATTGACAAAAAAAAGGGTGCATGAAAAAGGAGACTATCCAATTTCCGCACCCTTTTCACATAGGAGGGCACCTATGTTGGAGTATTACTTCAGATAGAGATCTACTCTACGATCCGTATCCAACCAGGTTTTGGCTGCATATTTCTTACCCTTGGTTTCAGTGATGATCTTCTTTGCAGGAACACCCTTGGAAACCATGTAAGCTTTGGCAGCGTCAGCACGTTTCTGACCCAGCTTCATGTTATAAGCAACCGAACCCTTCATGTCACAATTCCCAACCAGGTCCCACGTAACATCCGGATTAGCCTTGGCATAAGCAACTGCTTTATCCAGTTTGGCAGCTTCCGAAGGTTTGATATTGTATTTGTCAAAATCGAAGTAAATGGGATCAAACTTGGGTTTGACCACCTTCTCGACAATGACCGGGGGAGGAATCGGAGCAGGTTTTACTGCTACAGGTGCAGGAGCTACAGCAGGAGGTGGGCACCAGACTTTATCTTTGTCTAACCACTGGATCTCAGCAACGGGTTTGCTCTGGTTAAGAGACCCGCTTGCACAACCCAGGATCAAACCAAGAACGACGAACATTGAAAGTAGAAATTTAACTTTCATTTAGATCTCCTTTCTTTTCATTTTTTATCTCTCATTCCTACAAGTTCAGAAAATGCTGATTCGTAGGCGTTTTCCCCAATGAAAAACAAGAGTAGGGGATTCCCTGTTAACCAGTTGGTTGGTAATTGACCAATGAAGTGTATTTCTTCAACTCCATTTTTTTCATCATCAAGTTCTTGGGATAACTTTGGTCGAACTTCAATTAACAGGGTGGTGAGTCTTCCAATAACACTGTCAGGATTAATTTCCATCCAGTTATTATTATTGAAAGACCACTTTTTATTTGGCAGGTCAATGGCATATAACGAAAGAGTTGAACCACTGTCATTTGAAATTTTTGTCCATCCAGCCACAATTCCATTTGGGTTGTCGAAATTGTGTCTGTTGAAAGCAAATTCCCAGTTACTTCTTCCATCGAAGAAACTGACCTGCCAGGCATCTCTAGCAGATGCTAAAGACGGAATAAAAAGAAAAAATAAAATGAGTGTGATTGCAAGTCTTTTCATTATATACACCTCAAGAGAAAAGAAAGGGAGGGACTCAATAAAGAATCCCTCCCTTGGATCTACTGACTAGTTAGGATTTAACTAGTCTTGCCAGTAACCACTAGACGGTGCCGAAACGCTCATGTTCTGGTACTGGTTCTGATTGAACGAACCGCACTGCTTCATGTACATTCCATTCCCGCTGAACGAGTTGTGATAATCACCGCTCTGGGGTTGGTGCTTATTCCAGGAAACACTGTTGTAACCATAGTAGTAGTAGTAACCACCTTCACCGGTCGCCTTCGCCTTGGCGAACATATCCTGATCCTGCATCCCGCCCGTGGCGCCGATCATGGCAACACCTTCCAGACCACTGACCTTCACGCTGTGACCGAGCCTGAAATAATCAACGTAGAAGGGAATCGTGGCACTGATGGTACCACCCATCTGATCCTGGTCGGCATGGACCTTCAGATAGGCGCCTTCATAGTTGTACCCCTGAGCTGAGGCAAACGTTGCGAAACAGAGAACCATGAGAATTGCCAAAAACATCTTCTTCATAACTGATACATCCTCCTTACTTAATTGGTTTGTTTAAAAAATAGGGAATAGGAGAAACCCCTATTCCCTACTTTTTGAGAACAGATGAAACTTGTTACTTCTTCACCTGGAGATCCTTCACGCTTTCCTCGTCGCCGAGAACCACGGCCTGGATCCAGGGGTTGGACTTCCTGCCAGCCTCACCACTGCTGTAACCGATACCAGCAGTACCCGTGCCAGCTTTCTGCCCATCATCACTGATGTACGCGTGGGTATAACCAAGAGCAATACCCCAGCCGGAGGTCTTCGTGATCTTCTGGACACCCTGAGCGAGAAGGAGAAGGTACTTGGCGCCCTTCATATTCATGGCTTCCAGCATCATCATCGACAGAGCCTCTTCCGTCAGAGCTGTGCCGTCCTTCACGGAGGCAACAACGGAACCGACCTTGGCAAGCTTCATGTTGGCAGGCTTCTCGAATACGACGATAATCGAATCTTCAGCCTTCTTCTCATTCATGTCCTTCGTACCATAGAGGTTGTGGGACTGAATGCGAACACCCATGAAAGAGTTGTCCATCCGGTCTGCCACGGCGCGGGAGACGGGATTGACCATGAAGTTGCAGATGACCTTCAGATCCTGCACGTTTCCATCAACAGAACCGTTGCCGAATTCCTGGGGCATCGGAGCATAAGCAACCTGCCCGGGAATGGGGAACGACCTGGGAATGGGGGCGCCGATCTGATTGATCTCCACCTGGGGACCAACATTGACATTGGCTTGACCCTGCTGCTGTTTCTGACTCTGATCCTGCTGAGCGGACTGATTGCCCGTGCTGGCGGTGACGTTACCGATTGCTGCAGAAGCAGCAGCCGATGCATCAGAAGTAGAATCGGCGAAAGCAGGAACTGCCATGACGAGAACAAGAATGAACGAAATCATCACGCTTTTGTAATGCTTCATAGGATTTTATACTCCTCCTGTTATATGTGATATTTTTGAGAGGGGATATATTTCTATATCCCCTCTCTTCGATTCATTCACTAAGGTGAATGGTACTGAAGAAACTACTTCGCAAAAACGTTAACGGAAGTGTTCGTGGTCGAGTAGACAATCGCCCCAGCAGGAAGCTGCTTTGAACCTACTTCGGACAGACCATAAACATTACCAGCACCATTACCCTGGTAGCAGAAAGCACCATTGGTATTGGCGGCGGCACTGGAGTTACCATTCCATGAACCAAGGGCGGCGCCAGAAGAAGCCTTCCCATTGCCAAACGCGTACCCACTACCAATAGCATTACCACTTGTAGTAATGTCGGTATTTGCCGAGTTACCTGCGCCAGCTTGCGATCCGATGTACTTATAACCATCGGGAGACATCCCTTTGTAGCTATCGGAGAAAGAGGTGCCAGTGACAACAGAATCAGCAGCAAACGAACCAGTCTGAGGACCCTTATTCTTACCAATTAAGAGCCCAGCAGTACCACCTTCAAAACCAGCAGCACTACCCTGAGACGACTGGCTACCAGCAATCCCCCAACCAGTAGAGCTCATCCCAGCAATACCAGTAGCAGTCTTGCTTCCCTGAGAAACATCACCTTCGCTATGGCCAAGAGCCGTAGCCGTAGGAGGAATGATCCAGAAAGAATTTTTGTTACCAGTGGTGATGGCAAACGAGTTGCCACCAAGGGACTCACCATAATTGGTGATCTGAACTGTGTTCTCGTTGGGACCGAATGCATGAGTATTGGTGCTGGATGCCTGCCCACCAGAATAGTTGCTACCATTAGCGGTTCCGCTTCCGGTAACAAGAGTGCTGTGGAAACTATTGGTATCCGTTACAACACCACCCCTGTTAAAGTAATTGATGTATGCACCATCTCCATTATTGAAAGATGTTGATCCACTGCCACCCACATAACTTACACAATTCGGATCTCCGGGAGCACATGCGAACGCCGGAGTTGCGATCAGAGCTGAAATCGCCAGAATCGCAAACAAACTTTTGAAACTTTTCTTCATTTGAAAAATCCTCCTTGGTATTTAAAGTCGTTTATTTATTGAAACTACATACCCATTCACTCTTGTATCTGAATCACTCCTCCTTTCCTGAATTTTCCCCCATGTCAACAAAGTTGACAAATTCTGCATTAATTCATTTCACGACGATTGTCTTGTTCTCAGCAGGGAAAAAGATCTGCAGATTCTGGGGATTAGCCACCTGCTTCTTCTTGTCATCCTTCTGCTGAATTACCGCGTTCTTGGTCGCTGTGTCAGTCACCTGTCTTTTATCCTTGTCGACGATGATTGGCGTCTCGACCCCAGGAATTGTTCCCTTGGGAATGAACGCAGTTCCTTCATCCGCCCCTGCCACGAATGGAATTGTCATTACAATTGCGACGAACAACACTAGTAACTTTTTCAAATATGCAGTACCTCCTTTCTTATATTGTTTACTCTAAACTAGATTGAAGATTGTATGGAGGGGATCCGTTTCCAAAGATTCCTCCCCCGGCAAGGTAGGGTGAATCTCCGTTCGTAATCCCCTCCATAAACCTGTGAGGTGAATCCAGTCTAGAGTAAATGGTTAAATTATATATTTAATAATGAATGCAACAACAACCACAGTTCCTCCCATTAATGCTGCCTTCCAAAATGGAAGATGGTCATAGAATAGAATTGCAGTTGCTGCAGCATAAGCAAAAACGAAGAACATTTCTTGAATTGATATCATATGTCACCTACTTTATGACATATTTAAACTCTGGATACATGGCAATGGGAAGACCATCCTCTGCAATAACAGCAGCACTGACCCTGTAGTTACCCTTCGTGATTGGACATACTAACTGGAAAGACTTATCCATATCAGCACCAGTATAAATTTGCGTTGTGGTCTTTTTAAACTCCCATTCCCATTGTGGTCGCTGCTCGATGACCTTGATTACTTTATATTTTTCCTTCTTCGGATTATAGACCCGAATGACCAGATTCAATGCCCTTGTATCCTCTGCTGGAAGTTTGTATTCTTGATAGAGATCGAGATACTCGGGAATTGTACTCTCTTGACTCTTCTCCACGGTTCTTACGATATGGAAAATAGTCTTGACTTCTGATCTGGAAGGACTTGATAGAAACAACTCATAGTTCCTTGCGGGAAGACCGGTAGCCGATTCATACACAATCGTCTCCGTTGCACAACCCATAAGGAAAAGGATAATGAATGGGAGTAGTATTTTCTTCATTTTATACTCCCCTCCCGGACGATGGCGAATGTGTACTTATCCACAATATGCCACCACTGTCCTTTTTCGAGTTTTACCCTTCCGCTTGTGGTTAATGCCCTGACTAATACTTCAGGATCATCATCCTCAAGAATTGGAATGAACTCGGTTGGTTTATCCACCCTATTCAGAATGAATAAACAGTACTGCTTTTTTGTAGCAGCAATAGTAACTAAATCAGCTGTCATAGGATTTGCCCTCCCATATTAATTGAATCTGTCGAAAAAACTATTCCGGGCATTACACCCAGAATAGTTTTTGGAATCTACTTGAACAACTCCTGTGCTCTTTTGATGACCTCATCGTCAGAGAGATCAGAGTTCAGAAGTTCTTCAAGTTTTCGATCCTGCTCTTCCCACTGTTTTCTGTGCCGCTCAGTGAGAGAAACTACTTGAACAGGATTAAGAGTGAGGGGTAGCTGAATCAGCTTTCCCATTGAAAGAGTCCCTCAACTGCTGGAGTTTTTCCTCAACACGGCGCATCTCCAACATAGTCGATTTGGCGGCATTCAAATCGCTCATAAAGGAAATGATGTCATCCTCTGACTTGAGTGTTACCCCTTCCAATTTGACTTCCTTGCTTGTAACAGCGAACAGATGTCTGAAATTCTTGTTCTGCGTCATAAGGTCCTTGCCTCCCTTGACTTAGTGTGATATAATATTAGAAAACGAGGTTAATGACTGCGGAAGCAACCACCGAGATAAAAACGGCAATTGCATACTGGTTAGAAACGACGAATTTTTTGAACTTCATAACTAAACTCTCCTTGCCTTGTTTTATTACCAATTTATATATATAGAATAAGTTTATATAAATGACTATTCCTGTAGTAATTCTGACTTGATTTTTGGTGTAAATTCCCCACAATAGTCATTAAAACTTCGTTCAACATAAGTTGGATATCTTTTACAGAAACCAGATGTTGAATCTTCTTTCTTTATGCTCCAGAATTTACAATTTTCACATTTTTCTTCCATATAAACATCTCCTATGTTAACCATTACATAAACCATTTGACACCTCTATATTAAGGATTCTCACCCCAGTATTTTCATAGTAATTAGTGGTCACTCTGGACCCTCAATGTGAGACGTTTAATTCCATATTTTACACAGTCTCCAGTAACATATAACATAATAAGGTGTTTAAAATAGTCCGGTAAATCTTCTGGTAAATAATTTAGCATGGATGTCCAGGATTCAATTTCAAATACATTAGTTGCGATTTGTTTTGCTTGCATTACTTCTGCTTCAATTCTTTGAGACATTGGTTTTCTTGATTTCCATGTTTGGAGTGCTTCTCGCAACGCTTTCTTTGTTTTTTCATCTTTAGTTGATGTAATCTTTTCTTTGTGTATTTTCTCTATCTCTTTATCTTTTTCTTCATACCAGTATCCTCGTTCATCGAAGTAATCTTTTAAAAATGATTTCATATCTCTTCGAAAATCAGCTTCGGTAGAAGAAGTGGATTCAATATATAATAAGAAACTTGCAGAAGAACTATTACTAACGAAATCTAATTTTATTTTCATTAATAACCCCCTTCACCATCAATTACAGTTATAAAATCTGGAATTTCAATGTTGTCATTATTTAAACCATCATAGCAAAGAGTTCTTTCAACTGCGTTGCCGCCATCATCACTTGCACTTAGAATATGAACTACACCACCATCTGAAAATATTTTTTCAGCTTTTTCCCATTTTTCTCTTTCCCATTTATTACCTTCTTTCATGTAACCATATTCTTTTTCAAATTCTTCAAGAGATTCAAATGTATGTTCAATTAACTCTCTTAAATTAATTTTAATTTTTATTTCAATTGGAATTTCATCATCCTTTTTGTATGTTGAACGATGTTCACCAATAATAAAACTACTTGAACTACTATTTGTAACGAAATCAAGCTTTGTTTTCATCCGATTCTTCCTCCATCTCTTTTCTTAATTCGTCGATGGTTTTCTGAATATAATCGTCACTTTTATTACTACCATATTGTTTTTGGTAATATAACCACTCATCAATTCTGTGTTCTATTCTTGTTTTTAGTTTTCCTGTCTGGAGGTTGAAGAAGTTTTGCTTATAAGATTTTTTGTACTCAGGATCAAACTCGCTAGTACTCTGTGTCTGATTATTTAAATCCTCCCAATGATGATTCCATGATGTATCTACCCGAATATGACCTGTCGAATCCCTATATAAAAATGATGGGTAGTTACACGACCACGGAAGAATAATATTTGTGTTTGGATCAATTTTTTTCAGTTTCTTCTTTGCAGAAGCTGCCCAATTAAACCTTTCACCGGGGAAATCTTGTTTATATTCCTTAATAATAAGGTCAATCATATCTTGAGCAGCTTCTGCAATTGTTAGTTCCTTATCGCTGAAAATAAATGAACTACTACTACTATTTGTTACAAAATCCAATTTTCTTTTCATGTATACCTCCTTAGAAAAACGTTACTTTTTTCTTATCGTAGTCAACAAGAACCATATAATCAGTATATCCACAGAGGTATCCATCTTCAGGATTACAACTTTCAATTAGATTTTCAATTGCTTTAACCACATTATAAAAAGTATCATCATCTGTGATTATTGGTTCTTCTGAAAATACATTACAGAATCCTTCATCATACTCTGTTTGAATTTCTGATTTTAAACATATATCAGAGAAATCCTTTCTCCTGAACTTAAGGTATTCTTTCCATAATTCTAAATGGTCAATGTTAAAGATCTTTTTTCCTTTAAAAAAATCTTTCACATCATATCCATCATGTCTTACTTTTCCTAACACGACGGAGTTTCCCTGTTTAATTAGAACTTCTGCTCCTGTCATTTTATAACCTCTAGTTTTATAGTTGGTTTACATAATGGATCATCTGTTGGAACTGAAACTTTATAACTACAGTTTCTACACATAAATGTTAATGCAGTGTGTTGAGTATTACAGTTTGGGCATAGAGAAAAACCATATTTATCTAATAGTTTTTGTCTTCTTTTATTATCTTCAGTTCTCCATTTTTTCCAATTTGGTGAATCCCAATCTGCTTTATATTTCCAATCAGATGGTCTTTTCCAATTTGGATTAATATCGTTTGGATCTCTTTCTATATTCTCGCTCATTTATATTCACCTTAACCTATTCCAAAATTAACTACATTTTTTAAACGCTCTGGTTTTTCACAGGGAACATATTTACCATCTCCAAGTTTTTTACTTTTTCCTTTCCATTCATACCAATGTTCTTTTTCAATGAATGGATATAATCCAGAAAAAGTTTCTTCGATGGATGCATAGTTGTATCCTGTTTCGTGAATATCTCCCCAGTTTTCAGTAATGCATTTTTTTGCTGTCTTTAAATCTGAATACCACGCAACAGTCCGTTTTTCATGTACAAAATTCCAATCACCATCTTTTCTTGGTCTATCAGGAAATAGGGGTTTGTTGTAATCAATTTCATGTGTTATGACAACATAGATTTTTTCTGGACCACGTTTCCCCATAGGAAAACTCCCTTGATCCAAAATTTTGAAATCTTTGTTTGCTACAAGGGATATTGAGTCAATCTTCTTTTTTTTCATATATTTCTCCCAAATAATTACTCTTTCTTGAATAAAACTTCTGCCTCAATCCATAACATTTTTCCAGAGTGATTTTTTTCAAATTTCTCTCTTGAAATGTGATATGGAACATCGTGTAGTTTTTTAAATCTAGATCCTAAATCCCCACCCCAATCAGATGCTTTATCTATTTCTATATATCCAGCGTGTCTTATTGCATGGATATATGCCCATACATGATCTTCACTTTTTCTTTGAAATGCTTGTCTTATATTGTGTGCATCAAAGAATTTTCCATTTTCAAAAGAGTTTATAAACTTTATAACTCTGTACCAAAGATCTCCTTGTCTGACTTTTTCTTGGTACTTCATAACTTCAAGGTTATGATTATAATATTTTATATTTCTCTGTTGCTCTCTACTTCTCCTTTGCATGATAATTACCTTCTCTGTTCAGTTAATACAACTAGATCTGTATCCAGTAGCTCAATATTTCTTCCTTCGTAATCCATTAAAAGACCAATTTTTGTACCAGCAAAGGGTCCATCGTTGTCACCAAAGCAAACTTCTAAAACATTGTTTATTCCATGTTCTTTTGCATACATGAGAATTGCTATTCTGGAGAAACAATTATAGATATAATATGCATATTTATCTTCTCCATATCTCTGCCATGTTTTAATTTCTTTTCTGATCTCGTCAAGTTTTTCTTCTATTGTTATTATTTTAGTTTTGTTTCTTACCGACTTTAAAGCATCAATAACAGCAGATGCATTGCATGATATTATACCATCCTCTTCTTCTGGGATAAGAGAATG
>Ga0302248_1000382_pt1 | contig 44771 bp, 46 predicted proteins | sample AAG_UR_Leu_MG_FD_193528 | JGI IMG/M metagenome (GOLD analysis project Ga0302248, IMG submission 193528) | Enriched activated sludge microbial communities from anaerobic digester in WTTP, New Holstein, Wisconsin, United States - AAG_UR_Leu | ecosystem: Engineered > Bioreactor > Anaerobic >...
TCCCCCGCCCAGACCACCCAGGCCTCGCCGTTCCAGAAACCGCTCTGCCGGACCACGGGGCGGAGCTCGCCCGACGAGCACTCGAAGTAGGCCGCCCGGTCCAGATCGGATCCGGCGCCGGCGCCCAGGGCCTGCAGATTGTCGTGCGGGGGAGCGGACGGCTCCGGATTGTAGCGGGCGCTCTCGAAGGGCCGGTCCTCGTTGACGCCCCAGACGTCGTACATCAACTCGGCCTGGGCCCGGTGAAGGCCGGCGAGGCAGAAGGCCTCCGCCTGAGCCGCACGCCGGTAGTTGGCGGCGGAGCTGTACTCGGCGGTGACCGATCGCGAGAAGAGCGCGGCGATGACCATGAGCGTGCAGACCACCAGCATGACCATGATCAGGGCCACGCCCCGGCGCCCACCGGATTGCGCGGCCCGGCCGGCGGCTTCGGCGGAACATGCCCTGAGAGATCGGTTCCCGTTCAGCATAGAGACCCCAACTCCGCGCGGCGGCGCTGCCCGCATACCCAGTAGAAACGTTCTTTTCCAGAGCACGCCGGCACCCAAACCCCGGCCCTGCGTGCGATGCGCGCGGCATGATATCCATCCGGCCATGAGCCGCAAGTTCCGGAATTCGTTGCAGGCGCCGTCCCGGCCGGTAGAATACCGCCAGGAGGTGAGCCGGAGTGGCCAGTCAGGTCTTCTTCACACCGGTGGATGGCGCGGGACAGGTGGCCCCGGGGGCCATCCGGAGGATATTCGACGCCGCCGGGCTGGCCGGGTGCTTCCGCCCACGCGACATGGTGGCCCTCAAGCTCCATTTCGGCGAGACCGGCAGCCGCAACATCTGGCGCCCGCAGCAGGCCCGCGAAGTGGTCATGGCCGTCCGCGAGCGCGGCGGCCTCCCCTTCCTCACCGACGCCAACGTGCTCTACAAGTCCAAGCGCCACAACGCCGTCGAGCACCTGGAGGTGGCCGCCGCCAACGGCTTCAGCTTCGAGACGGCCGGCGCACCGCTGATCATCGCCGACGGCCTGCGCGGGGACAACTCGGTGGAACTGCCCATCCCCGGCGGCCGGCACTACAGCCGGGCCAGGATCGCCGCCGAGATCGCGCGGGCTGATGCCATCATCTCTCTGACTCACGTCACCGGCCACATGCTCTTCGGCCTGGGCGCGGCCATCAAGAACCTGGCCATGGGATCCGGTTCGGCGGCCGGGAAGCAGATGATGCACGCGCTGTACCGGCCGTCCGTCGACGAGGCCAAGTGCACCGCGTGCGGGGCCTGCGCCAGGCACTGCCCCACCGCCGCGTTCTCCGTGCCGAAGGGCTCCAAGGCCAGGCTGGACGCCTCCCGCTGCATCGGCTGCGGGGAATGCGCCGCGCACTGCCCGAGCGGTGCCATACCCATCAACTGGGGCGACTCCCGCGGACTGCAGGAGCGCACGGTGGAGTTCGCCGCAGCCATGCTCGCGGCCAAGCCTGGACGCCACGGCTTCATCAGCCTGCTGACCTCCGTGACCCCCAACTGCGACTGCATGCGCGACCCGGGCAAGCCGTTCGTGCCGGATATCGGCATCCTGGCATCCATGGACCCGGTGGCCATCGATCAGGCCTCCCTGGACCTCGTCCAGCGGGCCTCCGCCTCGCCCGGTGCCATGCGCCTGGCGGACGCCGCACCCGGGACGGAGATCGGCGTGGCCAACGAACTGGCCGAGCGCATGGGCCTGGGTTCGCGTCAATACGAGCTTGTGGAGGTCTAGAACTTGCCTGACGATTTCGACTTTCTGCCGCTCGAATCCGATGGCTCCACGCCTGCGCCGGAAGCCGCCGGCGACAAGCAGTCCGGTCAGAACCAGGCCCGCCCGCCTGCGGGCAAACCCGTTCCGGGCCAAGACGCCAACGAGTCCGACGACGACGCCCTGCTGCCCAAGTCGATCCTCGAACTGATGCCCCCGGTCCCGAAGCAGGCGCCGGCGTCCAGGCCGCCCGCGGCCAAGGCGCCGGCGCCTCCCCCGCCCTCTCCCACCCCTCCGGCCGGAGGCCCGCCCCCGACGGACCAGGACGCGACGGAGGAGATGCTCCTGGTGGTCCCGGACGGCGCGGAGGCATCCAAGATCCTGGAGGATCTCTTCCCCGACACGTTCAACGCACCGGCCGCGCCAAAGGTCCCCGAGGCGGATGCCGCGCCGGCCGCCGACCAGGCAGAGCCATTGCCGCCGACGCCCAAGGGCCAGGGGCTGGACCTCGACCCCAGGCTGCTTGACCTGATCCCCGACTCCGGACCGGAATTGGCGCTCGAGCCGGACACGAGACAGTTGCCGCCGCTGCCGGCGGCCCCTCCGGCTGAGCAGCAAGCCCCCGCCGTTGTTCCCGAGCCGGCCGCCGCCGTCCAGGAGCCGACCGCGCCTCCTGCGACCGATGCCGCACCGGTCGCCGAGCCGCCCGCGCCAGCCGAGATCCAGGCCCCGGAGGGTAGCCCCGCGCCTGCCTCGCCCCGCAAGGGGTTCCTCAGTCGCATGTTTGGCAAGCTGACCGGCGCCCTGACTCCTGAGAAGCCTGCCGCGCCCGCACCAGAGGCGGTCGCGGAAGCCCCCAGCGCCCCCCTGCCGGCCCCGGCTAGCCAGGCACCGGCGGAGGACGCCCCTCCGGAGCCTCCCGCGGAACTGCCAATGCCGGAACCCACCGCACAGGCCCCGGAACCGCCCCCGGAGCCGGCTCCTGAGGAACCGGCCACCGACATCATCCCCGTGAAGGCCCTGACCGACTCCGGCCTTATCGCCGGCCCGGAGGCGGAGGCGGCCACCATCCTCCCGGACGCCGACCAACTCGAGCCAATCACACGGGCCATGCCCGCTGCGGATGCGCCGTCCACCACGCCTCCCGAGCCGATGCTCGAGCCCGACACCCGCGCCATGGACACTCCCGTGGACCTGCCCGCCGCCGGCCTGCTGCCCCCTTCCACCGGGATCGTCGCCCTGCCGGAGGTGGCGGCGCTCTCCGCACCTGGCCCGGCCAGGCCCAGCGCCGCCGAATCCCGCGACATGGACCGCATGGCACATTGGTGCCGGGCGCTCGAGACCCGAATCGAGTCATTGTCCCGCGAGAAGGACGCGTTGACCGCGGACAACGAGCGCCTCAAGAAGAAGGTCTCCGACCTGATCGCCATCATCAAGGGCATCGAGCAGGCCTACCTGCTCGGCCGTTTGAGGCGCGGGCAGCCCCTGCGCGGCGACCTCTTGCCGCCGACCCCGCCGCCCGCTCCCGCCCAGACCGCCCAGCCGGCCGCCTGGCACGAACGGGACACCACCCGGCTGGACGACCGTGCCCTGCGGAGCTGAGCTCCGGCAGACGGACAGGCCGATCTTCACAGGAGAACCAAGGTGATCAAGAACAAGCTGCGCATCGGGGTGATCGGGGCGGGCGGACGCGGGACGCTGGCCGGGCACTGGGCGAAGTCCGACCGGGCGACGCTGGTGGCCGCCGTCGATCACCGCCCCGAAGGCTTCGGCGACCTGGCCAAGGCCGCCGGTCGCGACGACTTCGACCGGCTCGACGATTACCGCCGGCTGCTCGAGCGCAAGGACGTCGACGCCGTGGCGATCTGCTCTCCGGACTGGTTCCACGAGGAGCACGCCATCGCGGCGCTCTCCGCCGGCAAGCACGTCTTCCTCGAGAAGCCCATGGCCATCACCATCCGGGGCTGCGACCGGATCCTGGCGGCGGCCAAGCGCGCCCGGCGGAAGCTCTACGTCGGCCACAACATGCGCCACATGAACTTCACCCGCACGATGAAGGAGATCGTCGACAGCGGAGCCATCGGCGAGCTCAAGAGCGCCTGGGTCCGGCACTTCATCAGCTACGGCGGGCGCTACTACTTCCACGACTGGCACGCCGAGTCAAAGAAGTCGACCAGCCTTCTGCTCCAGAAGGGCGCCCACGACATCGACATCGTCCACTGGATCGCCGGGAGCTTCTCCCGCAGGGTGGCGGGGATGGGCGCGCTGTCCCACTTCGGCGGCGACGAGCCCGACAGCCTGCTCTGCAGCAAGTGCGACCGGCGCGGCAACTGCCCGGACGACAACAGCGCGCTCGAGTGGGACCGGCCCGACCGGCACCTCTGTTGCTTCCGGAAGGCCGTGGACGTCCTCGACAACCAGATGATCATGATGCAGCTGGATAACGGCGTTCAGGCCTGCTACCTCCAGAACCACTTCGCGCCGGAGGCCTGGCGGAACTACACCTTCATCGGCACCGAGGGGCGGATCGAGAACGTCCAGACCCCCGGCGACCGCGCCGGCGAGAAGACCATCGTGCTGCGCACCCGCGGCTCGGGCTCCTGGCGCGAGTACTCCGACCGGGTCTACGACGTCAAGCCCGCCGGCACCGACGGCCACGGCGGAGCCGATGCCCGGATCACCAGGGACTTCGTCGAGTTCATCCTCGACGGCAAGGAGCCGGTCAGCTCCGCGGTCGCCGCGCGCTACGCGGTGGCCGTCGGCTGCCTCGGCGCCGAAAGCATCGCCGCCGGCGGAGTGCCCAAGAACGTGCCGAAGGTGGCCAAGGGGCTGGCGGGGCTCTGAGGTCCATCCATGGGACTCGATATCGCCGAATTCGTCATGGATGTCGAAGACGAGTTCGACATCGAGATCCCCGACGACTTGCAGAAGATCAGCACTGTTGGCGACTTCGTCGACTGGCTGTGCAAGCATCTCAATGAGAGGAAGCCAGCTGTTGACGGGATGTCTTGGAGCAGGGAGTCGGTCAGGCCCAGAGTCATCCGGGTGGTTGCCAAACACACCCCCGTGCCGGCGGACAGAATCAGTGACGAGATGCGCTTTGTGCAGGACCTTGAACTGGACTGAGGCCACTCATGGATAGGCTCTACCCACTTACTATGTCCCCATTCCTCCGCACCCAGGTGTGGGGCGGGGATCACCTCGCCGCCTACGGCAAGGCGGTCAAGGCCGGCGACAAGGTCGGCGAGAGCTGGGAAGTCTCCGGCCACCGCGACGGCCTCAGCAGGGTGGCCTCGGGTCCGCTCGCCGGGAAGACGCTACCGGAGCTCGTCGCCGAATTCGGCGCGGACCTCGTCGGCACGGGCGTGCCGACCGACCGGCCTTTCCCGCTCCTCATCAAGCTCATCGACGCCGCCGAGCAGCTCTCCGTCCAGGTGCACCCCTCGGACGAGTACTGCGCGGCGCACCGGCTGGCCGATCCCGGCAAGCCCGAGGCCTGGTACATCCTGGAGGCCGCGCCCGGCGCCCGGATCTGGAAGGGGCTGCTTCCCGGCACGACCCCCGAGAAGTTCGAGGCGCTGCTCGCCGCCGGGCGGCTCCAGGAGTGTCTCCGCTCCTTCCCGGCTGCGGCCGGCGACTGCATCGACCTGCCCGCTGGTGTCATCCACGCCATCGGCGCCGGGATCCTGATGGCCGAGGTCCAGCAGACCTCCGACCTCACCTACCGGGTCTTCGACTGGAACCGCCTGGGCCTCGACGGCAAGCCGCGGCAGCTCCACGTCCGCGAGGCGCTTGAGACCATCGACTTCGCCTCGCTCGGCGGCTCCGACTTCGGCGACAAGGTCAGTCCTCGCACCGGGCCGCTCCCCGGCGGCGGACGCCGGCTGTCGCTCGTCGCCAATGACAAGTTCGAGATGGAGGTCCTGGAGCTCTCCGGCGCACACGAGATTCCCGGCGACGCCTCGCGCTTCACCTGCGTCCTGGTGATCGACGGCTCGGCCCGTTTCGGGTCAGCCGTGGACAGCCAAGCGGCATCCAGGGGAACCAGCCTGCTGCTGCCCGCGTCGCTCGGGTCCATCCGGGCAGTTCCGGAACGGAACTGCCGGCTGCTGGTGGCCCGGCCTTCAGGGAGGAGATGACGCGCCATGCTTGACCTGGCCCTGGCCACCCTGCTCCTGGCTGCCCCGCCCTCCCCCGCCCCGGTCGATGAGAGCCACTTCCTGATCAGCTTCCGCGGCCAGACCATCGGCAAGGCCGAGCGCAGGCTGTCCAGCACCGGAGAAGGCGACGCCGCCCGCATCACGCTGGCCGTAGAGGAGAACTACCGGTTCTCGACCGGCGACCGCCCGTCCAGCCAGTTCTCCATGGCCCGCCGCGCGGAGATGCTGCCCGACTGGACGCCCGTGGCCATGGCCGAGAAATCCGATGAATCCGGAGCCGGCGGGGAAGTCGCCGTCCGCTTCGGCGCCGGCCGGGCGGTGTTCCAGCTCCCCGGGGGCAAAGAGAAGACCGTCGAGTTCCGGGGCGCAGCGGTCGCGGAAATGAGCGGAGAGGCCCTGCTCGCCCGCGGACTGCTCAAGACCGGCGGCCAGCTCTCCGCGGTCGTCCCCGACCTGGCCCGCGCGGCGCTGGTCCCCCAGCAGGCCGAGGTTCTCGGCGAGAAACGCGTGGAGGGCCGCGCCGGGAAGCTCTTCCTGGTCCAGGTCAAGGACGCGACCGGGCGGGTGGCCTGGGACCTTCTGGTCGACGAGGCCGGCCGCCTGCTGGAGAGTTCGACCGGGGAGATGCTGCGCACCCGGGTCGAACGCTCCCGTGCAGTGCTCCCAGACGCCCCGGCCGCGCTGGCCGCCGGTGCGGTGCCCCTGGAAGGCGCCCCGGAAAAGCCCTGGAAGCTGGACCGGCTGGTCGTGGAGCTGACGCTCGGCGACGTCGAGAAGACCCCGGTCGTCCCGGAAGCCGGCGGCCAGACGGTGGCGGTCTCCGGCCGCAAGGTCACCGTTGCCGTCTCGGCACGGCGCCCGGACGGCCGCATCCCGGAGGAGCCGCTCTCCCCCGCCCAGCGCAGCCGTTGGCTGGAGCCCGAGGCTGAGCCCGACTGGAAGGATCCGAAGGTCCGGAACCTCGCAGCCTCCATCGTCAAGGACGAGGCCAGCCAGCTCCGCAGGGGCTACCTCGTCGGCCGGTGGGTATACCGCAACCTGGACAAGAACCTCGGCGGCCCGCCCGAGGCCTCGGCGGTGCAGGCCCTGGCCGCCCTAGCCGGCGACTGCTCCGAGCACGCCGCGCTTTTCGCGGCCCTGGCCCGCGCGGCGGGGCTCCCCGCGCGCACCGCCTGGGGGCTGGTGCTCAATGAGGGGGCCCTGCGCTTCCACGTCTGGTCGGAGTTCCACGCCGGGGACCGCTGGATCCCGGTGGACACGGCCCTGGGACGCTATGGCCTCCCGGCCTGCTACATAGTCATGGGCCATGACCGCGACGAGGCCGGGGTCAGGCTCTTCAGGCTCTACGCCGCCAGCCGCGCCAGGACGGTGGAAAGCCGCTGACCGCCGGCCGTCAGTCCCACGCCCTTGCCTGACCGCCACCGGGCCACCCCGCTGATTTCCCGCCGCTGGTCTTGACTCCGACGCCTGCCGAGGCTAACATGGCCTCCTCAGCGCCCCAGGCTGAGAAGGCCGCCGTGAGGGGGACACGGCCGCCAGGAGCCGCGCAGTGCCCAACATGACGTTAACCCTGGTTGCGGTCCTGGCGATCGGCGCCGCCCTCTTCTCCTTCCTCCGTCCGAAGACAGCCTTCCTCCTGGTGGTCTTCAGCACCCCCTTCATGCTGGGCGTCAAGGGCAACCCACTGCTCATGCGGTTGGGCGTGGCGGAGTTGGTCTTCACCCTGTTCCTGACGGCCTGGCTGGCCCGCCTGGTGATGATCCGCGGCAAGAGCCGCAACCTCAACACCGTCCACTTCCTGTGCATCCTCTTCATGGGCGTCGTGCTGCTGTCGCTGGTGGGCATCCAGGAGGCCTTCAAGAGCGCCCTGATCGAAACCGTCGTGCTCGGCTACCTGGTCTTCTTCTGCATCATGGCCGACCAGGTGATCGACAACGACGATGACCTGCGCCGCGTCCTGGACGCCTGGATGCTGGGCGCTGCGGTGATTGCGATCATCGGCATGATCGACGTGGCGGGGGTGCTCACCAGGGGCGCGCCCATACTCTTCCCCTCCAAGGACCCGCACCGGGTCATGGCCACCTTCCGCCGCCCCCCGCAGCTGGCGGTCTATGCACTGGCCACCTTCTTCATGGCCATAGCCTACTCCACCATGGGCGGCATGACCGCGCGCAAGCGCTGGCTGCTGCGCCTGCTGGCCATGGTCATGGTCATACTGATCATCTTCACCTCGCGGCGCTCGGTGCTGGTCGCGCTGGTGGTCGGCATGGGGCTGGTGATCATCATGCGCACCCCGCGCTTCAGCCGGGCGCTGGTCTTCGCGCTGCTCTTCATGGCCGCGCTCAGCGCCGCACACGAGATGGTCAAGACTTCTCCGGCGCTGACCGACTTCTTCGGCCACCGGCTCCGGATCCTCGTCTCGGGCGACGCCCTCGACCACCCGTTCCTGCGCGCCAACGTCGAGGACGCCATGAACGCCTTCTCAGAGCACCCGCTGCTGGGGATAGGCTACGGCACCTTCAGCGAATCGGAGTACGCCAGCACCGGCAACGAGGTGCACAGCACGGTCCTGCGCGTCCTCGGCGAGTGCGGGTTGGCGGGCTTCATCGTCTACCTGGTGCTGACCGTCTGCATCTTCGTGCTGGCCTACCGCAACATTCGCCTGGCGGACCAGTCGCCATGGCAGGACTTCGCCAGGATGGTCCTGCCGGCGCTCTTCGCCCTGCACGTCAGCTACCTCTACAACCGCTGCTTCCGGGACCGCACCTACTGGCTGATCATCGCCCTGGTGATAGCCCTCCACCGCCTGCTGGTCGTGCATGCCAAGCGCCGGGCAGCCGCGGCCCAGGCCGGGCGCAGCCAGCCCCCGCCGGCATTCACCGGCCGGGCCACCATGACCGGGCTGCTCGGCAATGCCCCGCCTTCGACACGAACCTAGCAGCCTCACCGGTACGCCGGCCCCGACACGGTGAAAAGCGTGGCGCTCTTCCTGCTGGTTGCCCTGCCCATCTACGCGGCCTTCAACTCCTACGTTCTCTGGCGGCTGCACCGGGCCTTCCCCGCCATGGGCTGGTGGCTGCTCCTGCCGGCCGGCGGACTGCTGCTGCTGGTCGCCGGGCCGCTGCTCGTGCCGCTCCTGGCCCGCGGGGGATGGCCGGGCACATCCCGAGCCATAGCCCTGCTGGCCCACCCCTGGCTGGCAATGGTCATGTGGTTCGTCCTGCTGGGGCTGACCACGGACGCATGGAACCTGGCGGTCCGGGGCTTGGCCCTGCGCTGGGCGGAACTCTCGCGACTGTCCATCCCACCGCGGGTCCAGCTAACGGGAATCTGCGCCGGCGTGCTGCTGCTCACCGGCTGGAGCATCTGGGAGGCCCGGCGCATCGGGCTGGAGCACCTGACGGTGACCACCCCGCGGCTTCCCGCCGGCTCGCCGCCGATCCGCATCGCACTGATCGCCGACCTGCACCTGGGCGCCCTGGGGTCTTCGGGTCGGGCGGAGACCGCCATCCGCCTGCTGAACGAGGCCCAAGCGGATATCATCCTTTCGGCCGGGGACCTGCTCGACGCCCCGGTGCCGGCCGACAACCATGTGGCCGGCGGGTTCGCCGCCATCCCGGCGCCGCTCGGCAAGTTTGCGGTCCTGGGCAACCACGAGTTCTACGCCGGCCCGCAGCAGTCCGTGCAGTTCCTCAACTCCGCGGGGTTCGACGTGCTGCGCAACCGGGCCTTGTCCGTGGGCCCTATCCGCCTTGCAGGCGTCGACGACCACGCTGCAACGCGTTTCGGAACAGCCGCAGTGGCTGACGAGGCTGACCTGCTGGGGGCCGGACCCGGGCGGGCCCGCCCTCCCACAGGCTCGGCCTTCCTCATACTCCTCAAGCACCGGCCGGACGTATCCTCCGGTGCGGCTGGGCTCTTCGACCTTCAGCTCTCCGGACACACCCACGGCGGACAGGTGTTCCCGTTCGGGTGGCTGGTCCGGCAGCAGTTCCCGATGTACTCGGGCCTCCACCGCCTGGAAGGAGGGGCGCTCCTCTACGTCAGTCGTGGAACCGGCACCTGGGGCCCGCCAATGCGTCTGTTCGCCAGGCCGGAAGTTGCCATAATAACGCTGGTTCCCGCCGACGTCCGATAATCATCTTTTTGGCTTAGGACGCAAGCGGTTGTGGTCGATAGGTAAAGTTGTAGGATGGGCCGGGGAGGCCCGTCGCCGGGAGGAGTGCCTGATGAGCCCACGATCCTGCGGTCTTCTGCTGATTTGCGTCTCCGCGGCCCTGTGCGTCACCGGGCTGATCGGCTGCAACTATGGCCCCCATACCACGGGACAGGTCATGCCCGGCGCGGACGACGGCATCGGACCCTACTACTCCCGCTACACCGGACCGGTGCGGACGGGCAAGTCGTACCAGACCGTCGAGCAGATCACCTTCACCGAACAGGGTGGAGACTACGACCCGGTGGTGAGCGCCGACGGTACCCTGCTGATATACTCCTCCACCGCCCAGTCGGTTGTCCCGGACATCTTCCTGGTCCACATCGGCGCGGGCAAGTCCATGAGCACGCGCACGCAGCTGACCAACACCCCCTGGGCCGAGATCCAGCCCTGCTTCAGTCGCGACGGGAAGAGTTTCGCCTACGCGTCCGCACGGCGCGGATGCTGGGACATCTGCATAGAGTCGGTGGCCAACCCGGGTCACCCGCGCTGCATCACCGAGGGGATGAAGTCCGACCAGATCAGCCCGTCCTGGCACCCGGACGGGGAGTGGATCGCGTTCTCGACGTTCAACCAGCGCTCCATGCGCTGGGAACTGGCCATGAAGAACCATCGCACGGGGCAGCTCCGCCTGCTCGGCGAAGGGCTCTTCCCCAAGTTCAGCCCTGACGGCCGTCACATCGCTTTCCAGCGGGCCAGGGACCGCGCCCCCAGGTGGTTCTCAATCTTCATCCTGGATCTGGACGAGGACCTCAACTCGATAGGCTCGCCCGTCGAGGTGGTCTTCAGCGACAAGTGGGCGGCCATCAACCCGGCCTGGAGCCCGGACGGAAAATACCTGACTTTCGCCACCGTGCACGAGAGCCCTGAGGCCCAGTCCACCCGTCGGGTGCTGATGGGAGACGACATCTGGGCGGTGAACGTGAACGGCCAGGACCTCACCCAGCTGACCACCAGCCCGGAGCCGGAGAGCCACCCGTTCTGGGCCAACGCCCCAGACGGCCGGAACGGCAGGATATTCTTCTGCTCCAGGCAGAACGGGCCCAAGAACATCTGGAAGCTGACGCCCCAACTGCCGGAAGTGTACGGCTCCGTGCACGGCACCATGCCCGGACCAGCCCCGGAGCGCGCCATGCCTCTCGAGACCAGGGAGAAGGACGCTGATCCGGGCAAGGCCTCCGAGCCGCCCGCTGTCAGGAATCCGCCGCCAGCCACGCCGCCTCCGACTGAGAAGACCGAGCCGGCCAAGGTCCCAGCCCTGCCGCCGGCGGCGACATCCCGGCCGGACTAGATCGGGAGCCATCTGAACATGCGAAGCCGCCACTTCGCACTTCTGCCGGCCGTCGGGCTGCTGGTTGGCCTGATCTGCGGCTGCAGCCCGGAGCGCGCGCCGGACTACCCCAGGTCGCGCGACAGAGTGGAGCTGTTCGCCGACGTGGAGAAGCTGGCCATTCTGCCAATCCGCGAGGACGGCAGGATCGTCTGGCCCAAGGAATTCGGAGCCGAGAACCTGGGGATGCTGTTCGCCGACGAGGTCGTTCGGCGGGCCAGGTTCAAGGTGATCTACCCCAAGACTCTCCTGGCCGCCGTCGAGGACGCCAACCGCGAGACCCTCGCCCGCTGCCAGGCTGAGCGCCGCCAGCCGGCGGCTGACGAGATCATCAGGCTGGAGCGTTCCGAGGACGATGCTGTCGCAGCGGGGCGCGCCGCCGGAGCCGACGGCGTCCTGCTGATAACCGTCCACAACTTCGAGGTCTACCCGCCGAAGCGCCTGGCCATCGGCGTGCGCGTCTACATGTGCGCATCCCCCAGGCGGGAAGCCATGGACGTGATCCGGATGAGCGAGGCCGGCGTCCCGCTGGAGGTGCCGATCTCCCTCCGCGACAAGTTCATCTGGGAGCGCCAGAAGCATTACGACAGCCTGCGCAAGAACGCCCTCACCGGGCTGGAATGGCATGCGCGCAAGCACGGTGACAATACCGGCTTCGGCGACGAGATCTTCTACTACTCCACCGAACGGTTCCTAGGTTTCGTGGCCGACGAGATCACCTCCGTGCTCTGCGAGGACGCCAACCGCTACAAGCGCCGGCCCTGGTTCGGGCTGGGGTCCAAGCCCCAGGACCCGGCCACCACCGGTGTCTCCCCGCGTGACAAGGGCAGATCGGGCTTCGAACAGGATCACGGGGAACGCGGCCGACAGTAGCCCGGCCCTCTCCCAGGTCTGCCCCCCTCCGCCCCTCATCGCTCGAGGATCTTGACGCCCGCCACAAAACCGATAAATTCATTCCCGGACGGAGGCGCGCTCCCGCGCGGGAGCACCCCAGCGTCCGGCCAGACCCGAAGAGCCAGCGAAAGGACCGCCATGATCGCCGACAGACTGGAAAACGCCAAGCTTTACGCGGGCGCCAACGCCCGCCTTGCCAAGGCCTTCGAGCACCTCCGCAAGTTGGCGGCGGCACTGCCGGCGGACGGCAAGATCGAACTCGAAGGCAAGGACATCTATGCCGTGGTCCAGTCCTACGAGACCAAGCCGCCGGCCGAGAAGAAGTGGGAGGCCCACCAGAACTACCTGGACATCCAGTATGTGGCCGAGGGCAAGGAACTCATGGGCTGGGCGCCGGTGGCCAAGCTAGCCGCCTCCGCCCCCTACAATGCCGAGAAGGACGTGATCAACTTCAAGGAATACGCCGGCACGCCGGTCCAGGTCGAGAAAGGCTGCTTCGCCGTGTTCTACCCGGAGGACGGCCACCAGCCCGGAGTGCAGTGGGGATCCTCGGAGAAGGTCCGCAAGATCGTGATGAAGGTCAGGGTCTGACCAGTTCCTGATCGCAGGCAACGCTGAGCCACGGCGGCACTCGGGGGGATGGGCCAGGGGCCCGTTCCCGCTCCCGAGTGCCGCTGTGTCTCAGCGATTCAGCGTCCCAGCCGCTACTTCTTCTCGCCGGCCTTGGCCTGAGCCGGCCGCAGGGTGCTGCCCTCGTCCGACCACTTGTAGTTGGCCTTGTTCCTATCCCAGAAGGCCTCCCAGAGCTTCTTGAGTTCCTCGGGCTTGGGAGCGGCGGCGCCGGACTTCTTCTCGAACTTGCCTTCGGCGCTGGGGACGAGGACTTCCCCGGGACCACCGCCGCGGGTGTAGTCCCCGTCGGAGCCCTCCATGCCGAATGCCCAGCTGAGGCCTGCTGCGGCGTACGAAGCGCGCTTGTCGTTGCCCAGCAGCCCGATCATGGCCGGAACTGATTCCGGATCACCGATGTCCGCCCAGGAGGCGGCGACAGCCCAGCCGTAGTCCTGCTTGCCCCCGCCCAGCCCCTTCTCCACCAGCTTGACCATGGCTGCGGCTGCCGGCCTATGGCGCAGCTGACCCAGGCTGGTGCATATTCTGCGCTGGTTCTTGGGCACGGACTCCTTCTCCAGCACTTCGAGCAGCGCCGGACCGGCCGACTTGTCGCCGATCATGCCCAGCACCCGCATGACCGTCCCGCGCGCGTTCATGTCCTCCAGCGTGAGCAACCCGCAGAGGGCAACGATCTCCTCGGGGGTGTGTTTGAAGCGTGGCTTCTGGGGCTGGCCTTCCTCCGCCAGGATCAGCTGCGGGATCACCCCGGCACACTGCTCGGCAACGGACTGGTCCTTGCTCCTGGCTCCGGCCAGGACCGTGGCCAGCGCGCGCTGGTCCCCGCGGTTCATCAGCGCCAGCGCGGCCCCGGCGCGGACCTTCTCGGAGTCGTCCTTGAGCGCCCCCAGCAGGAGATCCACGGCCGGCCCCTTCCACCCTTCGCGATCGAGGGCGGAGACCGCGGCTTCGCGCACGGCGGGCTCCTTGTCGGCCAGGCACTCCCTGAGCAGCTTGGCCCCTTCCTCCTCCGGCCAGTCCTGAGCGGAGCGACTGACCAAGCAGAAAGCCTTGCGGGCGTCCGCGAGGGTGGCGGGCTTGGGCAGCCAGGTCAGGTTGCGCACCAGACCGTCCCAGGCCAGCTTCTTGTCCAAGGCCGGCGAAAGCCCAACCGCCCACTTCCGGAGCTGCTCGGCGCGCACCCGCGCGACGGCATCGCGACAACGCTCCCGCAGGTCGCGCTGGTCGTCCTTGAGGCCGGCGTAGGCGGCCTCGATCTCCGGGATGTATTTCTCTCCGCCCGCAACGATCTCCTCAATGGCCGCGGCCTGTTCCTTGGCGCTCTCCGACGCCAGGCGGCCGACCATGCCCTCCCCCGCCCCGCCCCGGCCACAGATGGCCATGGCCGCCACCACTGCAATACCAGCCACCCTGAGCATCATGGGCTGCCTCCCTTTCACCGGCGCGGACCACGCTGCGGCCGCGCGACGAACGATTATACACCACCCATTCCGGACGGTTCAAGGCGCGGGCTGCTAGAGCGTTGACAGGCCGGCGGCCGGAACATAGAATCCCGCCATGAGCTTTCCGATCGGTGAGCCCGCCGGGCCGAAGGGTTTTCGCTACCTGACCATCGCCGGCGGCAGACTGACCGCCCTGCGGGAACTGCCGTTTCACGCTCGCGAGCTTGAGCTGGGCTGTCGCCAGCTGCTGGGATCCGACGAGGCCGAACTGACCATCGACCTGTCCCGCCTGGAGTACGTAGCCAGCCCTCAGATCGGCACCCTGGTCGCCGCCAGCGCCCGCGCCGCCGAAATCGGCCGGGTTTTGCGCATCCTGGTCAACCCCCGCCTGGAGCGATTCCTCGAGCGGCTGCGCCTCGATGGGCTGCTGGCTTACGAAGTGATCCAGCCGCCCCGGGAGCCTCAGTCCTGACATGGGCTGGCTGAGCGACGCCCTGCGCATCGTCTGCGGCATGGATGAGGACCTGCGCGCCTGGCGGGACAGCATCTCTGCGGCCGAGCATCACCTGCGCTGGGGCATCGAGAGCCGCCAGCAGCGCGACTTTGAGCGGGCCCTGGAAATCCTCGCCAAGTGCCCCAAGTCGGATTCCGCCTCGCCCCACTGCCGTTACCGCCGCGAACGGGCCTCCGCCGAGGCCCACCTCTGGCTGGGCCGCCTGGCCATGGACCGCCTGGCCGAACAGCTGGCCAAAGTTGACGACTACTTCGAGGCCGTAGAAGAGGGGCGCCGCAGCCTCCGCCTGCAACTCGAGTCCACCCGGGAACGGGTCCGCAGCCTGGAGGCTGACGGCAGCCTGATCTCCGCGCGCGAGGAGCGTCGGCGCCTGGAGGATCTGGAGCGCGAAACCGGGCACATGCCCGACCTCTCGGCGGAGAAGCGCGAGCGTCGCGCGGCCGTCTTGGCCCGCATCAGCCCGACCTTCGAGAACCACCGCAGCAGAGCCGAGGAACACCTGGCAGCCCTGCGCGCAATCAGTGCCCTCGCTCCTGAGGACCTGGCCGCCCGCGACGAGATCGCCAAGAAGCAGGAGTCCGGACTGGCCGCGCTCGACTCCGAATGGAAGGCGCTCGGGACAGCCCCCTCTTCGCAAGAGGCAGGCAGCGCGCCGGCACCAGCACAGAACTCCAAGCCGGGAGCCAAGGCCGCCGACAAGCGCGCCCCTAAGAAGACCACCTGATATCCGCTCCCGACGCCGACCGTTCATGAAAAGACAGAGCGGCACCGGGTTCCCCCGGGCCGCTCTGCCCTTGTTTGTCTTGCGTCCGCCCAGCCGCCCTCAGGCGGCCGGAGCGGTCTTTTCAGCCGCGCCCGCGCTGCTGGAAGCAGTCGCGGCAGTACACCGGACGGTCACCGGACGGCTTGAAGGGGACCTCGGTCGCCTTGCCGCAGCCGGCGCAAGTGGCCGGGTGCATCTGCCTGGGACCGCCGCCGCCGCCACCACCACGGAAACCGCCGCCGCCACCACCACCGCCGCCACCGCCGGTTGCCTTGCGGGCCCTGCGGCAGGCCGGGCAGCGCTTCGGCTCGTTGGTGAAGCCGCGCTCGCGGTAGTACGCCTGATCGGCAGCCGAGTGAACGAAGTCCGCCCCGCAATCACTGCACTTGATGACCTTGTCGCCCTGAGTGTCCATCTGATTTGACTCCTGAAAGACTCTTCCTACGAAAACGGCGCCACACGCTGTGGCCTTGTTGCTCTCCAAGCTAATTGCTTATTGTGATGCGATAGGAGCCCTCCTGTTCCTGCCGGAAACCGGCGTCCCGACAGCTGGGTTCGGGCGCAGTGCGGTCAATTCCCGGGTTCCGGTACTCATGCGCCAAGTATTATATCCCCCCTGGATATCCCCGCCAGTGCATCTTTCGCCGTTTGAGCGCTTTCCCGTTGACACCCCGGCCGGCGAGGCGTAATATCTCGCCATACCCGCCCGGGCCGGGATGTCCGGCGGGGCCGGAAGAAATCCCTCCCGGAAAAGCGAACAGAGACCAGCGAGAGAACGCGAAGGAGACCTCCATGTCCCAGATTACCAAGGTCGTAGGCCGTGAGATCCTTGACTCCCGCGGCAACCCCACTGTCGAAGTCGACGTCCATCTCGAGTGCGGCTGCCTGGGCCGCGCGGCGGTGCCCTCCGGAGCTTCGACCGGCGAACACGAAGCCGTGGAACTCCGCGATGGCGACAAGAAGCGTTATCTCGGCAAGGGCGTCCGCAAGGCGGTGAGCAACGTCAACACCGTCCTGGCCGACACCGTGACCGGCATGGAGGCCTCCGACCAGCGTGCCCTGGACCTGGCCATGATCAAGGCCGACGGGACGCCCAACAAGGGCAAGCTCGGCGCCAACGCCATCCTGGGCGTGTCCCTGGCCGCCGCCAAGGCCGCCGCGGCCGAGGCGGGGCTGCCGCTCTACCGCTACATCGGCGGGACCGCCGCCCACGTCCTGCCCGTGCCCATGGCCAACATCATCAACGGCGGCAAGCACGCCGACAACAAGGTCGACTTCCAGGAATTCATGGTCATGCCCGTCGGCGCCAAGAGCTGGTCCGACGCCATCCGCATGGTCTGCGAAGTCTTCCACAACCTCAAGAGCGTCCTCAAGAAGGCCGGCCACAACACCAACGTCGGCGACGAGGGCGGCTTCGCGCCCAACATCGACAACGAGGAGGCCCTCAAGTTCATCATGGAGGCCGTGGACAAGGCCGGCTACCAGGCCGGGATCGACAAGGACTTCGCCATCGCCCTGGACTGTGCCTCCAGCGAACTCTTCGAGGAGGGCGGCAGGAAGGGCTACAAGTTCTGGAAGTCGAACCCCTCCAAGCTCTTCTCTGCCGAGGACATGATCAAGCTCTTCAGCAAGTGGGTGGCCAAGTACCCGATCATCTCCATCGAGGACCCGCTCGACCAGAACGACTGGGACGGATACGCCCAGATGACCAAGGAGCTCGGCAACAGGATCCAGGTGGTCGGCGACGACTTCTTCGTCACCAACCCCGAGCGGCTTGCCCAGGGCATCGCCAAGGGCTGCGCCAACTCGATCCTCATCAAGGTCAACCAGATCGGTTCGCTCACCGAGACGCTGGCGGCCATCGAGATGGCCCACAAGGCCGGCTACACCGCGGTGGTCAGCCACCGCTCCGGCGAGACCGAGGACTCGACCATAGCCGACATCGTGGTGGCCACCAACGCCGGGCAGATCAAGACCGGCTCGGCCAGCCGCACCGACCGCATCTGCAAGTACAACCAGCTGCTGCGCATCGAGGAGGAGCTGGGCTCGGCCGCCGTCTACGCCGGGCGTGGCGCCTTCCGGTACGCTTCGGGCTGCTGAAGCCAGAGAATAGCCACCGGGCGCCGGTTGTTGTCATCTTGGAGCATCCGGCGCTCCGGAAAGGCAGGCGGGAAATGGACAGGATGACCTACTTCGACCACGCGGCCACCACTCCGGTGGCCCCGGAGGTACGCGAGGCCATGGTGCCGTACTTCTCTGAGAAGTACGGCAACTCCGCAACCCTCTACGAGCTCGGCGGCGAATCCCGCCAGGCCCTGGAGGACGCCCGGGCGTCCCTGGCCGCGCTGTTGGGCGCCCGACCCGAGGAGGTGTTCTTCACTTCCGGCGGCACGGAGAGCGACAACTGGGCGCTGAAGGGCGTGGGCTGTGTCTCATGCGCCTGCGCCGGCGGCAAGGGCAGCCGCCCGCACATCATCACCAGCACCGCCGAGCACCACGCGGTGATCGAACCCTGCAAGTTCCTGGAGACCATCGGCGCGGAGGTCACCTACGTGCCGGTCGACCGCCATGGTCGGGTCGACCCGGCCGACGTAAGAAAGGCCCTGCGGCCCAACACCAAGCTGGTCTCGGTGATGCACGCCAACAACGAGGTCGGCACGGTCAACCCGGTCCGGGAGATCGCCGACGTGGCCCACGCCGCCGGGGCGCTCTTCCACACCGATGCGGTGCAGAGCGTCGGCAAGCTCAAGTTCACCGTGGCGGAGCTGGGAGCGGACCTGCTCTCGCTCTCCGCCCACAAATTCCACGGGCCCAAGGGCGTCGGCGCGCTCTACATCCGGAAGGGCGTCAAGCTCAACCCCTTCATGCACGGCGGCGGCCAGGAGCGCGGCCGGCGCGCGGGCACATCCAACGTCGCGGGCATCGTCGGCCTCGGCGCAGCAGCCAAGATCGCCATGACCGAGCGCGATGCCGAGACCAGGAGGATATCGGCTCTGGCCGACCGCGTCCGCTCCGGACTCACCGGGCGCCTGGAGGCCTTCGAGTTCGTAGGACACCCCTCAGAGCGGCTCCCGGGCCTGGTCACCATGCTGGTGGCGGGGATCGAGGGCGAGGCCATGGTGCTGGCCCTGGACGCCGAGGGCATCGCCACGGCCTCCGGATCGGCCTGTACCTCCGGGTCGCTGGACCCCTCTCATGTCCTGCTGGCCATGGGCATCCCCGCCGAGCGGGCCCACGGCAGCCTGCGGCTCTCGTTCGGACGCGCATCCACGGAAGAAGAGGTTGACCGCTTCCTGGAGGTCTTCCCCCCCATCGTCGACAGGTTGCGCAAGATGAGCCCCACCTGGAAGGGCTGAGGAGAAAGGACCTAGCTTGCCGGACACGTCGGGAGACCAGGGCTTCTGGATGCAGAACCAGCTGGGCAACATCGGCTGGGTGGTGGTTGGAGCCCTGGTCGTGGTGGTGGCCTTCATCCTGGCCTATCTCTTCTTTGACCGACGCACCCGTCAGCGCATCCTGGAGGAGCGCTGGGAGCTGTTCCGGCGCATGTGCCGCGACCGGGCGCTCAGCAAGGAGGAGGTCACCCACCTGCGCGAACTCCAGCAGCAGGCCGTGCCCGACCGACCGCACCTGCTGGTGACCAGTCTCAACTTCTTCGACGGCGCGGTGGAGGCCGAGCTCCAGCGCATCGAGAGCGGCGGGCGCCCCTTCGAAGAGCGCCTGCAGCTGGCCAACGCCTACATCAACATCCGCGAGAAGCTCTTCTTCGGCGAAGCCATGGCCAAGACCCGCATCCACAGCACGCTGGACCTCGAACCCGGCCAGCATCTGCGGATCGAGCTGGCCGGCAAGCCCGGGACCTTCGAGTCCCAGGTACTGACCGTCAGTGACAGCTCCCTGACCATCTCCATCCCGACGCAGAAGGGCGTCCCCACCCAGCTGGTCCGCGGGGACAAGCTGGTGGCCTACCTGGCCGTCAAGAACGACGGCGGCTACCGCTTCGAGACCGGCGTGGCCAGCCTCCGGGAAGGCCGCGCGGCCGCCGCGCACCTCTGGCACACCGAGCGACTGGAACGCCACCAGCTGCGCAACTGGATGCGCATGAGCATGGAGGTGGAAGTCCGCTTCTACCGGATCCGCTTCCCGGAGCCCGCCACGCCGGGCGACGGCACCCCGCCGCCGATCCCGCCGGAGAAGTACGGCATGGCCCGCCACGAACAGCTGTTCACCGGCCTGATCCGGGACTTCTCGCTCGGCGGGGTGTGCCTGCGCAGCGAGGCCGAGTTCCGCCGCGGCCAGTACGCCGGCGTGCTCATCCCGATCTTCGGCGACGACGGCGACGACCCCACCGAGGAACTCGAGATCCTGGGACGGGTCGTGGGGGCCACCCCCCTGGAGACGGTCCGCAACCGCCTCTACAACATCCACGTCGAGTTCGTCCCGCTGGACGAGGTCACCCGCAGCCTGCTCCTGGCCAACATGTTCCAGCTGCAGCGCAAGCTGGGCAAGAAAGCCAGGTCGTGAACGGCGTCCGACGGCTGCTGACCGTCGGAGGCGGGAGCATAGGCGAACGTCACATCCGGTGCTTCCTCCGGGCCGTCCCAGATCTGGAAGTCGAACTCTGCGAGCCGCGGCGGGAGCGGGCGGTTGAGCTCCTCGAGAGGTATCCACTGGTCACGGTTCATCCGGATTTCAGCCGCATCGACCTGTCGCGCTTCGACGCCGCGGTGGTGGCCACGCCAGCGAACTTCCACATCCAGCAGACCCGCAGACTGCTGGAGGCCGGCTGCCACGTGCTGGTCGAGAAACCCCTGTGCGTCCGTCCCGGCGAGGCGCGGGCCGCCGCCGCCCTGGCCGCCGCCGCCAGGCGCCGCGGGCTCAAACTCGGGGTGGCCTTCACCTACCGGAACTACCCGCTCCTGGCCGAGATGGCCCGCCAGGCCGAGGCCGGGCGCGTCGGCCCTCCCCTCCTGGCCCGCGTGACACTGGCCTACGACTACTCCCGTTATCGCAGGGACTACCGCACGAACTACTTCGCACTACCCGGAACCGGCGGAGGCGCGGTCCTGGACATAGCCAGCCATGCCGTGGCCTGGCTGACCTGGGTCCTGGGGCCGGTTGAGTCGGTTCAGGCCGAGATCGGACGTGGCGGGCTCACGGGCATCCGGACCGAGGACACTGCCGTGCTGCTCCTGGGATTCCGATCCGGGGCCATGGCCGAGGTCTGGGCTTCGGCCTGCCAGCCACGCCGGAAGACAGAGTTCGAGCTCATCGGTCCCAAGGGCCATCTGCGCTACCGCACGCTCTTCGAGGACGGGTGTTTCGAGCTGGCCCGGACCGGTGGCGACGGCTCCGCCTGGCAAGCCAGGCGCTCGCCGGCCGACTTCGACGAACCCTTCGTGGCCCAGGCCCGCAACTTCCTGGCCGCCATCGAGGGGCACGAACCGGTCCGAACGAACCTAGCCGACGCGCTCCACGTCCAGCGGGTCTGCTGGGCGGCGCTGAACTCAGCAAAAGGCGGGCGACGCGAGACCGTGCGGGCGTAGCCGTGCGGTTCCTCGGCATCGAGCCGCTGACCCTGTGGATCACCCTGCTCTTCGGCCTGCTGCTGGCGGGCGTGGCCTTCTGCCTCGGGTTCATGCTTCTGGGGATCGACGCCGGCCGCGCCGCGCTGATCGGCGCCGGGCTGGGCCTGGCCCAGTCCATCGGCTCGCTCTACTACATCTGGAAGCGCTTCGTCCGACCCGGCCCGCCCCCGCGCGGCGGCGGGCAGCCAGGGTGAGGGCATGTGCCTGCTGGCGGAGACCGTTCTATTGGCTGACGACCGAACCTGGCCCGGGCGGCGTGCCCGCCAGTGGGAAAGTGAAGATCCGGCTACCGCCGGCAGCGACCTTGAAATCCGAGCAGACGTCGCTCATATTTCAGGGTAGCGCCGTTAGCGCTGAGGAGGCCCCACCCATGCCCAAGCCCATCCGCGACCTATTCTGTCTCTCCGGCCGCGTCGCCCTGGTGACCGGCGGCGCCGGGCACCTGGGGACAGCCATATCCCGGGCGCTGGCCGAAGCCGGCGCTACTGCCGTGATCGCCTCGCGCAACTTGGCCGAGTGCCGCAGACTCGCCGCGCGGCTCGAGGCCGATGGCCTCCGGGCGCTTACCGTCCGGATGGACGTGACCTCCGACGCATCGGTCAAGCGCGCACTCGCCGAGGTGAAGCGCCGGGCCGGGCGGCTGGACATCGTCGTAAATAACGCCTACGCCTGCGTCCCCAAGCGCCTGGGCGAGCTGACACCCACCGAGTACACCAGGACCCTCGACGGCTGCCTGACCAGCGCCTTCCGGGTGGCCAACGCCGCGCTGCCGCTCATCGAGAAGTCACCGGCGGCGAGCATCGTGAACATTTCCACCATGTACGCCCTGGTCTCACCCGACCCGGCGACCTACGAGGGCACGCCCTACATGTCGCCGCCCGGCTACGGGGAGGCCAAGGCCGGCATGATCCAGATGACCCGGTATCTCGCCGCCTACCTGGCGCTACGCGGCGTGCGCGTCAACGCCGTCAGCCCCGGGCCCTTCCCGCATGGCAAGAGCGCCTCGGACCGCAAGTTCATGAAGCGCCTTGCGGAACGCTGCCTGCTCGGCCGCACCGGGCGCCCGGAAGAAATCGGCGGCGCGGTGCTCTTCCTCGCCTCGGATGCCTCCAGCTTCATCACCGGACAGAATCTGGTGGTCGACGGAGGATGGACGGTGCGCTAGGAAGACCAGGGGCACGAACACGCAACATCCAGCAGCCAACACCCCACAGCCAACAGCCAGCAACAAGGCTGGAGGGTGTTTATGGTTAGTGCACAACGCCCTTTCGACCTCGAGGAGGCTCTTCCGGAATATCCGCCTGAACTGCCGAGTTGGGAAAGTGAGTTGAAGGAGGCCGGTCAATGAAGAGCATAATGCCAGGGTTTGTGTACCTGGCAATGTTTTTTGGGATCGCGGCCGGGTGCCGCTCGGATGCTGAAAAGGAGTCCGGTGTCATGAACAATCCCGTGGAGAGAAAAGGCGTGGTGACCGTGCGCGGCAATCCCCTGACCTTGCTCGGTCCGGAGCTGAAGGCGGGGCAGCCGGCCCCGGCCTTTGAGGTCGTGGATGGCGAGTTCAAACCGGTCAGATCCTCGGACTTCGCCGGGAAGGTCCTGCTGATCAGTGCTGTGCCCAGCCTGGACACACCGGTCTGCTCGATCCAGACCAAGCGCTTCAATGAGGAGGCCACCAAGCTCCCCAAGGACGTGGTGGTCATGACCATCAGCCAGGACCTGCCCTTCGCCCAGGCCCGCTTCTGCGCGGCTGAGAAGATCGGCGGCATCAAGGTCCTGAGCGACCACGTCTCCCGCAGCTTCGGGCTGGGCTGGGGCGTGCTCATCAGGGAGAACGGCCTCCTGGCCCGCTCGGTCTGGGTGGTCGGACGCGACGGGCAGATCGCCTATCTGCAGATCGTGCCCGAACTGACCAGCGAGCCAGACTACAAGACCGCCCTTGCCGCAGCGCGACGCGCGGCAGACTGAGGTAAGAAGGGCGAAGGCAAAAACAGGGACGGAGAATGTCCTGCCCACGCTCCGTCCTTCAGCCTTCTTCTTAGCGCCGTTCTCCCATCGCTAAAGCCCCTGCCTCCCTTTGACGATATCAAAACATCTAAACTGTGGCCCAAAGGGGGGATGCGGCATGTCCGAGTCGAGTCGCACGAGCGGCGTCTTCATACGCCCGCGCTGGAAGCGCGAGCCGAACGATTTCGAGAAGGTCATGGCCTTCCTCATGACCATCGTTCCCCTGATCGGGCTGATCCTGTGCACCTTCGACGCCAGGAACCAGGCTCCCAAGGTCAAGGCCGCTGCGGAACAGATCCAGAACTCGGCCAAACGCATCGGCCTCCTTTCCTCGGCCGACCAGAATGCCCGGCTTTCGGCGGAGTCGACTCTGGGCTCCCGCTATGCCGAAGGACGCAAGATGATGTCCGAGACCTTTGCGTCGCTGGGCCGCGACCTGCGCGCGGACCGGAACATCGGTGAAAGCCTCCCGTGGATAGGTGCGGCCGTTCTCGGCGCCCTCGGAGTGATCTTCAGCTTCTTCGGTTGGCCGCTGCGGCGCTACGCCTCCGCGCTCTACGGTGCCGCCTGGCTTGGCTACATCGCATTCCTTCTGGCCGTGCGCAAGGGGGGCATGCAGCCGTTGCCGGCCGGCTTGATGGCTCTGGCGCCCGCTTTCCTGGGGGCCTTGGTCGGCTGGCATCTGGTTGTGGCCATGTCCTGCATACAGGTGGCCACCCTGGTCTGCGCCCCGGCCGCGTGGGCCTTCATGAACTCACACGGCACGTCGGACATGCCGGCCTGGTTCCTGCCGGTGCTGGCTTCCGCCTGGGCGCTGATGGCCGCGCTGGCCTACATATTCCTGGTGCGCGCCGCGCTCATCAGCGCGATGGCGGTGGGCGGCGGACTGTGCGTAGCCATGGCGGCAGCCACGCTGCTGGTGGCCTGGAAAGACATGACCATGCCCTGGGAGGCGACCCTGGCGATCATCGCCTTCTTCGCCATTGTAGGCAACCTCACCCAGTACCACTTTGCCGGAGGCGGCAAGAGCAACGACGGCTCGGCCGATGACGGCGATGAGGCGGCTCCAAAGAAGAAGCCCAAGCCAAAACTCAAGCCGGCCTGACCGAAAGGCACCGGCTTACTGAGGGGAGGGGGCGGGCTTCGGCCCGCCTCCTGATTTTCAGAGTGCCCGGTCCAGGATCCCGCGGAGCTCTTCCTCGCTCAGCACCACCGGATTGGCCTTCATGGAACTGGCCGCCAGGGACTTCTTGATGATCCCCGGGACATCGGCAGGCTTCATGCCGTAGCTGGCCAGACCGGGTATACCGATGGCTTCCGCGAGGTCCCGCAGCCACTCTGCGGCGTCGGGCGCCACGGCTTTCTTCGAACCAGTCAGCGCCTGGGCAATTTCGGCATAGCGCACCAACGCCAGGCTCTGCGGGACACGCTCCTGCAACGCTTCCACGTTGGCAGCGACGACTTCCGGCAACAGCCTCCCGCAGACCGCGCCGTGCGGGGCGCCGAAGACGCCGCCGAAGGGCCCGGCTATGCCGTGCACGGCACCCAGGCCGGCGTTGGCCAGGGCCAGACCGCCCAGCATGCTTGCCAGTGCCAGATCCTCGCGGGCCGCCGGGTCCTCAGGGCCGCTGCAGGCCCTGCGCAGGGAGCGCGCCGAACGCACCAGCCCCTCCCGGCAGAACCCGTCCACGACCGGGTTGGCCTTCAGGCACACGAAGGGCTCGATGAGTTGCGATAGCGCATCGAGCCCACCGGCGGCGGTGACTGCGGACGGCAGCCCTCTGGTGAGGTCCGGGTCCACGATGGCCACCCGCGCAAGCATCCCCGGACTCCGCAGCGAGACCTTCACCCGGTGCTGCCCGCTGGTGATGACCGCGTTTCTGGTGACCTCCGCACCGGAGCCGGCTGTGGTCGGAATGGCCATCCACGGGACACTGGGATTCCCGAGCGCCCTGCCCCGCCCCACCACCTCGAGATAGTCCAGCAGCGAGCCGTCGTTGGCCAGCATGGCCGCCACGGCCTTGGCCAGGTCAATAGCGCTTCCTCCGCCGAAGCCGATCACCATATCACACTCCGCACCCCGGGCCACCTCCAGGGCGCGGCCGACCATCTCCACGCTTGGCTCACCCGCGGCCGGGAAAGGCAGCGCGTCCACCTTGCCGGCCGCCAGGGACCACAACAGGACTTCGGCGCGGGACATGTCCCGCCCGGTGACCACCAGCGCCCGCCGCCCGAGGGCGGCGGCAGTCCTGCCGGCCTCCTTGACGGATCCAGAGCCGAAAAGGACCCGGCCGGGCGCGACCAGTTCGAACGAGGTCACGATGCGGGCCTTGAGCGCGGAGAAGATGGCGGCGCGCAGGAAGGGACCTCTGGCACCGTTGGCTGCCCTGCGTCGGCAACTGTCATGCGAGCATCTCCCCCCGCGTCACTCTGACTCCCGTGCGGGGGCAGTCCGCATCACCAAGCGCTGTCCTCCGGGAAGAGGCTGGTGTACTTCAGCCCGGTGCGAGGTTCTGCCATCATCAGGTCAACCGCCGCCTTCCAGCGCTTGTAGTGGGCGGTCTCCCGGTGCTGAGCATGGCCGTCAGCGGTGCGATAGGCCTCATAGAGGATGAAACGGGTGGGGTCTTCGCCGCTCTGACAGAAGTCGAAGCGAGCCACCCCCGGTTCCTTGCGGGAATTGGAGGCGTTGTCGACAGTTGCACGCCTGAACTCCTCCACCATCTCGGGTTTGACTTTGATGTTGACCAGCAGAACAAGCATGGATTGCCCTCTCGCGCCAGGACGCCTGCCGCACACAACCCGCCGGAGAAGACTTGAGGTGTGGCACCTTTCGGGCACCACACCTCAAGTACTGGTAGCTGCAGACTGCGGCTATGAGCCGTCGTCGACTTCCATGGAAGCCCCGGACCCGCCAGCGGCCTTGGCCCCTGGAGTGCCGATGAGAATCTCGACGCGGCGGTTCTTGGCGCGGTCCTCGGCAGTGCGGTTGTCATTGAGCGGCTTGGTCTCGCCGAGCCCCTCGACCTTCAGGCGGTTCTTGACGCCCTCTTTCTGCAGGGCGGCCGCCACCGCCTTGGCTCTCGCCACGGAGAGGTCGTGGTTGCTCTTGAACTTGTTGGCGGAGTGCAGAATCGGCTGGTTGTCAGTGTGCCCCTGGATGTGGAGTTCCGAGTTCGCGAACTCGTGCTTGATGACCTTGGCAGCCTCGTCCAGGGCCTTGCGGCTGTCAGCGCGCAGAGCGGCACTGCCCGAGGAGAAGAGGATCGTGTTGGGCAAGGTCATCCTGATGCGGTCGCCGTCCTTGGTGACGCTCACACCCTGATCGGCCAACCGCTTCTTGGCCCCTTCGCTCATCGTGGTCGAGCCGGGGTTCTGGGTAGTGGATGACGGGCCCTTGGACTGGCGATTGGCCAGCTCCGCGTTAAGCCGCGCGTTCTCGGCCCTTAGCCTCTCAACCTCGCCTGCCTGATCGGGCTGCTCTGAAGTGCGATACAGCTTGCAGCCTGATGTCCCGGAGATAAGCAGCAGCGACGACAAGGCAACAGCCCCCATGAACTTCGAGCGCATGTTCTTCTCCTCTCCTGCGTTAGAACCGGCCAGTCCCGCAGAAGCAGGGCCGACCACCCCTCAAAGGCCTTATGTATGCACATTCACGCCGTTGTCAAGCGTATTCTTGCGCGGGCCATGGGCTCGGCGCGTTCGTTCTTCTTGACAACACCCATCAGCAAGCTAAACTGCGGTACATGGGTTGCTCGCCCGCATCCCTTCTCTTTCAAAGGGCTGCTTCGTGGTCAAGTCAGGAAAGAAGCGCATCCTGGTGGTTGACGACGAAGAGCCCATGCGGTCTCTGCTCGCCAAGATAATCTCCAAAGTCGAGGAGTACGAGGTCTCGTCGGCCGCGGACGGGGTCGAGGCTCTGGATATCTACGAACGTCAGGGGCCTTTCGACCTGGTAATAACCGACCTGCAGATGCCCCGCATGGATGGAGAAGCGCTCACCGGCAGTCTGCTGGACCGCTGGCCCAACACGGCAATAATTGTCCTCACGGCCTGCCACACCGACGAGAGCGTGCTGAAGTGCATGCGGCGAGGGGCGCTCGATTACCTGACGAAGCCGATCGAGGTCTCCAAGCTCATAAAGGCCGTCGACAGGGCGTTTGACCGCCGTGAGCACATGCCAACCAACGTGGGCGCTATGGACGTCAGGAGCGACGTCCGCGGGTGGGTGGAGTTGACCGCCCCCAGCCACTTCGAGTTCGTTGAGAGATTCCAGCGATTCACCCAGATGCTCTACGCCTCAGAACTCACCCGCGAAGAGCAGGAAGACATCCACATGGCCATCAACGAGCTCGGCCAGAATGCGGTCGAGTGGGGCAACAAACAGGACGCATCCAAGCAGATACGCCTGTCCTATTGCCTGTTCAAGGACCGGATCGTCTTCAAAATCGAGGACGAGGGCGAGGGATTCTCCGTCTCCCAGTTGCGAGATCCCTCCAAGGACCCGCTTGTGCACATCATGGAGAGAATCTCCGCGGGAAAACGCATGGGCGGATACGGCATCTTCATGACCAAGAGCATCATGGATGAGGTCGTGTATTCGGAGCGCGGCAATACGGTCGTCATGTCCAAGTACTTCCGCCGGCGCCAGAGTGGCGGCGGCAATGCGGCTCCGCCTGGCGCCGAGCCTCCGGGAGCCGGCAAGTGAAGGCCCTCGCCAGACGCGGACGAAAGAGCCATCCGCGAGCCCCGAAGATTCTGGCCATATACGAGTCCAAGACTGTGCTGGAGACTGTGCACCTCATTGATTGCCCCGAGAACGTCCCCCTAGTCAGCGCTTCCAGCCACACCGTTGGCCTCGCCCAGATCGAAGCGACTGCCCCCGACATTATCCTGGTCTCGGCCATGGCAGGGCAGCAACAGGCCAGGGACTTCATCTCCGAGATCAGGGCCTTGCCCCGCGGCCGGGGGCTTCCCGTCGTCATGGTGGCCGTGCAGTTCGAGCGCGGCGAGCGCGAACTGGCCTTCAAGGCGGGGTTCAACCTCTGTCTCGAACTCATGGGCGAAGTGGATGGGCACTGGGCGCAAGTGCTGGCGCTGGCCGGCACTGGTGAGACCTTCAACGCCATCTACGGCGAGAAACTGGCCGCCGATGAGCGGAACATGGCGCTGGCCCGGGCCAACGCCGAGGCCGGGAGGCTGGTCCTGGACGTGGAGGAACGCGACAGACGCATCCGCGCGCAGCAGGCCGAACTCACGGAACACAACCGCAGACTGGCGCGGGCCAATGCGGAGGCCGGTCGACTGATCCTGGAAATCGAGGAGAAGGACCGCCGGCTGCAGGAGCAGTCTGCCGAGATAGAGAAACACCTGTTCGCGCTCCGCCGGGACTTGGCCCTCGCCGCCGACCTCCAGATAAACCTCCTGCCGGTGGAATATCCGAACGTGGCTAACCTCCGGCTGTTTGACCGTTTTCTGCCGGCCAACGAGCTGTGCGGCGACTACTACGACTACATCCTGCATCCCGACGGCGACTTCGACGTCGTGGTCGCCGACGTCACCGGCCACGGCGTGGCCTCCGCCCTGGTCAGCGTCCAGATACGCGCCATCACCCGCGCCAGGGGTCCTTTCGAACACAGTCCTGCCCGCACCCTGGACTACCTCAACGATTTCATGTTGGCCAACTTTCACCGGCAGTTCCTGATGACCATGTTCTACCTGGGCTACCGCGCGGCCGGCCGGGACCGGCCGCAGCTGGTCTACGCCGGAGCCGGACACCCGCCTCCCCTGCTGTTCAGGACCGGAGACAAGTCCATCCACGAACTGCGCAGTCAGGGGCTGCCTCTGGGCGTGAACAGCGCCTCCAGCTACAGGGACGACGTGGTCGACATGTCTCCGGGAGACCGCTTGCTGATCCACACCGACGGGATCATCGAAGTCTACGACGGATCCCGCCGGCAGTGGGGGTTGGACGGGCTCAAGCGGGCCCTGGCTGCGGCCACCGCTCTCCCGGGCCGCGAAGTCATAGACCATCTCCTTCGCGAGGCCCGTTACTTCAGCAACCACCGCCCCTTCGATGACGACGTCACTGTGGTGCTGGTCGAGCAGGCCGCGTCGGACTGACGAGGGGACTATGCCGGATTCGATCGACCAACGCAAGTTGTCCAGGCTGATCCTCGAGGCGGAGGGGCTCACCCCCTGCCCCGTGGTCCTGGCCAAAGTCGCCCAGCTCTCCAACGACTCCGGCTCCAACGCCAGGGACCTTGGCAAGATCATCGCCATGGACGAGGCGCTCGCCGCGCAGCTGATCAAGCAGGTCAACTCGGCCTACTACGGCCTGCGCGGCACCATCTCCACGGTCACTCAAGCCGTGGTGATCCTGGGATATCAGGAGATCCGCCACATCATCTATGCCGTCCAGACCGCGCAGCTCTTCCGGGAGAATGCCGCCTGCCCGGGCGTGGACATCCTGGCGCTCTGGGACCACTCCCTGCAGGTGGCGGCCCTGGCCCGCGAGTTCAGCTACCAGAACCGCCACCCGGTGCCGGAAGAGGTGTTCGTGGCCGGCGTGATCCACGACATGGGCCAGGTGCTCATGGGCAGACTTCTGGGAGACAGGTACCGCCGCTGCCAGGCCAAGGTCCGGGCGGATTCCGCGGATCTGGCAGCCGCGGAACAGGCCGCCTTCGGCATCAGCCACGCCGAGATCGGATGGCAGGTCACCAACCGATGGAACTTTCCACCTTCCCTGCAGGCCGCGGTGCGCAGCCACCACGATCTTGCCGTGGACTGTTCGGATGCCAACCCAGGTGTCGTGCCGATGGTTCTGGCCGCCAACCTGGCCTGCCACAAGCTCAAGCAGGGCTGTTCGAGCGAGGGCATCCTGCAGGTCATCCCGGAACAGGTCCGCGAGGCTCTGCGGCTCAACCTCGTCATGCTGGAGGAGGCCATGTCCGCGGCCGCCAGCGAACACCAGCGCCTGCGCAGCAGTTTTGACATCGCCAGCAACGGCGAGGACGATGACAACGGGATCGGCCCAGGCAGGCCGGGAGTCAGGGAGGGCGGGCGATGAGTGGCAACTGCGTCGGGATTGATCTCGGCGGCACGAATCTGGTTGCGGGCAGAGTGGACGCCTCCGGCCGCATCCAGGAACGGAAGTCCATCCCCACACCGGTGGCTGAAGGGGCCAGTCGGGTCATCGCGGCCATGGGCGAACTGGCAGGGGCGCTGCGTGACCGGGACACCCTCGCGGTCGGCGCCGTGAGCCCCGGGCTGATAGACGCGGAACGCGGCGTCTGCATCGGGGCCGCCTGCAACATCCCCGGATGGGAGGGGATGCCCCTGGCTGCGCACCTCAGGGAGGCCGGCGGTCTGCCGGCCTTCGCCGAGAATGACGGCAACGCCGCGGCCCTGGCCGAGCACTGGATCGGCGCGGCCCGGGGCGCCAGAGTCGCCCTGATGATGACGCTGGGCACCGGAATCGGAGGAGGGGCCGTGCTCGAAGGGCGGGTTTTCCACGGCGCCGGGGGCATCGCCGCGGAATTCGGGCACATCTCCATCGACTACGCCGGGCCGAAATGCCCTTGCGGAGGGACAGGGTGCTCGGAACTCTATGCCTCCGCAAACGGGCTGGCCAGGTTGGCGCGGGAAGCCATCTCGAAGGCTTCCGGCGCCCGGGCCGAGGCGCTGCTTGCCCTCGCGGGGGGCAAGCCGTCCGCGGTGACGGCCAAGCATGTCTGCCAGGCGGCCCGCGCCGGAGACAGCCTGGCCGCGGAGGCCCTCAACCGCTATACGCAGGCCCTGGCCGCCACGGTGGCCAGCCTGATCAACGCCTGGAATCCGGACTGCATAGTGATCGGCGGCGGGCTGAGCCTCTCCTGGGATCTCCTGGAACCACTGCTGACCAGGGAGTTGCGTTCCGGACGGGCGTTGCCAGTTGCCCTGCAGATGTGTCGGATAGTCCCGGCCAGCCTGCGCGACGAAGCCGGCATCGTGGGCGCCGCCAAAGTGGCCTGGAACGGCCTGAGCGCGTCGGGATCTCCGCGGCAGTCATGAACTGGCTCTCCGCGACCCTGCCCTCCCCCACCTCCCGGCCTGCCTGGGCCGGATGCAGCCTGGCCCCGTCCACCGGAGAGCGACATGCGTGAGGACTTCCTGCTGGACACAAACCTCTCCAGGGTCCCGGGGCTGGAGTCCGAGATCCTGGTTGTGGGATCGGGCGTGGCCGGCTGCTCCGCCGCCATAGCCGCCGCCCAGGCCGGGGCGAGCTCCGTGCTGGTGTTGGCCAAGGCCTCGGCTGACATGACCGCCACGGATCACGCCCAAGGCGGCATCGCGGTGGCGTTGGGCACCGACGACAGCATAGAACAGCACTTCGCAGACACCCTGTCGGCGGGAGCCGGGCTCTGCGACGAGGACGCCGTCCGCAAGCTGGTGGCCGACGGCCCCGGGCGAGTCCGCGACCTCATCTCCTGGGGCGCCGCCTTCGACCGCGAGAACGGCGAACTGGCGCGCACGGCCGAGGCGGCCCACTCCGTCAGACGCGTGCTCCACGCCTCCGGGGACGCCACCGGCCGCGAGATCCAGCGGGCGCTGCTCAGCAAGATGCTCTCCCTGGAAGCGGTCACGGTCGTCCCCTCCCACTTCACGGTGGACATCCTGCACGCGGATGGAGAGTGCTTCGGCGCGCTGGCGGTGAATGTCAACAACGGCGCCCTCATGCGGGTCTCTTCGCGCGCCACGATCCTGGCCACTGGCGGACTGGGTCAGGTGTATCGCGAGACCACCAACCCGGGCATCGCAACGGGTGACGGTCCGGCCATGGCCTTGCGCGCCGGGGCGCAACTGGCGGACATGGAGTTCGTGCAGTTCCACCCCACCACCCTCTACCTGGCCGGCGCCCCCCGCTTCCTGATCAGCGAGGCGGTGAGGGGCGAAGGAGCCCTCCTGTTGAATTCGCGCGGGGAACGTTTCATGCCCCGCTACCACGACATGGCCGAACTGGCTCCCAGGGATGTGGTCAGCCAATCGATCGTCAAAGAGCTCGCCAAGACCGGCGGCAACTGCGTGTTTCTGGACCTCAAGGGCATGTCCCCGGAGCTCGTCAATCGGCGTTTCCCCAACATCCGCGACATATGCGCGGACTTCGGCCTCAACATACTGCGAGACCCGATCCCGGTACGCCCCAGCGCACACTACGCCATGGGAGGCATCCGGACCGACCTTAGCGGCAGGACCTGCGTCCGAAGGCTGCTGGCCGCCGGCGAGTGCGCTTCCACCGGCGTACACGGGGCCAACCGGCTGGCCTCCAACTCGCTGTTGGAGGGCCTGGTGTTCGGGACTACCGCCGGCGAGACGGCTTGGCGGGAGGCCGGAGAGAACTCGGCCGCACGCAAGTTCCCGGCGCGCCACACCTCCAGCGGCGTGGCCCAGCGCAAGGTTCACATCGACGTCGGCGACCTCCAGCGCAGCCTCAAGAGCCTCATGTGGCGGACCGCAGGGGTGTTCCGCACAGGCACCGATCTGGAGCTTACCGTGCGGCAACTGGCGTTCTGGCAGGAGTATGCCTGTCGAGAGGAGTTCCCGGACCCCGCCGGCCTGGAGCTTCAGAACATGCTCGCGGTCGCCAGGGCGATCGCCAACTCCGCGCTCAACCGCACCGAGAGCCGCGGCGCGCACCAGCGCCAGGACTTCCCGGCACTGAACGACCAGGCATGGAAACACCACACGGTCATCACCAAGCACGACCTCAGCAGGTAGGCGCGCTGGCTTCCGGACAAGCCGCGTGGGCTCTGCCCTGCGTAGGCCTGCTGGTCTGGCTCCTGGCGCTGCGCGCGGTCCTGGGCATCCGCTCCGGCGGCAGCCTCTGCCGCACCGTCGTCGTCAAGGGGACCCCGCCCGCCCTGCGGGCCGCCCTGATCCGCCTCATCAGCACGAGCAACAGCAGCGCACTGGATGCCGAACTGGATGGTGCAGACAGAGTCACGATGCGCCGACGGAAGGAGCCCACCTACAACTCAACGCCGGCTTTCGCCTCGTGCACGGCAACGGTGACGGCCATGGACGCAAACCGCTCGCGCCTGGATTTCACGGCCGACCTCAGCCGCATCCAGTCCAAGACCTGGCTGGCAGCCCGGTGGCTCCTGTTGGCCAGCCTGGGCATCCTGGGCACAATCTGTCTGCTGCTCTGGCAGGCATCGGTCGGCACCGGGAACATGTCCGGTCTGTCCGGGGCGCTGGCGCTGGCCTTCCTGGCCACGATCTCCACCGCGTGGATATTCCGATCCATCCACGTCGTGGCTTGCCGCCAGACTGGCATCTATCTGGACTCGCTTGCCGCCAACGCCTCGCTGCTGGCTGAGGTTCAGTCCGATCGCGTCAGGTGATGTCGCGAGAGATACGGACCCCGCCGATCCCGGGGTGCGCCGGCGGCAGGGCCGGCTGGGCATCGGCAGTCATCATCCCCGCCACCCGGTCGCGCAGAACCTGGAGGCTGAACGGCTTGGCAAGATACCCATCGGCGCCGGCTTCCATGATCTGGTCGATGCTCTGCTGATCGCGCAGGGCCGTGACGGCCAGAATCTTGATCTGCGCCAGCCTGGGATTCTCACGGATCATCCGGCAGGCCTGGCGCCCATCGATGCCAGGCAGCATGATATCCAGCAGGATCATGTCAGGCAGGAAGGTCCCGGCCATAAATCCGGCGTCGAAACCGTTGCGCGCTACCCGCACCTGCCAGCCATCGGCCGTCATGATCTTTTCCATGAGATCAGCCATCCGACGGTCGTCTTCCACGATGAGCACCTTGCGCCCGCCGGAACTTCTGCCCCCGATGACTCCCGCAAGGTCCCCGCTGACCACCGCATCCGCGAGCGGGATACCGTGCCGGGAGGCAAACTCGATCAGGCTCTTCCGAGGAATCCGCCTGAACTTGGATCCCGGCACACGGAATCCGCGGAGGTCTCCGCAGTCGAAACGACGAATGACGGTCATGTGGCTCAGACCACAGAGACGCGCAGCCTCCGTGGTGGTGAACCAGTCAGCATGTTCCTTGCGTTTGCCCACGTCTAACTCTCCATTTGGCGGATGATGCGCATCGCTGCTCACATCGGCGGTTCATATTATGCAGTCTATCCCGCCAAGTGTCAAGCTTTCAGCTTCCACTGCACGGGCATGCGCGGCCCGACGATCCGCCCGCACTGCTCCCGAAGATCAAGCTTGACTTCCGGCACTCGGGAAGGTATAGCTTCATGGCAGGCAACGAGGAGCATCCGCGTGTCCATGCAGGATTCCCACTCGGAACAGAAGGCCGAAGGAAAGCAGGCCAGCGCACAGCAGCCCCGCAGCATTCTGGGCGGCCTCGGTCTGCGCGACTTCTACTACCTGAATATCAGCGGGCAACTCCGCCTACCCATGGAGCACCGCCAACCGTCGCAGGACCTCTTCGAGATGAAGTTCTGCGAGAGGATCCTGGCCCGCGCCCCTTCCCACTTGCCAGCGCTGGAAGTGCTTGGTCACCTCTACACCCGGCTCGGGGAATACGACAAGGGTCTGGAAGTGGACCAGCGCATCGTTCGACTGCGGCCGGAACGCGCCACGGCCCACTACAACCTGGCCTGCAGCCTCTCCCTGACCAACCAGGTGGAAGGCGCACTGGGTGAACTGGCCCTCGCCGTCCGGCTGGGATATTCAGACCTTGAGCACCTCGAGAAGGATTCCGACCTGAGCGCGGTTCGCTCTGATCCGCGGTATCGCGACTTCATAGCGATGGCCCGTTCGGCCGTCCAGCACAGGTAGCCGCCCCGCCCCGGCGCTCCCGGGGCATCCGCCGGACGTTCAGTTGGCGCTCTTCTCGAAGACCTCGCGGTTGACGAATATGGGGACTCCGGTTCGCACCGCCAGTGCGACCGCGTCGCTCGGCCGGCAATCAACCGAGATGGAACGCCCTGCTTGCGATATCCCCAGGCGCGCGAAGAAAGTGCTGCCGTCCAGGGCGTTGATGACCACCCTTTCAAGTATGCCGCCCATCTCTCCGATGGTGTTGGCCAGCAGATCGTGCGTCATCGGCCTGGGCATGTCGATGCCCTTGACCTTGCGGTCGATGGCCCAGGCCTCGAAAATGCCTATGACTATCGGAAACTGCCTGCGCCCCCCGACTTCCCGGAGGACGATCACCTGCTCGGGGCTCTGCTCGTTGATGACGATTCGAGCCAGCTCGACAGGGACTTCCGCCTCAGCCATGCTTCCTCCCCCTGGCGGAGATGGTAGGCCGCCACGAGGGCATGTCAAGTCCGCGCGAGCCTAACATGGCGGCACAGACCGGGAACTCGCTCAGCCACCTGAGAATGGCAGGCGGCATCGTGCGGAGTGCCGCGAGCCGCAGCTATATCGTCCTAAGGCTTCCAGACAAGATCCGGAGACCGAGCCGCGCGCACCTCGTCGAGCCTGCCGACCGGGGTGTTTCTGGGGGCGCCCGTGATCTTCTGTGGATCGGCCTGAGCTTCCTCCGCAATCTGCAGCAGCTTGCCCACGGCCTCGTCAAGAGTCTGTTTTGATTCGGTCTCCGTCGGTTCGAGCATCATGGCCTCATGAACGATCAGAGGGAAGTAGATGGTCGGCGGATGCATTCCAAGCTCGATCAGGCGCTTGGCCACATCCAGGGTGCGCACCCCATTGGGTTCGGTCAGCCCAGCCATGACGAACTCGTGCATGCAGGGCTGATCGTAGGCCAGGGTGTAACGCTCCTTGAGCCTGCTGCAGAGGTAGCGCGCGTTGAGCACCGCGTGCTCTGCGACACGACGTACGCCCTGGGCGCCCAGCATGCGCAGATAGGCGTAGGCCTTCAGTATCACTCCGACGTTGCCGGTATAGGCCATCAGCTGACCGACAGAGTCCGGCCGGTCCGACTGCAGTGCAAAGCGCCCACCGGCTTCGCGTATGTACGGCGTCGGCAGGAACCTGGCAAGCCGCGCGGCCACACCCACTGGGCCGGAGCCTGGACCACCGCCGCCGTGAGGCGTGGCGAAGGTCTTGTGCAGATTGACGTGGACCACGTCGAACCCGGTGTCGCCAGGGCGGACCACGCCCATGATCGCGTTGAGGTTGGCACCGTCGTAGTACAGTAGGCCGCCCTTGGCGTGCACTATCTCCGCCACCGCGGCGATGCGCGTCTCGAAAAGCCCGAGGGTGTTCGGGTTGGTCAGCATCAGCGCAGCAACGTCTTCGTCCATGGCAGCGGCCAGTGCCGCCAAGTCGACCTGCCCATCGGCGGCGCTCTTGATGGTAACCACGTCGTATCCGCAGAGCGCCGCGGAAGCCGGGTTGGTGCCGTGGGAGCTGTCCGGAACGATCACCTTCCTGCGACAGGCCCCTTGGCTGCAATGGTAGGCCTTGATGATCATCATCCCGGCCAGTTCGCCGTGAGCCCCGGCCGCTGGCCAGAGGCAGAACTCGGCCATGCCGCAGATCTCCGAGAGCATCCGCTCCACGCCATGCAAGGCGGCCAGCGTGCCCTGCCCGCACTCGGACAGGAGTTCCGGATGGACGTTGAGGAACGCCGGATCTGCCGCAAACGCTTCGTTAACCTTGGGGTTGTACTTCATGGTGCAGGACCCGAGGGGATAGAAGTTGGTATCCACGCCGATATTGCGGCCCGCCAGTGCCGAGTAGTGACGCACCACGTCGAGTTCGCTCAACTCGGGAAGCGTAGGTTCCGCGCCCCGCCGCAGATCGGCTCCGACCAGTTGCCCAGCCCCCGCCGCAGGCACGTCCAGGGCTGGCAGACGATAGCCCCTGCGGCCAGGCTGAGACTTTTCGAAGAGCAGTTCCACGGTCATCTCCCCAGGCAGGCGCGGAGCTCGGCAGCGAGCCTGTCTATCTCCGCCTTGGTCCGCTTCTCTGTGACGCAGATCAGCAGACAGTCCTGCATGTCCGGGTAGTGGCGCCCCAGAGGCAGGCCGGGGGCGATCCCCCGACCAAGCAGCTCCGAGAAGACCCTCTCGGCCGGGGCGGGCAGCTTGAGGACGAACTCGTGGAACCCCGGACCATCCAGCTGCAGGGCGCAACCGGGAATGGCCGCCAGCAGGCTCTTGGCGTAGGCAGTCTTGGCCAGGCACTGCTCGGCCATCTCGCGCAGTCCCTGACGACCCAGGAGCGCCAGGAACATCGCCGCCCGCAGTGCGCAGAGCGCCTGGTTGGAGCAGATGTTGCTGTTGGCCTTCTCGCGTCGGATGTGCTGCTCACGGGCCTGCAGCGTGAGCACGAACCCCCTGCGCCCCTGGCCATCCACGGTGGCTCCCGAGAGCCTCCCGGGAAGCTTGCGGACCAGGCTGTTCCTGGCGGCAATGAACCCCAGGTACGGCCCGCCGGCCGACAGAGGCAGACCAAAGGGTTGAGCCTCACCGCAGGCCACGTCCGCCCCCATTTCCCCCGGGGACTTGACGACAGCGGTCGCCAGCGGATTGAGCACCACGATCAGCAGGCCCTTGGACCGATGCAGCCTGTCGGCCAGGGCCGAGAAATCACAGAGCCGGCCGAAGAAGTCGGGGAGTTGGACCACCGCCCCCGCCACCGTCTCGTCGACCAGTCCCGCAGACTGCCCACCTTCGGCCCCGGCGGCGCACTCGACCAACTCGATGTCCAGATTGCGGGCGTAGCTGCGCAGCGCCGACCGGTAGCGCGGGTTGACCGCTCCGTCCACCAGCACCTTGCGCCTGCCGGTGTGATGCACTGCCAGGAGGACCGCCTCGTGGGCGGCCGTCGCGCCGTCGTAGAGCGAGGCGTTGGCCACGTCCAGCCCGGCCAACGAGGCTATCATGGTCTGGTATTCGTATATGGCCTGCAGCCCGCCCTGGCTGATCTCCGGCTGGTAGGGCGTGTACGCGGTGTAGAACTCCGGCCGGTGCGAGAGCTCGTCAACGGCCGCCGGGATGACATGGTCGTAGGCGCCCGCGCCAAGGAAGAGAACGAGCTCGCCAGAGGCCTGGTTGCGCCTGGCAAGCTCCCCGCCGTGCCGCAGCAGCTCGAGTTCCGAGAGCGCCGGAGGCAGCCTGAGGCCCGAGGTCCTCAGGGCCGCTGGGATGTGGCTGAAAATGTCGTCCAGACTGGCCGCGCCGACGACCTGCAGCATTGCCGCGCGTTCGGCCTCATTGTGCGGGATGAATGGCATGGGCGCTGGCTCGCAAGCGCTATTCTTCGCCGGCGATCAGGTCCTGATATGCCTTCTCGTCCAATAGCTTGCCAACATCGGCGCTGCTCACTCCGGTCAGCTTGGCAATCCAGCCGGCGCCGTAGGGATCTTTGTTGATGTTGCCGGGGGAGTCGGCAAGTTCGCTGTTGACCTCCCCGACGCTCCCCGCCACCGGGCAGTATATCTCGCTGGCGGCCTTAACCGACTCGATCGAGCCGAGGGCCTCGCCGGCCGACAACTGCTTGCCGGTCTCCGGCAGCTCAACGAACACGATATCGCCGAGCTTCTTCTGCGCGAAGTCGGTGATGCCGACCACGGCAGAGCTGCCCTCAAGCCGAACCCACTCATGCTCCCTGGTGAACCGCAGTCCTTCGGTGCCCATCGTCAGCCCTTTCCCGACCAGCAGTCTTCAGGACACCCTATATTCCCGCCACCGCTCGTGTCAAGGGGCGAAAAGACGGGCAGGGCGTGCGGTCTTGCCTGACTAGGCCTTGGCTTCCTCGCCCTTGGCTGCCGGAGCAGCGGCCTTGTCGGTCTTCTTCCCCTTGACCGATTCGATCTTGGGCGGCACATAGCCCACGAGCTCCAGGAAGCAACGCTCGCCAGCATCACCCAGACGCAGGCCATAGGCCCGCCGCCACTGTGCTCCGGACTCGTTGGCCGTGAGCCGGATGGTCTTAGGCAGCCGGATGATCCGGGTATACCCGCCCTGACGGCTGGCGAAGAGCGGCGCAATCTGGTCGAAGAGGCGCTTGACGACACTCTTCTGCCTGAGCCGGCTGAGCGCCACGCGCCTGGCGCCGACGGTGCCCTTCTTGCCCAGGGTGATCATCTTCTCGACCATGGGCTTGACGGCTTTCGCCTTCTGCGGGGAGGTGACCACCCGGCCCTTCTCGATCACGCTGCAGGCCAGATTCGCAAGCATGGCCTCCCGGTGCTGAGGATGCCGGCTGAAGTTGTTGACGCTCTTGCGGTGACGCACGGGAACCCCCTTGGGTAGCTAGGCCTGGGACGTCTTGGCGGCCTCGGTAGTCGGAGCCGCAGCCGGAACTTCCTCGGCAGCCGGAACCGGCATGCCGAAGGAGAGCCCCAGGTCGGACAGTTTCTTCTTGATCTCGCGCAGGCTGGTCCGGCCGAACCCCTTGAGCTGGGCCATTTCGTCCTCGCTCTTGGTGACCAGGTCGCGCAGCACGGCCAGCTTGTTGGCCTGCAGAACGTTCTCGGCGCGGCTTGACGGGTCGAGCACGGACACGGGCAGATCCAGCTTCTTGAGGAGGTCCTCGCGGCTGCGATCGGCCTTGGCCGGCGCCTCCGCGGGCGCCGCAGCAGCCGCCTCCTTGGAGGCGACCGCGCCCAGTTCGAAGTACTTCACGAACGGGTTGAGATGCTTGCGCAGGAGGGACGCGGCCTCCGCCAGGGCGGTATCCGGCGTGACGGTGCCGTCCGTCCAGATCTCCAGCACCAGGCGGTCGTAGTTGGTCAGACGCCCGACGCGCGTGGCCTCAACGGCGTAGCGCACGCGCCGGACCGGCGAGAACACCGAGTCCAGCGGAATCACGCCGATCACCGGCTCGAGCGACTGCTCCTCGGCGGGGATGAAACCCCGGCCGCGCTTGACCAGAACCTCCGCCTGGAAGGTCACGTTCTCGGTCAGGGTGCAGATCACCAGATCGGGATTGAGAATGTCGACCTTCTCGTCCGGGGCGAAGTCCCTGGCCCGCACCTCGCCCTTGCCCTTCTTCTCGATGCGCAGGGTCACCGGCTCGGCGGTGTGCATGCGAACCCGGAGCTGCTTCACGTTCAGGACGATGTCCGTGACGTCCTCAAAGACGCCCTTGATCGCCGTGAATTCGTGGCTGGCGCCGTCGATCTTCAGGCTGGCGGGAGCGGCCCCCTCCAAGCTGGAAAGGAGGACGCGGCGCAGGCTGTTGCCGATGGTGTGCCCAAAGCCACGCTCAAAGGGTTCCGCCACGAACTTGGTGTACAGCCCGGTGCGGGTCTCCGCCTCAGGCACCACCCTGACGGGCAGCTCGAACCCCTTCCATCTGATTCTCATCATCTTCTGCGTCGCTCCTTACTGTCCGCCGACCTACTTGCTCATGAGCTCGATGATCAGATGTTCCTGGATCGGGATGGAAACCTCGTCGCGGGTGGGCTTGGCCAGCACCTTGCCGTTCAGAGTCCCCTCCTCCAGTTCCAGCCACGAGGGGCGGCCGCGGGACTTTGTGACCTCGACGTTGTGTTTCGCCATCTTCTGGGCTCTCTCGTCCTTGCTTACGCCGACGACCGAGCCGGGCTCCACGGAATAGCTGGGCAGGTTGACCTTGCGCCCGTTGACGGTGATCAGGCCGTGTCCGACCATCTGCCTGGCCTGCGCGCGGCTGGTGGCCAGCCCAAGCCTGGCGACCACGTTGTCCAGACGGCTCTCCAGCAGGGCCAGAAGCTCCTCGCCAGTGTTCACCTTGGAACGCTGGGCCATGCGGAAGTACCGGCGGAACTGCCGCTCAAGCACCCCATAGAAGCGCTTGGTCTTCTGCTTCTCGCGCAGGCGCACTCCGTAATCGCTCATCCGCCCGCGGCGCCAATTGTGCACGCCCGGAGGGGTGTCCCGGCGCTCCATGGAGCACTGGGGCCCATCGCAGCGCGTCCCTCTCAGGAACAGCTTGACGCCCTCGCGACGGCAGAGTTTGCACTTGGGACCGATGTATCTTGCCACTGGCTGCTTACCTCCCTGGCCTCGCCCTTAGACCCGGCGCCGCTTGCGAGGGCGGCAACCGTTGTGCGGAACCGATGTGACGTCCTCAATGGCCTTCACGGCCAGTCCGGCGGCCTGCAGGCCGCGGATGGCGGACTCGCGCCCCGAGCCCGGGCCCTTGACCCGGACCTCGACCTCACGCAGACCCACCTTCCTGGCCTTCTCGGCACAGGCCTCGGCGGTGCGCTGAGCTGCAAACGGAGTCGACTTGCGCGACCCCTTGAACCCGGCCGTGCCGGCCGAGGCCCAGCAGAGCACATCACCGTTGGTGTCGGTGATGCTCACCACCGTGTTGTTGAAGGTGGCCTTGATGTGAGCGATGCCCTTGGCGACGCTCTTGCGGACGTTCTTCTTCTGGTAGCCTTTGCCCATGGACTACCTCATTTCCTTGACGCTCTTCTTGCCGGCGACGGTCTTGCGCTTGCCCTTGCGCGTACGCGCATTGGTCTTGGTGCGCTGGCCCCGTACGGGCAGCCCGCGGGCGTGCCGCAGGCCGCGGTAACAGCCGATCTTGCGCAGCCGGGTTATGTTCTGGACGGTCTGGCGGCGCAACTGCCCCTCGGCCACTACGTTCTTGTCGATGTAGGCGGCAATGGCCGACAGCTCCGCCTCAGAGAGGGTCTTGGCCCGCTTGGCCGCATCGACCCCGATGGCCTGCACAAGTCTGTCGGCCGTGGTCTTCCCAATCCCGTGGATGTACTGAAGCGCAACATCGATGCGCTTTTCCCCGGGAACGTCAACACCTGCAATTCTGGGCATCTGTCCCCTCTCCTACCCTTGCCGCTGCTTGTGACGGAACTTGGCCTGTGGATTGCTGCAGATCACCATGGCCCGGCCACGGCGCCGCACAATCTTGCAGTACTCACACCTGCGGGTTATCGAACTCTTGACCTTCACTGCCACATCCTCCAAGCGCTCAGAGCCGGTGAACAATCCGCCCGCGGCTCAGGTCGTAAGGGCTCATCTCAATCACCACCCGGTCCCCGGGCAGAATGCGGATGAAATTCATTCGGATCTTGCCGGAGATGTGCGCCAACACCGAGTGGCCCGTGTTGTCCAGCACCACACGGAAGGTGGCGTTGGGCAGCGCCTCCCGCACCGTAGCTTCCACGCGAATCTGCTCTTCCTTGGACATCTGGGCTCATTCCTCCGCGACAGTGAGCACTTGCGGGCCGTGCGCAGTGACCGCAACCGTGTGCTCGAAGTGCGCGGAGAGCTTGCCATCCTGCGTGACCACCGTCCAGCCGTTCTCCTGCTTGCGCACGTGGGGTGTTCCCTGGTTGACCATCGGCTCTATGGCGATGACCGTGCCTGGCGCCAGGCAGACGTCCTGCGCGGGGCTGTCCGCGCCCACGAAGTTGGGCACCTGCGGGTCCTCGTGCATCTTCTGCCCGATGCCGTGGCCGACGAACTCGCGGACAACCGAGTAGCCGCGGCTCTCGGCGTAGTCCTGGATCACGCGAGAGAGATCGGCCAGCGGCATGTCCGGCCGTATCGAGGCGATGCCGGCCCGAAGCGCTCCGCTGGTGGTCTCGAGGAGTTCCTGCGCCTCGGCGCTGACCCGCCCGACAGGCACGGTGGCGGCCACATCCCCGTAGTACTTGTTGAGCCTGGTGCCGACGTCGATGCTGAGGATGTCCCCTTCCCGAAGGCACCTGCGCCCGGGAATGCCGTGGACAACCTCCTCGTTGACGGAAGCGCAGATGGACGCCGGATAGGCCAGCTTCACATCCGGAACCCGGTAGCCTTTGAACGCCGGCTCGGCACCGCAGGAGCGTATGTAATCCTCGGCGATGGCGTCAAGCTCCTTGGTGGTGATCCCGGGCCTGGCGTTCTGGCTCACCAGACGCAACGCCCCCGCGGCCACCCGCCCGGCCTGGCGCATCAGGTCGATCTCCCGCGCGCTCTTCAGGAGGACCACCGAGCACCCCGCACTGCGTCAACCGCCGCCATCAGGCCGCGGGCCACTTCCTCCGGGCTGCCAGAGGCATCCACCTCGCGCAGGAGCCTTCCCGCGCGGTAGCGGGCCACCAGACTGGCCGTGTCGCTCTCGTAAACCTGGAGCCGCTGCCGAATGATCTCGGGCTTGTCGTCGTTGCGCTGGTAGAGCGCCGACCCGCACTTGTCGCACACGCCTTCCTTCTTGGAGGGCATGAAGTCGACATGATAGCCGGCATTGCACTGCTTGTTGCTGCACATCCTGCGGCCCGAGAGCCGACTGGTCACGGCCTCGGCCGAAACCCTCAGGTACATCACCGCGCCGACCTTCTGGCCAATGCGCACGAGTTCGGCATCCAGCGCCTCCGCCTGCGCCTCGTTGCGCGGGAACCCGTCCAGCAGCCAGCCCTTGGCGCAGTCCGCCGAGCTCAGGCGTTCGGAGACTATGGCCACGACGACAGAGTCGGGAACCAGCTGGCCGGCGTCCATGTACTTCTTGGCCCTCAGGCCGACCTCGCGACCGGAGCCAACCGCCTCGCGCAGCATGTCACCCGTGGAAATGTGCGGGATGCCCAGCTTCGCGGACAGCTGGACCGCCTGCGTGCCCTTGCCGGCTCCGGGAGGGCCGAGGAGAATCAGGCCGAGCGACATGATGCCCCTTGCTATCTGCGGCCGACCACGCGGCCGCCGCCCTCAAGGAAACCCTGGTAGTGCTGCATCAGCAGGTACTGCTCCATGCGCTGGGACAGGTCCAGGGCCACGCCGACCACAATGAGAAGTCCGGTGCCCCCGAAGAAGCTGCCCACGTTGGGGCTGACCTGCAGAGTCCAAGTTATGAACTGGGGCGCCAGGGCAATGTACACCAGGCCGAAAGCGCCAGCCAGCGTGACCTTGCGCATGATGCTGTCCAGGTACTCGGCGGTGTGCCGTCCGGGCCGGATGCCGGGGATGAAGGTGCCCCACTCCTTGAAGTTGTTGGCCTGCTCCACAGGGTTGAAGGTAACCGCCGTGTAGAAGTAGGTGAAGAAGATGATCAGCAGCGAGTACAGCAGCGTGTAGAAGAACCCGCCGTAACCCAGCGAGGCAAGCAGGTCGTCCAGAATCGGCACGCCCAGGCCTCCGCCGCCGCGGCCGACCACCAACCCGGGGATCATCATGAGCGACTGGGCGAAGATGATGGAGATAACGCCGGCCATGTTCAGGCGCAGCGGGATGTAGCTGCGCTGGCTGAAGCCCTGCAGCGTGCGGGTCCTGGCGGTGTGGATGGGGACCCGGCGGTGCGCCTGGGTCATGGCCACGACACCGACGACCATGAAGACGAAGAGACACAGCAGCGTGACCACCGTCTCCGGGCCGATCTTGCCCAGTTCACCGGCACCCAACTGCCATTCGAAGTTGTTGGCGATCTCGCCGATGGCCTGCGGAACGCGAGCCAGAATGCCGGCCATGATTATCAGGGAGATGCCGCTCCCGATGCCGAACTCGTCGATCTGCTCGCCCAGCCACATGATGAACAGGGTGCCGACCGTCAGCGCGGTCACCACCAGCAGGTAGTAGAGAACGGGGTTCTCCCTCCCGAAGGAGCCTGAATCCCTGCCGCCCCTGAGCATGTCCGAGGAGGCCAGCATCG
>Ga0302248_1000389_pt1 | contig 43820 bp, 37 predicted proteins | sample AAG_UR_Leu_MG_FD_193528 | JGI IMG/M metagenome (GOLD analysis project Ga0302248, IMG submission 193528) | Enriched activated sludge microbial communities from anaerobic digester in WTTP, New Holstein, Wisconsin, United States - AAG_UR_Leu | ecosystem: Engineered > Bioreactor > Anaerobic >...
GTCATCCGTTATGAAGGCCCCAAGGGCGGCCCGGGGATGCGGGAGATGCTGGGTCCCACCTCGGCCATTGCCGGTATGGGCCTCGACACCACCGTAGCCCTCCTCACCGACGGCCGCTTCAGCGGCGGCACCCGCGGCGCCGCCATCGGGCACATCTCCCCGGAAGCGGCGGAGGGAGGGACCATCGGCCTGGTCAAGGAAGGGGACATCATCGCCATCGACATCCCCAAGAAGAAGATCACCCTCAAGGTGTCGCCGGAGGAATTGAAAAAGCGGAAGAAGGAGTGGAAGCCCAAAGCGCCCGCCATCACTACCGGCTATCTGGCCCGCTACGCCAAACTGGTGACGTCGGCCAGCACGGGGGCGGTCTTCAAGGACTGAGCTGACACCGGCGGCAAAGAAGACCGGTTCCCCTGGTATTCATAATCAAACACCCCGGATGACCATAGCTGAGAAGCAAGTCATCCGGGGCTTTTTTTGCCCGCTCTTCAATATTTTCCATCGGCATCTTCGCACTAACCCCCATGCCCGGCGCGGGCACAACGAAAGATGAAAACATCAAGCTATCTGTGGACATTTTAATATAGATAACGAGTAGTTTGAAATCTTTATGAGTGGTGTCATTTCCTGGACGATTATGATATACTATGGCGTACGTTTCCCGGGGCCTTATGCAGGCTGAAACCCTAACCTCCAGGGCAAACAGTCATGATGAAAGAGCTTAACCGCGCCACCGGTTGAACGGCCCGGGAGGTCGTGACGATGAAGAAAACAAATATGGCCGGCCACTCTGCCGATCCGGTTACTCCCCCCGATGCAGTATTCACGGACGCTTCCGTCTGCGTGGAAAAGGGCGTGCACCTGCGGGTCATGTCCTGGCGGCCCCGACGACCCGCCAGCGATGATCCCGTGATCTTCGTGGCCGGCTGGGTATCCGCCGTATCCGGATGGGCTCCCCTGCTGAAGGCCATGGCCGCTGTCCGGCCCCTATACTATATCGAAACCCGAGAAAAGATATCGGCCCGCATCGAAAAGGAAAACCTGCAACCCGAGGATTTCAGCATCCACCGGATGGCCGCGGACCTGATCAGCGTTAGCCGCCAACTGGAAATCGCCTTGCCGAGCGCCACCGTCATCGGCAGCTCCCTGGGGGCAACCGCCCTGCTGGAGGCCCTGAAGGAGGGAAAACTGACGGCGGGCGGCGCCTTCCTGATCGCTCCCAACAGCGACTTCCCAGCGCCCTGGCATATCCGCTGGATGCTTACGCTGCCAACATCCCTGTATCACGGACTCAAGCACCTCGTCCTTTGGTACGTCAGGAACTTCATGGTCGACGTGAAGAACGAACCGGAACAGATGCAGCGTTACACGGAAACGATAAAGGCCGCCCACCCCCAGCGGATCAAGCTTTCGGCCCAGGCGGCCGTCGACGGGCGCTACGAGGTCTGGCCACATCTGGAAACGGTGCGGATACCCGTTGCCCTCGCTTACGCCCCCACGGACAAGCTGCACTCCGCAACCAATATCCGTCTCATAGCGACGCGGCTCCCCCGGGCGGAAATCATCGTCTGTCCCTCCAATAGGTATATGCACCGCCCGGAATTGATCGCCGACATCGAGGCGTTTGTCCGGAAATGCCCGGGGGCGGTGGAAAATGTCTGACGCTGTCTTCTCTCCGCAACGCCCGCCATTGGTTTAGCCGCCTTCCCACCCCACTTAAAGGCCCATAAGAATGCGCAGACGATCCTTCACCGCTGTCATGGTGATGGGGGAAACTGCGCCCCAGCGACTGGTCAGTCTTTCTATAGAAATGGAACGCACGTCCTCGCATTTGATATAACTCGCCTCCTTGATACCGGCTTCCGGCGGCTCGATGCAAACATGAGAACGAATTCTTATTGATCTTGTGGTCACGGGGAGAACGATCACAAGGCCCGCGGGACTTCGATTGAAAATGTCTACCGAAACGACCAGACAGGGCCGTTTGCCAGCCTGTTCGTGACCCCGCACGGGGTTAAGATCCGCGAGCCATATGTCACCACGCCGAGGGTCCTTTGCCGTCATGGCTGTTCACCGTCCCCAAGGGTGACGTCCCATGCGGACCTTTCTTCTTCTTCACATTTCCAACCTTCTACATCGTTTCTCAAAGCGGCAAAATCGCTACTCAGTCCTTCCAGAAACCGTCGGCGGCGGTAATTTTCGATAGCCTGATCAACGATAAGCTGCAGGGGTTTTCCTTCCTCCCGGGCCAGTTCCCGGAGCATCTTCCGGGAAAATTCACTGATTCTGATCGTTGTGGATGGCATATTTCATGTCCTTTAGGTAATGTGTTTATTTCACAATACAATATCGTTTACATATTTGCAACATTTAGCTAAACAAAAAACTATGAAATGGCCCTGGCGGACTACAATAAAGCCCTGCTCCTCGATCCCGATAATGTCCTGACGTACTACAATCGCGCCTATGTAAGCAATAAGCTCGGCAGGACGGGACAGGAACTCGCCGACTTGAAGAAAACCGCCAGACTGGGGCATCAGGGCGCGAAAAATGTCCTCAAGAAAAAAGGGCAGTTCCCATAAACCCGCAACCGATCGACATAAGAGGAGGAAAGCCGGAACGGCATCGATCTTATCGCCGCCCGGACGTGAAAATTATCCTCCGGGCGGCTGATAACGAATAGCGCGGTTGTCCGCTGCCCGCTGGTGGATAAACCTTACCTACTTTGTGCGCACTTACGTCCTGGTACTGTCAAGTTTTTTGTGTAAAATTATCATGAGCCAATTTATCAAGGAATGGTAGCCGTTTAGGCACTTTCCCCAGAGGGGCTGATTTCCAATGTATTTCCATTTTCAGAGATATGAATGCCAAGATGCGATAACAAGCCGCTTCTCCGGCTACAATCTCCATAACCTTTGTCCGTCGTTTAAACTCCTTTTGCCCGACCGCACCGGCAAAGCGCGGCCGTAGTTGAAGTGGGACTGGTGATCCTGTCCCCCCGCGGCCTTTTCGCGTTCAGATGGTCGTTTCGTCCCGAATGATGCGATTGCTCTGCTGCCCGAGGTCAACGGCTCCATCCCGGCTGTAGATACGGGTTTTCATGATGTCGCCCGCGCTGAGATATCGCCGGTTATCCTTGACCTCGGAGGAGATAAAGTGTTCAATGCGCTCGGCCTGAGGCATCCCGATGATTTCCGCCAGCCTCATTTTGTATTTTGGCGGACTCCCGAGAGCGACGCCACAAGGGGTTCCCGTCGCGACCACATCGCCCGGCAGCAGGTCTAATTTCTTCCGCAGGCAATTGAGGAGTTCGTGCACACGGAAGATCATCTGCGCGGTCGTGCCTTTCTGCCCCTTGCCGGACGGGTTGGTTCCATCAGCCGCGTATATGTCGAGCTCCAGCGTCAGATCGTAGAGGCGCGATTGCGCGGCCTGATCCATTCTCTGGATGAAAGGCCCCAGCGGCGCAAAAGTACGATAGCTTTTGCCGAGGAACCACTGTCCGGCGCGCAGCTGCAGGTCACGCGCGGAGATATCGTTGAAGAGGGTGATGCCGAGAACATAGTCGGCAAGGTTCTCGTGCGTAATGACATCCTTCTTTCCCACGGTTCTTCCTAGGACCACCCCCAGTTCAATTTCATAGTCGAGAAGCAGTGTGTCCGCCGGGTAAACCACGTCGTCCGTCGCTCCGCAGATGGCGCTGGCGGCTTTCGTGAAAAAGATGGGGCTTTGCGGTATGGGTTGATAACTGTTCCAATAAATATTGACAAATATGGTAATATGTAGTAATATATATTCATGAAACTTAGTGTATGGGCGAAGAAGCAAGGCATAACCTATAAGACAGCGTGGCGATGGTGGAAAGCCGGACAACTTCCTGTTCAGGCAGAACAAATGGCAAGTGGCACTGTTGTCATTCGGGATACGGTAGCCGCCGAGGATGGTGTCGCTGCTCTTTACGCCCGCGTTTCTTCTTCCGATCAGAAGAACAATCTTGACGCGCAACTTGGACGGCTGGCAGCATACGCTTCAGCAAATGGGCATAAAGTTGTTAAAACAGCGGCGGAAGTCGGTTCGGGACTCAATGGTCGGCGTCCAAAACTCATGAAGCTGCTGGCAGACCCAACAGTGAAGATTATTATCGTCGAGCATCGGGACAGGTTGATGAGATTCGGTACGGAATACGTTGAATCCGCCCTTGCTGCGCAAGGCAGAAGAATTATTGTTGTTGATCCCACCGAAGTAAAGGATGATCTTGTGCAGGACATGATCGAGGTTCTGACTTCCTTCTGCGCCAGACTGTATGGTCGCCGCTCTGCCAGAAACAAGGCGAAGAAGGCTTTGGAGGCCATTCATGAGTGAACAGGCCCGGACATATCAGACGCGGCTATCGTTGGACGCGGCACAGGAAACAGCACTTGCCGCTTATGCGGATCTATACTGCACAGTCGAACGAAAGCTCTTTGCCGCAATCTGTGCAGGCGGCAATCCCGACAAGCTAAAGACTGCCTTTTCGAGGACATACAAGCTGACAGCACGGCAGTATAATGCCATTTCGCGCAACCTCAAAGGCAAAATCAAGTCGGTGACAATATTACAGGCTACGCAAATCGAAGAACTTAAAGCACGGATCAATAGGGCGGAAAAGGTTATAACGAAGGTAAAAAACCCTGCCAAGCGCCACCATAAGAAGCGCCGATTAGCTGCCTTGGTCGCTCGCCTTGCCCAAAAGACGGAAGCCGCAGCCAATGGCAAGGTCAACATCTGCTTTGGAAGTCGGAAACTCTTTGGCAAACAGTTTTACCTTGCCGATAACGGCTATGCCTCTCACGACGAGTGGAAGGCTGACTGGAAGAAAGCACGAAACAATCAGTTCTTCGTGGTCGGCTCCAAAGATGAAAATGCCGGGTGTCAAGGTTGTGTTGCTACAACCGATCCGGATGGAAACATTATATTAAGGCTGCGTCTGCCCGACGCTTTAGCCAAAGATATTGGCAAGTATATCCTGATTGATGGAGTACGCTTCCCCTACGGACAGGAACACATTGTTGCCGCTCTCTCGGCAAGGCAGTCCGTATCATACCGATTCCTGCGTGATGCCGTTGGCTGGCGCGTCTTTGTTACAACAGATATGCCGATTGTGGATGTTGTTTCACGAAGGCAACTTGGCGCCGTCGGAATAGACATCAATGCTGACTGTCTTGCGGTAAGTGAAATCGACCATTACGGAAACTTCGTAACATCTAAGTCTAAGGTGATCCCCTGCGTTACTTACGGAAAGACCACTAATCAAGCGACAGCGGTTATCGGCAATGCCGTTCGAGACATCCTGGATTTGGTTGTCGTATCCGGCAAACCCATTGTTATCGAAAAACTCGACTTTACCAAAAAGAAGGCTGCTCTGGAAGGAGAGAATGTCCGGCATAACCGTATGATTTCCAGCTTGGCCTATAATCGGATAATCCAAACCATCAGGGCTCGTGCCTATATGGCCGGGATTGAGGTAATAGAAGTCAACCCCGCCTTCACCTCAACCATAGGCAAGGTCAACTATGCTGATAAGTATGGAATATCAGTGCATCAGGGCGCGGCATTAGCCATCGCCCGAAGAGGACTGGGTTTTACGGAGAAACCGGCATCGGCAGGGGAAGTCATCCTGCCGGACGGCGTTCATCTCACCTTCGTGCTACCTGCAAGGAATCGCGCAAAGCATATATGGATGCAGTGGGCCGGTATTCGTAAAAACCTGGTAACGGCGCTTGCAGCGCACAGGCGGTTGAGTAAAACCTCACCTTCGTGGCCTCTAAAACCCTCGTTGGGTGCTATCCGCCTGTTGCCGGCGAAACTCCGGCACGTTAGCCAGCAATGCTGTTCGGCTGGCGATTTAGACGATGTTCCCCACTTCAGGGAATGTTTGTCTATATTTTAGGAACGGCATGCGTACCTCAAGGGCGTGGTCGCGGTAATTGAGCCCCGCGCAGTAGATGTGCGGGTGGTCGCCGGCGGGCGGAAGGATGCGGACGTCCTCCAACGCCAGCGCCTCGCCGGTTGCGGGCATTGCCCCGCCGTCCATGAGGTTGTGGACGTCCTCCAGACTTTTTGCCTTCAGTATCGGCCGTATGATGCCATCCGTGATGATTCCGTGTTCGGCCTGCGTGCCTTGGGCACTGCTGTATTTGACAATTTTCATAACCGCACTCTTTCCGGATGATGTTGATTTACAGATGTTTGGATGGCTTGCATATAGATTGGAAGAATTCGATGAACATGAAGTAAGAGTGCTTGCGACCCTGGAAAGGGGGGGCAAGTGTAATCGCTTTCGAGGTAACCTCGATAAATTCTCTGCGGGATGTTTTTCATGATTCATGTCTCACTAACAGATTAACATTCATCTGCGGCATCACCCCACATGGGCCACAGCCAGGCGAGGTCCGTGTACAGATGGCAGGTATCTTTCACTTCTGTTCTATCTCCTCACGTTGTGTCAGGACGCCTTGCAACAAAGAACTCATAAGCGTAGTAATCTGAGTAAGTGCGGTGCATTTCGGGCTCCCTCGCGAGTTCGTCGAGCGCGGCAAGCGCCTCGGCATCGTTGTCATACTTCCCGCGCAATTCCATGATGCGCTGTTCCATCGGAGTGTAGAAGTCGTCCCACCAGGCCTCATCCGGCAGCGTGAAGCGACCGAGAAGCACAAAACCGCCGAGTTGGATGGCCCTCACCACGTCAGTCGCTGTGCCCATGGTTGGGTAATCCTGATCGAAACTTATCTTGACCTCCGGCGGCGGGGCTTCCTTGCGCCAGACCGCGTCGGTGAAAGCAAGGAAGCCGCCGGGACGCAGCAAGCCATGGCAGATACGCAGGGCGTTTGCGATTCCGATGTTATAGAGCGCACCTTCGGACCAGATTAGGTCGCAGCTTTCCGGTGGCAAGTCCAGATTTGCCATGTCACCAACCTGCGCATGGATTCGCCGGGAAAGCCCGTGTGCAGCTAGCGTCGCCTTCAGCCTCTCAATACTGGGGACATGACTATCGATGGCCACGATGGAACCCGTTGTAAGGTCGGCCAGATGCAGGGTTTGCCCGCCGACGCCACATCCCAAATCAACAATCATGGGTGTACAGGGAAGCCCCGTGCAGAGACGGAGTGCTCTTGCGGCGCAATCACGATTGCCCGGCCCCTGTCTGGGCAAGCTCTCAAACACCTCAAAGAATATCTCCCAGAAACGGGAACCGTGCTCGTTCATGAATGCTCTGTATATCCCTCTTGCTGAACATTGTTGATATGGATCGGTGCTAATATTGCATACGCCTCAATATATTATACGCAACTTTTCCATGAAGATAAATTTTAACGATTACGGGATATAAGTTAGCATAAAAATAGAAATTTGAATATTGCGGATTACAGGAAGGCAACAATACCACCTCTACACAAAATAATCACGACCAAAAGTATGCACCTTTCTCCCCGTATTCATTGCCCTGACAGGATCATGTACCCTCTCGCTTTGTACATGAAAGAAATAAAAGCGCGCTTCAGTCGGATGAACCTTATTTGATGCAGGAGTAAATAGCGCGGTCCGGTTTTGTCACAGATGATTCGGCCGTTTTGAAATGGTTGCCCTTGCCGCATCCGCAATCGGGATCGAGGGGGATATGCGTAGCTCGGGAATCCCGGTTATGTTCTCGTTGCCGCCTTGAGCTCCCGGACGTAGGCGGCGGCCCGGGGAATCAGGTCCGGGTCCTCGCGGTGCGTGGCGAGCCATTTGACCAGTGCGCTGCCGATAACCACCCCGTCGGCCTGGGCGGCGAAGCTCCTCACCTGGGCCGCGGTGGAGATGCCGAAACCCACCGCTACGGGAAGATCCGTCCGGTGTCTGATCCGCTGGATGTCTGGAAGCACCGCTGCGGCCTCCGGGGTCTTCGTCCCCGTGACCCCGGTTACGGAGATGTAATAGATGAATCCAGAGGCGTTTTTGACGATATTTCCCAGCCGCCGGTCGCCGGTGGTCGGGGCGACGAGGATGATGAAGTCCAGGCCCCGGGGGTCCGTAAAGGTGCGCAGCTCCGCCGCCTCCTCGGGAGGCAGGTCCACGACGAGGAGCCCGTCCACCCCCGCCGCTTTCGCGTCCCGGGCAAACCGCTCGTTGCCGTAGGCGAAGACGGGATTGTAATAGGTAAAAAGGACGATGGGAATATCCGACCTCCGGCGGAGACGGGCGATCATGGCGAGGATCGCGGCAAGATTGGTCCCTCCTCGGAGGGAGCGCTGGGCCGCCTCCTGAATGACCGGACCGTCCGCAGTGGGATCGGAGAAGGGAACGCCTATCTCCAGGATGTCCGCCCCGGCCTCATCCAGAACGGGGATCAGCGTCTCCGTCCTTTGCAGGTCCGGATCGCCGGCGGTGAGATAGAGGATCAGGGCCTTTTCCTTTCGGTTCCGCAAGTCTTGGAATCTCTTTTCGATGCGGTTCATGGCAATTCCACCTCCTTTTGTGCGGCAACGATGCCCATGTCCTTGTCCCCCCGGCCGGAGAGGCAAACAACAATGATCTTGTCCCGGCTGAGCGCCGGGGCCAGCTTCATAGTGTAGGCGAGGGCGTGGGAGCTTTCCATGGCGGGCATGATCCCCTCACAGGTCGTCAGGAGCCGGAAGGCCGCCAATGCCTCCGCATCCGTGACGGATACGTACCGGGCCCGCCCGACGGCATGAAAGAAGCTGTGCTCCGGTCCGACCCCGGGATAGTCGAGACCGGCGGAGATGGAGTGGGCGTCCCGCACCTGTCCGTGCTCGTCCTGGAGGAGATAGGTCTTGTTGCCGTGGAGGACCCCCACGGCGCCGGCGGAGATGCTGGCGGCATGGAGACCCGTAGGGATGCCCTTGCCCCCGGCTTCCACGCCGATCATGGCCGTCTTCCCATCGTTGCGGAAGGGATAAAACAGCCCCATGGCGTTGCTGCCGCCGCCGACGCAGGCCACGAGAAAATCAGGGAGGCGTCCCTCCTTTTTGAGGATCTGCCGGCGGGTCTCCCGGCCGATGACGCTCTGGAAGTCCCGGACCATGCGCGGATAAGGGTGGGGACCGGCGGTGGTGCCGATGACGTAGAAGGTATCCCGGATGCGGGCCACCCACTGGCGCATGGCCTCGTTCATGGCGTCCTTCAGGGTGGCCGTTCCGGAGGCGACCGGGGTCACCCTCGCCCCCAGCATCTCCATCCGGAAGACGTTGGGTGTTTGGCGCCGGATATCCTCCTCTCCCATGAAGACCTCGCACTCCATGCCGAAGAGGGCAGCGACGGTGGCGGTGGCCACGCCGTGCTGGCCGGCCCCGGTCTCGGCGATTACCCGCCGCTTCCCCATCCGGCGGGCCAGGAGGGCCTGACCCAGGGTGTTGTTGATCTTGTGGGCCCCGGTGTGGTTGAGATCCTCCCGTTTGAGATAGATCTTGGCCCCGCCGGCCTTTGCCGTGATATTTTCCGCAAAGTAGAGGGGGGTCTCCCGGCCGGCGTAATCATGGAGGTAGGAGTGGAATTCCCTCCGGAAAGCCGGGTCCCGGGCCGCCCGGCGATAGGCCTCCTCAAGTTCGATCAGGGCGGGCATGAGGGTCTCGGCGACATAGCGGCCCCCGAAGGCCCCGAAATGCCCCTGTCTGTCCGGCATATCTTGTTTCATATGCAAATCTCCTATTGTACGATTATATTTTACCCCATCCCTCTCCTCACCTCCCCCTTGAAGGGGGAGGGAAAAAGGTTGTCCTGCCTTACCCCTTGAAGGGGAGGAACGAGATTGTCCTGGTCTCCCCCCTGCAATGTAACGGAAAGAGGTTGTTTTTCATCTCCCTTCCCTTCAAGGGTCGGGGTGGGGATGGGTCTAAAACCTCCCCAATGTTGTCGGTCGTTGACCCATCCTCATCCTCTCCGGGAAAGGAAGATAGCATCCCCGGTTTCCCTTCCTTTCCGTTCGTCTTCTTCCCGAATGAGGCGGATGATCTCCGCCACCTTGGCCGGATCCTTCACCCCCGGTGCCGTCTCCACACCGCTGTTGATGTCCACGGCCCGGGGCTTGACCTTCCACAGGGCGGCGTGGATGTTTTTGACGTTGAGCCCTCCGGCCAGGATCACCCGCCCGGTTTTCCCGAGCCGGGCCGCCAGTTCCCAGGAGGCCGATTTCCCTGTTCCCCCGTAGCGGTCTCCGTCCCGGGCATCCACGAGGATCGCCGCCGCGGGGTAAAGGACTGCCCGGTGGAGATCCGCCGCCGCCGTCAGGGGGAGGGCCTTGATCAGGAGGTTGCGGTCGGCAATGCCCCGGCAGTAGGCCGGACTTTCATCGCCGTGAAGCTGGAGCATATCCAGACCGCAGGTTGTCGCCGTCTCCCTGATCACCGCTGCCTCCTCGTTGACGAAGACCCCGACCTTGCAGACCCGGTCGGGCAGGCGGGCAATGATTGCCGCGGCGGCCGCCGGGGAGATGCCGCGGGGACTTGTCCGGTAAAAGATGAATCCCAGGGCGTCGGCTCCGCAGGCGGCGGCGTGTGTGGCGTCTTCCAGGCTGGTGATGCCGCAGATCTTGATTTCGGTCATGATCGGCCTTCCTCTCCCCGCAGTTCCCGCAGTTTTCTCCCCATGTCTTCCGACCGCATCAGGGTCTCGCCGACCAGCAAGGCGTCATAACCGGCCTGCCGCAGCCGCTCCACATCCCGGCGGCCGGTGATGCCGCTTTCGCTCACCTTGACGACTCCCGCGGGGATCAGCGGGGCCAGGCTCAGGGAAGTCCCGAGTTCGGTGACGAAAGTGGCGAGATTGCGGTTGTTGACCCCGATCGCCGGCGCTCCGGCGGCCAGGCTCCGTGCCAGGTCCTCTTCGTCGTGCACCTCCACCAGCGGTGTCATGCCCAGCTCCCGGGTCAGGGCAATTAGCTCCGCCAGGATTTCATCAGGTAAGACCCGGGCGATCAGGAGGAGGGCGTCGCCGCCGAGACAGCGCGTTTCGTAAATCTGGTAAGGATCGACAAGGAAGTCCTTTCTCAACAGCGGGATGCCCGCCGTCTTCCTGATTTCCGCAAGGTAACGGCCATCGCCCTGGAAGAAGGACCGTTCCGTGAGGACCGAGATCGCCGCCGCGCCGTTCGCCTCATAGACTGCGGCGATGGCGGAGGGATCGAAATCCTCCCGGATGACCCCCCGGGATGGCGAGGCCTTTTTTATCTCCGCGATAATGGCGCCCGTCCCGCCCCGGATCGCGGCAAGAAAATCCCGGACCGGCGGAAGTTTGCAAAGTATGGCCTGCATCTCTCGCAGCGGCGCCAGCCTTTTCGTTTCGGCAAGCTCCCCTTCTTTTGCCGCCACAATTTTTTCTAAAAAATTATTTTCCATCGCATCCTGCTTGATGAACCAGTAAAGACCAAAATATTGGTTATAATTGATGGCATCGTAAAAAGATCCGCAGGCAAGGCGCGCAAATCCTGAGGACTGAGGCGTACCTGGCGTACGCCGCAGGGAGGGGGAATGCAGTGTGACGCCGCATCTGGACTTTTTCCGATGCCGTCCTTCTCAACTGTTGGACATTTCGATCAGCCCCTGGAGCTTCCGGCGGGCCCCGCCCTCGTCGATACATGCCTCCGCCACCGCTATGCCCTCCCGGAGGGTTTCCGCCCTCCCACCGGCGACGATGGCCAGGGCGGCATTCAGGACGACAATCCGGCGGCGGGTTCCCCTGTCCATTCCGGTCAATATATCGGTGGTTATCCGGGCATTGGCGGCGGCATCGCCGCCCCGGAGATCTGCGTCCGGGACGACATCCCCGAACAGGTCCGTCGGATCCAGATTGTAAGTGATGATCTCCCCCTCCCGGAGTTCCGCCACCCGGGTCTCGCCTGTAATCGTCGCCTCGTCGAGACCGTCGGCGCCGTGTACGATAAAGGCCCGCTTGGTCCCAAGATTTTTCAGGACGGTGGCAAACATCTCCGTAAGCTTGGCGTCATAGACGCCGATGAGTTGGCAGGTGGCCCCGGCGGGATTGGTCAGTGGACCCAGCATATTGAAAATGGTCCGGATACCGATCTCCCGACGGGGGCCGATAGCGTACTTCATGGCTCCGTGGAGCTTCGGGGCGAAGAGAAACCCGATGCCCAACTGCTGGACGCACTCCTCCACGATCTCCGGCTGGGCGTCGATATTCACCCCCAGGGCTTCCAGGACGTCGGCGCTGCCACAGCCACTGGATACGGCCCGGTTGCCGTGCTTGGCCACGGTCAGCCCCGCCGCCGCCACCACGAAAGCGGCGGTGGTGGAGATATTGAAGGTATTGCGGCCGTCTCCGCCGGTGCCGCAGGTATCGACGATGGTGGAGGACCGGGCGTCGATGCGGGCGGCCTTCTGCCGCATCACCCGGGCGGCGCCGGTGACCTCCTCACTGGTTTCCCCCTTCAGGCGCAGGGCCGTCATGAAGGCGCCGATTTGGGCCGGCGTGGCCTGGCCTTCCATGATCTCCGTCATTACCGCCACCATCTCCACCTCCCGCAGGTCGGTTCCCCCGACTGCCTTGGCTATTGCTTCCTTGATCATTTTCCTTCCTCCTTCAAAACTGTGCTGGATACGCAAAATATTTGTCTGATAAATCTCGTGGCGCCCGTTGCCGCGCCCCTTCGTTTTGCCCTCTAACGGGCAAAAGAGGTTAGTATATCCTATCCGAGAACGTGAACCGGCATTTTTCCCTTTACTTCCGGGTGTCCGTCCGACGGGAAGGGCGCCGCCGGGCATCATTCCCGTCATGGTCCGCCTTCCCAACGTTCCTAACCTTGCGACGGGAGCTAAGGATCAGGAGCCGCAACGGCGCCTCAGGCCGCCTGGGCGCAGTTCTTGCCGCCGTCCGCCAGATTCAGGAAATTCCTGATGATCCGCTTGCCCTGGGGGGTGAGGATCGATTCCGGATGGAACTGAATCCCCTCTACGGGAAATTCCCGGTGGCGAAGCCCCATGATTTCGCCCTCCTCCGTCTCCGCGCTGACTTCCAGGCAGGACGGCAGGTTGTCCCGCTGGACGATGAGGGAATGGTAGCGGCCGGCGATGAAGGGATTGGGCAGCCCCTGGAAGATCGTCCGCCCGTCGCTGTAGATGGAAGAGGTCTTGCCGTGCATGACCTTTTCCGCCCGCACCACCTCGCCGCCGAAAGCATAACCGATGGCCTGGTGCCCCAGGCAGACGCCCATGATGGGGATGTCCTGATAAAACTGGCGGATGATATCCACCGTGACGCCGGCCTCCCGGGGGGTACAAGGGCCCGGCGAGAGAAAGATGGCCTCGATGTCCCTTCCGGCCATGTCCGCCGCCGTAAATTCGTCGTTGCGGTAAACGGCGACATCGCGCCCCATCTGCTTCAGGTACTGGACGAGGTTGTAGGTAAAGGAATCGTAGTTGTCGATCATGAGGATCATGGCTTATTCTCCTTATAAATCCATAAGTTCAAAGTTTGACGCGGCCAGGCGGATCGCCTGGAGCATCCCGGCTGCCTTGCTTAGCGTCTCCCGGTATTCCGTCTCCGGGTCGGAGTCGGCGACGATGCCTGCCCCGGCCTGGATGAAGATCCGACTGTTTTTCAACAGCATGGTCCGAATGGTGATTCCGAAATCCATGTTGCCCGTATAGCTGAAATACCCCACGGCGCCGCCGTAGGGGCCGCGCCGGCAGGGTTCGAGCTCTTCGATGATCTCCATCGCCCTGACCTTGGGGGCCCCGCTGAGCGTGCCGGCGGGAAAGGCGGCCCGGATCACGTCGAAGGCGTCCTTCCCGGCTTCAAGTTGGGCCTGGATATGGGAGACCAGATGCATGACGTGGGAGTAGCGCTCCACCGCCATGAGCTGGTTCACCTGGACGCTGCCCGGCCGGGCGATGCGTCCCAGATCGTTCCTCCCCAGATCGACCAGCATGACGTGTTCGGCCTTTTCCTTGGGATCCTGGAGGAGTTCGTCGGCCATTTTCCGGTCTTCCTGTTCCGTTCCTCCCCGGCGGCGGGTGCCGGCGATTGGGCGCAGCTCCGCGACCTCATCCTCCAGGCGGACCAGCACTTCCGGAGAAGAGCCGATGAGGATAGTTTCCCCGGCTTTGAGGAAAAAGAGGTAGGGCGAGGGGTTGATGAAACGAAGCGCCCGATAGAGGTGGAGGGGGGCGAACCTGTTTTCCACCTCAAAACGCTGGGACAGGACCGCCTGGATAATATCCCCGTTCAGTATGTACTCTTTTGCCCTGCGGACCATGTCCCGGAAGGCCTCCGCCTCCATGTTGGGGGTCACGGTGATTTCGTCCGGCGCCGGTCCGGCGGTAGGCAGGATGGCGGCCTTTCCCTGGAGCTCTTTAAGTATCCCGTCGATCTTGGCCGTGGCCTCCCGGTAGCTTTCCTCCGGGGTAACGCCGTCCTTTTCATCCACGAAGGCGCAGGCGACGATCTTGATGGTGTGACGGACATTGTCGAAAACGAGAATGGTGTCCGTCAGCAGAAACACGGCCTCGTCGGTGCCGAGATCGGCCGCGGCCCGGACGGGGAGCTTCTCGAAGTAGCGCACCATTCCGTAGCCCAGATAGCCGACGGCGCCGCCGTAAAAGCGCGGCAGTCCCGGCGCCGGGACGGGACGGTATTTCTTCAACAATGCCTGCAGGTGCCGCAATGGGTCCCCACCATGTCGAAAGCGCCGGATATCGCCGTTGTTGCAGATTTCAACCTCATCTCCGCGGACGCGGAAGATGAGGTGTGGATCGGCGCCCAAAAAAGAGAACCGTCCCCATTTTTCGTTGCCTTCCACACTCTCCAAAAGAAAGACGTGGGACTTCGCGGCCAGCTTGCTCAAGGCGGTGACTGGCGTCTCTACGTCGGCGAGGATTTCCCGGTAAACGGGAATCAGGTTTCCTTCTCGGGTAAGCTTTTTGAATTTCTCCAAATCCGGATAGTACATATGCCTCCTAACGAAAAAAGGCCGTGATCGCTCACGGCCTTTTTGTTGCAGATAAAATAAAAGGCCGTGGAGTCCTGGGAAGATCTCCACGGCCCTATTGGTTTATGTCAAGTGTTTCAACCGGCGGCGCGCAGACCCCTCCCCATGTTTCGCCGCCACCACCAGCCATTGTTGTTCATAAAAGATACGTTGCGTTTCATTTCAAACCCGCTTTTTTCATTTGGGCGTTGCTTATCAGCTTTTTTCTCCCTTGTCAAAGGCTTTTTGCCCGTTCTCTTGTCAACGATCATGCCGGGGGAATCGGAGAACCATGGCATCCGATTTTTTATTCATGCCCCCCACTGCCATGTCTTTGTTCTATATAGTTTTTCCCTCCCACCAATCCCTCTTTTCCGGCCTGACCGGCCTTGAGGAATTTATCGACCATAAGCAGATGGGCTTCCCCGGGCAGTTCCCGGTAATTAACCTCATCCAAAAAGCGGCCCCCGTTATTCTATCGATCATTCCCCGCCGCTGTTTATCGAGCCGGAAGGCCTTTTCTTTGGCTGTCTGGTCTTTCAACGTCTCGGGATTCACACCGTAAAAACCCTGGCTGTTATGTCCCCAAAACCAGACTTTCTTGTCGTTAATTAGCCATTAATGTCAAATATTTAACCTCTACCATAGCTTCGGAAAAGATTTTTCCCCAGCGAAAAACGAGCCGAAAAGTCCGATTCTGAAATTGAATTATTGAACAGGATTTAATATTGGAATAAGTGGAAGAACATTACATCTACATGCGCTGATACGATGGAATATTTTCCGACGCGCTCCGCCTATCAAGGCCGTTCGAGCAGACCCCGCCCTTTCGGGACAGCTGCGCTCCGCTTGGTTTTTGGCACGGACAAGTGCAATTTCCGATTGAATTATTGATTGATTGATAAGATTTTGCTTTTGACGGTTCGGAGTATAGAGAAGCAGTCTTGTTGCGTCAAGGGGTATTTTTCACCGAAAATCAGGCACGACGACAGAGTTGGGCATGGCATGTGGATCGGTGGAGGTTCTTTTTAAGCAATCGGCTCATCATTGGGGCGAATCGCACGCCAGGAAGGCATTTTTGAGCTCCAATCGGGCAGACATTTCCGGCACGCCTCTTTATTACGATGCGTCATGCCTGGATGTAATCGTCCCAGGGGTATTGCGGATCCCCGTAGAAGTGATCGCCATGAATGTGGATCTGCGAGACGTCATCCGTGATGGATGTGGCAGCCGACCTGCCCGAGCCATAGAGTGGTGGGTCATGGATTTTGGGCGGCGGTCTGGCGCGTGCGAGCCATAACCCCAGGTGTTCGAGAATGGCCCGGATGACGGAAGGGTTCTCGATGCTGCCGATGACCCGCATTTTCCCCTGACACTTTGGGCAGACCAGGGGATTGACCTCGTATATCTTCTGAATCAGGCGCGCCCAGTTACGCCGGAAGGTCTTTTCATTCCCCTGCGCATCGAGGATGCAAGGGATATCCTCATCCGTTCCCGCCTCTTTCCTTTTTCCCCGTGAGACGTTGCTGTAATGGCCGTAGTATCTGACCATCTGCTCGCCTTTATTTGGGATATGGGAACACATGGCGGCAAGCCCTTTGTGGTCTTCCCGTCTTTGGACGTATAGACAACCTTTCCCTTCTGCTCCAGATAGTGCATGCGCTCCTGAGAGAAAGAGGCCCGGATGATGTAGCGGGCCAGGTTCTCCATGTCCGTATCATTTTTTGGAGATATGCAGTTTCCGCAGAAGACGTTGAATCCGGAATGCCGCCATGTGGAGAGCATGGTGATCATCTCCTGCGTGACCTTTCCCTTGGAGAGCAGCATCCTGAACACCTTGTGCCGGAAGATGGCCTCCAGCTTTTTCAGTTCAAGAGGAGGAGCGACGCGGAACATGCCTTTGTTGCCGTAGAAGCAACCGTCCGTAACGAGGATGTGGCAGTGGGGATTGAAGCCGAGGAAGTCGCCGAAAGTCTGGACGGCGATCACCGCGCCGGGGATAGGTTCTTTTTCAGGCACCGCCTCCTGCATAACCAAGATCGAGGAGACGAATTTTTCCGGGGCCGTTGTCCGTTCCGTCCATTTTATTGAGACAAAGGGCAGTAAAGTCAATCTTTCCGGTGCGGATATGTACAACTCCAGGCTTTTCAACGGTTCCGCCATGACGGAAAGCAGGTTTGCCGATGTAAAGGCCGACAAGGTCTGCTGGATCAAATCCGATCTCTCGGGAAGCGATTTTCAGGGCGTGGTGATGAAGAGGGGGCTTATCCAGGACTGCAATCTCGCCGGATCGAACCTGGCGGGAATCGCAGCGGACCGGACCCGGATTACGAAGACCGATCTTTCCGACGTGAATATGGAAAAGGCAAATCTCTTCCAGGGGTCGTTGAGGAAATCAAAGCTTGTCCGAACGAATCTGGGCAAGGCAAACCTTTACGGCGCCGAGTTTTACCGCACCGGTGTGGGAGATACAAATTTCGAGGGGGCGAACCTGAAAATGACGAAACTGTATAAACGCACCGACCTCCTTCCGGAAAAGAAGGGCAAGGGGTAGGGGCGCGAGAAAATTCCAAAAGACACTTTACCGATGCCGTGGGGATTAAAGGAGGCAAGTGATGAATACTTTGGCAAAAACAATCGAATATCTTCAGCCCGTTCTTGAATGCTGCCTGGTGGTTAATGAAAAAGACGGGCGATGGACGGTGGCGGCGGGCAAGGCCCGGTACGGGGCAAGCTTGGCCTTAAGCTGTCTCGTCAGACCGGAAATAAACGATACCGTCCTTGTTTCCCTGGATCAAGGCGGATCCGGCCATATCTTGTCGATCCTGGAAAGACCGGATCAAAAGGGGATGCTGACAACCCTTTCCCTGAACGGTCAGGTCAACCTGGAAGTCAAAAATGGAGCCCTGCGGGTTGCGGCGGGGGACGGGATCGCCTTTTCCACGCCGCAAAAACTCTCCATGACCTCGGCGGACCTGGAAATCAACGCCCGACAAGGCAAGGCAAGCATCGAGAGCTTTTCCTTTCTCGCCGGGATTTTTTACGGTCAAATAGAAAAGGTCAGGATTGTCGCCGATGCCCTGGATTCAATATTCCGAAGGGCCGTCCAGCGGTTCGTATCGTCATATCGATATATTGAAGAACATGAGGAAATCAGTCGGCTTCCACCCGCATGCTTGTTGACGGCACCCTGACTATGGAGACAAAGAACACTCTGCATACCGCCGAAGGGCATGTAAAAATAGACGCCGAACAGATCCATCTGGGATGATTAAAGAAAGGAGGCAAGCATATGTTTCAATCCACAGCGGGAGGCGGCATGAATATGGGATTCCCTGATGTCTGCCTTACCCCCACCCCCGTGGGGCCAATCCCCATCCCCTATCCCAACGTTTCGACAGGGGCGACGACAAATCCCGCCACCACGGCCCTGACGGTGCTCACGGACGGCATGCCCTCGCTGAATCAGATGTCCATGATGACAACAAGTTCGGGCGACAATGCGGGCGTCAATATGGGGGTCGCCTCTGGCATGGTCATGGGGCCAACGGAGTTTATCCTGGGCAGCTTGACGGTCTTCAAGGAGGGCGCTCACGCCCAGCGGCTGACCAGCATGACGGGACATAACGGGCTGAGCATGAACTGCCCCGGCGCCTCCCTTGTCCCCAGCCAGGTAACCGTATTGGTGCTCGGATAGGAACGGGAGAAAACCCGCAAGGCAATACCGGTTTTTGGCATTCAGGGCATGGTCATTGCCTTTTATACCATCCCCTCCCATCCGATTATGCGGGAAGGATGTATTGATTGTTTGCCAGTAATTTCAGACATGCCTCGACGACATCGGGATCATACAGGATGCCACGACTATTCGCGATCTCGTCAATGGCCAGATCGAGTCCAAGCGCCGGCCGGTAGGGCCTATGGGAGACAATGGCCTCCACAACATCGGCTACGGCCAGAATCCGCACCTCCGGCAGGATTTCACTTCCTTTGAGCCCCAGCGGATAACCGGAACCGTCCAACCGTTCATGATGCTGCAGGACGATCTGCGCCACCGGCCAGGGGAAATCTATATCTTTGAGGATGTCATATCCCGATTGAGGATGAGTCTTGATAAGATTCATCTCTATTTCCGTCAGTTTTCTCGGCATGCTCAAGATTTCCGCCGGAACGGATATCTTGCCGATGTCATGAATAGAGGCCGCTATGCAGAGGCCATCAAGCTGATTGCCGGGAAGACACATTTCCGTGGCGATGGCCCGGGCCAGATCGGCCACGCGTCGCTGATGGCCCGCCGTGTATGGGTCTTTTCTCTCTACCACCGAGGCAATAGCCTGAACCGCCGCCTCCAGGGTTTTCCTCAGCAGATCAAAATGCTCCTTACGTTCCGTGATGTCCTCGTCTATGCCCTCATAGTAGAGGATCCTTCCTCCGGCGTCACGGACCGCCCGCATGGTCATGGAAACCCAGAAAATGCTCCCATCCTTCCGGTAAAGCTGGGTTTCGTGGTTTTTGATAAAACCATTTTCCTCAATTATTTGAATTATCTTCGTTCGTTCTTCCGAATTTACATATATCTGACGGGCCGCATCGGTCACGGCAGCCGTCAATTCATCCGGCGATTCATAGCCGAATATCCGTGCCATGGCGGCGTTGGCCATGAATATCTTTCCTTCCGGCGTAGAACGGAAGATGCCTTCCTGGGCATTCTCAAATATGCTCCGGTATCTCTCTTCCGCCAGTTTGCGGTCGGTAATGTCCTTTCCCAGCACGGATATAGCGGATATCCTGCCGTCATGAATCACGGGATTGAATGACATAAGGAATACCGATGTTCCTTGGACCGTCTCATATTCCATTTCATACGAACCCTCCATTACGGCCCGCCGGTAAAAATTCCTCCACTTGGCTACCCGCTCGGGAGGGAGAAGATCTTCCGGCGTCATGCCTTTTTGGATGCAGATGCCGGCATTATGCATGAAATATTCTTCCATGGCCCGATTGAAGATCAACAGCCCGAAGTTATCCGTGTCCACGGACCAGATCCAGTCGTTGGAGCTGTTCATGATCGCGGTAAGATTTGCCTCGGATCTGAAGAGTTCATGCTCATAAATCCTGCGCAGTCTCCGCGATTCAGCTTCCTCCAGTTCCCGTGCGATGGCGGGTGCGATGCGGGACAATTTGTCCTTCATGACATAGTCCCGAGCGCCGGCCCGCATTGCCGCGACGGCCGTTTCCTCGCCAATGGTGCCCGAAACGATGATGAAGGGAATGTCGAGCCCGCTCTTATTGAAGAGCGCCAGGGCTTCAAAACCGCTGAAGTGTGGGAGCTTATAGTCACACAGAACGACATCCCACGATTTCTCCCGAAGGGCTTTCTCCATGGGTTCGGCCGTCTCCACCCGTTCATACTCCGGATCATAGCCACCCTTCCTGAGTTGGCGAAGCACCAGAAGAACGTCGTCTTCCGAGTCCTCGATTATCAATACCCGCAACAACTTGCCCATATCTTGATATTCCTTTAGTTTTTTAGCGATGGTGGCGGTTCATTCCAGAGCAACCAGTATAGCCCCAACTGCCTGACCGCTTCATTGAATTGATTGAAATCAACCGGTTTGCGGATATAACTGTTTGCGCCCAGGCGATAACCATTGATCAGATCTCCTTCTTCCAGCGACGAGGTGAGGATCACTACCGGGTAAAGACAGGTGCGTTCGTCCTCTCTTATGCGCCTGAGCACCTCTATGCCATTAATCTTAGGGAGCTTCAAATCCAGGAGAGTCACTAACGGTTTGACTCCCTGTTGAAAGAGATAATGCAGGGCCTCCTCTCCATCCCGGGCAACGATTACTTTGTTAAGGATGTTGTTCTTTTTGAGCGCCCGGATCGTCAGATCCACATCATCGGTATTGTCCTCCACCAGCAGGATGATTGTTTCCGCCATTAGCTGTTCCCCCTTTTCCTTGCGCGTCAAGCGCGGCGCTCTTCCCCTAAAAACTTATAAGAACTCACTTTTTACTGATACTTATAAGAACTTGCTTGCGTCAAGGGATATTTTTCATCTGTCCTAGGACCGGGCGCGGGCGTAAGCGAAGATCTGCTTGCGCCAACTGCCCGTCGTGAGCCATTCGATGACCTTCTTCTTCAGGACGGGTTCGGTGGGGGAGAGCCCCTGGCCGTTGATGATCAGGACCCCCATCCCATTGACATGAATTATTCAAGGCCGGCGCCTGGTCAATTGACTTTTCCGAAAAATCGCTTATAAATGTTTTCATACTTTTTTCAAGATATTTGCCCTCGAAACAGGCTCAGACAAGGTGTGAAGAATGGAAGCGCAACCCAAGTCCCACCCCTTTCCCCGGCATCTCGTGGCGATCTTTCTGGGCATTGCCGCCATCATTGCCGTTACGGGGTCGTTCTACTATGAGAAACAGAAGGATGACCTTTTGCAGACGGAATTTCGGCAGTTGGCCGCCATTGCCGATCTCAAGGTAGGTCAGCTTGTCTATTGGCGGCGGGAGCGGCAGGGCGATGCGGAAGTCCTGATGAAAAGGCCGTATTTTGTCCGCCGGGTCCATGAGTGCCTGAAGAGTTCCGGGATGCCGGCCCTCCTCCGGCAGTCGGTCCGCGACGATCTGGAAGTGCTCCGGAGTCAGTATGGCTATCAGGACATTCTGATTCTGGATACGGAGCTGAAGGTCCGCATGGCCTTGCGCAGCAGTGGCGATGCCGCCGTGGGCGCCCATACCCGCGCCGCCGCCGCCCGCGCCCTGGCGACGGGGGAGGTCGTCTTTACGGACTTGTACCGCGACGATCCGACGGGGCGCATCCATATGGAAGCTATCGCTCCCCTCTTCGTTCCCCAGAGCGCCGTGCCCGTGGGGGTGTGCGTCCTGCTGATCAACCCTTATGATTTCCTTTTCCCCCTCATTCAGAGCTGGCCCACGCCCAGCGCCACGGCGGAAACCCTGCTGGTCAAATCCGACGCCCGGGAGGTCGTTTTTCTCAATGAGCTGCGCCATCGGAAGGACACCGCCCTGAAGCTCCGTTTCCCCGTTGCCGACGATGAACTCCCCGCCGCCATGGCGGCCCGGGGCGTTAGGGGCAACGTGATGGGACGGGACTACCGCGAGGTGGAGGTGCTGGCGGTTATCAGGAACGTGCCGGGCTTTCCTTGGTCTGTCATTGCCAAGATCGACCGGGACGAGGTATTGCGGGACGTCCGCCTCCGGGCGCAATTGATGACGATTATCGTCGCCGTCCTGATCCTGGCGACGGCCGTGAGCCTTGCCCTGATCTGGCGTCGCCAGCAGGTAGCTTTCTACAAGGGGCAATACGAAAATGAACTCCAGCGCCACGCCTTGACGCGACATTACGAATACCTTACAAAATACGCCAACGACATCATTTTCATGATGGACGAGGACTGGATAATTCTCGAGGCCAATGAACGGGCCATGGAGGTCTATGGCTACAGGCGGGAGGAATTGATCGGCGCCAAGGTAACGATCCTTCGGGACCCGGAGACCCTTGCCGAGATGGACGGCCAGGCGGCCCGGATCGCCGAGGAGGAGGGGAGCATCTATGAAACGCGCCACCGCCGCAAGGACGGCGCGATCTTTCCCGTGGAGGTGAGCGCCCGGCGCATTGCCGTGGAAGGGAAGACCTTTTTTCAGACCATCGTCCGGGACATCTCGGAGCGCCGGGCGGCGGAGGAAAACCTGCGCCAAAGCGAGGAGAGGTATCGCAACATCTTCGACAACGCCGTGGAAGGGATCTTTCAGAGCACCCCCGCGGGGACCTATCTGACCGTCAACCCGGCCTTTGCCCGGATGTACGGATTCGCCGCGCCGGAGGAGATGATCAGGGAAGTCCAGGATATTCAGTTCCAGCTCTATGTCCGTCCGGAAGACCGGCAGCAGGTCAAGCAGCTCCTCACGGAGGCGGGAATTATCCGCGGGATGGAGGTGGCCTTCAACCGCAAGGGCGGGGGGACCTTCTGGGGCTCCATAAACGCCAAGGCCGTGAAAGACGCCGCTGGGACCATCCGCTATTACGACGGGACCGTGGATGATGTTACGGAGCGGCGCATGGCCGAGGAGGCGTTCCGGGAAAGCGAGACCCGGTTCCGCAACCTCTTCGAACGGATGAACAGCGCCGTGGCGGTTTATGAAGCCGCAGAGGACGGCGCGGATTTCATCATCCGGGACTTCAACGCCGCGGCGGAGCGCATGGAAAAGGTCAGGAAGGAAGAAATCCTCGGCCGGCGGGTGACGGAGGTCTTTCCCGGCGTAAGGGAATTCGGCCTCTTTGCCGTCTTCCAGCGGGTCTGGCGGACGGGTCTGGCGGAGGATCATGATATTTCCTTCTACCATGACGACCGGATCTCGGGCTGGCGGGAGAACCGCATCTATAAGCTTCCTTCCGGGGAGATCGTGGCGGTCTATGAGGATGTGACGGTTCGGAAGCAGGCGGAAGAAGCGGTCCGCGTCCTCAACGAAGAGCTGGAGACGCGGGTCCGGGACCGGACCGCCCAGTTGGAGGCAGCCAACCGGGAACTGGAGGCCTTCAGCTATTCCGTTTCTCATGATCTGCGGGCCCCCCTGCGGAGCATCGACGGCTTCAGCCTGGCCCTGCTCGAGGATTATGGAGGCGTCCTGGACGACAAGGGCAAGGAATATCTGGATCGGGTCCGTCGCGCCGCCCAGCGCATGGGGTGTCTTATCGACGATCTTCTCAAACTGTCCCGGGTCACCAGGGCGGAATTCAAATGCGACGTTGTCGATTTGAGCAAGCTGGTCAGGGATGCCGCCGCTCCGATCCAGCAGAACGAAAATCCCCGGCGTCGCGCCGAACTGTCCGTTCAGGACGGTGTCGTCGTTCGCGGGGATCGGTATCTGTTGATGGTTGCCATGACGAACCTTTTGGACAACGCCTGGAAATTCACCGGTCGCGCCGCGGCGCCCCGCGTTGAATTCGGCGTGCTGAACAGAGATAGCGAGTCCGTCTATTTTGTCCGGGACAACGGCGCGGGCTTCGATATGAATTATGCCGAGAAACTCTTTGGGGCCTTTCAGCGTCTCCACAGCGAGGAAGAATTTCCCGGGACGGGGATCGGTCTGGCGACGGTAAGGCGGATTATCAACCGCCACGGCGGCCACATATGGGCGGAGGGTGAGGTCGGGAAAGGGGCGGCGTTTTATTTTACCCTGCCGACCTGAACACCGCTTGTTATAGTGCCGGGCATAATACGCGCCGGCTATTTTCTTTGCTGTCGCTGATTCTGTTTTACCGGCGGTTGCGGAAGGCTCGACGTTGAGGCTCCGGTGCGCGTCAGCGTAAACAGGTAGGCATTCGCGGAGAATGTTCCTTCAGATTTCTGGACGAGCACCTCGGGCCCCCATTTGGACCACCTGAGGATCAGCTTCTTGCCGTCAAAGGACCAGGCGCCGCTTTCACCGGCTCTGGTGGCGCATTTGAAGGTGCCGTCGGCGCTGATGATGATATTGTCGGTCCAGTATCGGTGCTTCGCAAGATACACGCCGGCGATCTTGTTTGCCGTCGCCGTGTCCGGTTTTCCGGCCAAGGTGGAAATGTTGGCCCGTGTCAGCTTGAAATTGTATATATTCGACGAGAATACCCCTGCGGACTTCTGTTCGAGAATTTCGGGCGGCCATTTGGACCACCTGAGGATCAGCCTCTTTCCATTGTAGGTCCAGGCGCCGCCGTCGCCGCCGTGGGCGCGTTTGAATGTGCCGTCGGCTTTCAGGATGACATTGTCGGTCCACTGCTTGTGTTCACCCAGATACTCGCCGGCAATCTCCGAGGCGACCGAGGCCGCTGGCTTTTCATCGGTATTGCCGAAACTGGCCGGCTGGGATGACAATACGGGATACCCGCCGTTTGTTCCGTCAATGACCCATTTGCGGTACATGCGGTCGATTTTGTCTTCAACCATCCCGTTGAGATTAGCGAGGAGGGTGCCCTTCAGATTCCCCCTCTTGCCTGGACCATCATCGGATCGCGTCATCACGGTTGCCGTGGGGCTATCGAACGAATAGACTGCTCCGTAACGGCCTTCAACCATTTTATTCGGGTCTTCCTGCTCAGAGGCGAAGATTTTAAGAACCTTGCCGATATTCGTTTCCTTTTTCCTAATATCGCCTGATTTCATGTAAAAATAGGAACCTTTGGCATATTTAACGTCACTGTTGATACCGCCTGCCTGGGGCTGCTTGAGCCAGAAGCCGTTCAAGGCCGCATACCTGGTGCTGTCTGTTTCCCCCCATGCCAGGCTGGCGTTTCCCAGAATGCCGCCCACGACGTTGGTCCCGGAACCTTTTCCGCTTACCGCGCCGATGTTATAGCTGTTCTGGACATAAACCTCACTGCCGCCCAGGCCGCCCAGGTTCAGGGTGGTTCCCGGTCCCGAGGCGCCGCTGATGCGGCCGGCATTGTAGCTGTTGACCACCATGGATCCGTAACCGGCGATACCGCCCACATCAAGGGCATCAACCTTTCCCGTTGATGAAACAGCAACGGAACCGGTGTTATACGTATTGACGCATCCCGAGATCCCTTCCCAACGGTAGGATTCGCCGAAGGATCTTCCCAGGATATTGCCGCCGATAACGCCGCCGACGTGGATGGCGTTTCCCGTCATTACGGTTACGTCGATATTTCCTTTGTTAAAGATATACCCGGTCTCGACCTGTTTGGGTTTTCCCACAAATTTCGGATATGTCACTCCATATCCCAGTACGCCGCCGACATAGGCGTTTTTGATCTCGCCGGTGGCGGCAAGGGTCACTTTCCCGGCATTATAAAGGTCCGCAGCTTCGCTTACATTGTGCTCATCGGCTTGAACGCCGGCGACGCCGCCGATGCTCAGGTTTTCGCCGGAGGCTTTGATGGTAATTGATCCGGTGTTGTAGCAGCCTGAGATCTTTTTATGAGGCTTTGCGCAGACACCGCCGACTGTAAGCGTTCCCGGTCTGATAATACGCTGACGGTTTTTCGCCCGGGCATCGAGAACATTCCCCACAAATAAAATGGGGCCGCCGTTGTGGGAATTGGATATCCAGTTGCCCCCGGCCGCCAGACCGCCTACATCCGCATCTCCTTCTCCTTTCACCGTAATGGTCGCTTCGCTGAAACAGTTGTCCATCACATCCACTTCAATGGCAATGGCCGCCGCGTACACCCTGTAGAGGTAATCTTTTCTTACGCTGTTGTAGGCGATGATCGATCTTTTGCCGATGCCGAGATTCTTTATTGCCGAGGCGCCGCCGAAAAGGGCCAGATGCATTTCGACAGTACTGGAAGCATCATCGGAAATCGGCTGCGTTGTTTTATCGGTGATGCGCAAATTGTCGATCACATGCCCCCCGCCGTCAAAGTTTACCCATGTGCCCGTTATGGTGGGAAACTCAAACTTTGTACCGTTCATGTCCAGGTTCGCCGTGAGTTTCACAAAATTGCCTTTAAACGACCAGGTAAGTCCGTTGAGCCCGCTTTGCTTGCCGAAGGCGTCCAGATCCTGGTCCCCTTTTGCGAGCCAGGCAAAATAGGCCAGCTTCCCCGCCGTATCGATGATGAACGGATTACTCTCGCTGTTCGTTTTCGTGGGATCGAGAAGTTTGAAGGGGTATTTCTTTCCGTCCCATTTTTTCCCGTCGGCGGCGATGACAGGGGAAACGTTGAAAAGAAATAGTGCCGATACACAGGCAAGGAATACTCCACAGGATCGTAACTTAGAATGTTTCATTGATGATCTCCAATGCTTGGCTATTTGGTGGGACCGAGAAAATGTTTATATTATTGATAATTGATTCAATTGAATAATTGATTGATAAGAACTTGCTTTTGATGTCCCGAATTATAGAGAAGCATTTTTCTCGCGTCAAGGGATAACTGGAGGGGATTGACCTCGTATATCTTCTGAATCAGGCGCGCCCAGTTACGCCGGAAGGTCTTTTCATTCCCCTGCGCATCGAGGATGCAAGGGATATCCTCATCCGTTCCCGCCTCTTTCCTTTTTCCCCGTGAGACGTTGCTGTAATGGCCGTAGTATCTGACCATCTGCTCGCCTTTATTCGGGATATGGGAACACATGGCGGCAAGCCATTCCAGCGCGGGGAAGCCCTTTAGGGATTCCCAGGCGCACCGGCTCAAGCAGGCAAGAAGCTTTCTGTCATAGAGAAAATAACGGCGCAGCATCTTCGGGATGCCGAAGACAAAATGCCGGTGTGGGACCTTCTTGAGGACATCCGTGCAGAGCCATTCGCCGAACTCCACCACGCGCTTCTGATGACAAGATGGGCAGAAGTGGCGGTGCTTACACGAGAAGGCCAGCAGGTATTCATGGCCGCAATCCTTGCATTTGACACGGGCAAAGCCGTTGTGCGGATCGCCGCAATCGAGGTAGCGGTAGATGACCTTCTCGATATAGGGCCGCCAGAATCCGTATTGCCTGGAAAAATGATCGTCATAAATGCCGACGAATGTTTCGTGACCATGGCTTTTGCGGTATTGTTGCTCACGGCGTACAGTCCGTCTGCCGTCATGGCCCAGAAAGCGTCCAGGGAGGCGCCGGTGGACAAGCAACTGCTCAAGGCGCGTGCGGCCTTTGACGCCAACAAGATGGGCGACATGTCCGGGTACGATCCGTCCACCTGGGTCAGCCCGACGGGCGACACGATCCGGATTGGCCTCATAGTGTCATTTTCAGGACCGGCGGCCGTTAACGGGCAGTTCTACTGGACCGTGGTCACTTGGGTGGCCCACGACATCAACAAGCGCGGCGGCATCCTGGTGGATGGTCGGAAGAAACTGATCCAGGTGATCAAGGGCGATTCAATGGGCAAAATCGACCAAACCAAGAAGATCGCCGAGCGGTTGATTCTCCAGGAAAAGGTCCACGTGCTTTGGGGATGCGATGGCAGCCACATCATGAAGGTCATCAACGAGGTGGCGAACAAGTACAAGGTCGTTGCCCTGAACGCCGTCAATACCTCCGACGATATCCAGAATGCGGAGAATTTCGGGCGGTATGCCTTCCAAGGCTCTTTCTCCTGCGATCAGGTTGCACGGGGTCTCGCTTACTACTACTGGCAGATCCGGAAGAAGGAGCGGAAATTCTATATCCTTTGCCAGGACTACGCGTTCGGCCATATCTTCGCGGATGCCTTTAAAAAAGGCCTGAAGGAATATTTCCCCGAGGCGCAGATTGTGGGCGAAGATTACCACAAGCTCTTCCTGACCGACTATGCCCCGTACCTGTCCAAGATCAAGGCCTCCAGCGCCGACGTGATCTTCACTGGCGACTGGGTTCCCGATGCGGCCAACCTCGCCAAGCAGGCCCAGCATATGGGGCTCAAACTGCCCTTCGCCAATATCTGGATGACCGATGCCAACCTGATGCATGAGTTGGGCCGGAACGGTGGAAAAGACTGGGTTCACGTGGGGCCCTACCACTCGCCGGCGCCTTTCTCCGCGGCCCCGGGGTACACGAAGTTCTATCAGACTTGGCACAACGAATGGAAGAAGGAGACGCATCCCATCCCCGTCGATGGGATCCAACGGCATCTTATGGGACAACAACCGGATTTGTCCTGGGTCGTTCATCCCTGAACGCGGATTTCCTGTGATCGGTTACGGTCCATCGCCTCGCGATCAAGGTAGGTCATGCGCTCCTGTGAGAAGGACGCCGGAACGATGTACGGGCCAACTGCTCCATGGATGGCCTTATCATCTTTTGGCGCTGATCGGCCTTGTCTGCAGGCGAAGCGGCGCCCCTAACGTAGGCCCGCCGCCCCCTGCAGGATATAGAGGACCTCATCGAGCCCGATCCGGCCGGGCGCCTTCAGGGAGGCGGAGAGATTCACCTCCTCCCCGTCCATGCCGGCGAGGATCCGCAGGGCCAGGACGGCGTCGGCCAAGTCGAGATCCCCGTCGCCGTCGATGTCGCCCAACAGCGCATCCGTGCCCATCACGGTGAAGGCATAGGGGTTTTCATCGGCGTCGTTGCTGGCGATCGAGACGGTGGCGGTGCGCTGCCCGGGAGCCGCTGGGGCATAGGTCACCGTAAAGGTCGTGGAGCCGTTCGGAGCCAGGCTCGCGGCCTGGGGCTGGGTGACCGCAAAGTCCCCGGCGTGGTCGCCGCTGATTCCAATGTCGCCCAGGGTAAGTGTGTCGTTTCCGAGATTCCGGATCGTGAATGTCGCGGGGCTGCTCTGCCCCGGAGCGACCCGGCCGAAGGCGTAAGCGCCGCCCGAGGTGATCTCCCGGGTCCCCTGCTGGAGGGAGATTTCCGGCGCCGCGCCGATTCCCTTCACGGTGAAGCTGAAGGAGGGCTCGTCCGGGTCGTTGCTGGCGATCGAGACGGTGGCCGTGCGGTCGCCGACGGCGCCGGGCCTGAAGTCGATCTTAAAAACCGCCTCGCCGCCCGGCGGAACGACGGCATTGCTGAAATAGGGGGTCAAGGTGAAATCCCCGGGATGGGCCCCGCCCAACTCGATGAAGGGCGGGCCGGTCAGTTCCAGCGGTGCGGTGCCGGCGTTGACGATCTCCACATAGTCTGTTCCTACGGTACCGAGTTTGGTTTTATAGAAGAGGTCGTGGGTTCCGCCGTTGAGCAGATGGATCTCCCTGACATCAGATTCCTTGACACGGATGTCGGGCTTATAGGAGGGCCAAAAGGCCACGCCGCCCGGCCCCCCGGCCACCAGCGTGCCGTCGGGTCGGAACGCCAGGAAGCGGACGGCAAAGCCGGGTCCGTTTTCCAGGGCCTCCCACTGCGTCCCGTTCCACCGGGCCGCAGTGGCAACCTCGCTCCCGGCGGCGGCCTCGCCCCCGGCGTAGAGGGCCCCATCCGGTCCCAGGGCCAGGGCGGAAACGGCAAAGCCGGGCCCGTTCCCCAGGGCCTGCCATTGCGAGTTCCTCCAGAGCGCCACATTGGGGGCTGCAACGCCGCCGGCGGCAGAGAAGGCGCCCCCGGCGTAGAGGGCCCCATCCGGTCCCAGGGCCAGGGCATGGACCGCCCCGTTGAACCCGAGATCGGACCAATAGCATTCGCCGTCCGGGCACCGGTACTGGTACAGATTGTCGTCAGTCCCGACATAGGGCCCCACGCCCGGCACCGACAGAAGCGCATGGACGGGCCCATAAAAGTAGTACCATGGGGTGTCCATGCCTGGGCTGTGCGCGCCCCAGACAGTGCCGCATTGAAGCCACCTCCCCTCCGTGGTTTCCGATTTGCTCCATACATTTTGAAAATCCCCGCCCGCATAGTCAACGCTGGAGTTTTGTATGTATGCGGCGTCTGGGTGAAGGACGAAATGCCTCACCGGCCCGCTGAAATAGTCGCGGCCGGCCGACCATTCCCGATATAAAGGATCATAACTATACCAGACATAACCGGTCTGGGACTCGCCCCAATCATCTGTCAAATCGACGGTGAACTCGCCTCCGACATAGAGCGTCTGGTGCAGGCCCTTGGAAACCAGGGACTCCGTATGCGAGTCCAGGGCCAGGGCGTAAACCTTCCCCCCTTCCTGGGGGTCGTCCATCGTCTGCCACTGCCGGCCGTCCCAGATGCCCACGCCGCCGTCCCCACGGGCGGTCAGCACCCGGCCGCCGGCGTCGACGACCAGGCTGTAGATTTCGCCCTTTTCGGCCGGGTTCCTCAACGGGCGCCAACTTCCGGCACTCAGGCACAACCCCTCGCAGAACACTTCGCATCCGCTGTCGCCGCCCCTGCCCAGGGCCACGGAATGGGCCCAAACACCGTCATGGTCCCACTGCTGCCAGTTGCCGACAGCGCCCCAGGTTTCCGTTTCCGCGTTCCACACCGCCAGTCCGTCGGCCGACACGCCGCCGGCCTTATTGAAGCTGCCCGCGGCATAGAGCATGCCGCCCCGGAAGGCCAGGCTGGAGACCGAGCCGTTCGTGCCGGCGCCCAGGGCATGCCAGCTCCGATACTCGTCGGGGTCGAAACGGACCACATAGTTGGCTTCCTCGACGCCGTCCCCCTCGCCGGCCGAGGAGAATAAGCCCGCCACATAGACCGAGCCGTCCGGGGCGACGGCCAGATCCAGGACAACCCCGTCCGTGCCGCCGCCGAGACCCACCCAGCGCGTGCCACTTAAATAGGCTACGTAGCGGGGCGGCGCCGGATCGCCTGGATCGTCCGGATCGACGACTTTGAACCAGCCCCCGGCATAGAGAACCCCGTTGCCGCCGAAGGCCAGGGCGCTGACCCCGCCGTCTTCGAGGTTGGTCGCGAGGCCCTGCCACTGGGTCCCGTCCCATTTCGCCACGTACGAGATATCGCGCCCGCCGGCCGTGGTGAATTTGCCTCCGGCGCAAAGCGAACCATCCGGGGCCATGACCAGATCGTGAACGGTATCGTTCATGCCGGCCCCCAGGGGCTGCCACTGGACGCCGTCCCATTTCGCCACGCGTAGGGCATCGACCCCGCCGGCCTTGGTGAAGTCGCCTCCGGCGTAGAGGACCCCATGGGCGTCAAAGACCAGGCTGCGGACCGTGCCGTTCATGCCGCCCCCCAGAGGGCGCCAGGCCAGGCCATCCCAGCGGGCGACGTTATTGACGGTAAAGCCGTCAGCCTTCTCGAAGGCGCCGCCGACATACCACATCCCATCGGGTCCCTCCACGGAAGCCCCGATTGCATAGCGGAAGGGCTGTTCGTCGCCCGGCGGCCTCAGCCAATCGGCCCTGGCGGACGGAACCGCGGGGGGCAGCAGCGGCAAAAACAGCAGCAAAAACAAGGTCAGCAGAAGAATTCGTCCCCTAAACGATCGGAGCGGCGAATCGCCTGGGGTCATGGGCGCCAAGGGTCGCGGATACGTAGGTCTCATGCCGCCTCCTTTGCTTTTGATAGGCTGTAGTATATTGAGTGGTTATTATTTGTTAATCGATAGTATATTTCTTCTATCGGGAACAAGTATAGGAACGCAGTTTTCTCAAGTCAAGCAGTTTATTTGCCACGGTGGATTTGTTCTGTCAGGTTAAGAACGATTTTTTTCACTTTCGTATCAACGGCCATGTATTCGGCGACCAAGGGGTCCAATGAACCCTGGAATGTTGCATATTCTTAAAAATCACCACATGCTTGATTTCAGGAAGGATCGGATCTGCTCCAAAAGAGAGAAATTGGCTTTCAGATTTACGTGCGCGCTTTCGATCGCCATTCAATAATCCCTCAACATCTGGGGGTTAGCGCTTTGTATTTGAAGCCATTCATCACGGCGATAATGAAAATTCAATCCATCAGCAGGCTGATTTGAGAACCCCTCGCATCGACATCCGGAGCGGCAGCGGCGGAGGGGGAAATTTTTTCCAAATCGTCAATTAATTATTAATATCATGATCTTCCTGACCGCCGGATTTCGGCAATGATTTTTTTGGCGGTGGGTTTCCCCACCTCCTCCATCTTCCCCGGTCATGTTTGCGTCAGCTTCAAGGAGGCGTAAAGTTGATGACATTGAAGCTTGAGTAATAGTTTTCTATCCGATATTATTTGTTCCCGCGCAGTCATGGATTTTCGGCCCAATCCTTACAAATGACTTCCGCCTGCTCCAAGACAAGCTCGGTGGCACGGGCCTGTTTGTCCGGCGGGTAGCCGTATTTCCGAAGAATGCGCTTGATGATGACTCGCATCTGGGCGCGGACGTTCTCTCGAACGGTCCAGTCGATGGTGACGCTGCTCTTTACGGCCCGCATCAATTCCTGGGCAATGGTTCGCAGCGTTTCGTCGCCAAGCACGGCCACCGCGCTGTCATTCACTTCCAGGGCATCGTAAAACGCTACTTCATCCTCCGTCAAACCTAAGGTCTCACCGCGTCGGTTCGCCTCGCGTAGATCTCTCGCCAACGTGATGAGTTCCTCGATGAGCTGCGCCGTCTCGATGGCCCGGTTCTGGTATTTTCTTATGGCCTGTTCCAGCAGTTCTGCAAACGAACGGGCATGGACGATGTTCTTTCGGCCCCGCGCCTTAATCTCGCCTTCCAGCAGCTTCCTGAGCAGTTCCACCGCCAGGTTCCGCTGAGGCATGCCCCGCACTTCCGCCAGGAACTCATCCGACAGAATCGAAATATCCGGCTTCTTTAAGCCGGCGGCTGTGAAGATGTCGATTACCTCATCTGAAGACACCGCCTTCGAGACAATCTGCCGGATGGCATGCTCTATTTCCTCGGGGCTGCGGCGGCCGTCGCTCACACTCTTCGCCAGCACGGATCTGACCGCCTGGAAGAAAGCCACGTCGTCTCGAATTTCCAGCGCCTTCTCATGGGGAACGGCCAGAGCAAAGGCTTTTGACAGCTCGACGACGGCCCGCACCAGACGGTTTTTACCGTCCTCCTGGGCCAGGACATGCTCCTGCGCCGCCGGCAGCACGGATAGCCGCTCCTGCGGCCCGCCGGTTTTCCATGCAGACCATACAAACCCGTGCAAGATGCCGCAACAAACCTCGTAACGCTCCAGCATGACCGCCACGGCTTCTTCCTGGTCGATGGCCGTCTGGCCCTTGCCGCCGCTCTCGGTGTAGTTGGCCAATGCGTCTTTGAGCTGGTCGGCCAGGCCAAGATAGTCCACCACCAGCCCGCCGGGTTTGTCCTTGAAGACGCGGTTCACCCGCGCAATGGCCTGCATCAGCCCATGGCCCCGCATCGGCTTGTCCGCATACAGAGTGTGCAGACATGGCGCATCGAAACCCGTAAGCCACATATCGCGAACTATTACGACCTTGAACGGCTCCGCTGGGTCCTTGAAGCGCTTCGCCAGTTCCTCGCGGCGAGGCTTGTTGCGGATGTGCGGCTGCCAATCCATTGGGTCGGACGCCGAGCCGGTCATCACGATCTTTAGAATTCCTTTGTCATCGTTTTCATGATGCCAGCCGGGTTGGATCGCCGTAATGGCCTTGTAGAGCTCGACACAGATGCGACGGCTCATGCAGACGATCATCGCCTTGCCGTCCATCGCCTCCAGGCGCCGCTCGAAGTGCTTCACCAAGTCCTCGGCGATCAGCTTCAGCCGCGTCTCCGTGCCGACCAGGGCTTCGAGTTGCGCCCACTTGGTCTTCAGCCGTTCCTTATGTTCGACCTCTTCGCCCTCGGTCGCCTCTTCGAACTCCTCGTCCAGCCGCGGACGTTCCTCTTCCTTGAGCTCCAATTTGGCAAGGCGGCTCTCGTAATAGATCGGAACCGTCGCCCCGTCTTTTACCGCCCGTTCGATGTCGTAGATGCTGATATAGTCGCCGAATACCGCGCGGGTGTTCTTGTCAGTCAGCTCGATGGGCGTGCCGGTGAAACCGATGAACGAAGCGAGGGGCAGCGCCTCCCGCATGTGCTGGGCAAAGCCGTCGATGAAATCGTATTGGCTTCGGTGCGCCTCATCGGCAATCACCACAATATTCCGTCGGTCGGACAGTAGGGGCGAATCATGATTCGCCCCTACATCGGGAAAAAACTTCTGCACCGTCGTAAAGACCACACCGCCGGAAGCCGTTTTCAGCAACTCCCGCAGGTGCGCCCGACTTTGCGCCTGCATGGGCTCCTGGCGCAGCAGTTCGTGACAGCGGGCGAAGGTGCCGTAAAGCTGGTCGTCCAAATCGTTGCGGTCGGTGATCACGACCAGGGTCGGGTTCTCCATCGCCGGATTCAGCACGATGCGACCGGCGTAAAATGCCATCGTCAGGCTCTTGCCCGACCCCTGGGTGTGCCAAATGACGCCGACACGACGGTCGCCCCGCTTTGCGTCCCGCTGACCGCGCGCAAAGTAGGTCCCTTCATCCCGAAGTCCGGACACGTCCGCCGTGGTCATACAGGCGCGCATGGTTTCGGCAAGGGCCACATTCACAGCGTGGTACTGGTGATACCCGGCCATCTTCTTGACGAGAACACCGCCGCCGACATCCTCGAAGACGATGAAATATCTGATCAGGTCCAGGAAACGCCGCTTTTCGAATATACCCTCCAGCACGACCTGAAGCTGCGGCAGCCGCGTATCGGCCAACTCTTCGCCCTCGATGGTCCGCCACGGCATGAACCATTCGCGGTCGGCCGTCAGGGTGCCGATTCTTGCCTGTACGCCGTCGGAAATCACCAACGCCTCGTTGAATGCGAAAAGCGACGTAATCTGCTGCTTGTAGGTCTGAAGCTGATTGAAGGCCGACCAGATGGTGGCGTTTTCATCGGCGGCATTCTTCAATTCGATTACCGCCACCGGCAGGCCGTTTATGAACAGCACGATATCCGGCCGCCGTTCGTGCCGGTTCTCGACAACCGTGAATTGGTTCACCGCCAGAAACTCATTATTTTCCGGCTCGTCGTAATCGAACACGCGGACCAGGTCGCCGCCAATCGAACCGTCCTTGCGCTGATACTCGACCGGTACGCCTTCGACCAGATATTTATGAATCACATGATTGTTCGCCACCAGCGACGGAGAATCCGGTCGAATCAGTTTGCGGAAGGCCTCTTCCAGGGCATCTGAAGGTATCTGGGGATTGAGCCGTTGAAGAGCCTGGCGCAGCCGCCGTTCGAGCACGACCTGGCCATAGTGGTCCCGTTCCGCTTGCATCTCGCCGGGGGCGATTTCCAGTCCGGACAAGACCGCATAGCCGATGCTCTCCAGCCACGCCAACGCGGCCTGCTCGACGATGGATTCCGTGAAATTCATTAGCCTTTATTGCCTCATTTATTTTTGTTTACTTTTTTTCTTTTTATGGCAAAAGATTAACCAGAATTTATAAAGTACCTAAATGTGCAAAGGTTCCACCCCGGCGACAAGAGCCAAGTGGCTCTCTCGAAAGAGTAGCCGGGGTTGTCATGTTCCTGATATCAATTCCAATAATGCATCACGAAACACCTGGAAGCTTTTAGAACTATTCCGAAACGGGTCCATGTATTTTGAAATGTTTCTGGCCGTTTCCACTTTGGGCATTCCACTGGAATAATAACCGGACTTTTTTAGCACCCGTTCCAGAACTTCCCAGGTTCCACCAACTATGGCATCGGGATCGCGGTAGCGGGCCTTGCGTCTGATGGTCGCAGGCACCCGTGGATATGCTTGGACAAGCGCCTCGGGATCGCCAAAAAACCATGCCTCCAGTTCTTCGATGGCGAGCCGGTTAATGACCTCAAATCTATTGCGGCCCTGTGCATTGGATTTAGTGACAAAGCCAGCCTTTTTTGCTGCTTCTTCGAGTTTGGCTTTCAGTGTCCGGCAATTCTCCCGATCTTGATCAACCAGCACAACAATCCGACCATCCTCCGGAAGCCATTTTCGATAGCCTTTGAGGCGGTTCGGCACTTGAGACAGCAAGTCCGTTTTCCCACTGAAGGGATGGATGACATAGGATATGTCTTCTTTCAATATCCTGGGGAGGATGTTCGTCAAGGCCACCTCCGCCGAATATTCTTCTACAAGAAATTCGATGTGCATGGCCGGATCACTCCTTCACCCGACGTCGAAGGAGTTTTATCTTCTCGGGTCTGGTGCGGAGCTTTATTTTTAGTCCCCCTGCATTGGTCAAGGGATCGCCGCTGCTGAAATGTCCTTCCATCCACAAGTGGCCCAGTTGCGCCCCATTTTCCATGAACTCTTTGACACCATCCATGTCAAAAGCGCGCTGTGCCTGTGTAAAGCCCTTTCCATCCCGGTAGAGGACCCACAACTCTTTGGGTTGCAAACCATTCACGAAATAAGGTGAATGCGTGGTAATCAGAAGTTGGGAAAGTGCGGCTGCGTTTCGGCATTCTTCGGCTAATTCCGGCAGCAGCCGGGGATGAAGTTGATTCTCCGGTTCCTCGATCCCGATGAGTTGCGGCGGCTCCGGATCGTAGAGCAGGGTAAGGTAGGCCAGCATCTTCAATGTGCCGTCGGAAGCGAATTTTGCCAATATGGGCTTTTCGAACGGTGCATCCTTGATCTGGAGCAGAAGCCTGCCATCCTGCATCGGCTCGGCTTCCACTTTTTCCAAACGAGGCACACGAATCGAAAGAGTCTTTAATATGTCATCAAGCCGATCCGGCCGTTGTTCCTTGAGATATTGAATAACATTGGGCAGGTTGTCGCCTATGGATGAAAGACGCTCCTGTGGTCCGGCTTCCGGGAGTCCCCTTGTGGTATCGGCGCTTAGATAGGAAAGATACCAGCCGGTGATGAAGCGGCGCAGGGCGCTGACACGGGGATGCTTGGCAAACTGTCCCAAAGTGTTTACCGCAATCATCTCCGGAGAATCCAACTGCTCGTCAATACGCTCGTCCTGTTCGTCGGGCAGTTCACCCGAGATGACACTACCCTTACCTTGTTGAAAATAAAGAATCCGCAAGGGCTTTCCTTTGCTGCCGGCGCGCCATTGCAGCCATTCTTCGGCAACATAAGGGCCTTTCTTGCCTTCGTTGATGGCCAGATGATAGGTAATGATGGGATCTTTTGATTTTTCCCGGTATTTCAGCTCAATGACGATCGGACCGTCCTCACCGCGTGTCCGCAACTCCCGAAAACGCCCCCGTTTATCCCAGGCCCGGCGCAGACCTGTGATGAAGCACTCGGACAGAAAGGCAAACACATCGAAGATCGTCGATTTTCCGCTGCCGTTAGGACCAAGAAAGACCGTCAAAGGCGTTATCTCCTTCAATTCAAGATCACAAAGCGCCCGATAATTTTTCACCCGTAAATATTCAATACGGGGAACGCCATGGATAGTTTTGGATTTGATTTTCATGATCGGCTCCTATGTGTATTTCAAATATTTTATTCCATCACGGCTATGGTCGACATAGTTCTTTACGTCGGCGGCAGTTGTTTCCAAAATGGAAATAACTGAATCTTCAGCCAGCTCTCCGGATTCGAAGATGTTCTTGAGGTGCTTGTTGACGGCCGGAACCTTGACCCCGAAAAGCTCCGCCACGGCTTTTTCCGTCAGCCACACCGTTTCGTCCTTGAGAAACACCTCAACCTTCACCGCCCCATCCGGCGCTGTATAAAGAAGAAATTGCTGGTTTTCGCTTATTTTCACGGTTCGTCCTTTTGTATGGGCGACGCATGTTGGGGCGACGCATGCGTCGCCCATACGGGGTTTTCCCGGTCATACGCCCATTGCAGGGGATTATTGATGATGTATTCACGGATGCGGTTCATAGATTCGTAGTTGCGGACGATATGTTCGTAATAATTGCGTTGCCAGACCGAAACGCCCGGGGTGCGACGTATTTCATTGATGCGTTTGGTAACGGAGGATTTAAACGATCCAACGATTGCGGCGATCGAACGTGATTTGGGTCCGCAATGTTGGGGCGACGCATGCGTCGCCCCTACGTTGTCGGCAATCACCAAAATCCCATGGACATGATTCGGCATCACAACAAATGCATCCAACGCAACAACCGGGAAATGGCGGGGAATTTCTTCCCAGCATTCCGTCGCCATCCTCCCCGCGTCGCTTAGCCGCATTTGATTGTCCACAATGTCTCCGAATACGCAGGCACGGTCATGGGCGCATATGGTGATGAAATACGCTCCCGCCTGGGAATAATCGTAACTTTTCAACCGAATGGAACGGCGGTTTCGTCGGGGCGACGCATGCGTCGCCCATGCATGATCCATCATTAAAGTGTCCTCCCCACGATCCGTTCGGCGTCCGGCACCCGCAATTCGCCGGAGATCAGCTTGGGTAGCAGTGTGTCGCGGATGGCGGCGAGGATGCTGGTTTCTTGTTCGCTGGCACTTTGCCGATGACGGATGGTTGACGACTGAGCATCAAATATTTCGAGAATCTTGTGATCTGGTATTAGTATCAAAGATTTGTAAGCGATGTTGCGATTCAGGCCGGGAACGGCGGAATCCGCCCCTAAACTCGCAAGATTCAAGTTTTCAAGTGCATAAGCCAAGTAAGTAAACGGATAAACCAAAGAACGAGGCACAACATAGAATGTTGTATCGATTGGAAAGAAATCGGAATTGACCCAAGTTATGATGCCGGGATTACCTTTTCGACCTACAACAATGCCAGGCCCTTTAACTAACGCCTCATTATGTAAACCCACCTGGCCGTTTGATCCCATCACTGGCACTTGGCCTGCTTGCCGTTGATCGGCTTTCAATGCCTTACCATAAGCAAACTCGCAAACATGCCCTACAGACCATACCTTCCACCCCTTTGGGATCTTGCCGAGTTCGGAGTCATCAAAGGCGTCGGGAAACAGGGCGGCGATTTCGGGCTTGAGGCCAGGAGGTTGTTGGCCGGCGGCTTTGGCACGGACGGGGTCAAAGTCCACAAACCAGCTCTTGAAGATCGCCCGTGCCGTTTCCTCAAGCGTCCGGTTCATCCGCCGGTTCAATTCGATCTTGTCGTCCAGCGCTCCCAGGATGCAGGCGATGGCCTGCTGTTCTTTGATGGGGGGTAGTGGTATTTCGACTCTGTTGATATCTCTAATCGGCAACTGTGGTTGTGCGCTTCCGGTACACAGTGATTCAACCTGTACACGGAACAAGTACGATCGCAAGAACATATATAAATATCGAGGGTAAAGTTCTTGTTCTCGCGCTCTGAAAATGACCATTCCAGAGTTAATGCGAATGTGTTCGTGTTGAATCGAGTCATCAAAATAGGCCACGTTGCCAACTGTGCCCCTTGTCGTTAAAACGATATCGTAACGGTGCAATTTCCCTTTACGTAAGGCTGCATCTTTCTCCGCTGAAATAAATGCACAGTCAGAAAAATTAAAGCCAGAAGTTGTAACATTTCCTGCGTTCAAGAACAGACAGTGGCCAACTAATTCAAAGTCTTCCTGCTTAGGATAGTTCTTGCCTCGGTCGCCATCAATGATTTCGAGGGGACCATCACCAAGCGTAGTTATGCGCCAGTCACCCACCATAGCCGATGTCCTCCAGGTTTGCCGATGCCGGGCAAACCATTCGACGCCATGCCTGCGGATATGATCAAGCAGGGCTTGGCTTTCTATCCGATGGTGAATGAGAATGTCAACCCGCTGTGGGATGGAGAGTTCAGCCATGGCATCAGACAAGACGGCTTGATCATTCATGGTCAAGTCGTTTCCGAACAAGGCAATATCCACATCTGAAGTGGTCGTGAAAGTTCCCATGGCGCGGGATCCGAAGAGAACGATTCGATCGACTCGCGGATTGGCCGCCAGCTTCTCTATGATCGCTTCGCGATGACTGGGCTTGAGACCATCCGTCATGATTGCTGTTTCCTCAAAAGAAGACGGTCATACAAGACGCGAAATACAGGAGCATAAACCTGCTTAACCAGACGCTCAGCCTCTTCCGCGTTTTTCAGGTCGTAGGTGTGACTGAGCACATTGCGTTTGGTCAAGGCATCTAGCAAGGCTTCCGTATCATCTTCCGTGAGATATTCGGCCTCAAACGCCTTGCGAACGGCTTCCCGCGGGGTCTTTGTATCAAAGCCTTCGTAGAACAGCAGATCTTTCAGCGTATTCCACGCCAGCTCCATCGTAAACTCGAACATCTTGACGAGTCCGGCGCGTTCCAGGTCAGAGTACTCGTTTTTAACGCAAGCGGTCTCCAGTTGAGCCAACGCCTTGCCGTAATTTTCCAGCCGTTGCTGCCAACGGATTTCGTCACTGTTTGCCATAGCCTACGTCCTCCATCTTATTGCTGGGACAAGGAATTGTATTGGCTTGTGTCTGTTCTTTCATGTCCACGGCATGGACACGTCCAGAAAACGTGTCCATAAAATCCAAATACATGGATACGTTTATTTTTTGTGTCGATGTCATCGACATGTTATTTCGACAACAGTTCATACAGATCCACATTCAACAATATAATTATGTTCATGATTTATCCGAGTGAAAGCCGATTCTCCGTTTTGGTTTGACCGGCAGCGCCATCAATTGCCGGATGGCAATAACAAGATTACGGATGTCCACGTCATGGGCATCGAGACGTTTTTCCAGTTCTGTGAGTTTGCCTGCCATTTCCTTATGGGTAGCCAGCATCTCCCGAAGCTTAACGAACGTCCGGACCACTTGGATACTCACCTTGACCGCCCGTTCCGATTTGAGGACATTTGCGGCCATGATGGCGCCATGTTCGGTAAAGGCGTAAGGCAGGGTCGGTGAGAACTTCAATCTGTAGAGGTGGTCGCAAAATGCGACCACCTCGGATTTTTCTTGTCGGGTCAGTTGAAACATGAAATCTTCAGGGAAACGGTCTATGTTGCGCTTGACCTGTTCGTTAAGCCGTTTCGTGGGCACACCATAAAGCGTAGCCAAGTCCGTATCCAGCATGACACGCTTGCCGCGAATGATCAGAATGGCTTTTTCAATCTGCTGCGCTTGTATAATGGCTTTTTCATCGGTCATCGCTCTTCCCTCTTTTTCGACTACACGACGGTAATACTGCTATCCTCCATAGCCGATGTCCTCCAGATTGGCCCAGATGAGCTTATCGAGCTTGGCGGATTGGGCGGTATGCGCGCGGAGTTCGGCGGTCAGGCGGGCCATCTTTTCCTCGAAGGGCTCACCGTCGTCCTCCACCTCGGCGGCGCCGACATAGCGGCCCGGCGTCAGGATGTGGTTGTGATGACGGATATCATCGAGGGTAGTGCTTTTGCAGAAACCGGGAATATCGGCATATTCCGGTAGGGGCGACGCATGTAGGGGCGACGCATGCGTCGCCCCTACATGCCCCCGCCAGGCGTGATAGGTAGCGGCGATCTTCAGAATGTCTTCCTCCGTCAGTTCGCGATGGACACGGTCGATCATGGCGCCCAACTTGCGGGCATCGATAAATAGCGTTTGACCGCGCCGGTCGCGATATCCCTCACCCCCGCCTCTTCCAGAGGGCGAGGAGCCTTTTTTGTCCCGGGCGATGAACCAGAGGCAAACGGGGATCTGTGTGGCGTAGAAGAGCTGCCCGGGCATGGCCACCATGCAGTCCACCAGATCGGCCTCGATAATGCTCTTACGAATTTCCCCTTCACCGGACTGGTTGGAGGACATGGAGCCGTTGGCGAGGACGAAGCCTGCCATGCCCGTCGGGGCGAGGTGATGGATAAAGTGCTGAACCCAGGCAAAGTTGGCGTTCCCGGTGGGCGGGATACCGTATTTCCAGCGTTTATCGTCCTTTAGCAGCTCGCCCCGCCAGTCGCTGTCGTTGAAAGGTGGATTGGCGAGGACATAGTCCGCTTTCAGGTCCGGGTGCAGGTCGCGATGGAAGCTGTCGGCGTGTTCATTACCCAGGTTGTTCTCGATCTGCCGGATAGCAAGGTTCATCTTGGCCAACCGCCAGGTGGTATGGTTGGATTCCTGGCCGAAGATGCTGACATCGGCCTTTGCCTTTCCTCCATTGCCGTTGCCGCTGGTGTGGGCCTTCACGAATTCAACCGACTGGACAAACATGCCGCCCGAACCGCAACATGGGTCATAGACCCGGCCCTTATAGGGGGCCAGCATCTCCACCAGAACACGGACCACGCAGCGGGGCGTGTAAAACTGGCCGCCCTTCTTACCCTCGGCGCTGGCAAACTGTGAGAGGAAGTACTCATAGACCCGGCCGAGAATGTCTTTAGAGCGGTTTTCCTTGTCGCCCAAGCCAATATTGCCGATCATGTCGATGAGCTGGCCAAGCCGTTGCTTATCGAGACGCGGATGGGCGTAGTCCTTGGGCAGCACACTCTTGAGCGAGGGATTGTCGCGTTCGATGGCGAGCATGGCTTCATCAACAGTCTTGCCGATCGTAGGCTGCTTGGCATGGGCATTGAGGTGTGCCCAGCGGGCTTCCTTCGGCACCCAGAAAATGTTGACAGCCCGGTACTCATCCGGGTCTTCGGGGTCGGCTCCCTGGGCGCGTTCAGATTCCAATGCGGCATGCTGCTCTTCGAAGGCGTCGGAGATATACTTCAGGAAGATGAGACCGAGGACGACATGCTTATATTCGGCGGCATCCATGTTCGAGCGCAGGGCGTCGGCAGCTCGCCAAAGCTCGCTTTCAAAGCCGAGATTAGCACCGTTGTTGTCATTGGCCATTTCAGCGCTCCTCCACAAAGAATTCATCAAGTAAATCCTGTCCGCGATCTCCCAGAGACCGGAGCAAGTCTGCTATTTGCTTTAGCGCCAGCGGCGATGGCTTGGAGCGGCCGTTCTCCCAGCGGTTGATGGTCGGAAAGGTCACACCGAGCTTGGCGGCGAATTTTTCCTGGGTGAGTCCAGTGCGTTCACGAAGCGCACGGACCAATCGGGGTATGTCAGACTGTGCATTCAACATCGTTCTCCTGCCAGATCCTTAGCGGATCTGAATGAAATTTATTTTATATCACACGATATGTCATGGGATTTATTATCTGATGTGGAGAATGATGTCAACCATGATTTTGTTCCCGGGCCAGGCGGCGTTCCTCTTTCCTCCAGGCGTCGCCGTCGGTGTCCTTAATCCGGGTCCGGGTACCATCAACTCCATCATGAGTAAGAAGGTAAAAAAAATTATTTCCGGCGGCGATAGCCGATCTTGACAAGGGCGACAAAAACCAGGAAACCGAGGATGAACAGATAGGGAATGGGGGCGCTGGCGGCGGGTTTCCCCACCTCCACCATCTCATAGCCCGCCACCTGCCTGCCCGAGCCGTCGGGGGCCGTCTCCTTGCGGGCCCGGGAGCTATCCGGATCGACCTGGCGGGGGTCACGCTCATTGATTGAATTGAATTATTGGGGGAAGCCCTTTAGGGATTCCCAGGCGCACCGGCTCAAGCAGGCAAGAAGCTTTCTGTCATAGAGAAAATAACGGCGCAGCATCTTCGGGATGCCGAAGACAAAATGCCGGTGTGGGACCTTCTTGAGGACATCCGTGCAGA
>Ga0302248_1000392_pt1 | contig 43658 bp, 36 predicted proteins | sample AAG_UR_Leu_MG_FD_193528 | JGI IMG/M metagenome (GOLD analysis project Ga0302248, IMG submission 193528) | Enriched activated sludge microbial communities from anaerobic digester in WTTP, New Holstein, Wisconsin, United States - AAG_UR_Leu | ecosystem: Engineered > Bioreactor > Anaerobic >...
AAGGGCTGAAGCCGCCTCGGGCGCGGCAGCCTTTGCGGAGACCGCCGAAGAACCCTCCGCCTCGCCGCCCTTCGCGGATACACCCCGCTCCTCAACACCCGACCCCTCCGCCGACGAGCCGCCGGAGAGCAGCCGCTCGTGGATCGACATGAAATCTTCGGAAAGGGGGATCTTCTCCGGCCCGTGGCACATCAGACACTGTTGCATCGCCATGTCTTTGGTGTCCACATGCGTCTCCGAGAGAACCTGCTCGTTCGCATGACACGCCATGCATTTCCCATGCTTCCCATCGGCCGGCCGGCCTGTCTCGTCGGCCTGGGCCGGCGATATTCCATAAAAAAACAGCACGCCGATGACGAGAGCGGCGAAAATGCTCAGTATCACCTCATATGTCGACCGATGGTTCGGGTTCGTTTTCATGCTGTACTGCCTCCTGGTGCACGGTTGATGATTCCCTGAACGAACCCCGGCCCGTGAGTCCCGATGCATGCAAACGGACTCCGTGAGCCCGACCGCATCTCTCGGCCTCAGGCAGAGTTTCTCTCAGGAGATATCTCCTCTTCACATATGCGAGAACAGGGCGGTCACGACCTGGGCCGTGAGCTGATAGAAGCCTGCCTTGGCGTGCTTGCCGAGATTGGCCGCTACGGCCAGGGCAAACTTGCGCAGATGCTCGTCCAGGGTCCTGTTCTGGAGCTCGACGGCGTACTCTTCGATCTTGCGGTCGCCTGCCTTGATGCCTTCCAGTTCCTTGAACGACAGAAACGCCATGAACTCGAGCTCAACCGCGATATGATCTGGGGGAAGCCTGAAACTCTCTTCAACCTTCAGGCCGGCCTCGTAGTAAAGACGCGCAATCTGGAAGGTCGACTCGTCGAACAGCTTGCCCTCGTTGTACACCGACTCGAAGAGATAGACCAGACGGCGGGGCTTCGAGGCGAAGCACATCCAGGTGTAATCCTTTTCTATTTCCAGGAGCAGGTTCTTCCTGTTGACCCCCGGATCGGTGTATTCCTTCTGGAATGTCTCCAGGGAGCTTCTCAGTCCTTCGATTCCGAGGACATCGAGGGCATCCATGATTTCCCCCAGGAAACCGCCCTGGCAGAGGTTATCTACGAGATCCTTCTCGGGATAATTGAGGGCCTGGGCCAGCAGGGAGTACAGGGCCGCCTTCGCCGCTGCACGATTGAGTCTTTCTCCTGATTCATTCATCGATTGTTACCACTCCTTCTTTCTGCATGCCCTTGAAAAAACCGGGCACGGGCATGACGCCTGCGAAAAAGAACGGAACGGGCAGAACGGTGAGAATCCACCGCCCTGCCCGACCATCACAGTGTTTTCATACTGACTATTCCTTGGACTCCTTGTCCTTTTCCTCCGCTTCCACCCGGGCCCTTCTGTCGCTGAACTGCTTGAACCCGCCGACAGCCACTGCGGCTATCGCCGTGGGCAGGGTGAAGGAATCGCCAAAGACTGCGCCCGTCTTGACATCCTTGGCCTCCACCTTTGGATAACCGAAGGCGGTCGGCTCGTTCTGTGCGAGGACGAAAAGATGGGTGCCGCCGTTTTCCTTGGCGCCGTAGATCTTGAGCTTGCCCTTTGACGCAATCGCCTTGGCCTTCGCCAGGATCTCCTGGTACTCGCCGAACTGCATGGCGCTTGTTGGGCAGACCTCGACGCAGGCAGGAGCCTTGCCCTGACCGGCCCGATGGGCGCACATGCTGCACTTGACGATCTTCTTGGTGTCCTTGTCAAACTGCGGGATGTGGAACTTGCACACATTCACGCAGGTCTGGCAGCCGATGCACTTCTGCGCGTCGTAGAGGACCTGGCCGGACTCCGACTTGGTCAGGGCCTGGACCGGACAGTTGGCCACGCAGTCCGGCGCGAGGCAGTGCATGCAGCGCTTGTGGTACAATCCATCATCGTTGATTTCGACAAAGGTCCTGAACAGACCCTTGGCAGCCTGGTCGTGATATCTGAACTCCTGGACGCACCGGTATGCACAGGAGTTGCAGCCCGTGCAGAAGGTGGTGTCCAGTAAAATGGCATATTCTTTCATGTCTGATCACCTCACGATACTTTTTTTACGCTGACGTACACATCCTCAACCCACCCCATGCCGGTCGGATCGTGCTTCTTCCCGAGTTTGGGGTCCTTCTGCGGGATGAGATCGCCGTCACGGTATCCGTAGTTCGCAGCGACTTTGAGGTTCTTGGCCCGGTGACCGATGCCGTGGAAGAGCAGCACGCAGTCTTCCCTGACAACGCGGTTGGTCAGGTGGATCCTGGCCCTCTGCGGTCTGGGGAGATCCTTCATATACTTCGGATCGTTCTCGAGCAGGATCTCGTCGCCTTCCTTCAGGCCCAGCTTCGCTGCAGCGTTGGGATTCATCCACACCGCATCCATGTGGACCCGGGTGTTCATCTCTCTCAAGACCGGGTTGTTGACGAAGTTGGGGTCTGCGTGCATGATCCAGGGCGCCCTGGTGATGAGCAGGGAGAACTTGAAGCTCCCGGTGCTCTCGTGCCAGCGCGGGGCCCAGATAGGCAGCGGGCTGTGACCGACCTCGGCGAACTCGTCGATGAACATGCGCACCCTTCCGCGGGGCTTGCCGTAGCCTATCTTTTCGAGGTGCTTGTAGTTCTCGTACGGCTTCTTGTCGACCCAGAGACCGCCCTTTGCAATGAAGTCGGCGGTGTCTTCCGCAACACCGGCCTGCTTGACGGCCACATCACCGATATTGGTCGGGATCTTCTTGGCCGGGTCACCGCTGCCGTCCGTGGTCCAGTACTCGGGGGCCATGGCAAGGCCGATCTTCATCGCGAACCCGCCCCAGCCGATCTGGTCGCCCGGAGACTTCTGGACCGGCACACCGCCGGCAAAGGCGGGCCACTTCGGATAGTAGAGACGAATGTCGAGCTTTCCTTCTTCGAACTGATGGGGAGCCGGCACGACATAGTCGCAGAAATAGCCGAGGTCGTCGAGGTACAGATTCCAGTCGACGACGAGGTCCAGCCTGTCGGCCGCGGCCTCCATCATCTGAGACTGAATCATGGCGAAGAGGCCGCGATGCGGGTTCCTGAAGAACACCGCCTTGCCGCGCTTGGCCTTGTAGAGACCCCATGCGATCATGCCGTAGTGACCGGGAGCCGAGAAGTCCTTGTTCTTGTAGATGTTGTTCGTCACAGGGAACTCTTCCCGGAAGTCGGCCTGCTTGGCCGGCAGCGGGGGATAGGGCTTCACGGGCGGGGTGATTTCGTCGAGCCAGGGCAGCTTGACGTCGTGGAACAGCAGGATTGCGCCCTCGTGGTCGATGGAGCCGACCAGGCTGTTCAGGATGTTGATGGCGTGACGGAGCCTCCAGCTGTTCGCATAGTTGGGGCCTGCCGCATCGCGCTTGTAGGTCGGAATCATGGCCTTGGGCGCTGCCGCTGCAAACTCCAGTGCGATTCTCTTGATGTCCTTGGCCGGCACCTCGCTGATCTTGGCCGCCCACTCCGGTGTGTAGTCTTTGACCGTTTCTTTGAGGAGCTGCATGACCGGCTTCGCGTTTACACCGTTGACCTTGAACGGGCCGCCTTCCAGGGCCGGAGCGTCGCACGTGTCGATGGGCTCAGCCTTCTTGGTCTTAGTATTCCAGGCGAGGAAGCTTCCATCGGCGTTCTTGAGCGCCTTCTTGGCCTTGACGTCGATCAGGGCCGCGGCGTCGCTGTACTTGTCGATGAAATCCTTGTTGTACTTCTTCTCGTTCACAATCACGTTGATCATGGCCAGAGACACTGCCAGGTCGGTGCCAGGCTTGATTGCATAGAACTCACTGGCGAACGCGTCGGTCATGGGTGTCCTGACAGGGTTGAGCATAACGATCTTGGCGCCGTTTCTCTTACCGGCAGCCCAGTGGTTGAGCATGCCCGCCTTGCCGCACTTGGAGAAGGAGTCGAACCCGAACCATACCTGGTACTTGCAGGTGTCGTAGTCATACCCGCACACATGGTGGCTGGGGGTATAGGAGCTTGAGTAGTACGCATTCGGCGGGTTGGTCAGGGTGAGACAGTTGATGTAGTAGTGGGTGCCGAAGCACTCGGTACGCTGGTCGCTCCGCGCAACGCCCAGAGACAGGCAGAGCTTGTTCGTGTAGGGGTCGCCCGGGGATGCGAACACGATATCCTCGCGTTTGAAAGTCTTGAGCTTCTCGATGATCTCGTTGACCGCGTCTTCAGTCTTCATGACCACCCAGCCCGGATCGACATCGATGCCCTTTTTCTTGTTGGTCCTCTTCAAGGACACCATGAGCCGGTCAGGGTCGTACATGGAATCCAAGAAGCCCATGGCCTTGACACAGAACTTGCCGTTTGATACCGGGTCTTCCGGCCTGCCCTCGATGGTGATGGCGCGCTCGACGCCGGTGGCTGGGTCCACGCCGACAATGATATTGTAGGCGCAGTCGCACTCGCACGCACGGGCACAAACCTGCGGGACCTTTTTGGTGATCCGGTAGGGCGGCTGCTCCTGCGGATGCTCACCGAATGCCCATGCCGACTTCAGATTCCTGAAGGGGAAAGCGCCCCCGGCAAGCACGGCGCCGGTCGCCCCCGCCACTTGAAGAAATCGCCTTCGTGAAACTTCAATTTTTTTTCCCATTTTTCAACCTCACACCTCTTTTTTTGGAAAATCATAGTTGTTGTTTGTCGGCCTGTTTTCCAGAGTGCTCCCGATTCGTCACCTGCCTTTCCCAGGCCGAATACCGTTCACACTTATTGTTCATCACCGAACATAATTACGCTATAATTTATTTCCCTCCTATGAGCATGTCCCGTGCCAGCCAGCGATAATCTTAAAATCAGTGGTATTTCAATGTCTTATTCCACAGTGTCCATTATATGTGGGTTCGAGGTGTTCAAATGTTTGCAAATTTCACAAAAAGTTTTTATAAATTGAAAAGAACATGCATCATGCATCGACATCGTGGAGAAAGGTACAGCGCTCATGCGGGATTTCAGAGGATCCAGGGGATCAGTTCATGCCCTTTCGGGCGGCAGCAGTTCTTGTTCCCGGAGATAAATCAAAAACAATTACAGGACGATTCACATCTTCTGCAGGAGAAGCCTGCAGGCATCGATACACCAAAGAAAACCGGGCATCCGCGGCGGAGCGATCAGCGCCCCGTATGTCCGAACAACGGAATATCACGAGAGCAGGAGAATCCGATGCCGAGAAAGCCTTCGTACGCTGAGCTTCAGCGGAGAATAGAGGAGCTGGAAGCCAGAGAAAGATCGAGAGAGAACACCGACCGGAACGGATGCCCAAACGGCGCGATGTGCACGAAGGGCGAGCAGCACTTCCGGGACCTGGTCGAGAATTCACCCACCGGCATCTGTATTGTCCAGGATGAGGCGGTGGTGTACAGGAACCCCGAGCAGCAGAGAATCTTCGGCTCCCTGCCGCAAGGGTGGTATCCGTCGATCTATGAGAGATTACATCTGGACGACAAAGAGAAGGTCGCCGAGATGATCCGATCGACGTTATCCGGCCACACCCCGCCGACAGGCATCAATGTCAGGTTTATCCGCGTCTCGGGAGAGACCACGGGCGAGCTGTCCATGAAATGGCTCCACTGCCGGTCAAACCTCATCGAACATCAGGGCAGACCGGCGGTTCTGATCAACATGATGGACGTGACCAAGGCGATAGAGGTCGAACGCCTCCTGAACATCAGAGACAGGATGACGTCCCTCGGACACGTTGCGGCGGGAATCGCACACGAGATCCGCAACCCCCTTTCCGGGATCAACATCATTCTCGATGCCGCCTGGCAGGCTCTCGAACGCGGCGCGGACGCGTGTGAAATGCATGATCTTCTGGAGAAAATACAGGCCGCGTCGTCGAAGATAGAATCTGTGATCAAGCGGGTCATGGATTTTTCGAAGCCCTCCGAGCCGAAATTCACGCTCATCGATGTCAACAAACCCATTGAAGACGCCCTGGGACTTTCCGCTGTCACGCTCAGGAAAAGCGGCATCGAGGTCATAACGGACCTTGCCGAGAATCTCCCCTCCTGCATGGCCGACTACCAGCTCATCGAACAGGTGATCCTCAACCTCATCACGAACGCCGCAGAGGCGATGAAGGACATGCAGACGAGAAAGAAACTCATGATCAGCTCATCTTCCAGCGAAAGCAGAGTCACGGTGGCCGTATCGGATTCCGGGCCCGGGGTGCCGTCCTCTCTGGCGAGGAAGATCTTCGATCCTTTCGTTACGACCAAGGAGAACTCCACCGGCATCGGGCTCAGCCTCTGCCAGCGGATCATCAACGATCACGGGGGGATCATGAAGGTGTCTACCAGCATCATGGGCGGGGCTGAATTTATGTTCACCATACCGGCGAATACATGATATGAGGACGTATGGTTCAGTTCTCCCTCGTTGTCATCGACGATGAAAAGACCATCCGGGACGGAATCGAAGCAGCCCTGAAATCCGAGTATGCTGTCAGGTCGTTCGCCGCCGCGGAGGAGGCGATCGATGAGATCAAGACCTCACCGCCGGATCTCGTCCTGCTCGATATCGGGCTTCCGGGGATGGACGGCATCGAAGCCCTGACCAAGATCAAGGAGCTTTATCCCGATGTGCTCGTGATCATGATCACCGCGTTCGAGGATGCCAAGACCGTGATATCGGCCATGAAGCTCGGCGCATACGACTATGTGCTGAAGCCCATCGTCATGGGAGGATTGAGAGTCACCATAAAAAACGCCCTGGAGACCATCCGCCTCAGAAAAGAGGTGAAGGTGCTTCAGGAAAACTATCTGAAGGAAAACATCCCCTTCTTTATCGCGCAGAGCAACAAGATCCAGGAGATCATGGACTTCATCACCAAGGCCGCCCAGAGCGCGGACGCGCCCATACTCATACTGGGCGAGACCGGTACTGGCAAAGAGCTCATCGCGCGTGCCATCCACTGCCGGAGTCCGAACTTCAAGGGCCCCTTCCTCACGCTCAACTGTGCGGCCATCCCCAAAGATCTCATCGAGAGCGAGCTTTTCGGCTACGAGAAAGGCGCTTTCAGCGGGGCGGAGCCGTCGGGCAAGAAAGGGATCATCGAAGCAGCGGCCGACGGCACGCTGTTCCTCGACGAGGTGGGCGACCTGAGCCCTCAGGCCCAGGCAAAGCTTCTGCGTTTTCTGGAAAACGGGGAGTTCTACCGGGTGGGCTCGTCCCAGAAGCGCCATATCCGCACGCGGATCGTGTCCGCGACGAACAAGGACCTGAGCGCCATGATGGATGAGGGAACGTTCAGGCACGACCTGTATTTCAGGCTGGGCGTGGTGACCGTCCACATCCCTTCACTGAACGAGCGCAGAGAAGATGTCATTCCCCTGGCACAGCACTTTCTGGTTCTGTACAGCGCCAAGTATCACAAGCAGTTCACCAGTATCTCGAAGGAGGCCGTGAAGGCCCTGCAGGAGCATCACTGGGTGGGAAACGTCCGTGAGCTGAGAAACATCATCGAGCGGGGCGTGCTGATCGGCAGAGGTCCGGAGCTGAAGCTCGAGGACATGGGCATGAGCATGGGCGGCCGGACAGAAACCGGCGGGCGGGCCGCCGGGGAGATCTTCCCCGATGAAGAGCCTCTCATCCCTCCCGAAGGCTTCGATCTCATGAAGGCGATCGAGGAGTACGAGCGCCGCTACATCAAAGCCGCTCTCAAGTATGCGGAAGGCAACGAAAGCAGGGCCGCCCGACTCCTCCACATGAACCACTGCACCTTCCGCTACCAGAGAAAAAAGATCCTCTAGCACGAAAGCGACAAAAGAGAGAAACCGCAGAAGAGGTCTCACAGTCTTCTCTGAGAAGAGAACGGGCGAAGGAGAGGATTGCAGTGGGTCCGGAGAACAGAACAAGGGAGCGGCGGTTTGTCCTGGGGGTCATCCTGGGGGTCAGGTCTTGACATATGACATTTCCAAGTAAATGCCAGGATTGACAAGATAGGGAAATGTCATATGTCAAGACCTGACCCCATCCAAGATGAGTCTTTCATCCCTACGAACGGGAATCAATATAGAGAGAAACGATCTTTTGTATGGAATCGAGGCCTATGTCCTTAAGCCGGATGTCCTGAAGGGGAATGAAGATGTACGACGCCGCGTCGTCCCCCGCCTGTAGGGTCGACAGGTCGGGCACCGAGCAGACGAAGGCGAGATCCAGCGTGAAGTAGGTGATGCCTCCGTAGGGATAGGTGTTGGGGAACGAGCCGAAGTAGGAGAAGCCGGCCAGCTCGAGATGCAGCTCCTCCCTGACCTCCCGTATCAGGGCGTGCTCGGCCGTCTCGTGTACGTTCACGAACCCGCCGGGCAGGTCCAGGGTCCCGATCTTCGGATCGCGGGCCCTCCGCGTCAGGAGCAGACGATTCTCGGAGTCCTCGATCAGGGCGACAACGGCGGCCGCCGCGTTGATATAATATTCGAACCCGCATCCGCCGCACACGAACGGTTTGCCGCCCCCGGCGATCAGCCCGCCCGAACCGCACCGGGGGCAGAACCTGAAGATGCGATCCGGATAGGTGCTTCTCGAATCTCTCTGGTGCGGATCTTCCATCGGCATCCCTTTCCGAGAATGGATGTTCCTCACATCGGGCAACTGGGCCGCTCATCCCTTTCCGTCACGACGTCACCGCCTCTTCAGACCCGCCCTCTCATAATACACGTCCTCCTTGACCATCTCCCTGAGCCCCTTGAGAGTGAGATAGGGCTGGTCCTTGGCGAGCATGTTGGAGAGGGCCGCGGGAATGTATCCGGCAGGGTCTGACTGGACTGTATAGGTGACATGGGTTCTGTCGGTGTCGATTTCGGTAAGGGTATAGCGGCCGATCATGTGGGTCATCCTGACATACTTCCTGCTTCGGGGCACAAGCTCTTCCTTCAGCGCCTTCATGGACAACACGTACTTCTCCTTGTCCCCGCCCTCTTCGATCATCACATCGATCACCATGTCACGGTCTTTCGTCGGCCACTGGGTCGCGAGGACGAAATAGACGATCTTGTGCCTGTCGGAGAAGTCCCGAACCACCTGTATGTCGCGGCAGAAGCCGTACCACCCGGGGAACGAGGGGACGTCTCTGAACACCTCCAGAACCACATCAACCGGTGCATCCACGTCGGCAACACCCAGGAATTCCTTTGCATCCATTCCCTCTACCGGCCTGGTGTACACCTCGATCCCCTCGCCCTGCTTCGCGAGCTCCCACCCCTGGCCGGGCGGAGCGCCAAGCGCCGGGAGAGAGCAGAAAAGAACACCGAGCATGACGGCAAAGACGTACCGTATCATAGGTACTCTCCTTTCATCGCACTGGGAATCATTCCTCACCTTGTATCCGAAAACACGGGCTGATAAAATACAAATATTCCCCATCCTCGCATTGTCCAGCAAAAAGCCCTTTCATAACTGCAGGGCTGTCGTACCGGTGCAATCACCCCGGAATCCGCAACAGGGCGATCATGCGCGCAGCGTGAGGTCTTTTCGAAGAACGGGTGAAGCCGTTGTCGCCGCTGACCCTCCTCTTGATGTTTCATGCCGCTTGTGGCTATGATTGCCGGAATCCACATTACTGCGCTTCACGAAAAAGATTGCCGGAGAGGGGCCTCATGTGCGGGCGATTTATTCAGATCTCGAACCCGGAGATTATCAGGCTCGGCATCCATGATCTCCAGATCGACCCGGAGGTGCTGCAAGGGCTCGCTCCCCGATACAACATCGCCCCCTCACAGAACATCCTCGCCGTGCTCAACCTGCACAAGCCGACATTGGCCCGTATCCGGTGGGGTCTCATCCCCTTCTGGGCAAAAGACCCCTCCACGGGATCGAAAATGATCAACGCCCGCAGCGAGACGCTCCTGGAAAAAAGCTCGTTCAAAGCGCCCTTCAGAAAAACGAGGTGCATCATCTTCTGCGACGGCTTCTACGAGTGGAAATCTTCTCCATCAGGCAGAAGGCCTTTCCTGATCCGCATGAAAGACGCACAGCCGTTCGGCATGGCCGGGCTGTGGGATCGATGGAAAGAAGGCGGAAGCGGCAGAGAGGCCGTCACCGGCGCAATCATCACCACCTCCCCCAACGACCTGGTCGCCGGGATCCATAACCGCATGCCCGCCATACTGAAGCCCGAAGACTACCACACCTGGCTCTGCGCCGGCACGCCCGGTGATGACGTGCTCGCCCGGTGCCTCGCCCCCTATCCGGGTGAAGCGATGGAGGCATACGAAGTCTCCCGGCTCGTCAACAATCCGGCATACGACTCGCCCGACTGCATCCGCGCCCTTTCAGGGCAGGGTTAGGATTGGGGTTACACAGGATCGGGGTCACAGGATCGGGGTCAGGTCTCAACATATGACACAGGAAGTGTCATATGTTGAGACCTGACCCCATGACTGATTACCATTGTAGTGTCTGGATGCAAACGGCTGTCCCCCAAGGAAAACCGGAGCCTTTCCCGGTGAAGAGACATGCGGTCCTACGACGCCCTTTTCGTCGGCACGATTTCGAGCAGCTCTATTTCGTAGATCACGGTCTTGCCCGCCAGCGGAGCATTGGCGTCTATAACGACCGAATCGGGCAGCACTTCGATCACGGTAGCGGAAACCGCCTGGCCCTGCTCATCGACCATCTCGAAGTCCATGCCCACCTGGGGCGACACACCATTGGGAAGCTCGTCTTTTCCGATCTCGAAAATGAGATTCTCGTCATACGCTCCGAATCCCTCTTCCGGCTCGACCACCACGGTCTTCTTCTCGCCGGGATACATGCCGACCACCGCATCCTCGAAACCTGAAACCACCTCATCCGAGCCTATGGTGAACACAAGAGGAACGGCACCCACTGACGACTCGAAAACCGTGCCGTCTTCCGACCTCCCCGTATAGTTCACCTTGACCCTGTCTCCTTTTTTTGCAGTCTCCACCGGCCGGGCATGCTCCTTTCATCAGCTTAAGAGATATATGGTAATTGCCGCATGAGAGTCAAAGTCAATTTTCGTTTTCGTGTGTGAACATGTCGATTCCCCTTGCATATTGTTCCATTCGCATCTAACTATTATTATATGTTTGTATTACATTGAGGGAGTTTTCTATGAAGAAGATCGACTTTCGCGGCAGAAAGGTCCTCATCACTGGAGCATCGTCGGGTATCGGCAGGGCGCTGTCGAAAGAGTTTGCGGCACGCGGGGCCCATCTGGCGCTCGGATCGCTGCCCGACGAAAAAAACGTGCTGAAGGAATGGGCCGCCGAGCTCGAGTCGCGCTATGGAATACACACATGGATGTTTCCCATCGATCTGCTGGAGGAAGCCGGCCCCGAGCAGCTCTACCGGGAGGTCGGAGAAAAGGCAGGGGATATCTACGGGCTCGTGAACAATGCAGGAACGGTGGCATACGGCAGGTTCTGGGAAACGCCCTGGGAACGGCAAAAGAATACACTTACGCTCAATCTTGCCGTGCCGATGCAGCTCATGCATCTCTTCCTGCCCGGCATGGTTTCCCGCAAGGAAGGCGTCGTGCTCAACATCTCCAGCGTATCGGCACTTCAGCCTACGCCTTTTCAGAGCGTGTACGGAGCGACGAAGGCCGGCCTTCAGAGCCTGTCCCAGGGGGTGAGAGCGGAGCTGCACGCAAGCGGGGTTCTGGTCTGCACCGTGAACCCTCCCTATATCGACACGCGTCTTCTCAAGACAGAAGGATATCCCCCGGACCTGAGGTTCTACACCATCAGCGGAAAGAAAAGCCCGGAATGGCTGGCCGCAAGGACGCTGAAGGCCCTGGAAAAGGGCGCTTTGATGTATATTCCAGGCGTTTCCGCCAATATCATCCACAATTTCCTGGTGAGAATATCGCCCAGAAGCCTGGTGGATGCGTTTTCACGTTTTTTCATGCAGGGTTGGAGCGCGTCCGGCCCGCGCTCCTGAGCGATACGCCTCATAATGAGGCGATCACCGCCATCACGGGGGGGTTTCATGAACGGATACACTGAGGAATTCATCTTCTATGGAGACGATATCCGGATCGAACGTTTTCCCGCGGACACCCGCATCTTTTATGCGAATCCCCCGCTGGATCCGCTCCCTGATCCTGCGCAGGCCATATCCCGAGCCCTCGACAATCCCCTGGACGCGTTGCCCCTGGAGAAGCAGCTGAACCAGGGAAGCCGCGTGACCATCGCATTCGATGATCCCTGTCTGCCGATACCGCTCATGCTCAGAGACATCCGCTCCGCCGTGATCCAGGAGGTGATCGGGAGGCTCTATCGCATCGGCATCCCAAAAGAGAGGATCCGGCTCATCTGCGCCAACGGGCTGCACAGGAAATGGACGCTCGACGAGCTGTCTCTGGTGCTTGGCAGAAAGGTGATCCGCGAGATGGGCCCCGAGCGCATCGCCTGCCACGACGGATCGAAAGAGGAAGAGCTCGTCCACCTCGGCACCACGGAAGACGGCGGTGAAGTGGAGATCAACCGGGCCGTGGCAGAGTCGGACATCACCATCTATGTCAACGTGAACTTCACCTCGATGAACGGAGGGTGGAAGAGTATCCTGGTCGGCCTGGGATCGTGGCGCAGCATCCGCCACCACCATACCCCCGAGCAGTGGAACGCGCGCGAATCCATCATGAACCCGGAGAAGAGCCCTATGCACGCCGCCCTGAGGGATATGGGGCGACTCGTGAAAAAAAAGTTCAATATCTTCCAGATAGAGACCGTCCTCAACAACAAGGTCTGGCCCTGGCCCGTCGACCGGATCCTTGCGCCGGTCAACAGCCCGCACCGTAGCTCCGGACCCGGAGCTCCCATCCGGGCCGCACTGTCCCTGGCCTCGCTTTCGCCCGCGCGGATCAAAAGATATGTCCGCAACAGCCTGGTGCGGTCCGATTACCGTCTCTGCGGCATCTGGGCCGGGGATGTCGAAAAGGTTCATGACCGGACTCTCGAGATGCTTCAGAGACAGCAGAATGTTGAGATCGAAGACCAGGTCGACGTGCTCGTCTTCGGTGTTCCCAACCTAAGCCCGTACAGCTCCCAGTCCATCTTCAACCCCATACTGCTCAGGTCGCTTGCCATGGGATATCTGATCGGGCTCTTCAGGAACAGACCCGTGGTCAGGCAGGGCGGGATCGTCGTAGCGTACAACCCCGGCATCGAGAAGTTCCACCCGGGGCACCATCCCTCATATGTCGATTTCTGGAAGTATGACCTCGAAGAGCATTTCGACCCGGACGTGTGCTGGAACGAGCTCTCGGAGAAATATGCGGCAAACCCCCGGTACCTGCGCCTCTACCGGGATGCGTATGCCTATCACGGCACGCACGTCCTCATGAACTGGATGTGGAGCGGCAGGTGCATGCAGCATGTGGGAGAGGTCATCCTCGCCGGGGCCAGAGAGCCGAAGACAGCCGGCAGGATCGGTTTCACTCCGGCGCCGGATTTCGCCACCGCCCTTTCCATGGCCCGGGAGAAGGCGGGCAGCGGGTCCTCTATCGGCTATCAGTTCATTCCTCCGCTGTTCTGCCTGGATGTCAGATAAGGGCACCCGGGGGAATACAGCCCCGGGAACAGCAGCGCGCCCATACGGAGCAGACACGCCGCCGGGAGGCCTGCACATTTCTCGAAAAAACAGACGCGTGCCGGCGCCACCTCTGTCACCGGCACAATGCAACCTCAGGCGAAGCCGCCTGCGATAAAAGCATAACAACATTGCATTGCATACATTGACCTCCTTTACCTTCCCAGTATTGCACACAAAAGGATCTTTATCCTGCTAATAGTTTGATAGCTTTTTACTAGGCCCAACCTGTCAGTCAGGGTAAATCAGATTTCCCGTCGCCGGGCTGGAGCAGGTGCGAGCGGAGGTTCGCTTTCTTGTGTCTGAGCCTGAGCTTTCTGCGGATATTGGCCCGGTGAAAGGAGACCGCGTGGGGAGAGACGTTCATGAGCTCTGCGATCTCCTTGGTTGTCTTTCCCTGCTTGACCAGGTCGGCCACGGTGATCTCCGCGGGAGTAAGGCTGCGGTATTCGGCCGAAGCGCCCTCGGCGAAGGGAGAAATGAGCTCATCGAGATTGGTCCGGATAATATCCAGATACACTCCGAGCCGCCCGTCGAGGCCGGCACGCTTCAGCCTGTCGAGATAGGGATACAACAGCGAGCCGGCGCGCTGAACAATGTCCTCCCGCAGCTTCTTGTGCTCCTGGTCCCGATGGTCCAGAAGCACCTTGAGCGCGGTGTTCATCTCCTCGAGGTTTCCCGCCTGAAGCTTGAGCTGCTTCTCCTTGGCGTGAAGCTTCTGCTCGAACCTCTTGCGCTCCGTGATGTTGCGCGCGATGCCGCACAGGCCGCTGAACTTTCCGGATCCATCCGGCATGGGCACCTTGATGATATGAAAGGTCAGGAGCTCTCCGCCGATTCTGAGGTCGAGCTCTTCCTTGCTGATCTCGCCCTCGATCACCCTGCGGTCGGACCTCCTGAGACGGGCGGAAGTCTCTGTATCGAAGATATCCGCATCGTACTTGCCCAGAATCTCCTGAGCGGAGAGGCCCAGAAGCCTGGTCATGAAGGGGTTGACAAAGGTGTAGCGCAGGGTGGAATCCTTGATGAAGATGCAGTCCTGTGCGGAATCGAACACCGCCCGGAACCTCTCTTCGCTCTCCCGAAGGGATTTCTCCATCTCGAGGCGCCCGGTGATGTCGCGGGCGACCGATACGACGGCCGTCACTTTGCCGTCCCTGATGAGGGGCACGCCGCTGACCTCTCCGAACACCCTGCGGCCCGTGCGGGTAATGAATTCGTAGATGCTCGCCCTGACGCTTTCTCCGGAAAAGACCTTCATGACGTCCACCAGGGCAGGCTCGAGATATTCAGGCGCCAGCACGTTCAGACCAGGGAAAGGCCGCCCCGTGAGCTCCTCGGGGGAATATCCCAGAACCCGCCCGACGCTCGGAGAGACACTGGTGACATTGAGCCCCGCATCGAGTGTGTAGATGACGTCCATGGTCAGCGAGAAATGGATCTGGTATCTTTCCAGGTTCTCCAGCAGCCTGCTTTCAGATTCACGGAGCTTCTCGATCTCGGAGCGGAGATCCCGTATCCTTCTCTTCAGCTCCTCGTATGAAGGCCTTTCTGTCATGGGAGACAAGCCTCGCCAAAACAAGATCCCGCCGCACGCCGCGATATGATTATCCCCGAAAAAACCGCAGCCTGCAGGCGGAGAAATAAAGGCGCCGGACGGGCGTATCACACACGGGTCGGCCGCCTTCCGCACACCGCACCGGTTCCGCGCGAAGCTACGAAACAGTGGGAGACGGCTAACAGGTGAACATGCCTTTTTCGTAGATGGTCTTTTTTTCGCCCGTTTCCAGATGCGCCACGACCCGCTTCTCTTCGGTGTTCACCAGGTCCCAGTGCAGCGCCGAGTCGTTGAAGCCGAGCCTGGCCTTCTTTTCTTTGGTGAGCTCTGCGGGGTTGCCGTCAAAGGTGTCTGAGTACGAGGCGCCCAGAGCGATATGGCAGTTCCCGCTCTTGCCTCCGTAATTCTCGTCATACAGCGTGTTGGCCATGAACCGGTCGATCTTCGAGAAGCGCTTGTCGGTGAGTGAGAACTCGCCTATTTTGCTGGCACCTTCATCCATGGTGAGCTGCTTCTGTACGAAATCGCGGCCTTCCTGGGCCTCCACGCTGACAGCGGACCCGTTTCTGAATTCGAGCCGGATGCCTTTGGCATAGTTTCCGCTGCGGTAGGTGGGCTGATCGGCGTAGTACACCCCGCTCGTCCCCCTCCAGTCCGGAGACAGGAAAAGCTCGAAGCTCGGGATGTTATGGCCCGATATGCCGATCCACTTCCGGAACTCGCCGGGGAATATCTCAAGGTCGATGTTCTCAGACTCGATCTTGAAAAACTTCACTTTCAGGGAGTTGAGCCACTTCTTGATGGCCTGGGCCTCCTTGTAGATCTTTTTCCAGTGCGATACCGGATCGGTACGGTTGAGGAAGCACGCCTTGACGATCTGGTCCGTGTACTCTTCCAGGGTCATGCCGGCATGGCGCGCCAGCTCTTCGGTCGGGCATATGCACAGCGTCCATCCGAAAAGTCCCTGCGCTTCCCTGACGTCGAGAATATCGCTCAGATACTTTCTGGCTACCGCCGCCTTGCCGATCTTTCCCGGATCGGCGGAGCTCAGGTGGGTGATCGAGCTGGGGGCCCTCAGATAGATTCCCCCGTTCAGTGCGCCGAAGAGCTCCTGATCGCCGGGCACCTTGAAAACCAGCTGATTTGCGTCGGAGAGCCGGTAGAAGTCCTGTTCCATCTTTTCGGTGAGCGTCGTGCGTTGAAGAACGTTGAAACCCTTTTCCAGCAGGCGAGGATAAAGGACCTCGGCAAGGGGCAGAGCCGCCCTGTCGTAGCGTATCATGATGATATCGCCCTTCTTGTACCGCTCCGCCCGAGCTGTCTGCAGGCCCCAGAGCAGGGTGTCTGCGTAACGTTCGAGCTGCGTGGCTGTCAGCATACCTATCTCCTGTCGGTTTCCTTGTTCATTGAAAAAACGCACATCACCATACTACAAACTTCCCTGATTATACACCTGAAAAGTGATGCTCATCCTGATGTCCGTCGGAAGCTCGAAGAAGCCGGACAGGACATGCCCCTGGGGCGGATCATCCTCTCCCGGGATTCTTCCCGGGCGGTCTCGGCGCCTCCCGGAGGAGAGGCGCCGGAAGCGAAGTACGGCGTATAGCTACAGGCGAGACATCAGACACCTTCCTGCAGCTGCGTCTCCTCCCCGGATCCTCCCTCATGGAGAAGTCTGTGCTCTCGGGCGAGCTCCCGGTAGATGCGGGCATCCTGCCGGTTCTTCTTCGAGCTCTCCGGGCCGAGCTCTCTCTTGACTTCCGCGGGCGAGCCTGCGGCGAGCCGGAATGCGCCTATGACTCCGCCCTCCTTCACCAGGGATCCGGAGGCGATGACGGAGCCGCTCTGCACATGTGCGTCATTGAGAATCACCGCGCCGATGCCGATGAGGCAGTCGTCTCCGATCGTGCATCCGTGTATGACGGCATTATGCCCGATCGTCACATAGTCTCCCACGACGAGCGGACTGTCGGGGTCTGCATGAAGAGTTACATTATCCTGGATGTTCGTGTTCTTGCCGATGCGTATCTTGGCCCGGTCGCCACGGATCACCGCCCCATACCAGACGCTGGTGCCTTCTCCGATCTCCACATCGCCGATTACGCACGCCGTCGGAGCGATAAAGACATCTTTGCCGATCTTGGGCTTTTTGCCCCCATACGGTGCAATCATTTCTCCTCCCGTTGTCAGTTCTTAGCTTGAGCAATATGGTGTCCTGAGTCACCCGCTCGGCTTGAAACCTGTGTCCAGGGCCCTGGAGACTGCTTCTCCTCTTACAAGGGCTGCGATGTACTGACGACACATTCTGCCGGAGCGCCCGCGAAGCATATGCCTGCACGGCAAACAGGGCACTCTGTCCGTTTACATCCGCTCTCTATCTCCCTTACAGGGCGACCCGGCCTGGTCTTGGTGTGTATGATTCTTCAATGCACTTATCCGGTGACCTCAGTCAAGAGAAAGTTCGCGTGAAGATGAATTTTCCCTTCCGCGGGCCCGGCCCTGCCCGTGCGGCCGTGTACGGTACGAGCCCGATGCCGGGGCACAGGGGGTGGAATATTCCGTACAATCAGTCAAAAACCGTGGGACGGGAAGGGTCTTCAGCAAAGGAACGGACATCGTTCAGATGCCTTGCGGTGGTCCGGTATGCCGAGAGCGGGGGAAGATCGTCGAAGCTGAAAAATCCCACGCTCTGGGTTTCATCGCCGGCACGGGCCTCGCCTCCTGTGATCTCGCAGAGAAAAATGATCTTGTAGGCGTGGTAGAATTCCAGGTGGCTCGGCGACCGGTTGGAATCGTATACGCCCACCACCTTCACGGGCTTCACGATGAATCCGCTCTCCTCGAGCACTTCTCTGGCCACCATATCCGAAGGGACCTCCCCCACATCCGCCCAGCCGCCCGGCATGTTCCACCGGGCGTCTCTGCGCTCCTGCACGAGAAGTATCCGCCCATGCCGAACCACGGCCCCCCGGACATCCACCTTGACTGTGGCATACCCGGGCTGCGCGGAGAAATTTTCCACCAGACCTTCACGAGCCAGGCCGGTATGGCTCTCCACGATTTCCGCTGCAATGCGGAGCAGGCGCCGGTAGCGCTCGGCATCATGCTCCGACAGGCTGTAGGCGAGCCCTGTCTGGGACATCGATTGAATCTCGCGGGCCCACTTCAGCCAGCGGGGCACCCTCCGGTCGTTCATCATCCCTCCGTTATTCATCATATCGTTCAGGGATGCGTCACTCAATTCTCTTCAGGGAAGAACCTCAAGGGAAACGCCCCGCAGGGGTCAAAGGATCACCCTTTTTTGGGTTTTGCAGCATCGGGAAAGAATTTCTGAAAACATTCGGGGCACAGCCCGTGGCTGAAGGAGGCATCGGAATGCTCCTCGAAGTACTGCTCGAGGTGGTTCCAGTATCCCTTGTCGTCCCGAATCTTCTTGCACCCTGCGCAGATGGGGATCAGCCCCCGCAGAGTCTTGATCTTGTCGATCGCCTCCTGCAGCTTGACGTTGATGCGTTCGCGCTCTTCCTCCACCTGCTTGAGTTCGGTGATGTCCTGCAGGGTCTCGGTCGCTGCCATCACCTCTCCGGCACGGTTGTAGACAGGCGATGCATCGAATATGAGGTAGCGGGTCTTCCCTCCGACCTGCGAGAACCACCCTTCCGCGTGAAGCCCGTGGGAAAGCAGGACCGAAGGCCCGTATACCCGGTAGTGCTCCTGCATCGTCTCCAGTCTGCCGTCTATCAGGAGGTCGGAAAGGCAGGGGCGCTCATGATCATAAAAGGCCTTCCAGTGATTCGAGGTGCCCAGCACCTTTTCGGCCGGGATACCGGTGAGCTCTTCGCACGCCTTGTTCCAGTGGGTCACCCGGTGGTCACGGTCGATGGCGAATATCGCCACGGCGCAATGGCTGATCATGCTCTCGCAGATCATGATCCTCTCCTGCGCCTGAAGGTCGGACCGGGATTCGGAAGCCGGCGCCTTTCTCACCGGGGGTTCCGTCTCCGGGACATCACTCATCGTCCTCAGGGAGATATTCCCGTTCTTTTCATTGTCTGACGTCATCGGTTCGTTCCCATCTTCGGGCGGCCATGTCATGCCGTCCGGACGTGCGACCCTCATTACCGTACCATTCCGCCGTCACGTGTATAATATATCCTTTTCTTCGAGGAAAGGAAGCCCTTCTCACTGATGATGATCTTCAGGCTCCACAAACAGGGTGAGGCCTTCCCTGCCCGTCACTTTCACCGTGCGCCCCGCCTCCACCGCCTTCGCGCTTCCCGTCAATTCCGCCCTCCAGAGCTCGCCGCATACTTCGATATAACCCGAGGGCTCCAGCCGCTGTCTCGCAACGCCGGTCGTACCGGCGCACGGGCCCGGGTCCCTGCCGCCCTGTGTATCGTATGCTCTCCAGACAAGTGGATACAGGGCCGCATCCTTCGCGATCCATACCGCGATCAGCAGCCAGAACAGCCACAGGGGAAACCCGAAAAGCCATTGCCTGACGAAGAGCAGGACCATGACGAAAGCGATAAGCCCCAGGATCTGCAGGACCACATATCTGAAGAAAACCGGTCCCCTGAAGGGAGTGTTTTTCATTGGCATGGCCGGAAACCCGAAAGGACGGAGATCTTGTCTTCCATTGCTTTGAACCCTATCTGCGCGCAACCCGGCTCACGATGAATCGTCCGATCGAAAAAGCTCAAGCATCTTCCTTTGGTACCAGGTCGATGCCCGCAGGCCGTACAGAAAACCGTTGTGCCCTCCCCAGGTATGGATAACGAGCTTCCCGTGCGGAGCAAGCCGAATCCGGCGAAAATCCTCCACCGGGATTGCCGGGTCGTCCTGCGCGGCGATTATGGTGAGAGGCACCCCGGCCTTTTCGAGAAAAGACCCGGTGACGGTGTAGCCACGGAAATACTCCCCGGTGTCGCGGTAGACTCCGGAATGCCGGATGAGCGCATCGGTGAGCGAGCGGACGGACGTGAGCCTGAGCACGGGGGCGAAATCGTACAGGCCGGGAAAGAGCGCCTGCTTTCTCCGCAGTGATCTGCGCCATTTTTTCAGGAAATACCGGCGCAGGAGCGGGCTTTCGTCGATGGCGGACGTTGCATTCTCCGGATCGACGACCGGGCTTACGGCCATGACGTGCCTGATCCGCTCGATCGGCTCGGATGCGCACCTGCACGCAATGCGCAGCGCGAAATTACCGCCCAGGGAGAACCCCGCCAGATATGCATCCCCATTCCCGGATAGGTCCGCCGCCTGTTTCACCGCGGAGAAGACCTCGTCGAGAAGCGTGCAGTAGAAGACGCCCTCGTTGAGATGGTGGGTGTTGCCGTGGTCGCGGAAGTTGAGCCGGAACACCTCGTATCCATGAGCATACAGAAACTTCCCGGTGTGCAGGATGTAGGTCGACGCAGCGCTTCCTTCCCATCCGTGCAGGAGGATGGCCAGGCCTTTCGATCCCTTGTACGGCTGCGGAGAGTAAAAACCCTGGAGCCTCACCCCGCCTTCGGTGTCGAGAAGCACCTCCCGGGAGGCGGCGAGCATCGGGTTGGCTCCCAGGGTGCGGAGCCTGCTGCTGGAAAGAACGGTCTGCGTATAGGCGCCACGCAGATGGACCGGCGGAAGAAAGCTCATCTCAGCGCCCATGGTCGTTCTCCCCCGGCCCGCCTTCAGGCGGGGCTCCGGACTCCGGCACTGATGCGCAAGGAGAATTCCGGCCCACTGCGCTTCGCCCCCGGTGCATGCCCGTACTACACCATGAGATTGAGGGGCTCGATATACGCGGGGTCTTCTTTTTCCATAACCTCGATGATGTGCTTGTGCAGCCTCAGTTTATGCTGTGCGAATATGGGGCGGCCTTTCCGGTACGTCTTGGCATATGCGAGGCTCTCACGCATGAGCGCTTCCGCGTCGTCGCAGGCCTTGACCAGGACGTGGTGCTCCTCGAGCTCTTTCGCCCCGACCCGCTTTCCGCTGAATATCAGCTCTTCGAGCTTGTAGTAGGGGATCGCCTTCCGTATGGTCTGGAGCATTGAGGGAAGGAACGGGATATTCACGTCCACCTCCGGGAAGCAGAAGAAGCCCCGGTCGGCCTTCATGAACCGGTAGTCGCAGGAGCAGGCGAGGATGCTGCCGTTGCCGAAGGTGTGCCCGTTCATGGCCGCGATGACGGGCATGGGGAAAAGGAGTATCCGTTTGAACACGTCGTTCATGTCGTACATGAACTTCTTTATGGATGCGAAATCCTTTTTTTCCATGGCGCCGGTGATCCAGATCAGATCGATCCCCTGGGACCAGCTCTTGGCATCACTCGAGGTGATCACCACCGAGAAGATGTCGGTCTCCTTCTCGATCTCGTCGAAGACCTGAAGCATGCCTGCGGCAAAATCGGGATTGTGCCTGTTCTCGGTGTTGTTCATGACTACGACGGCGACGGATTCGTCCTTTTTCCATTCTACAACAGCCATGGTGCCCTCCTCTTTCATATATAATGCGCTTTTTGTTTTTTCTTACCCTACCACATTTCGGATGAGAAATGCAGAAAAGAATCCGGATCATAACCGCCGGAAAGCTCTCCATCAGCCTGGAAGCGGGAGTTCGGGCGGCGGATTACCCTGTAAATTATTGACACTCCCGTGACCATTTGCTACAAGTGCTGCGGACTTTGATTCTACCGTCAGGGAGGGTGTTGGAATGAAAATACTCGTAAGTGATAAATTATCCGAAAAGGGCGTTGAAATTCTGAAGAACGGAGGTTTCGAGGTCGACGTCAAGACCGGCCTCAAACCCGAAGAACTCAAGAAAATCATCGGGGAGTACGACGGCCTCGTCGTCCGCTCCGCCACCAAGGCCACGCCGGAGATCATCTCCGCAGGGAAGAAGCTCAAGGTCATCGGCCGGGCCGGCGCCGGCGTGGACAACATCGACATGCCCGCGGCCAGCAAGCAGGGCATCGTGGTCATGAACACCCCCGGAGGCAACACCGTGACCACGGGGGAGCACACCATCGCCATGATGATGGCCCTGACGCGCAACATCCCGCAGGCGAACATGTTCATGAAGCAGTCCAAGTGGGAAAAGAAGGCCCTGGAAGGCAGGGAGGTCTTCAACAAGACCATCGGCATCATAGGCCTCGGCCGGGTCGGCTCCGTGGTTGCATCCCGCGCTCAGGGCCTGAAGATGAACGTCATCGTGTACGACCCCTTCATCACCCAGGAGCTGGCAGAGCAGCAGGGCTACGAGCTGGCGAGCCTGGACGATCTCTATGCCCGCTCCGACTACATCACGGTCCACACCCCCAAGTCGAAGGAGACCATCGGGCTGATCAACAAGGATGCATTCGCCAAGATGAAAAACGGCGTCATGATCATCAACTGCGCCCGGGGCGGGATCGTCAACGAAAAGGACCTCATCGAGGCGCTCGACTCCGGCAAGGTGGCAGGGGCGGCCGTGGACGTGTTCGAGAAAGAGCCTCCCGAGGACTGGTCCCTCGCGAACCATCCCAAGGTCATCTGCACCCCCCACCTGGGCGCATCCACCCATGAGGCCCAGGAAAACGTGGCCCTGGCGATCGCCGAGCAGATCGTTGACTACCTCAAGAACGGCGTGATCCGAAACGCGGTCAACGCGCCGTCGGTGGCTCCCGAGATGCTGCCCAAGGTGAAGCCCTATATCGAGCTTTCTGAAAAGATGGGGAAATTCTTCGGCCAGATCATCGGCCAGGTGATCTCCGACAGGCTCAAGAAAGTCACCTTCACCTATACCGGCGACGCGGCGGGCGTCGATACCAGGCCCGTCACCATCGCAGGGCTCAAGGGGCTGCTTTCCATCGTGTCAGACGATGTCAACTACGTCAATGCGCCGGTCCTGCTCAAGGAGCGCGGGATTGATCTGGTGGAAACGCAGACGAGCAAGGAGGCGGTGTACCTCAACACCATCCGCATCAGCCTCGAGTTCGATTCCGGCACCCGCTCCCTGGAAGGGTCGGTCTTCAGCCCCGGCGACCTGAGGATCGTCAGGATCGACAACTACTCCATCGAGGTCATTCCGGAAGGCTACATGCTGGTCATTTATAACAAGGACCTGCCGGGCACCGTGGGCAGGATCGCAACCATCATCGGGGAAAGCAAAGTCAACATCGCGCGCCTATTCCTCGGCCGTGACAGACAGCAGGGGACGGCCATCCTCATCATCAACCTCGACACCGAGGCCCCCAAGGACGTTATCGAGAAGATAGCGAAGTTCCCCAACGCCCTGTCGGTCCAGGAGGTCGTGGTCTAACGAAAGAACCAAGAACAGGAGAGTTTTATTATGGCAAACGTGGTCGTTGTAGGCACCCAGTGGGGTGACGAAGGGAAAGGCAAAGTCGTAGACCTCCTCACCGAGCGGTCGGACCTGATCATCCGGTTCCAGGGGGGCAACAATGCCGGCCATACGCTGGTGGTGGGCGACAAGAAGGTCATCCTCCACCTGATCCCTTCGGGTATACTCCACAAGGGTAAACTCTGTATCATCGGTTCAGGGTTGGTCGTGGATCCTGAGATCCTCCTGGAGGAGATCGCGGCCCTGAAGGAAAAGGGCTATGAGGTCACCACGGATACCCTTGCGATCAGCGACCGGGCACACGTGATCATGCCGTACCATAAGATGATCGATCATGCCCGGGAGGCCACCCAGAAGATCGGAACCACCGGCAGAGGCATCGGCCCCGCCTACGAGGACAAGGCCCACAGGACCGGCATCAGGATGATCGACCTGATCCACCCGGAGCTGCTCAGAAAAAAGATCGACTCCGTCTTCGACGAGAAGCAGGAGTATCTCACCCGGATCCTGAAGGTCAAAGGCCTGAACAAGGGAGAGCTGATCGAAAAGTATCAGGCCCTGGGCGGGCAGCTCAAGCCCTTTGTCATTGACACCTCGGTGCTCATCGACCGGTACATCCGCCAGGGGAAGAACCTCCTGTTCGAAGGCGCTCAGGGCGCCAACCTGGACATGGATCACGGCACCTATCCGTATGTCACTTCGTCCAACACCGTTGCCGGACAGGCGTGCGTGGGCGCCGGCGTCGGCCCGACCAGGATCGACACGGTGCTGGGCATCTGCAAGGCATACACCACCCGGGTCGGCGGAGGCCCCTTCCCCACCGAGCTGAACGATGAAGTCGGAGAACGGCTCAGGGCTTTCGGCGGCGAGTACGGCGCCACCACGGGCAGGCCCCGCAGGTGCGGCTGGCTCGACCTCGTGGCGCTGAGACACTCGGTCCGGCTCTCCGATGTCTCCTACCTGGCCGTCACCAAGCTCGACGTGCTCTCGGGGTTCGAGACCATCAAGGTTGCGACCGCCTACAGGTCAGGGAGCACCCTCATCGAGCACATGCCCGCGGACCTGGAGCTGTATCCGGACCTCGAAATGGTCTATGAGGAGCTCCCGGGATGGGAGGAGAATATCTCGTCCGTGCGTACGTACGATGATCTGCCCAAAAACTGCAGGGCGTACATCGACTATATCGAAGGAAAACTCGGAGTCAAGGCGGCGATTGTCTCGGTGGGACCGAAGCGCGAGGAGACGATCATCCTGAAGGATCTGTTCTGATCAGAGGCCCCGGACCGGGGCCTTTTGCGTCTATCCTCAGGAATGCCTGGTGGTTGAGCAGCTCGAGCAGCTGGTGGAGCTGCACGATCCGCAGCCCGATTTTCCGGAGGCCGGGCGCGAGATCTTCTTCTTCACATTCCTGCCGCTGCATTTCGGGCAGTCGGGCGCAGTCGGGGAAGAAAGCGGCATGAGCCTCTCGAACTCTTCTCCGCAGTCTTTGCACTGATATTCATAGATGGGCATTCTCTTCTCCTTCTCTGCCTTTGCTGTAGTACTAGTGACTTCCGCAGGAAATGTCAATCCGGCTCTGTGTGCGAAATCCCTCCACGTCGGGCCTAATCGGCGGACATTATTCGATATTGGATTGACAAGCTCTTCCGTCTCGTTTTACTCTGCCTGAAAGGGAGGGATATCATGAGCACATCGTATAACTTTTACAGAGTAGAGAAAAAAGGGCATGTCGCGTGGGTCTTCCTGAACAGGCCGGAAAAGAAGAATGCCATGGGACCCGACGCATGGAAGGAGATCATTCCCATTTTCGCCGACATCGACACGGACGACGAGATCAGGGTTGCCGTCATCGCCGGCGAAGGCAAGGACTTCTCCGCGGGTATCGATATCATGGGCATGGCTCCTATGGTCCCCACCTTGAAGAACTGGGACATGAGCGCCAAGGGCACGGTAAATCTCTTCAAGGCCATCTTCCCCCTGCAGGATGCCATGACCTGCGTCGAGAAGTGCTCGAAGCCCGTGATCTGCGCGTTCCACGGGTACTGCATCGGCGCGGCCCTCGATCTCGGCTCGGCCTGTGACATCCGCCTCGCGTCGGAGGATGCGAAGATATCCCTGAGGGAGGCCGCGGTGTCCATCATTGCGGATGTGGGCGTACTCCAGAGGCTGCCCCACATTGTAGGCCAGGGCGTCACCCGGGAAATGGCCTTTACCGCCAAGTTTATCGATGCGAAGCGCGCCAAGGAAGTGAACCTGGTCAATGCAGTCTACCCGGACAGGGAGGCCCTGCTCAAGGCCGCGGGAGAGCTCGCCGACGAGATCGCCGCTCAGGCGCCGCTCGCCGTCCAGGGAGCCAAGGATGTCCTGAACTACTGCAGGGGCAAGAGCATCGCAGACGGCCTCGAGTATGTCGCGGCCCGCAGCGCCATGATCCTGCCTTCGGAAGATCTGGCCGAAACCATGGCCGCCTTCATGGAAAAACGCCCTCCGAAATACAAAGGCAAATAGCATACGCGCCGGAATCCCGCCCGTTTCATCGGCAGGCCCGGTAAACGGCACGGGATTCCGGCAGACGACCTCCAGGAATGTCCAGAGAGAGCGATACCCGGTCTCCGGTCAGGGCGACATCGAAGTGCATCCCGCGGTCTGTCCAAGGCCTTCCGCGGCCTTCGACAAAGGAGAACTCCTTCCGCCGGGCTTTCAGCGACGAAGTAACTCCCGTTATCCTAAAGTTTATCACAGATTTATTCCGATGAAGAACATACATGGAAAAGAGACAGAGCAAACGGCAGAAAACCCCTTCCCGGGGAAAACTCTTTGCACACGCACGAATCGCTGAGAGATCCCTCAGGCTTCCCGTCCTGGACATCTCCATCGGGGGGATGGGAGTGCTTGTGACCGACGGCTTCTCCCTGCTTCAGGAAGGCGCTGATATCCTGATCGAGACCCTGGAGAACGAGGGCGCCGTGATCGCCACCGGCATCCACGGACGGATCGCCTACCTCGGCCCGGGCGTGCCCACACGAGCGGGGATCGATTTCGCACCCGCGGAGACACCCATCGAGGCCTACGCGAAGCTCCGCTGCACCAGAGGCGAAACAGGGAAGCTCATCACAGACAAAGAAGAAATCATGCGCATCTTCAGCGAGGTCAAAAAATGGTCGAGGGGCTTCGGCGACATGCTCATGATCCACAAACAGAAGGCCATCCCTGCGGAGTTCTTTTATCTTCGCCCCAATATCGACAACATGGTCCTGCGGATCGTGAGGATCTCCGAGTTCAGGCTGCCCTTCCAGCCTCAGCCGGGCTGCGTGTACCCCTTTTACCTCTTCAAGGGCATCAACGTCATGCTCTTCCATGCAAAGGTCCAGGACATCATCAAGAACATCCTGGAAACCACCTGGCCTGAAACCCTCCAGCACATCAGCAGACGGAGCGTGCTCAGATACTTCGTCACGGGCGAGCAGCCCATGACCGCAACCATCGTGCACCCCCTCGTCTCAGAGAGGATACGGGTCCTTGTCTGGGACATCAGCATTGAGGGGATGGGGGCCGAGATTCTCGAAGGGAACGCCCCCGTCATCGAGGGCATGAGTCTGCCCGAGATCTCGATCGATCTGCCCACGGGCACCGTGAAGACCGTCGGGATCGTCCGCTCGGTCAGGAACGAAACCGTCATGGACAAGACCCAGCTCGGCGTCGAGTTCATCGACGGCTCGGAGAACTACCGCGACAGGATCCTGGGGTATATCCTCGAACGCGACTTTCCTCCCGAGACGATTACCGCATAATATTTCCCCGCACGCATTTCCGCTGAGTATTGCTGAAATGAGGTGTCCCTGAGGCAGAGCAGCGGGACGTCAGGAAAGCTGTTTGATTCTCCCCCTCTCCTGTATCCTTCCCTGAAGGGGCGGAGGAAGAACAGAAAACCCTTTTAAGCCAAGCTTGAGAGGCATAATCCGGATGAAAGCCGTACCGCGTCCGCACGGAGAATGGGGGCCTGTATGACACCGGAAAAACACGAGTGAAGACAGGAAAATGAAGGGCGCTCACCGCATGAGGCTTCTACACCCGATAGTAGTCACGGTACCAGCGGATGAAACGGCCGATGCCTTCCTCCACGGGAATGCGCGGCGTGAAGCCCACGGCGCTCTCCAGGTCCCGCGCGTCCGCCCAAGTGGCAACGACATCGCCTTTCTGCAGCGGGAGCAGGTTTTTTCTGGCCTTTTTCCCGATGGTGTCTTCCAGCACACGAATGAAATCCATGAGCTTCACCGGCCGCGAGCCGCCGATGTTGTAGATCCGATAAGGGGCGGAGCTCGTTCCCGGGTCGGGGCTCAGGCCGTCCCAGGACGCGCTCGGCTCCGGGATGACGCGCATCACGCGCACGAGCGCCTCGATGATGTCGTCCACGTAAGTGAAATCCCTCTCCATGTCGCCCCGGTTGTAGATATCGATGGCCGAGTCTTCGAGTATGGCCTTGGTGAACTTGAACAGCGCCATATCCGGCCTGCCCCAGGGCCCGTAGACGGTAAAGAACCGAAGCCCCGTGCAGGGGAGCCCGTAGAGGTGCGCGTAGGTGTGGGCCATGAGCTCGTTCGCCTTTTTCGTCGCAGCGTAGAGCGAGACCGGATGATCCACGTTGTCGTGGACGGAAAAAGGCATCTTTGTATTGGCGCCGTAGACCGACGACGAGGATGCGAACACCAGGTGAGGAACTCTTCTCGACCTGCAGCCTTCGAGGATGTTCATAAACCCCGTGATGTTCGAGTCGATATAGGCATACGGGTTTTCCAGGCTGTATCGGACGCCGGCCTGGGCCGCCAGATGAACCACCGCATCGAAGGTCTGTTCCGCAAAGACCGCCTTCATCCCCTCGCGGTCCACGAGGTCGAGCCTGCGGAACACGAAACCGGGCAGTTTCCGGAGGATGTCCAGACGGTCGGCTTTCAGCTGCGGGTCGTAATACGCATTGAGGTTGTCGATCCCGAAGACCTGATTTCCCTCTTCAAGGAGCCGCTTCGCAAGATGAAAGCCGATGAAGCCGGCCGCACCGGTCACGAAAACATGCATTCTTTCCTCCTCTTGTGAGAATCACATCGTTTGAATTCCGATACAGTCAATACAGAATCTCTGCCAGAGAGTAGATGTCCGGTATGGCCGCGGCGCCGGGGACCGGGACGTCGGAACCCACGAGCACCGTCTCCATGCCCATGTCCATGGCGGTGAGAATGTTGGCCGGCCGGTCGTCTACAATGACGCAGTCCCTCGGGTCGGCGCCGTAGAGCTCCACGAGCTTGCGGTATGGATAGATCCGGGGTTTCGGGATGTAATCCATGAACTCGATGGTGAAGAGGTCTGAGAACAGATCCAGCACATCCAGCGACCTCAGCACCCGCCTCACGTAGTCGACGGAGCCGTTCGAGAACACCACCATGTCGTGGGGGATGCCGGAGATAGTGTTCTTCAGCCGCTCGTCTCTGTGCAGGAGATCTTCGACCGGCACGTCGTGCACCTTTCTCAGGTAATCGTCAGGGTCCACCCCGTGATGCCTCATGAGCCCGCCCAGGGTCGATCCGTAGGCGCCGATATAGCGCTTTCTCAGCGCCTCAGACTCTTCACGTCCGATGCCGCACCAGGACATGACATACTCCTCGATCCTCGCGTTCACCAGGCCGAAAGGTCCTGTCCCTTTGGGATACAGAGTGTCGTCGACGTCCAGAAGGACCAGCTTCACGTATGTGTCTCCTTCATCACCGCCTTTTCCGTACCTTGCAGCGGCGGGAGGCGCCGCCCGTCCGAAGAGGCGGAGGGATCATGTATCCTCGAATATCTCGAGCTGCCCTTTTTTCTCCCGCCTGCCCATGAGCCTGTATGCCTTGGCGCATACCTGGCGTCCCCGGGGTGTGCGCTTGAGATATCCGCTCTGAATCAGATAGGGCTCGTACACGTCCTCGATGGTGTCCTTGTCCTCGCCGATGGATGCCGCGAGCGATTCGATCCCCACCGGTCCTCCGGAAAAGGAGTCCATCATGGTGGCGATGATCTTGCGGTCCATCCTGTCGAGCCCGGTCTTGTCGATATCCAGTCTGGACAGGGCGGTGTCCGCGATCTCGGGCGTCACGGTGCCGTCGCCCAGCACGTCGGCGAAGTCCCGTACCCTGCGCAGGAGCCGGTTGGCGATCCGGGGGGTTCCCCTGGACCTCCGCGCGATCTCAGACAGGCCCTTCTCGTCGGCCTGGACGTTGAGGATCCTGGCTGTGCGCCTCAGGATCGTGCGCAGCTCGTCCTCGCTGTAGAACTCCAGGTGGCCGATGATGCCGAAGCGGTCTCTCAGAGGCGAGGTGATCATCCCGGCCCTGGTGGTGGCCGCCACCAGAGTGAATGGGTTGAGGTCGATCCGGATGGACCTGGCCGACGGGCCCTGCCCGATCACGATATCCAGCTTGAAATCTTCCATGGCGGGGTAGAGGATCTCCTCGGCCGTCTTCCCGAGCCGGTGGATCTCGTCGATGAATAGCACGTCGTTCTCTTCGAGGTTGGTGAGGATTGCCGCGAGGTCGCCGGATTTCTCGATGGCCGGGCCGCTGGTGATCCTCAGGCCTACGTTGCGCTCATGGGCTATGATGTGGGCGAGCGTGGTCTTGCCGAGGCCCGGAGGGCCGTAGAACAGGCAGTGGTCCAGCGCCTCCGAGCGGGCGTTCGCCGCCTTGATGAAGACCTCGAGGTTCTCCTTGAGCGCATCCTGGCCCACATACTCCTTGAGGCTCCGGGGTCGTATGGAGGCCTCGAAGTCGACTTCTTCCCTGTCTTTTGTGATTCCGGTCAATTCTTCTCTCATCGGACAAGTTCCTTCAGTGCGGCCCGGATGAGCCCCTCGACATTATCCGCTGTGACGCAGCCCACCGCGCGGCGCGCCTGGGATTCCGCATAACCGAGCGACATGAGCGCGGCCACGGCGTCCTCGGATGCGTCCGCATGATGTCTGCCTCCGCCCGTGCCGTACTTTTTGGCGATCCGCTCCTTGAGCTCGAGCACGATGCGCTGGGCGCTCTTCCTCCCGATGCCCGGCAGACTGCTCAGATACCCGATGTTCTCGCTCACCACCTCCTCCAGGAAGCGTTCGGGCTCGATGCCGGATACGATGTTCATGGCCGTCTTCGGGCCAACGCCGGATACGCTCAGAAGCAGTGAGAATATCTCCTTCTGCCTGGGGTCGGTGAAGCCGTAGAGCTCGAGCGAATCCTGCCGCGCGATCAGCATGGTGTGAAAGGTGGCCTCTTCGCCACATGCGATCTTCCCGTCGATGCTGGAGGGCACATGGATCCGATAGCCCACGCCCGACACCAGGAGGGTGACCTCCGTGCCCGTGCTCTGCACCACTTCGCCTCTGAGCATGCTGATCATCGCGCGAGCTCCTTCATGCGCCGCGACGAGCAGTGACAGAGCCCGACAGCCAGCGCATCGCTCGCGTCCTGCGGCACCGCGGAGCCCTTGGGAATACGCAGGACCGCCGCAATCACGGCCCCCACCTGCTCCTTGCCTGCCCTTCCGTATCCGCAGGCCGCCTTCTTGACCTCGGTGGGGGTGTACTCGAAGACCGGGATATCCAGCAGGCTCGCGGCAAGAATGACGGCGCCCCTGGCCTGCCCCAGCTTGAACGCGGACTGGACGTTAAGCGCGTGGAAGGTCGCCTCGACAGCGACCTCTGCGGGGTGGTACCGCCTGAACAGCTCGGTCATGTCGACAAAGATCTCTCTGAGCCTTTTGGACAGTGACTCGGCCCTCGGCCTTATCGTCCCGTGGGCCACGTATGCCAGCGAGCCCCGGGGGTTTTCTCTGATTTCGAGCACTCCATAGCCTGTTGTGCGCGTTCCCGGATCAATACCGCAGATGATCATCAGCCCTGCATCTGAGCCATCTCTTCGTCGGAAATGTCGAAGTTCGAAGAAATGGACTGGACATCGTCAAGCTCCTCCAGCGCATCCAGCAGCTTCAAAGTCTGCTGCGCCTGTTTGCCCGACAGGTTCACGTTTGTCTGGGGAATCATCTGGACTTCCAGCTGGCTGTACTTCACGCCCTTTTTCTCGAGAGCGTCCCTCAGCGTTTCGATGTCGTCGGGTGCGGTGATGATCTCGAACGAATCGCCCTCGTCCGTGATGTCCTCAGCCCCGATCTCCAGCGCCAGATCGTAGAGCGCCTCTTCGTCCACCGCATCCTTGGGTATGGAAGCGAAGCCCTTTTTGTTGAACATCCAGCTTACGCAGCCGGTCTCGCCCAGGTTCCCGTTATACTTGGAAAAGAGATGCCGTATATCGGCCACCGCCCGGTTCTTGTTGTCCGTGAGCACGTTCACGAGCACAGCCACGCCTCCGGGACCGTACCCCTCGTAGGAAACCTCTTCCAGGTTGAAGCCTTCGAGCTCTCCGGTGCCCTTCTTGATGGCCCTCTCGATATTGTCTTTGGGCATGTTGGCGGCTTTGGCCGAAGCCACGGCGGACCGCAGGCGGGCGTTCCCCTCGATGTCGCCGCCTCCCATCCGGGCCGCGACCGTGATCTCCTTGATGAGCTTGCTGAAAAGCTTGCCGCGCTTCGCATCCGCAGCGCCTTTCTTATGTTTTATCGTGCTCCATTTATTGTGGCCGGACATACATACCCTCCTTTTCGCTACGCTCTGATTTGTACCACAGAGCATGCAACGAGGCAAGTTTCCGCGTCATGCTGCAGTACAGTCATAGCGAACCATATATGCTCGGTTTCATGGAAAATCAACTGATTCTCTCATAGCCTCGATCATACATTTCAGTGCCCACGTCGGCGTGGAAAACGCTCAGGATTCCCGCATGCTGTGCGGTTCACGAAGCGGTCGTTTCTCAAAGTGCGCTCTGAGAGAAACCCGGAAAGTGCATGCGCTGTCGGGACAATGTGAAAATATCAGGAAAGAACCCTTGCGTTTGATCACCACAGGAGGCACCGCATCGCGGGAACTGCCGCACAAACCCCCGCTCCCTTCGGCCCGGCCATGCCCGATATCGGCCATGACAGACAATAAGTGATTTGTCGGACACATCATTGGCGGCCGCATACCGAAGACCCCGGCCGATTATTTTTTTTTGCCGGATCAATCCATCCTTCCCTGCTCTCGTATCCTTCACTGGGAATGAAACACACATATGTTTAGTGTGTAATATCGGATATCCAGTTAAATTATATTTTATCCATATATTAAGCTAGTTAACGTTATTCGTTTTATGTTTATTTTTATTTGTGTATTTTAGATTGACATGGCCAAACACTTCCACTATATGACTGGACATCTGTTATTCATGACAAGGGGCGTCAGGCGGCACTGACCGCATGTCCGACCCGGCCCGGAAAACGATCCCTCGATGCCGGAGAAGAACAGCGGAAGTGTGCCATTACGCATGAGGTCTTTTCGAAAGGCTCGCAGCCTTTGCCTGCGGCGTTTCGAAACGGCCCAAAACACTGCTCGGAGGAATCAGCATGAAAAAAAGACAGGAACACAATGGAGTACTGGGCAATGAAAAGGGGAGGAAAATCGGACCGGAAGGGAGTCCAGATGTGCACCGTTCGCAGTGGTATCCGCTCTCGCACCCTCGGACGAGCGAGATACCCTATCTTTTGTATCCCACCCGCATCACGCAGGAACAGAACGACGCAATCAGGAAGATCTGGGACTCCGGCCTCTACGGCGGCAAAGACTTCGCCCCCTTCGACATCCGCGAGGTGCCGAACAAATACCGCCTCGGCCAGGTGCTCTCCTGCGGGCTGAAGGCCACCTGCGCCACCTATTCCCAGCACTGGCAGGGCATGTACTTCGACTGGACCTTCAACAGCGAATGCCGCGAGGCCTTTTCGCGAATGAACGTGAAGAAGGCGGGCGAGAGGTTCTCTGAAAACGCGTTTGCCACCGTGGTCATGATCAACACCGGTTACAAGGGAGTGTTCATGGACATCCTCTCACTGAGGCGCAAGCCGATCCCGCCCAGCGTCTACAGCCTCGAAAACCTGGACATGGGCACTTTCGAACAGAACATCAAGAGCGCGGTGGGTGCGGTGCTGGGGGGCGGCATCGGCGTGAACGTGATCAAGTATTCCCTGTGCGACGAGCTCGCCCGGGGGCTGAACCGGGCGGGATACGAGATCCTCAAGCGGCTCGTCATGCTGCCGGGCATGGACCCCGGAGGCAAGATCGTGGGCATCATTCAGCTCGGCTTCAAGCAGAAGGAGGACCGCGCCGTGTTCGATCCCGGCATCATGGCCCTGGCGGGCGCAAAGCTCATCGAGCGCAAGAGCGAGCGGAGAAACGCCGATTTCAGCCTGTCTGTCGAGCCTGAGGTCATGGACAACTTCGTGAACAGCTTCAACAGCACACTCTCTCGCCTCAACGCCCGGGAGGCCGTGAAGCTTCTGATCCTGGACGGCGCCACAAGCAAGGGCCGGACGATTCTCGCCATGATGAGAAACCGTGTGAAAAGAGGCATGGACAAGGCCTTTACCGAGGTGATCCAGGCGTATGACAAGAACCTTGCCGATCCGAGGTTCGCGTCACAGGATTTCCAGACATACAAACAGACCGCGGAAATGATCGTCGATTTCGGCATGAAGGTGCTCAAGCCCCGGGAGGACGGCCATAAGATGGTTTTCATCGCAATCGATATGCATGAGGCACAATCCCGCGGCCTTCCGATCGATGTGGTGGAGCATGCGGTGGGCGAGGCGATCCAGGCCGGGCTCAACTCCATTCATCTGGATGCGACCACCGATGTGCCCGCCGGCGACGACATGAAATACGGCGCCTTCTGCATGACCGGCCCCATCCACTCCGCAGAGCTTCTCGACAGCGATGACGTGCTCGCCGGCGGCGTCGGAAAGGGGTTCACCGACATCCTTGCCCCGGCGATAACTCCCGGCGACAAGCTGCAGGCCATCATCTCCATCTGCGCCAAAAGAGAGCAGGACGCCATGATCGCCGAGCGGCAGGCCATGGACAACCGGAAATCCGTCAACGACATCTTCTGGTACCGCACCTGGAACCATCCGGAAGGCAAGAAGCTCAGCCTTCCTCACTGGATATCATTCGCCGATGTCCTGAACGTGGTGCCTATCGAAGGCAACGACGTCCGTCTGAAGGAAAAGGGCTTGCCCGAACACCTGCCGGAAGAACATCCCCTGACCGCAAAGATATTGACCCGATCGTAGAACCCTGTGGTATGGAATCATCCGGGGCAGCCCGGCAGGAGATCCTGCCGGGCTGCCCCGGGCTCTTGCCGAAAAACTGTATACACACTATACACTGGTGTAAATAATGTATACATCTGTATACAGGCAGCACTCTTGCGCTGATAATAATATTGCGCAATATCAGGGAGTTGTGAATGGCACTGGTTTTGCCAGACCAGAGAGCAGGCAATCGAGAAAAAACCATATCCGATCAGGAGGTTCATTCATGCGAAAGGCAACACGCGGAGAAAACCGACACATCACCTTTCTTAATATATTCGGAGTGACACTGCTCCTCATCGCCCTCATTCTCGTCGGCACTCACGGAGCGGGGATGGCGCAGGAAAGAGCGCTCGAAAACCTCAAGGAGACCGGCAGAGCGTTTGCGTCCGTAGCAAAGGAGGCGTCGCCGGCCGTCGTGTTCATCAAGGTGGAGAAAACCGTCAGTCAGGGCCAGTTCTTCAGGTTCGGCACGCCCTTCAACGACGAGTTCTTCAGGCGATTTTTCGGCGAACCAGGCCCGGGCTTCCCGCAGATGCCTCAGCAGCAGCCGAAGAGGCAGGTGCAAAGCCAGGGCTCAGGGTTCATTATTTCTCCTGAAGGGTATATCCTGACGAACAACCATGTGGTGGGCGATGCGGACGAGGTCACGGTGAAGCTCCTTGACGGCCGCGAGTTCACGGCGGAGATCGTGGGCACCGATCCTCCGACCGACCTGGCGGTGATCAAGATCAAGGCGAAAAACCTGCCCGTCCTTCCCCTGGGCGACTCCGACAGGATCGAGGTGGGTGAGTGGGTCCTCGCGCTTGGCAACCCGTTCGGCCTTTCACACACCCTGACCGCGGGCATTGTGAGTGCAAAGGGGAGGAGCAGCGTCGGCATCACGGACTATGAAGACTATATCCAGACGGACGCGGCCATCAACCCGGGCAACTCCGGCGGTCCGCTCATCGATCTCGAAGGCAAGGTCGTGGGTATCAACACGGCCATCTACAGCCGCAACGGCGGAGGACACATCGGCATCGGCTTCGCCATCCCCGTGAACATGGCCAAGGCCGTTTACACCCAGCTCATCGAGCACGGAAACGTCACCCGCGGATATCTCGGCGTCACCATCCAGGATCTCACCGCCGATCTGGCATTGTCGTTCGGCATCAAAGACACGAAGGGCGTGCTCGTCTCTCAGGTGTTGTCCGACTCGCCTGCGGAGAAAGCGGGCATGAGGCAGGGCGATGTGATCGTGAGCCTGAACGGCAAGCCCGTTGACACCGCTGCGGCGCTGCGCAACGAGATCGCCATGACAGCCCCCGGAACCTCGTTGAAGGTCGGCGTGATCCGCGACGGCAAGACGAAGACCTTGAGCGTAAAGGTGGAGAAAATGTCGGAAGACAAGCTCACCGCATCACGCTCGGAAAGCATGAAGGACCTCGGCATGAATGTGTCCGCCCTCACCGACGAGCTCGCGAAGCAGTACGGCCATGAAGGAGAGAGCGGGGTCCTGGTTACCGGAGTCGAACCGGGCTCCATCGCGGCAAGGGCCGGTATCAGACCGGGCGTGCTCATCAAGGAGGCGAACCGCAGGCCGGTCAAGAACATCAAGGAGTTCGAGGCCGCGCTGAAACAGAGCGGAAAGAAGCCGATCCTCCTCTTCGTCAAGGACGGCAGGGGATCGCACTACATAGCGCTGGATACAGGCAAGTAAACTCTCTCTCCAGGAGCAACCCCCCTTTGTATACGGGGCCGGGCCCGGGAACCACCGGGGACCGGCCCCGACATTTTCCGGACGCAGCGACACCGGCGCGCGCCTCTGTCATGCCGATTTGGCCGCCGGGGCTTGCCCCTTTATCCTGGGCAGCAGCACCCTGAACACAGAACCCTTCCCCGGCCTGCTCCACACCGAGATCGCTCCGTTGTGCTCCTTCACGATTCCATGCACCACGGCAAGGCCCATGCCGGACCCCTCGCCCTTGCTCTTGGTGGAGAAAGAAGGATCGAATATGCGCCGGAGGGTGCTCCCGTCCATTCCCTCCCCGGTGTCCTTGACCATGATCTCCACATATGGGCCGGGCGCCAGATCCGGACACAGCTCGGCGGCCTCCTTGTCATTCAGGTCCACGGTGTCGAGCCTCACAGTCAGAAGCCCGCCGCTCTTTCGCATGGCGTATTTCGCGTTGCTTCCGAGATTCATGAGCACCTGCTGGATCTGGGTCGGGTTTGCCATGACAAAGGCGCCTTTGGCGTTGAGCTGGTGGTCGATATCGATCACGGACGGCAGGGCGGACCGGAGAAAAGACAAGACCTGCCTGACCACAGGATATAAATCCACCGGAGCCTTCTCGCGGTGCACGTTCCTGCTGAAGATGAAGATCTGGGCCACCAGGTCCAGCCCCAGACGGGTGGCCTTGTGGATTTCATCGAGGATGGGATAGAACGGGTGGCCCACCCCCATGTCCTGCATGAGGATCTCGGTGTCCAGAAGGATCGGGGTGAAGATATTCTTCAGGTCGTGGGAGATGCCTCCCGCCAGGGTGCCCAACGCCTCCATTTTATGCGCGTGGAGGAGCTGCTGCTGAAGCCTGACCTCCCGGGTGACGTCCCGCACGATCGCCGCATAGTTCACGATCCGGCCGCTTTTGTCGCGCACCGGGGTGACGCTCAGGCTCGCCTCATAGGCCTCGCCGTTTTTCCTCTTCCTCTCCCGGCGGCCTCTCCAGGTCGTTTCCAGCGTGGAGACCGGATCGCACATCTCCTCGCAGTGCTCTTCATCAGCAAGGTCGCCGGTGAGGCAGCGTATATGCATCCCTGTCGCTTCATCGAGCGTGTACCCCGTCATCTCCTCGAGCGCCGGGTTTATATACTCGATCACCCCGTTCGCGCCGATCAGGGCGATGCCGTCCCCCGCCTGCTCGACCGCGGCGGCAAACTTGGCCAGGTCTTTGCCCATCTTCTTGTGCAGGCTCAAATCGATCCCGATGCCGATCCTCGAACTGTCCGAAAGGCGGAGGCTCATCCACGAGCTCGCCAGGGGCTCTCCCGATCGGGTGGTGATCTCGAACTCCCGCCAGATCCCTTTGGCACTGATCATGAATCTCCAGACCTCGCGACGCTGCCGCGGGTCGGGGAAGCTCGCCGCCATGAGGTCCCGGGTTTCCCCGTCATCAGGCGACCAGCCGGTGAGCCGCTCGAATTCCCGGTTGACCATCCTCACGTTTTGTGAGGGGTCGTAGAAGATGAGCATCACCGGAATGTTGTTGAACACCCTCTCCAGGGTTTCTTTCTGATTTTCCAGGACGCGGATGGTTTTCCTGAGCTGCGCCGTCTTGTCGAGTATCTTCCGTTCGAGATCTTCGTTGACGAGGAGCAGCGACTCCTGGATGTTCTTGAGCTTGGTGATGTCGCTGAATATGATGAACATTCCACCCGGATTGTCCTGCCCCGGCTCGAACCAGGGTATGACGTCATGGGAAACCCAGAGATAATTCTGCCTCCCGGGGGCCATGATACGCACGATGGTGTTCTTCACCTCCCTTCCGGTTGCGAGAGACAGATACGCCGGAACAGTATCGTCCGTAAACGGTGTCCCGTCTTCCCTGCAGGCCTCCGGAATCATCGCAAACACCTCTGCCATTGACACTCCGTTGAGCTTTTCGATATCGATCCCGGAGATTTCCCGGGCCGCGCGGTTCGACGATACGATTCTACCCTTGGCATCGAACTCGACCACGCCCTGGGACATGGAGTCATACAGAATCCTGTACCGCTCCTCCGACGCCGCCAGGGCACGGTATGCCTGTTCGAGCTCCGTGACCTCCTCCACCACAACGCTCACCGCCGACGTGCGTCCAGTAGAATCTTTCAAAGGGCTGCACTGCAAGACAATCGTTTTTTTCACATCCGGCTCGGCAAGGGTGGAGCCCGTGAACTCTACATCGAACATTGGCGCGCCTGTCTCCAGAACGCGCCTCAGAACGGCCTCCGCCTTGTCAGCGATGCTTGGGGCTATTTCCCGGACGGTCTTCCCGATGTGCTCTGCTGCGGGAGCGCCGCTGATGTCTGCCAGGCGGTCGTTTATCCTCACGAACCTCAGATGCCGGTCGATAACGCAGAATCCCATGGGCGTGGCTGCGTAGACGGCATCCAGCTCCTGCAGCTTCTGGGCTGAGCCTCCTTCATATTCACTGCGTGCCTCTGCTTCATCTTTGCGGAAGGCTCCATCCTCCAATACGAGGGCCGCTCCAGGGCTCAGAGGCAGGCACCTGCAGTGGAGCCGGGCGCCATGGTCTTCGGGCTTGAATGTATCGAAGCAGACCATGGTTTTATTGTGGAGGGCGAGAACAGCCTGCTCCTCGAACAGGCGACCGAGACAAGCCGGAGACAGATCCTTGAGAGGGAGCCCCTGAAACCGGCTTCCTTCAAGCTTCAGGAGCCTGACAGCGGCCGTGTTTGCACAGGTGATACGGCAGCCGTGGTCGATGAAAACGATGCCCATGCCCAGGCCCTCGAACACCCTGAGCAGATCGTTTGTTGAAGGCTGCCATGTTTCTCCGGTGTGAAAAAGGGCGGGTTCGTTCTTGTGAATGACTTCTCCTTGCTCACATACATCTTCCATGGGGGCCTCCCCTTTTCAATCAACGCGCCGGAACGTTGAAATAAAAAAAGTCACACAAGCCCCATAGGCAAGGGAAAAATGCATTCAAAAAAGAAGTAGATCATTACATATTAAATAATTGAAATTACCACATACTAGACACTCCACATCAAATTGTCAATGCTTTTTCGATATAATTTTCCACTCGGTAATTATCCGCATATCCGGATCCGGATTCCCATGAAGAGCGCAGATCTGCGCAGGTACGTCTCGGGGGGGAATACCGGTCGTCAAGCGGGCTTCAGCCACGGATGGCGCCGCATGTGGATATTTTTTGACCGGCTTTTATTTATGTATTCTCAGAGGGGGTGATTCTTGTATTGGAATATGGGCATAAGGCAGGCGGCGTCCGCCGCCGCCGTGATCGGATTCTGCGCAGCGGCCTGGTATCTCTTCCACGCATTCGATTCTCTGTGTTTTCTGGAATATCTCCGCCCGCCGCACCAGTCTGGTGTGGTCGGCGCCGATTGTCCGGAAGGGGGTCCTCCCGCATGGGAAAGCCGTGCACACAGACCGGTTCCGGTATTTCCCTGGCCGCCGCCAAAGGCCTCGGCGGTGGTGAAGATCCCCCGCAGCTTCTTCCTCGAATCATCGATCAACCATGCGCTGAGGGAATCGGAAGGCGAAATCCTGCTTTATGACGTGTTCAACCAGATCCTCGTGGCGCTCATGAACGCGGGATATCACGACTTCATGTGCTATGCCGTGCCCGACGGCTTTGCGCTGGCGACCCGGATGGAGGCCATCAATGGAAACGGCACCCCGAAGCAGGACGGGCAGAGATGGGGTTCATGCGGGGACGGGAAGCCCGTGTTCATGCCGGACTCGTGCATCAAGACCTCTCCTTCCAGCGAAGCTGAGCTGTTTCGGATGATCGTCTTCGTGGTCACGCCTCATTCGTTCAGCGACACAAAGGCAGTGCTTGGACAGAGCCTGGAGCAGGCATGGCTCGACCGTGGGTTCAATGCTCTGCCCGAACAGCTCTGCGAACAGCCGTACACCGACCGCCACATCTGCACGGCGCTGGTATACGAGTTTGCCAGGGCCGGAGAGCAGCGGGAGGCCCGTCTGTCTGTTCCGGGAACCCTGCCGGGCAAGAAGCACCTGGTAAAATCCGCGCTCTGGGCTTCGCTGCAGCAGCTGTGGACCTCTGCCCCGTACTGAATCGTGTCCGGTTCTCGGTGCGTCTCATGTTCCGCATGCGGCCGGCACCGTATTTATCCTGCTTCGTTTCTTGTTTTGTGCTTGACAGCAGGCAGGATAGCGCGTACGGGTATGCGCAATCTGAAATGCGTATCGGCAGCATGAAAGCGTCTGCCTGTGAAGATATCACAAAAGCCGTATCAGGGCCCTGTCGTCGATTCTCTTCCGTTTTTCAGAAATAGCATGAAGGCATGAAGCAAGGGAAGAAAGGCACGGCAAGGGCTTATCCCCGGACATCAGCATGGCGCTGTGCGTGCCCCGTCATTGCCGGCGCCCCTCGTGAACAGCTTTCATTACAAGGAGAGCACATGAAATTCGATGCATTCGATCTCAACAAGGACATTCTCGCCGCTGTCGCGGTCCAGGGATATCACACGCCGACCCCGATCCAGGAGAAGGCCATACCCCCCATCCTCAAGGGCCGCGACCTGCTGGGCCTCGCCCAGACCGGCACCGGAAAGACCGCGGCCTTTGCGCTGCCGCTCATCCACAAGCTCAGCCAGGGGCCCCGCCGCCGCATCCGGGCGCTGGTCCTCGCCCCCACGCGCGAGCTTGCCTCACAGATCAACGAGGCCTTCCAGACACTGAGTAGAGGCTCGGGCCTGAAGAGCATGGCCGTGTTCGGCGGCATAGACATCGTGCCCCAGGCAGCGGCCTTCAAACGCGGGGTCGAGATCATTGCGGCATGCCCGGGCAGGCTGCTCGACCACGTCACCCGCAGGAGCATCGATCTCTCGAGTGTGGAGCATCTCGTCCTCGACGAGGCCGACCGCCTGTTCGACATGGGCTTTCTGCCGGACATCCGCCGCATCGTCAAGCTTCTGCCCGCAAAGCGGCAGACCATGCTCTTCTCCGCCACCATGCCCGACGAGCTGCGCCGCCTTGCGGACGAGATGACACACGATGCCGCCACCGTGCAGATCGGCTGCATGAAACCCGTGGACACGGTATCCCACGCCCTGTATCCGGTGGAGCATCACCTGAAGACCGCGCTCTTGAAAGAGCTGCTGAGCCGCACGCAGACAGGCTCGGTGCTCGTTTTCACGCGCACCAGGCACCGCGCCGAGCGCCTGGCGCGCCAGCTCTCGCACTTTGGGCTGAAGGCCGTGTCGCTCCAGGGTGATCTGACCCAGAACAGACGCCGCCACGCCATCGAAGGCTTCCGCAGCGGCGCGTACCGCATCCTCGTGGCCACGGACATCGCGGCCCGCGGCTTGGACATATCGACCATCTCTCATGTGATCAACTTCGACATGCCGGACACGGCGGATGCCTACACCCACCGGATCGGCCGCACGGGCCGGGCGTCCAAGACCGGGGAGGCATTCACCTTTGTCACGCCCGACGACGCCCGGATGGTCGCGGCAATCGAACGGTCTCTGGGCGAGGCCATCGCCCGCAGAAAGCTGCCCGGCTTCGACTATGCCGCACTCAAGACCGCCCCTGCCCAGGCATCCCCGAAGCGGCCGGAAAGGCAGGCGCCTCCCCGCCATTCAGCACAGACGCGCCCGGGCAGGTAAGGCAAGGCGCCATCCGGAATCGAATCTCCCCCCGGCCGCGCCAGCTTCCCAATGGCGGTCACAGTCCTGTTACCTGCACGAATGGTGTGGAAGCATGCCGACACTATGTCGGCAACTGCTGTGACAGCCCGGATCCCGGTCTATTCTCTGAACAAAGATCGACAATAAGAAGGAGGGGGTGATGAGACCTTTGCGTAATCCGGCAAGAAGTGTTTATCTGGGGTTGATTGGTATTTTTTCATCAAAATATCAAGTAAGGGGGCTCATTTTTCTGCCAGAATCATCTCCAGCTCCTTGTATCCGGCGGTATTCCCATGCCCCGGACACACCAGTCCCTAGATCGCCATCGCAGGCGCCGGTTCCCTTAAACCTGAGCGGTACGATCGCTTCAGGTTAAACGCCATCACCTGGCAGATCCGGTCCCATCCCTCCTTGGCAAGAGTGGTAAACCGGGCTCTCGACGCCCCCTGGTGAAGCGCCGTCACCCCAAAGTACTGCTCGATCTTATAGCGCACCTTCGAAATCTTCTTGTTGCGCTCTATCTCCAAGTCCGTGATCCTCGCATTCCTCTCATCCTTGCGCATGATCCCGTCTTTCATGTCATTGATGTGCAGAAACTCCCGATTGAGCTGCCCATGATACCCCTTGTCCGCATACACCACCGGCAGCATTCTCCTGGTGTGCATGCTCTTGATTACTACGAACTGAAAGTAATTCGTGTCGTGCTCGGATGCCCGTGAGAGCACTGTCGTCAACACCAGCCCGCTTCTAACATCAATCGATGCATGCTCCTTCATCCCATAGACCGGATCTCCGTTCTTCACCGTCCAGTCAGACTCTACATCCCGGCTGAACTTCACGGGCTTGTCCTTGCCGTCTTTCTTCTCCTGCTGCCTCTGTTGGTTTATCTTCTCAAGCTTGTCCTTGCTCAAAGGGCTCGACGCCGAGCGCACCAGCCTCGCATCAACCGCCAACCCCGCATCGATCGAATACCCCTTCACCTGAAGCTGAGCCAAGAGCTCGGCATGGATCCTCTCCATCGCCTTGGCTCCCACCCGATCCCGAAACCGGCTGATCACGCTGTGATCAGGAGATGGATCTCCAAAGGGTAGCCCTATGAACATCTTGAACGAGAGCCTATCGTTGATCTGGTTCTCCAATTCAGGATCACTCCTGATCCCAAACCACTTCTGCAGCAATAAAGCCTTCAAGAGCATCACCGGAGGATAGGCACTGTTGCCAACCGCTGCCTTGCCTACCGGGTACACATCCATCAGTATCCGATCAATCGGCTCCCACCTGACATAGTCATGGATCTCTCTCAAGAACTTCTGCGTCCGTGAAGACCCCAAGGTCTTGCTCAGCTCAAGATCCAGAAAACTCATGTTCCTCTCGTACTCCTTGAACCCCATATCACCCCTCCCCATTCATCCCATCTTGGAAGGAGTATACCACTATTCATCAATATTATCATTATATTAATGAAGATGGCCGCTGGAAATCAACTCCCTGTCAGGCTTCACCGATGACTGAATTGTGCAAAGGTCTCA
>Ga0302248_1000393_pt1 | contig 43571 bp, 40 predicted proteins | sample AAG_UR_Leu_MG_FD_193528 | JGI IMG/M metagenome (GOLD analysis project Ga0302248, IMG submission 193528) | Enriched activated sludge microbial communities from anaerobic digester in WTTP, New Holstein, Wisconsin, United States - AAG_UR_Leu | ecosystem: Engineered > Bioreactor > Anaerobic >...
AGATCGAGCGGGAGGCGATCCGCTCCGGCTGGGGCGTCGAGGAGACGAGCCAGAAGGTGCTGAAGGCGATGCGCGAGGGCCGGCCGCAGGCCGACGTGCGCATCTCGGCGGGCCGGGAGCGGGCGCGCTCCTGCAGTGCGGCGATGCTGGAGGCGGCCTGCTCGCTGGCCGCGGGGCTTGCCGCGCCGGAGAAGCACTACGACGAGGCGGTCTTGGACGAGGCCGGCCGGCGGTTCCGCGGCGGGATCGGGCTGCAGGAGCTCTTCCTGGAGGCGGCCTGGGCCAACGGCTACTCGGAGCGGACGTTCCGGGACAGCCGGGAGGCGCTGCGCTACGCCTTCGGGCGGGACGTGCAGGCCGGTTTCTCGGCGGTGGACCTGGGTGGCATCCTCTCCAACGTGGCCAACAAGTTCCTGCTGGAGGGCTTCTTCTCGGTCGAGCGCGCCTGGCGGAACATCTGCGCGGTGCGGAACGTCCCGGACTTCAAGACGGTGACCAGCTACCGGCTGGTGGGGCGCGACCAGTACGAGCAGGTCGCCCCGGGCGGGGAGCTGAAGCACGGGTCGTTGGGGAACGAGAGCTACACCAACAAGGCCGACACCTACGGCCTGCTGCTCAGCATCGACCGGCGCGACATCATCAACGACGACCTGGGGGCGATCACGCTGGTGCCCCGGAAGCTCGGTCGCGGGTCGGGGCTCAAGATCAACGACGTCTTCTGGACGGCGTTCCTGAACAACGCGGCCTTCTTCACCGCCGGCAACAAGAACCTCCTGGTCGGCGCGGACACCCTGCTCGGCATCGACGGGCTGACCAAGGCCGAGACGGCGTTCATGGAGCAGGTGGACTCCGACGGCAAGCCCATCGGGGTGATGCCGGCCATCGTGCTGGTGCCTCCGGCGCTCTCGGCCATCGCCACGCAGCTGAACAAGAGCCTGGAGCTGCGGGACACTTCGGCCGGGGTGAAGTACCCGGTCTCGAACCCGCACCAGGGCAAGTTCCGTTCGGAGGTCAGCCGCTACCTCTCGAACCCGCAGTACGCGGGCTTCTCGCAGAAGGCCTGGTACTTGCTGGCCGACCCCAACGACCTGCCGGTGATCGAGGTCGCGTTCCTGAACGGCCAGGAGTCCCCGGTGATCGAGACGGCCGAGGCCGACTTCAACGTGCTCGGGGTCCGGATGCGCGGCTACCACGACTTCGGTGTGGCGCTGCAGGACCCGCGCGGCGGGCTCAAGAGCAAGGGCGAGGCGTAAACGGAGGAGATGGTCATGGTGATGCTGATCCAGAGAGGCGACAGCGTGGACTACACCCCGGCGGCGGATGTGGCCGCCGGGTCGGTGGTGGTCCAGGAGGACCTGGTCGGCGTGGCCGGCCGGGAGATCAAGGCTGGCCAGCTCGGGGCGCTCGCAGTCACGGGCGTCTACGAGTTCCCCAAGGCGACCGGCGTGGGCAGCGCCATCCCGGCGGGGGCCAAGCTCTACTGGGACGTCGCCGAGGCGGTTGCCAAGACCGACTCGGAGGCCGGGGCCAACAAGTACCTGGGCAAGGCGGTGAAGGCTGCGGCCGACGCCGACGCGGTCGTCCGGGCCCGGCTCAGCCAGTAGGGGCGCGGCGGTGGATCTCCTGCGGCGCGGACTGGAGTGGCTGGAGAGCGAGCGCGTGAGACACGCGACGCGGTTCGTCCACTACGTCCGCGCCGGGGAGGCCATCCAGGTCCGGGCCACGGTCGGGAAGACGGTCTTCGAGGTCCGCGATGACTACGGAGTGGCGGAGCACACGGAGACGCGGGACTTTCTGATCCTGGCCCGTGACCTGGTCCTGGGCGGCGCACAGGCGACGCCGAAGCGCGGCGACCAGGTGCGCGAGGCTGCCGGCGGGAAGGTCTTCATCTACGAGGTCATGGCCCCCGGCAAGGAGCCGGAGTGGCGGTACTCCGACCTCTACCGCCACACGCTCCGGATTCACACCAAGCAGGTCGGCGTGGAGGACGCGCCATGATTCCGGAGATGGCCATGAAGACCGGGATGGGTGCGCTCCTGGCGGTCTCGGTCCCGGTGGGCGGCGACAGCGCGATGTGGTGCCAGTGGGGCCTGGCCGGCCTGGTGGTCAGCTACGTCCTCTGGCGCGACTGGCTGCGCGAGAAACGGATGAGCGAGGCCATCGAGCGTGACCACAAGTGGGTCCGGGACACCTTGCTCGATGCCCTGGAGAAGAACACGCGCGCCCTGGAGCAGATGACGGCCGGGGCGTCGCGCGGGAAGGAGAACTGATGAGCTGCGAACACCCCTGCGGAGCATGTCGGACGGCCGTGATGATCGCGGCAATCGCCCTGGTGCTGACGCTCCTGCCCATCTTCGTGAAGCTGGCCTGGTGAGGCGGCCATGACTGCTGCGCTCCTGCGCGTGGCCGATGCGGTGGTCGCCGAGCTGAATGCGGCGACGCTCTCGATGGCGGTCACAGCCGTGCGGGCCTACCAGCCGGTCTTCGACCTGGCCGAGCTGAAGGACCTGCACGTGACCGTGGTGCCCAAGGGGCTGGAGCAGGAACTCGGCTCGCGCAACGGCACGCCGCGCGAGGTCAAGGTGGACGTGGCGGTCCAGAAGAAGCTCCAGGCCGCCGATGCCGCCGAGATCGACCCGCTGGTGGGGCTGGTCGAGGAGATCGCCGAGCTTTTCAAGCTGAAGCGTTTGCCGGCATACCACCAGGCGATGTGGACCAAGACCGAGAACGTGCCCATCTACTCGCAGGAGCACCTGGCCGAGCTGCGGCAGTTCACGTCGGTGCTGACCTTCACCTTCCGGATCACGGAGTAGCGCCATGTGGAACCTGGACATTGGCCGGATGCCGCCGCTTCTCCTGGAGGAGAAGGAGGGCGTGGTGCCGGCGGGCGGCAGCGTCTCGATCCACGGCTCGACGGTGCCTGCCGACGAGAACTGGCTCCTGGCCGCGGTCTCCGTCTACGTCCCCAATAGCGCGCCCTGCTACGCGGTGCTCCAGATGGAGCCCATCGTGGGCGAGGACCGCGCCTGGGTGGACCTGGCCATGACCAAGGAGCGGTCGGGCTCGGACCTGGACCTCTTGGACTGCTACGTGACCAAGCGGGTGATCATCCCCGGCGGCGGGCGGCTGGTGGCCTTCGTGAAGAACGGGTCTGGCCAGCCGGCGGGCAGCGCCTGGCTCGAGGCCCATTACCTGCGCTTCCCGCGCGGAATGATGCCGCAGGGGTTCTGAGCATGGTCGGGGTGAAGGTGCGCTCCCGGATGGACGGCCGCAAGGTGGTGCGGGCCGGCCGCGAGGGCTCGGTGAAGAGCCTGGGCAAGGCCGGGGCGTACCTGCGGGGGATCGCTCGCAGGAGCATCAAGGTCTCGGCCGAGCCGTCGGCGCCTGGGCACCAGCCGCACAGCCGCAAGGGCCGGATCAAGAACGCGATCCTCTTCGCGGTGGAGAAGCCGCGCCAGGGCGTGGTGATCGGCCCGGCGGCGACGGCGGTGGGGAAGATCGGACACACCCACGAGTTCGGCGGCACGGAGCCGCCCAAGAAGCGCAAGGGGCGCAAGCCGAACTGGAAGCTGGAGGTCGGCGGCCACGGGCCGATTTCGGTCGAGGGCGGCAAGCCGGTGGTGGTGACGCTCAAGACCGCCAGGCAGGTCGCCCGGGCGAAGGAGGAGGCCCAGAGGCTTCCGCCAGCCCAGCGGCAGGTCGAGAGCAGGAAACCCCGGAAGTACCCGCGGCGCCCCTTCATGGGGCCGGCACTGGAGATCGGCCGGCCGCGGCTTTCCGCCATGTGGCGAAATTCGGTGCGGGGATAGCAGGAGGGCTGGACAGTGAACAAGCTCGGGATGGAGGGCAAGCTCTACTTCAACGCCGGCAGCTACGCGACGCCGGACTGGAAGGAGCTGAAGAACGTCAAGGACGTCACGCTGAACCTGGAAAAGGGCGAGGCCGACGTCACCACCCGCGGCAACGCCGGCTGGCGGGCGACGGTGGGGACGTTGAAGGAAGGCTCGCTCGAGTTCGAGATGGTCTGGGACACCGAGGACGAGGGTTTCGCCGCGCTCCAGGCCGCCTGGTTCAGCGACACGCCGGTCGAGATGGCGGTGATGGACGGGCCGATTGCGACGAGCGGCAGCCAGGGCCTGCGCGCCACGATGTCGGTGATCAGCTTCAGCCGGAAGGAGCCGCTCGAGGAGGCCATGAGCGTGTCGGTGTCGGTCAAGCCGACTTACGCGGAGCACGCCCCCGAGTGGATGGAAGTGGCCTGAGGAGGAGCGTCATGCGGACCTTCAAGGACAACGCCGGCCGGGCCTGGTCGGTGCAGCTGAATGTGGACGCCCTGAAGCGGGTCAAGTCGCTCTTGGGCGTGAACCTGTTGGAGGTCATCGAGGGGAAGCTGATCGACCGGCTCTCGGGCGATCCGGTGTTCCTCTGCGACGTGCTTTACGCGGTGGTGAAGCCCGAGGCCGACGCGCAGAAGGTGACCGACGAGGATTTCGGCCGGGCGATGGGCGGCGATGCGCTCGACGGCGCGACGGCGGCCTTCCTGGAGGAACTCGTCGATTTTTTCCCCCAGGGCCGCCGGAGGGTGCTCCGGAAAGCGATGGAGAAGCTCGGGGTCTTCCAGGCAAAGGCTCTGGCGGTCGCCGAGCAGCGCCTGGCGAGCCCGGAGCTCGACCGGCAGTTCGAGTCGGCGCTGGCCGCGCTTGGGAGCTCATCTGGCGGCTCGCCGGAATCGTCGGCGTCGAACCTGGTCAACTGACGCTGCGGGAGCTGGCCCTGATGGCCGAGGGCCGGAGCCGCGAGAACTGGAACCGGACGGCGTCGGTCATGGCCTTGCTGGCCAACGTGAACCGCGACCCCAAGAAGCACCGGCCCTACGGCGCGAGCGACTTCCATCCCTACGCGCCCGAGGACCGGCCGGCGCCCAAGACCAAGGACCTGTCCATCCTGAAGGCGGTCTTCGTGGATGGAAAGGCGGGAAGGAAGGAGGCGTGACGTGAAGAGCTGGAAGACGACCGTGTTCGGCATCTGCGCGATCCTAACGGCCGTGGCCGGGGCGGTGAAGCTGCTGGTCGACAACGATCCGGCGACCAACCCGGACTGGACGGCGGTGTGCGCCGCGGTCGCGGCGGGGATCGGGCTGATCGCCGCGCGCGACAACAAGATCACGTCCGAGGACGTGGGAGCCAAGTGAGCGGTCTGGCGGTCGCACTGGGGCGCTTCCTCGGCGCGATGCTTGCCGAGTGCGCCCCGGTGCTCGTGGAGGTACTCGCCGATGCGATCCGGAAAGGGCTGGCTGACACGGTGGAGGATGGTGCTCGCCGTGACGATCTGCGCGAGCGTCTTCTGCGGCGGGTGCGGGACGCGCGCGGTGATGATCCCTCCAGGGGAGCCGGTGCGGCTCCGGGAGACGGTCAAGCGCGTGAAGGTCTGGGTGGCTGACGGCCAGGGGCGGGAGGTCCCGGCGGTGGTGGACCTGCCCGAGGGCTGGTGGGCATTGGCTGATCCGGGGAAGTGACGGCCGTGGGTGCGCTCAGATCAGCCTTGATTGACTTGGCGGTCGCGCGGCTCGACCGCCGCGGTCCTCCGTGGCACCACGATCCGCGCGCACTTCGGACATTGGGGCGAGTTGCTAGGCCAGCATCCGGCGCAGAACGGGGAGCCGCAAGCGGGACAGGTCTTGAGCGGAACGCCCGGAGTGTGATCTCGAAGGCATCTGGTGCAGGACGATTGCCCGGATTCGGCTGCCATACCCGTCCCTCCCTGAGCCCAAGGGATGAATACCTGAAATCCACCTTCTCTGCAAGGACAGGATGATGGCATCGGCAGGCGGCATCCGGGCCGGCGCGGCCTTCATCGAGCTCTACGCCAAGGACGCGATGCTCGTGAAGGGGCTGCAGGCGGCCTCCAGGCGTCTGAAGGCATTTGGGGCCGGCATCCAGGCCACTGGCCTCCGGATGATGGCCCTGGGGGCCGGGATCGTGACGCCCTTGCTGGCCAGCGCCAAGGGCTTCTCCGAGATGGGCGACAAGCTCGACAAGATGGCCAAGCGGACCGGCTTCAGCGTGGAAACGCTGTCGGAGCTGGGTTATGCCGCGGAGCTTGCCGGCGCGGATCTGGCCGACGTGGAGACGGCGGCGCGCGCCATGCAACGGGTGATCGGCAACGCCGCCACGGGCTCGAAGTCGGCGGCCGAGTCACTGGCGCTCCTGGGCCTGTCGGCCGAGCAGCTGGAGCGGCTCAAGCCCGAGGACCAGTTCCTGGTGATCGGCCAGCGCCTGAATGAGATCTCCGACCCGACGATGCGCGCCGCGGCGGCGATGGAGGTCTTCGGCAAGTCGGGCACGTCGCTTCTGCCCATGCTGGAGAACCTAGGTGAGGCCAGGGCCGAGGCGAGGCGGCTCGGCATGGTCATGTCCACGCAGGACGCCAAGGCCGCGGCCGAGTTGAACGACGCCTTCGGCCGGGTGACGGCGGCGCTCCGGAGCCTGGTGGTCACCGTGGGCTCGGCGCTCGCACCCCTCATGACCGAACTGGCCGAGAAGGCCATGCGGCTCATCACCGCATTCCGCGACTGGCTTGCCCAGAACCAGGGCCTGGTGGTGTCGATCCTCAAGATAGGCGCGGTGGTCCTGGGCGTTGGGACGGCGCTCGTGGCCCTGGGGCCCATCGTTTCGGCGATTGGCACCGCCTTCGGCGCCATGGCCTCGGTGATTTCCACGGCGCTGGGGTTCATCCTGTCGCCCGTGGGGCTCGTGATCACGGCCCTGGCGGGCCTGGCGGCCTACATCGTGTGGGCCACGGGGGCGGGCGGGAAGGCGCTGGAGTGGCTGGGCGCCAGGTTCGACGACCTGAAGGGGTTCGCCCTGGAGTCCATCCAGGGCATAAAGGACGCGCTGGCGGCCGGGGACATCGCCTTGGCGGCCAAAATCCTATGGCTGTCGCTGAAGGTGGTCTGGCAGGCCGGCATCAACTGGCTCAAGGGCTACTGGATCGCCTTCAAGTACTGGTTTCTCAACATCGCGGGCGAGGCGTTCGACGGGCTGACCATCGTCGTGGCCGAGGCGTGGTACGGCATCCGGAAGATCTGGACGACGTCGATCAATTTCCTGCTCAACCTCTGGACGAACCTGTCCACGGCCATCGTGAAGGTGTGGAACAAGGCCACGGGGTGGATCGCCAAGCAGATGGCCAAGGTGGTGGGCGCGTTCGACTCCAGCATCGACGTCGAGGAGGTCTCCAAGAACATTGACGAGGAGACCAAGCGGCTGAACGTCGAGGCCGATCTCCGCAGCGCCAACGTCCAGGATTCGCGCGACAAGGAGCTGGCCGCCATCGAGGAGGAGCGCAAGGCGGTCATCGACATGATCCTGGACGAGTCGGTGGCCAAGGACAAGGCCCGGCAGGAGAGCCACGACAAGGAGCTGGCCGACTCGGAGGCCGCTTTGAAGGCGGCCAAGGAGGAGTGGCGGGCGTCCTTGGCCGAGGCGAAGGCCAAGCGGCTGGCGGCCGAGCAGCGGAAGCCGGAGGCTCCCCCGGAGCCGCCGGCGGTGCCGCAGTTCGAGAAGTTCCAGGACGGGATCGAGGCGGCGATCCCGGCCATCGAGAAGGCCGCGCGCATCGAGGTGGTCGGCACGTTCAGCGCCCAGGCGGCCTGGGGCCTGGGCGTGGGACCGTCGGCGGCCGAGGATCGGACGGCCAAGGCGACCGAGGAGACGGCCAAGCACACCAAGAAGATCGCCGACCGGATGCTCGAAAACAACCTGGCCTTCGAGTGACGCCATGCCCGCCGTGATCGAGGAACTCTTCCAGGGCCGCAGCGAGACGCTCGCCGAGAAGTCGTCGGCGGAGATCCCGTATGTGGTCCGGGGGGCCTCCGACGAGTCGCAGGTCAAGGCGATGGCCCTGGCCGGGACGCCGGCCTGGTACGGCGGGATGCCCCGGAAGTCCATCGAGGTGGTCGAGCGGATCAACGAGAGCACCTGGAAGGTCTCGGTCCGCTATGAGACGCTCGATGTCCAGCCGGGGAACGAGCCGGTGGTCTCCTTCGATACCGGCGGCGGCAGCCAGCACGTCACCCAAAGCATCCAGACCCGGGGGAAGTACGGGCCGGCGGCCTCGGACAAGCTCGAGGGGGCCATCGGGTTCGACGGCGAGAGCGTGGCCGGGGTGGACATCACCGTCCCGGTCTACAGCTTCTCCGAGACGCACTACCTGCCGGCGGTCGCGGTCACGGCCACGTACCGGGGGAACCTCTTCCGGCTGACCGGGACGGTGAACGCGGACTGGTTCCGGGGCTTCCAGCCGGGCGAATGCCTGTTCCTGGGGGCCGCAGGGGCGAGGAAAGGCCTGGAGGACTGGGAGATCAACTACAAGTTCGCGGCGCAGCCCAACCGGAACGACATCATGGTCGGGGCCATCGGGCCCATCACCAAGCAGGGCTGGGACTACATGTGGGTGCAGTACGCCGACGACGTGGACGACCAGAAGAAGCAGCTGATCAAGAAGCCCGTGGCGGTCTACGTGGAGAAGGTCTACCAGGCGGGGTTCTTCGCCGCCCTGGGGATCGGGAGCTGAGCCGTGGCCGGGGACGATCTCAAGAAGGCGGTCAAGGGCGAGGCGTTGCGGATACCCGCGGCGGCCTATAACGCCTTCGTCGATGCGGCCAACTACCACCGCAGCCGGGCGCTCGGGCAGAGCGCCGAGGCCGGCGGCCGCGGGGCGCAGAGCGGGATTGTCTTCGTCCGGAACCGCTCGGCCGCCGACCAGGACCGGTTCGCGATCCTGGCCCTGGGCGACGCGGTGATCTCCCCGCAGGAGAACGATCTCGAGTTCCAGAGCAAGGTCGCCCTCGATGTCCGGGAAGCGGCGGACGGCGACCACGAGATGAAGTACGCGGTCCTCCAGGAGCCGCTGAAGAAGGACGGGCTGGGGCGCGGGATGGTCTTCGGGGTGACGCCCGTGCATCTCGACGTCCAGGAGGAGTACGACGATTACGCGAGCTTCGAGGCCGGGGAGACCGGATGCCTCAAGACGGCCAGCGCCGGCACGGCGCGCATCCTCTGGAAGGAGTCGGGGACCGGCCGGAAGTGGGGGGTGGTCCACTTCCCGGTCGACGACGGCTTGCGGCTCAAGGTGACGAACGGCTCCGGGGAGACCATCCCTGAGGGCGGGGCGATGGCCTTGACCGGGGCCGACCCGGAGGCGCCGTTCGCCTTCACGGTCTCGAAGCCCAGCAAAGACAGCCAGATGAACGTGATCCCGCTCGTGGGGGCGCCGCTCGCGCCGGGTGAGTCGCGGCGGATGCGGTTCGCGCCGCTGATGCGCTTCCTGGCCGAGGGCTCGGAACTCGCCGCCGGCGACATGGTGGGGACCGCTTCCGGCTCCTGGGCGCTCGGGAAGACCAAGTTCGGATTCCTGGTCCTGGCGGTGCAGAGTTCGCCGGCCGGCCAGTTCGCCTACGTCTTCTTCAACGGCCTGGTGCCGGTGCTCCGGGCCGTCTACGACGCCTCCGGCGGCCAGGTGGAGGTCCAGGCGGCGACGAGCGGAGGGGCCGGCCAGGGCGACCAGTTCAGCCTGGCGGTCATTCCCGGCAGCGACGACGACGAGGGATCGCCGTGAGCATCGAGGCCGGCAACCTGCTCATGCCCATGCTGGCCGCGGACGGCCAGGTGGTCGCCTACCGAATGGTCCGTCCGGAGAAGGCCGAGGACCTCGTCGTGCCGCTCCTGGCCGCGGATGGCGCGCCGGTGGGGCTCAAGGTCGTCTCCATGACGAAGCAGGACGACGTGGGTTTCGGCGGCCTGGCGGCCGACGGTGTCGTCGTGGCATTGAAGACCAAGAAGAAGGACGAGGACCAGTACTACCCGGTCATCATCAAGGTCTGCAGCGGGCCGGGCAACGGCATGATCGGCGAGTGGCGGTGGATCGACGAGGAGGACCACGAGCAGGGCATCGAGATCTGGTATCAGACCATCGGCGAGTATTACATCGGCTTCTGCCCTTATCGCGAGGACTGGCAGATCGGGCCGATCATCTGCCCCTACGGCTCCTACAACTGCACGGACGCTATGTGGTACGTCCAGTGGCAGAAGGTTTAAGGCCATGCTGAACGCGAGCTTTCGGATCACCCCGCGCGACGACCGCAACTGCGACCTGTCCTGGGCCGCGCCGTCGGCCGAGTCGGTCTCCTGGGTGTTCATCGACGGCAAGCACGTCCTGGGGCCGTTCTGCCCGGTCGCGGGCGAACGGATGGTCAAGGTGCCGCTGGCCGCCGACGACATGGCCGCAGTCGAGGTCCACGACTTCCCGGACGGCTCGGTCCGGCCGGAGCCGGTCCACTCCGCGCCCAACACTCGGCCGGCCCTGGCCTGGAACGCCGTGCCCGACGCGGTGCGCTACCGCATCTATCACCGGAAGTTCGGCGAGGCCGCCGAGGAGATCGTCTACGACCGGCCGGCATTGCAGGGCATCGAACGCTGCGAGATCTCCTGCCCGGCCGAGCTTGATGGCAAGGGCGGCGTCTGGCACTTCTTCCGGGTGGAGGCCGTGGACGAGTGCGACAACGAGTCCGCTCGCCAGGCCTGGGTCTACTTCGTAACGGACATGCCCGGCGTCCCGGCGCACCTCTCGGTCGCCGACGGCACGACGCCGGGAACCTACACGTTCGCATTGGAGGCGTGAACATGGCTACCCCGACTGCCGACAAGCTCCGCGTCTACTTCCCCTCGAAGAACCTCGCCGCCGACGGCGACGCGCTGCCGACTTACACGGCCGACACGGGGGGCGCCCTGAACGCCATCGTGGACGCCGCGCTCACCCAGGCCGACGGCTACTGGGCCGGGGCGGTCGGATGGTTCCTTGGGAACACGCCCACCGCGGCCTTGCAGGGGCAGTTCTTCCACGTGAAGAGCTTCGACGCTGCCGCCGACAAGCTCACGCTCTCGCGCGATCTGCCGACTGTGCCGGCGGCCGGCGACACGTTCCGGCTGGTCCTGGGCGGCAACTGGCGCTCCTCGCACGAGACCTTCGGGATGCTGATGGGCGGCGTACTGCCGGAGCTGAAGACCGTCTCCGGCGTCAACATCACCGGGGTCACCATCAAGAAGGCCTCGGCGCTCCTGGGCGAGGGGACGCTCACCGTCCAGTACACCAGGGGCCTCCAAATCCTCCGGATCAAGATGGGCTCGCAGGCGCTGGGTGTAGGGCTGGATGTCTCGGCCAGCGTCACCGACGGCATCGTCTTCGCCGCCGACGGCCAGGCTTTCATCCAGGTGGACGTGAACGCCGCGTCTCTCCCGACCGTGGACCGCACCGACACCTGGACGCTGGCCTACCCGGAGCGGACGCTCACGCCGGACTACGAGGGTTACGAGACCAAGAACGACGTGGGCGGGAAGACCCGCTATCGCCTGGAGTGCGTCCGGAACGCCGATGCGGTGGACTCGATGGTAGACCTCACCGTCTACGCGGGGAAGCCCTCCGGGGCGGCGACGACCATCGCCTCGGGGAGCCTGGGCACCGGGGCGGGCTCCTTCGACGTGACGGATGCCACGGGCTGGCCCACCAAGGGCTTCTGGCTGAAGAACAAGACGGTCAACGCCGGCGTTGGCGACTGCCGCTACGTCAACTACCGCTCCGGGAACACGCTCTACTGTCTGGGCGTGGACTGGGCCACGCTGGCCTTCAACACCGGCACCAGCGAGATCAAGCAGGGCGACGTGCTCTCCGGGGCGACCTCCGGCGCGACCGCCGTGGTGGACCAGGTGGTGCTCGTGAGCGGCACCTGGGCCGGCGGCGACGCGGCCGGGACGCTGCTCTTGCGCAAGGTGGTCGGGACCTTCCAGAACGCCGAGTACCTCCGGGTCTCCAGCGTCAACATGGCCCGCGCCGGCGGGGCCTCGGCCCTCGGGCTGCGGGGCTACGCGGCGGTCGCCTGGGCGGCGGGGAACGCCATCGAACTCCTGCCCGACGTGGACCTGGGGATGAACAAGCCCGCCGCCAACCAGTACGAGAACCCGGCCGCGGAGACCGTCCAGCCGGCGAGCGTGGCCTTCCGCGCCGCCTGGGATAAGACCACCGCGCTCGACCTAGGCAACCTCGCCTCGGGCAAGCTCCAGGGCGTCTGGCGGCGCGAGTGGATCATGGACGGGCACCAGGGCCGCGCCGGGATCGTCGCCGACACCAGGTACTCCTGGAGCTGAGCATGCCGGGATTGGAAAACGGCTCCTCCATCCAGAACGCCTTTAGCTGGGACCATACCCAGTACCCGGGCGGCACGCGGGTATTCGGGAAGCTCACGGCCTACGGCGGCGGTGGGAACTACCAGGACTATTGGGCGCTCTACCTCCTGGCCGGGAAGACCTACGTCTTCCAGACTCGGCTGCCGACCGCGTTCGACCCCTACATCTACCTCTACGACTCCAGCGGCAGCTATCTCCTCTACGACAACAACTCCGGCGACGACGGCGGCGGGATGGCCAAGATGACCTACACGCCCACGAAGGAGGGCTGGTACTACATCGTGATCTACCTCTATTCTGGCTCCTACGGCTCCTACATCCTGGAATCCGTCCCAGCCCCGCAGTCCTTCAGGGTGTTTGCCGGCTCGACGGCGCGCTTCGGCACGAGGATTGCGCTCGATGCCGCCGTGGCCGCCCGCTTCGAGGCCATCCGGGAGAAGAACGCCGCGGGCTTCGGAAACCGGTTCTCCGTCTACGCCCCGGCGCAGACCGGCAACGCGGCCCGGGTCTCGGCCCGCCAGGCCAGGGAACACGCCCGCGCCAGCCGGTTCGAGGCCGTCAAGATCGCGACCGTGGTGGTCTCATCCGGCCGGTATAGCGCCCGCCAGGCGCGCGAGGGCCGCCACTGGGCGCGTTTCTCGGCGCGGTCCAGCCAGGGGCTAGTCCTGCCCGGGCGGTTCGACGTGCGCCAACCCGCGGACGGCCTCGTGCCGGCCAGGTTCGGCGTGCTCGGCCGGGTCGAGGGGATCGTCCCGACGCGCAACAACGCCCATGTGCCCCCGGGCTGGGCACTTTACGCCAGGAACGCCGACACCGGCGAGGTCGTCCGGCTGGGCTTCATCTCGGCCGACGCCGACCCGAAGCAGCTCGCCGACGTGCCCCTGGCCGACGGCGTGTGGGAGATCGAGGTCCGGCCGGCCGAGTGGTACTGGGAGGAGTGCCGGGGCCGGAACGTGCTCACGCTCATCGCCGGCGAGATCGGCGGCGGCGGGGAACCGCTCCAGGGCCTGCCCGCCATCCAGAACCTGCGCCGGGAAATCGTCTCCTTCCAGAGCGTCATCAAGTGGAATGTGGTTGCCGAGTACGAGCCGGGGGCCTTCCAGTTCGGCCTGTGGTTCAGCCCCACGTCGCCTGTGGATACCTCCGGCCCGCCCGACCAGACTGTGGCCTATGCGGCCGGCCAGGGCGAGTACCAGACCGTCCGCGCCCAGACCGCGCCGGAGTATGTTGCCGTCGCGGCCTATACCCCCACCGAGCAGGGGCCTGCCTCGGAACTCTTCCTCGACTGGGACGCCGTTGCGCCGGAGAGCCCGGCAAATCAGCATGCAGCTCAATGGGGCGCATAGGCCTGCCGGGAACAGCAACCGGCTGACACCCCTCGTCCTGCACCATCTGAGCGCGGCAATGGTGCGCGTTTGCACCAGGTTGGTACGCTTCGCCAGTCCTGCCGCCTGCAGATTATACTTCCTTCGTTTCCGAGACCGGTTTTCCTCCTGTTTCCCTCCGGATTTCGTTTGACGACGGCTCGCCGGGAGGTACAATCCGCCCACTCAACACCTTGGGATGTGCAGAGCGGCGGCTCGGGGGGATGCCGATGGGAGCCCAGGCTCGCGAACCAAAGGCGACGAATGGAAGCGTAGCCGTCGCAAGTCGCGGAACATTTTGCTGGAGGAGGTGCCGGATGAGCCGTGTTCAACGGACAGTGGTGATCGTCGCTGCTCTTTTCGTCGGGATGCCTCTCTTGTTCGGAGGCTCGGTCGCCCAGGCGGCCGACCGCTACTGGGTAGCGGCGAGCGCCGGGAACTGGAGCAGCACCGCCAACTGGTCGGCTACTTCAGGCGGAGCCGGCGGGGTCACAGTCCCGGAGAGCGGCGACAAGGCCTTCTTCGACGGAGGCGGTGCCGGCAACTGCACCGTCGACACCAACAGCACGGTGGACCGCATCGAAATCTCCTCCTTATACAGTGGGGTTGTAGTCCAGGCTGCCGGCGTCACCACCATGACCGGCTCTCTGGTTCTGGGCGGAACCTTCCGGCTGGGAGCCAACGGCAAGCTGCTCCTGACCGACTCCGGCGAGCCGCTGTTCGGCGCGGGCACCCTCGACACCACCACCAACACGCCGAACACGGTGGAGTACAAGGGCGGCGACGATGTGGCCCTGGCCGTCGGCGCTCCGGTCACCTCCTACCAGAACCTGACCCTGACTCCTCCCGGCGGCATCAGCCGCTCGGCGGTCTTCGTCTGCAACTCCGACGAGCAGTACGCGGACATGGTCGCCATCGACCAGGCCGCGGGTTACCTCTATATAGGGAGCAAGAACTCCCCGGCCAAGATCGCCAAGGTCCGGCTCTCGGACTACACCCGCGTGGGCTCGCTCACCCTGGCCTCCGGGGAAAACGACGTCGGCCCGGCGGTCGTGTTGGACTCCGCCAACGGCTTCATGTACTTGGGCACTCGCACTTCACCGGCGCGGGTTGTCAAGATTCGGCTCTCGGACTTCACTAGGGTAGGAGCCATCACCCTCAACAGCGGAGAGAACAACCTTTGGGCCGCCACGCTCGACGCGGCCAACGGGTATGCCTATTTCGGCGCCCGCACTTCCCCGGGCATTGTCATCAAGGTGCGCCTGTCCGACTTCACCCGTGAGTCTGCGCTGACCCTGGCCTCCGGCGAAAACGAAGTCCTCGGCGCCTGCACGGACTCCGCGGCGGGCTACGCCTACTTCGGCCTCCAGACCTACCCCGGGAAGGTGGTCAAGGTCCGGCTCTCCGACTTCACCAAGGTCGGCACGCTGACTTTCAACACGAGCGAGGATCGCATCCGCAACGCGGTCATCGACGCCGCCAGCGGATTCGCCTACTTCGGGACCCGGACATCGCCGGGCAAGGTGGTCCGCGTTCGGCTTTCGGACTTCACCCGCGACGCGGCGCTGACCATGAACACCGGAGAAAACGAGCTTTACTCGGCGGTCATGGATGCCGGCGGCGGCTACGCCTACTTCGGCACCTACACCAATCCCGGCAGCGTCATAAAGGTCAAGCTCTCGGACTTCACGCGCACCGACTCGGTGACCTTCGGCTACAATGAGAAATACCTGGACACGGCCTGCATCGACCCGGCCTCCGGCTTCGCCTACTTCGCCACAGACAACTGGACCGGCAAGGTCGTCAAAGTCAACCTGAACTATGTCTCGGCCAAGTGGACCCATGCCGCGGGGCTCGATGTCAACGGCAACCTGACCATCGGTGCGGGCGCTTTGGCCTGTGCCGGCCAGAATATCGCCGTGGCCGGCAACTGGTCGAACGCCGGGACGCTTCAGCCGGGGTTGAACACCGTCACCCTCGACGGCGGCAACCAGACCGTCAGCGGCAACAACACCTTCCGCAACCTGACCAAGACCGTCGCCAGCGCGGCCACCCTCACCTTCGAGAGCGGCAAGATTCAGCAGGTCGCCGGGGTGCTGAACCTCCAGGGTACGGCGGGGAACCTCCTCAGTCTGCGCGCCAGCACGACCGGCCAACCGTGGCAGCTGATCTCCGGCGACTACCAGACCGCCCGCTACGCGGACATCAAGGACGCCAACGCCTCCGAGGGCCGGCCGCTGGTCGCCCTGTACTCGACCGACTCCGGCAACAACCAAAACGTCATCTTCACCTCCCCGGCGCAAGTGGCCATCACCACCTCGGCCGAAAGCGTCACCAGCCCGGCGTGGGTAGAAGGTGCCAACAGCGGCGACGTGAACAGCGTCAGCGTGGTTGTCAACGGCGGCACGGCGTTTGCCGCCACGCGGTGGACCCCGGTCAAGTGGTTTGCCGACAACGCCTCGGCTGGCGGAGCTTCCCTCGGCGTAACGCTCTCCTCGACCGCGACGACTGCTGTCCAAGTCACCGTTCAGAACGCTTTCAGCGAATCCAACGTCGCCAACCAGAATATCACCTGGACGCCGACCGACCTCACCGGCAAGTCGTGGAGCACGGACACGGTTCGCATTCGCAAGGACGATAGCCTGCTGCTGACTGCGACAGGATCGGGCGCCGCGCTCCAGATCGATGGCGATGGCGACGGGACGTTTGAGTTGTCCGGCGCGCCCGGCGACAAGTTCGCCAAGGCCTACAACACCACCGGCAGCTTTACCGTGACCGCAAAGATCGACGGCAACGAGGTCGGGTCGGTCACGGTAGTCGTGGTCTCAGTCAACCTGCAAGGGCCAATCGCCTGCCAGGTAAACTACACGCGCCAGAAGGAAGTGCTGGTCAGCCCGGCGGCCGAAGCCGTCAATGTCGCGTTCCAGCCGGCGGATACCTTCTGGCTCGACGCCTCCGTCGCCAACTATACCGCCAACGGCGCGAGTCTCAACTTGAAGCCTAAGCTGCGCGGGACGCCGGTGCTCACCGCTAGGATCGGAGGGGCCAATGGACCGGCCTTGGCGGGGCAGGAGGTTAGCGAGTTTACCCTTGATGTGCCCGCGCGGGCCTTCGCTCTACTTGACGATGATGTGAACATTGGCACCACGAAAATCACCATGCGCCCTTACACTCCGGAATTGGGCGTTCTCTTTACTATGTTTGCATCTCAGTCCACGTTCCGAGGCGGCGCGACGTCTCTCAACACTCTTACTTCCACCGATTTCGTCTCGGTCCCAGACCCGGAGACCGGAGAGAACATCGGCGAATACCTCCTTGATATAGAAATGCCGGATGGCGAAGACCGGTATTGCTTTAACATCGATGTGCACAATCCCAATCATGAACCTCCCGTACCAGTCGGCCAGGAAGGTAACATTAATGGCAACGGATGCCGTGTCACAGTTAACCAGATTGTGTTCGCTGTTGGTTCTGCGGCTCCCCAGAACCTAACAGTTACCATTACCGTTAGTGCGGGGGAGAACGGCACTAAGCACCCCATCGAGATTCAGGATAGCACGGGAGCAGAGCAGGAGGCGTATTTTGAGAATGGTGTTGGTGACAAAAAACTGGTAAGTAAGATTGAGGTAGATTGTCGCCAGCCCAAAGACACCCCCTTCTCTGAGCCCACTAAGGCCGGCAGCACTGCCAAGAAGTACAATGTTAAAATTGACAAAACCGTTTTTGCGGATCGAATCTTGGTTGCCGAAGCACGGATTATCTGCTCACACGCTCTGCTTCAAGATGAATCGGTTTCCCCTCAAGGGATGACCTTTTCTTTGGAGATTAGCCCGGTCGAAGCGGCACCTCTAGCCACAGCCTACCGATGGTACGCAAGAGTTCACGAGCCCAATATTAACGGGCCAAGTTTCCCGTTTACTGCTGCAGACAAGAAAGAGACCGGGGTTTCGGACTTCAAATGGTACGGTCATGGCGATGTTGCGGACGACGACTATCCAGCACCCCCGGGAGGCGAGTCAGACAATAGTCTGCGCTGGATTGACAATACCTCAAAGAAATGCTCCTATGAACTCCTATGTGACGTGACATTTCAAGGCGGCAGTATTTACAAGGCCCCCCTTAAGGCAGGCACGGGATCTAGCGGCAAGTATTTCTATGTGGACGTGAACGACCGAGGCAGCACCACTCCAGCATCCCTGAAGAATGTCACTCTTGTGGCCACTCAGCAGGACGGCGCCATCTGGAAGATTACCGGCAAGGGTGATATGTTCCGACAACCTGCTGTTAGGAGCATAGGGACTTCACAGGAAAGTCAGTTCTACAACAAAACGCTGACTCACGAAACCGTTCACAGAGACGAATGGGAAACGTTAGCGAATGGCGTCCCTAAGTATTTCAATGACGATACCTTCTATGACCGGGTGAAGAACTTCACCGCTCCCACGAAAACCGAACTCATCAACAAGGTAATTGACGAGTACAACACGTTCTTCAACGAGCAGGTCGCCGCTTTCCGCGCAGAGTTTGGCAATCTGGTCGAGCGCGAAAAACGTGCATATCATGCGGAATACAACGTTGAGCCGAAAGGGGTGAGGGAAAGGAGCGATAAGTGGATAGAAACGCAGTACCAAGGGCAGCCGTGAGTGTACGTAGCGGGCATGCATTGATGCGCGTCCCAGCGTTGCTGCTAGCGGCCATATGCGTTTCCTGTCCGCTTTGCGCTGCCGAATTGGCTGGGAGTGCCGCGAATTCCAAGCAGGAACAGGAGGCTTGGAGTCAGTGGCGGAAGAAATACCACAGTTTCCCAGAGATGTCGGGCGGGACACGGCGTATCGGCGAACCTCTAGAACCCCAAACCCCTTATGTAACTTTCAATGTCACGCGGATGTACGCGGAGTCGGAGCTGGTATTGCTCTGCGAATTGGAGAACTTCAAGGTGGCCCGGCTTGGGTATGACCTTGTTGTTCAGCCCAAGCAGATACACCGCGTGTACAAGGGAAGGTTGTCCGTTGGCGAGGGCAAAGTCCATGAACGGAATTTCTCGATCATGAGAGACCCCGTTCACACGGGGGAAGAGGGTTACTGCCACTTGTCCTGTCTGGAGGGAACCCGGTACCTGCTGTTCCTGAACCAAGTCGATAGCGAAGAGAGAAAGGCGCGAGGATACGACAAGCTGGAAGGCAGCCTGTACAAAGTAAATCGAGTGTGGCAGGGTGCCATACTGGTGGCCGGCAAGTCATCTGTGGGTGGGGATGCGAATTCGTTTTGTGGGCGCGACCGACAGTTCAGAGAGACTGGCTTGGTCGTCGCAGAAGCGCTCAGTGCCGTCGAACTCCTGGCATCTATATCCGACGGAGATGCTTTGATGAAGGCATCCCGGATAGCGGGAGTAAACGCGGAAAAGCACTTGGCAGATGCGATAACAAACGCGGGGGAAGGTCCGCTGACAGATACTCTGGGCGAGGAATTCGCTGGGTTGCCGGACACCGCAAGAAGAACCTTTGTCTGCTTTAATCTGTGGTCCCAGGTGCGCGCGGAAACCGTTGAGGCCAAGAAGGACGCGTTGCGGAAGCGGCTATTCTTCCGGAGGATGATGCTGAGAGACGTTGTTCAGGCTGTGGCAAAGGAGGCAGATGAAGATAAGGAGCGCGCCAAGGACCAATCATCAGAAGTGAGGCGGTAGCTTGTCGTTCAGCAAGTCAATTGCGCTCATGGCCCTTGTTTTGATTGTAGTGGCGTCGGGGCTGCTTCTCTGGGAGATGTTTTGGCGTCGACAACAAGACCGGCCCGGCCAGGAATGTGCCGTTTCCCCATCAACAAGGTCACGAGGGCGCTATTCGGCACCAACAGTTTCTGACCCTGCGCTGATAGCTCTCGTGAACCGAAATGCAAAGGTGAGCATCCGTGTCGGTGGAGATTCCACTGCTAAGTTGCCGATCATTCAGAACAGCAGTGATGCGGCGGCACTCGCCAAAGTACTCGCCGATCATGAGGACCATGATGTCGTCCGCAATGAGGTTGCGAACCTACTTCGTCGGTCCAGCTACGATGGGCTATCGGACGTTCTCATCGAGATTCTTGGCAATCCGGCCGAAGGCTCGCGCTTCCGATCCTTCTGCATCCAGCACCTTTGGAAGCAACTTGAGAAGGCCGGTCCTGACGAGCGAGAGCAGATCGTTACCGTGCTGCATCAATCCCTGGCCGACCGCCATGTCGAGGTACGTCGTGAAGCTCTTTTGTCCTTGGTGCGCATGCGCGATCCCAAGGGCCAAGAAACTGCCCTCGCATGGCTCGTGTCTTCGGAGGCCAGTGCCGACGCAGTGCGCGACCTTGCCATTCGCTGCGTCCAGGAGTTGGACTTGCGGGAACATATTCCTGAGGTTCGCAAGCACGTCCGCTCCTCGAACGAGGTGCTTCGCATTGCGGCCATCGTGGCCTTGAGCCAGTGGGCCGACGAGGAGGGTCGCCCTGCCTTCGAGGAGGCCGCCAAGTCTTCGTCGGTGCGCCTGCAACGCGCCGGCAAGGCAGCGCTGGAGCGCCTGGACAAGGCCAGGGGCCAGAAGGCGCAGGCCCCACCTGCGCCGTGAGGGCGTCACGATGCGCCGAGCATTGCGGTTGTCGGTTTTCTTTCTCGGCTTGGTGCTCTCAACCGTGGCATTCGCCGTGGAAACGGCCGCGGACCCAACGGTAGCCCTGATCGACAAAGCAGACGTTGCCTTCGTCGGCCGCGTCAAGGGCGTGGCTATCGAGGAGGTCAAGTTCAACGCCGAGGAGGCGGCGGCCATCAACGTTGACGGCAACGCCCACCGCCTGTCCCTGGAACCGGAGGCCAAGCTGCAGGTCCACGCCGACAAGGCTTACCACATGCTGGTCTGCCAGGTGGTCGTGGACGACCTTATCAAGGGCGACGCGCTCCGCGGTTCGGTCTTGAAGACATGGGTGGCTGAGGGGAAGGATCTCCTGGAGAAGTTCGACATCGGTTGGGCGGAAACGCCCGCCCAGGGCAAGTCCAAGTGGGAGGCCGAGGTCGCCGGAGGCCGGGTCTTCGCGCTCAGGGCCAATCCCGACGGCCTCAGCTTCCGGCCGATGCTCATGGATTTCCCCGCCGATTCGGCCGAGGCCGCTGCACAGAAACGCCGGACGGCTTTGGGCGCCATCTGCAAGGCCTACCGGGGCAAGCCGGGCTTCTCTCTGCCCGAAACGCTCGCCGACGAGGACATCCTCGCCCGGCTGCATGCGACGAAGGTCGAGAAGCTCGATGGCGGCAAGTACCGGCTGACCTACGACTTCGCCAAGGCCGACGAGCTCAAGGACTGGTATGTCATCAACCCGTTGGGCGAGTGGGCCATCGAGGACGGCTGGCTGGTTCAGAAGTGCAACGAGAGCAACAACGAGGACTACATGGCCCTGGTGCTGGCCACGTGCGCCGGATTCACTGGCGATGTGGACGTGACCGTGAAACTGATCCCCGTCGACAACGACTGCCTAAGTGTGCATATTGCCCACTACTGCCGGCAGCAGACCTACACGTTCCTGATGAACTCGGACTATGGCAAGAACTGGGAGGCGCGGCGCGTGATCGGTCGCCGGGCCAAGGGCGACCAGTTGTGGAGCTTCCAGGGCGATTACGACCCCCGCAAGCTCTACACCATCAACATGGGCCGGAAGGGCAAGGCCATTTACGTCAAGATGGACGGCAAGCTCCTCTTCACCGCGGACGACGAGGTGCTGACTTCCGGCTCCGTGGCCCTGGGCTGCAAGGGGCAGGAAGGCATCCGCTATGACTCGGTGGTGATCGAGGGGCGGTTCGACGGCCGTTGGAGCCAAGCCGAGCCGGCGGCACCCATCGCCAAACATCCGGAGGTGAAAGGGCCGGACGATCCCGGGCGCAAACCCAAGCCGCCGCTGCCGCCCAAGTATCCGACTCCGGAGGTCTTTTGATCGCCTGTCAGCAACGCAGACGCTGCACCACTGCACAGGGGTCTTTTGTGCAACTTCGCACCAACTTGGTGCAGTTCGGCCGCGCCCGTTTCCACAACGGGAACATCCGGCCGCGTCCGATGCGATCTTCGAAGCGGTTTGAGAGCGATTTCCCTTGACAACTTCCTCTCCGCGGCCATGATAGCGCCCACGTCGGGACGCGCATCCGGGACGGAAAACCCAGGTCGTGGCGTCGGGGGGAAGAGTCCATGCGTGGTCGCGGTATCGCTGTCGCCGTTCTTGTTGTCCTTCTGATCGTCCTTGCCGGAATCCTCGCCTACCGCTTCGCCACGCGCGGTGGAAACGCGGAGGCATCCAGGCCATCGGCGGCCAATGGCCAGGCAGCGAAGATCGTTCCCCCAGGCGGAGCCGCCCCATCACATTGTAAGGAAGAGCCGAAGCCCGCTGAGAAAACCATTCCTGCCTCGGACACGAGGTCAGGCGAGCTGTTCGACGACCTGGCCACGGCGCTTTCCGGCGCGGACTCCAAAGAGGAGAAGGACCGGGCGCTGAAAAAGGCGCGGCAGCCGGAGTCGGTAAAGGCTCTGGCACACGTTGCGCTAGACTCCGCCACGGACAGCGAGATCAGAATCAGGGCCGCGGAGATCATAGGCGAGTGCGGCGCGGCTGACCCGACGGCCGTGAGCTGCCTCGTCTCCATGCTTGAAAACGGGGATGCGCGGCTCCGGCGGCCCGGCATCAAAGGGCTGACTGCGCTCGCGGGTGAGAACTTCGGCTTCGACGCCGCCAAGGAGCCGGCGGGCCAGAAGGAAGCCGTCGAGAAGTGGAAGGCGTGGGCCAGGGCCCGCGCCGCCGCCAAACGATAGAGGAGAGAAGGAACGGAAGGGCTGGAGGGCAGTGCGATGATGCGCCGGATGTGGATGGTCGGAGTAGTCGCGGTTCTGGCGTTGGCTTGGGGGCTGGACGCGCGGGCGGCAACCTGCTCGTTCGAGGGCACGGTGAACGACCAGTGGTCGCTGGCCGACAACTGGGCGAGCAGCCAGAAGCCCGTGGCCAATGACGACGTGGTCGTGGCTGCCGCCTGCCGGGTGAACGAGGCACCTCCCCGGCTGTCCAGCATGCTGGTCAGCAGTTCCACGGCCACGCTGCCTCCGGGAACCGCGCTCCTGGTCACCAACGGAATCACGATGGCCGGCGGGACGCTCAAGGGCGAGCCCGGCACTCCGCTCCCCACGGTGCGGGATAACGACGCCGGCCAGCCCAAGACCGCGGTTAACGTCATCAGGATCACCGGCCACGGCGTCCGCTTGGAGCATCTCGATGTGGCCGGCGGAACATCAGACACCATCTACGCCGAGGGCACCAGCAGCAACCGTTACACCGGGATAGTCATCGAGGACGTCTTCGTCCATGACACCGGCGACGAGGGCATCCAGCTCAAGTACGCCGACGGGCCGAAGTACCTGCGTTGCAGGGCTACGGACACCGGCGGCGACGCCTTCAACATGGACAACACAATCAACGGCCTCATCGAGAACTGCGAGGCATGGGGCGCGCTGGGCCGGCACACGCTGGGCCACGGCGGAATCTATTTCCAGGACTGCATCAGCACGACCGCGCGGGGGAATTTCTTCCACGACATCAACATGCTGCCGGAGCACGCGGCCAACCGCTGCGACGCCGGCATCCAGTTGTACAAGTGCTCGGGGACGATGACGCTCTACAACAACGTCATCGTCAACAGCTTCTTCTACGGCTGCGAGTACAATGCCTATCGCGGCAGCGGGATCGTCATCTACGCGCTTCAGAACAATGACTCCACGACCATCGTGAAAGTCCAGCACAACACGATCTGGAACAATCAGGGCAAGAACAGCGCGGGGCAGACGCGCGGGCACGGCATCCACTGGAACCAGAAGTACTACACGGGCGGCTACGTCAAGCTCATCGACAACATCCTCGGCTACCCGGTAGGTGCCAGCGGCAGCTACGGCAAGAGCATCTTCATCGAGAAGGCTTCTGGGCTGACGCTGGCCGGCCAGATCGGCTGGAGCCTGCTGCCTAACACCATCCAGACCGTGCCGGAAATCCCGGTGGACGCAACCTGCATCACTGACCGGCAGCCGGCCTATGTCGGCACGGACATGACGCTGCGGAAGTCGTGGAAGCTGCAGAGCAATTCCCCAGGCCGGAATGCTGCTTCTGATGGCCTTGACATGGGTGCCATCTTCCCTGTGGTTGAGTTCCTGATCCCAGATGAGACCGGCGCACTGGTGTCTCCGGAGTTCGTCACAATTTCTGCGCCGCGCCCCACCGTTTCTCTTGATGCCTTGAGCGCATCGGATGTTACTATTGGGGCAAACGCAGCAAGTGTCGTGCTGAGAGGGCAAGTCAGAGACCCCATAGCCGACAACTTCCCTGCAGGCAAAGGGGCAGACATTGCGGGGGTCAGCGCGGAATGTGACGGAGTAGAGGTCGATGGCTCGTACAAGACGATCACGCGAACCGATGACGGGACTCCAACCTTCTGGAGACAGCATCCATACAAAGGGACCTTCGACCCAATTACGGTTAATGTGCCACTAACAGAAGGGACACATACCATTAGAGCGCTTACGTCTGAGAACGCAGCCAACAGGGTAGGATATGATGAAGTGCTTCTAACGCTGACGAAACGCATCATACCTGGCGCTCCTCCAAGCAGTGGTAGCACTCTGACTGAGAACATCTTCATACCCAATAACCCAAGTCCTTGGGTCGCTGATACCATGAAGTTCTACTACGGGGAACGAGAGCCGCAGGACGGTGACCCAGTCCTTACCGAGAAGACTGCCGAGGCGCAGTTTGCGCTTGCATGGGGCACGGCAGGCACCGGTAATGGTCAGTTCAATGCCCCTGCCGATGTGGCTGTGGATGCTTCGGGCAACGTCTATGTCCTTGACTCGGGTAATGACCGCGTTGAGAAGTTTGACAAGGCTGGCACATTCCTGCTTGCTTGGGGTACGGCTGGCACGGAGGATGGCCAGTTCAGTCAACCGAAGGGGCTCGCGGTTGATTCTTCCGGCAACGTCTACGTTGCCGATACGGGCAATAACCGGGTCCAGAAGTTCACCTCGGCAGGCGTCTTTGTTCTGAAATTCGGTGCCCAGGGATCAGGAGATGGACAGTTCAGTTCCCCCACCGATGTAGCCACTAACGCTGGGGGCAACATCTATGTGGTTGACCGAGGTAACCACAGAATTCAGAAGTTTGCCCTGGACGGCTCGTTCATCGCTAAGTGGGGAAGCGAGGGTGCCGGGGATGGCCAGTTCGCCTCTCCCACTAGCCTTGCCGTGGCCAGTGATAATACTATTTATGTAACTGACACTGCCAATAACCGGGTACAGAAATTCAGTTCGGCCGGCACCTTTCTCCTCAAGTGGGGAGGTTTGGGGGCGACCTGGGCCAAGCTCGATCATCCGACCGGAGTCGCCTTCGACAACGCTAACGTCTGCCTTTACGTCTGCGATTCTGGCAACGGCCGAGTTCAGCGGTTCGAGCCAGATGGCACTTTCCTGATGACTTGGGGTGAGGCGGGGACGGACAATGGCAAGTTCAGCTTCGCAATGGGTGCCGGAATAGCTATCAGCGAAAAGGGCCGTGTCTATGTAGCTGATACCGGCAACGACCGCGTTCAGAAGTTCCTTGTTTCTGAGGCCACTCTCATATTCAGGTCGGCATGGGGCACGGCAGGCAGTGGCAATGGCCAATTCACCCAGCCGGCCGATGTGATCGTCGACGCCTCCGGCAATATTTATGTCTTAGACAGTGGCAACAACCGAGTACAGAAATTCGATTCTGCCGGCACCTTTGTCCTTACGTGGGGAACTAATGGTGCTGGAGATGGCCAGTTCAGCCAGCCCAAGGGTATTGGAGTAGATTCCGGCGGCAACATCTATGTTTCGGACACGGGCAACAATCGCATCCAGAAGTTCACTGCAGCCGGCACCTTTGTCATGAAGTTCGGCAGCCAGGGAGCCGGGGACGGTCAATTTGCCGGACCGGCAGATGTGGCAGTTGATGTCGGCGGGGACATCTATGTTGTTGACCAGAACAACCATCGCATCCAGAAATTCTCTTCGAATGGCACATTCGCCGCCAAGTGGGGAAGCCAGGGTGCGGAGGATGGACAGTTCAGTCTGCCCCGCAGCCTGGCTCTGGACAGCGCGGGCAATGTGTTTGTGACCGACTCAGGGAACCACAGAGTCCAGAAGTTCAGCGCGGCAGGCACCTTCATCCTTAAGTGGGGAAGCCAAGGTACAGACTCGGGCGAGTTCTCCACCCCCTGTGGCATTTGCATCGATGGGGCCAATGGCATTTATGTTTGCGATGCCGGCAACAATAGGCTCCAGCGCTTTGCCGCCAACGGCGCGTTCCTGGCATCATGGGGGAGCGCTGGGGTCGCTGACGGTCAATTCAGTTTTTCGGCAGGAGCAGGAATTGCTATTGATCAATCTGGAGTCGTGTTTGTATCAGATTCTGGCAACAACCGGATTCAGAAGCTTTGCCCTTCGGAAGGCGCGCTCTTGTTCCGCGGCATCGTTGCAGGCGAGGCTGCAACGATTGCCATTGATAACTTCACAGGGCTGTCCGCCCAAGCAGATACACTAACCGCCAAAGTGTCGTTCGTGTTTTATAGAGACGGAACGATGACCTTTGCCGCGGCTTTTGCCGAAACGGGCCTTACCACTGGCATCTTCAGGGCCTCACTATCCTGCATCCCCCCATCGCCTCCTGCCACGCTCGTGGAAAACATCTATATGTCGGTTGCACCTACTGCTAACGTCGCCGACAGTATTAAACTATATTCTGGGCAGCGCGATCCTCTTGATAGCGACCCCACGTTTACGGAGAAGGCCGGTTTTGAGGATTCCCTGGCCTTTTGGGGCTATCCCGCAACGGACACACTGCAGGGGCGTATGAAAATATCGGAATTCAACGGATTGACCGATGGCATTGATACGTTGGTCGCTGAATACGCTACCGACTATGGCGATTACCTGGCACCTGCGTACAAAGTCGTATTTACCGAGACCGGCCCTTCGACGAAGTTGTTCCGCGCCACTGTGGTGTTAACGACCATCCCTCCTGAGCAATATCAGGCGCAGTGGGCCGTGGGCGTGGGCAGAGGATGTGTCAGTGATCAGAACTGCTACCGCCCCCTGACTGTACGGGTGCGAGGAATCCCAGATGAGGAAACGCCTGGAACACTGAACATGGCCGGCATGGAATACGATCTTGAGAAAGGCTCCGATGGCCATTGGTATCTGAAGGGCGGTTCCAACAACATCATAATCATTGTGCGCGAGGGCGACCCCCCGCGACTGGTGAAGTATGCTTGGGACAAGGCAACCCTTAGCCTCAAGAAACAAGATATCGAAGCAGACAAGCTAAAGGCGGAACTGCAGAAGTGGCAAGCCGACAGAGATACGGCCCTCATTTTTGCTGACCTGACTATCGGCAACAAGATGCGTACAGACGACAAGGGGACATCAGACACCAAAGACGATATGCGCTTCATCTACCCGTCGGTTTATGATTCCGAGGACCTTCTCGGAACCGATGCCGGTTTTCTCAAGTATGATGTTCAATTGGCAAATCTACCTGCTGACAGCGTTACCTACGCTCGGGTGAGGGTTCTTGCTAAGGATCCCAGGACCCAGGCAGCAACGGTAGTATTCGAAGACGACATCACAGAAAAAGTAAAACAGGCCCCGACCAGCACTGGGCTTACCTTCAAAGGGCTTACGTCGCCATACAAGGTCAAGCAAGGTGCATCATGGGTTGATACTATGACAGTAGATGCTGATGGAGAAGCGAACGGAATTAATGATCAGGGGCGTTCCGATCTCCAAGGGACGTGGAAGTTCATTGACCCAGGAACAGAAGGTGGGCGACGTTACACTGCCGAGGTTGATCTCAAGTACAAGATCAAAGTCAAGTTCGTGATACCTGGGGCTGGAGAAGGAGAACAGACCATAGACCAGTCTGCTGTATCACAGCAGGTGTTTGAGGCAAGGGTTCGACACGTGGCGCTAGTCGAGCCCAAAAGGAACGGGCCTATCCAGTGGTGGGAAACGGCCAAGAAGGTCAATCTGGACAAACGCGCAACCACGCCGGATAAACCCGAACCTGTCTTGCATACCACCACAGATAAGATGGTTTTCAATGACGCTTTCCGCTGTCTAACGCCCAGAGGAAAGCTTCTCTACGGTTATCATGGCAATTATGTCGACAATCCGAATTCGCCGTTCCACGATAGACAGGGCGCCGGTGGGATAGAGGTTGGGGATGACGGCATGGACCTGTTCGGCATAGTGTATCTATGCGACGCGCAGGGAGTGCCGCACAAGAGGGCCGGGTTTATTGGAAATGGCTATAACACCCCGACAACTCTTCCGGGACAGAATCTGCAACCACATGATCTTGGAAGCGTCCCGAGGGCACACAAGATCGACATTTCACTCATGTCATGTTGGAGCGCGCACAAGAGCAATAACGATGATTCCGGACCGTCGGTTGTGGATACGCTTTGGGAGGTTGTAAATAGGAGATGCTCGTCAGGCATTGTAGGTGGGTCGTGGGGTTTGGTTGGGGAACGCCCCGGAACGGCCTCCGTGCCTCAACGGCCACGCGGAGATGACGAGGGAGCAGGTGGGCAGGACGATGTTGACAACGACAACAACCCCTCGACTGGAAACGACGACCCCACGAAGGCCGATCCAGGCGGGGACTGGGTTGAGCGTGCCAGCAGGGCAAAGGTTCAGTAAGGGGGTGCCTCATGGAACGGTTGATGAAGATCGCTTCCTGTGCACTCCTCTGCCTCTGGGGATGTGCACCGGTTGATCGCGGCGGCCGGGAACACAGTTCTTCTTCTCCCCGGGAGCGCGGGAACCCAGCGCCAATGCTGAAGATTAGTATTGGGCCGGTTGGGGGATGGGTGGGGGAGAAGACAACGATACCTGTTACTCTCACCAACCAAGGCGATGCCCCGATGGTCATTCCTTTGCAGGGCAACCCACCAACGATTGCCTCCGTTCTTACCATCCAGGTGAAGAAGCGCGGTGGCGGAGAAGAAGTAAGCTATCCTGAGTCTCGATGCCATCGCGGGACGGTCAACGAGGTGGACCAAGCGCCGCTCCTGTTGGTTCGCCATGATGTCCCTTTGAACTGGCTGTCTACGTCGTTTGTCCCTTGGTCCCCTGGCGAGTATGATTACACGTTGACCCTGAAGAACGACGCGAAAGAGATGCTACAGTATGTTCCGGTTAGGGATGATACTGGTGGGATTAGCACGCGAAAGACCATGCAGCCCATACCCGGCGTTTGGACGGGGAAGTGGACCACGACCGGTTCTTTTGTGGTTGAGGACAGGGTGACCGATAGGTCCGAGGACCTTGGTGGAAGCCGGCTTAAGACGCGTCTTGAGAAGCTGAAGGTTGATGCTCTTGATGTTCGGCTGCCGCTAGGCCAACGATTGGAGGCCGTGGACACCCTTGTGGAAATGCGGCACGTTTACGCTTGCGATGTTCTCTTGGCCATTGAAGAGGCGTGTTCAAGCGACGACGGCATGCACTATGCCGTCGTTAGCGCCCTTTACGCAATGGCCTGCAAGGGAGCTGGCTACAGGGCGCTCCCCTGTTTTGCGAAACTTGTGAGAAACGTCAAAACACCTACGGCTGAAAGAGTGCTGTGCATGGCCATCCTGGAAACGTTTGCGCGCGGCGGCCAGATCGTTCATGACAACAGGATCATTCACCTTGTCGGAGAGGATGAGAAGATGCTGGCGCAGGAGGTTCTAAAAGCCGTAGCCCAAGGAAGCCTGTATAATGAATTTGAAAACAATCAGAAAAGCAAATGACTCGCACCCTCAGCACGGTTGTGGGCGCTGCTGTCTGGAACTTGTTGGGTAGCGCCGAGGGTCTCCAATGCAATGTTGGCGCTGGGCAAACCCTGCTGCAGCGCGACTCCTTATCGGGCCGGCGTGGAAGTGACCGAGATGCTTGCAGCCAGCGGCTGATCTAATCCGTCCTGGAGGCGTCCAACCATTCGCCCCGCAGACAGGGAGCTTCTCATGCGCACATCACCTACGACATCGCAGCCTCGTTTCCACCGCCTGAAGTCGCTGACGGTAGTCGGCGGCTTTCTTGACGGCCTGAAGGCCTCGTTTGCGCCCGGGCTGAACTGCGTCATCGGCGCGCGCGGGACGGGGAAGACGACGGTGTTGGAGTTCGTCCGGTATGCGCTGGACGCCATGCCAGAGGACGCTGCGGCTCGGAAGAGGATTGAGTCGCTGGTGGAGGGCAACCTCGAAGGCGGCCGGATAGAGTTGGGCATTGAGACCAAGGATGGCTTGAACTACATTGTGACGCGCACGGCCGGGGAGCCGCCTATAGTCCTGGGCGAGGACCGGAAGCCGACGAAGATAACGCTGAAGACGGGGGGCGTCTTCAAGGCCAACATCTTCAGCCAGAACGAGGTGGAGATAATCGCCGACCGTTCGCTTTCGCAGCTTGGCTTGATTGACAACTTCAAGGCCGACGAGATTGCCGAGGTGGAGGCCGGTCTTCGGCACGTGGGGATGGAGTTGAAGTCCAATGCCAGCGCGATAGCGCCGCTGGAGGAGCAGATTGCCGGGCTGGACGACGAACTAAGCGCCTTGCCCAACGTGGCCGAGAAGCTCAAGGGCATGGCCACGGCGGCGGGGGGCGACGCGGAGGCCATCAACAAGGCCCACAAGCTCAAGGCCCTGCGCGACCGCGAGAAGCGGGCGTTGGAGGAGATGTCCAAGTACCTGGCCGAATACGCCAAGAACGTGGGGGAGTATATTGGCCTCATCGGCGAGGAAGCCGGAGCGCATTGCGATGAGGAGATGCTGAAGGGGCCGAACAAGGAGATACTGGAGAAGGTCTGCCACGGGCTCAAGGTTTGCGGCAAGGATGTCGATGCTGCGCTCCAGAAGGTGCTGGACCGGATAGAGGCCGAGCAGGGCAAGATCGAGACGGCTGCCGGCAAGTTGGAAGCGGCGCACTCGGCGCAGGAGATGGCCTTCCGCAAGCTGATAGAGAAGCACCAGGAGGCGCAGGGCCAGGCGGCCGAGCGCAATCGTCTGGACCGGGTCAGGAACGACCTCCTGCTCAAGCAGCGGCAGAAGGACGATGCCGCCCAGAAGCTGGCCAAGCTCCGGGAGAAGCGGACAGAGCTGATGGGCAGGCTGTCCGAGCTTCGGGACGAGCGGTTCAAGCTCCGCAAGGCCGTGGCGGACGAGATAAACGGGAAGCTGTCGCCGACCATCAAGGTGAGCATCCTGCAGTACGGCAACCCCGAGCGCTACGGCGAACTGATCGAGGAGGCGCTTGCGGGAAAGGGTCTGAAGCCGGCGGTGATAGCGCCCAAGATACTCGATTCCCTGGCCCCGCCGGAACTGGCGCACCTTGTCCAGACGAGGGACGCCGAACTCCTGGCCGAGAAGGCCAACTTGAGGCCGGAGCAGGCGCAGAAGGTGCTGGTAGCCTTGTCAAGCCCAGAGCTGCTTCACGAGCTTGAAGTCGTGGAGATGACGGACCAGCCGAAGATAGAGCTGCGGGAGGACGGCGGGGGCTACAAGGACTCGCTGTCGCTGTCCACCGGCCAGAAGTGCACGACCATTCTGCCCATATTGCTCCTGGACAGCGGCAATCCTCTTCTTGTCGACCAGCCCGAAGACAACCTGGACAACCGCTTCATCTTCGAGACAATCGTAACGCGCATCCAGGAGGTGAAGCGGAACCGGCAGATGATCTTCGTGACCCACAATCCGAACATCCCGGTGTTGGGGGATGCGGAGAAGGTGTTCGTGCTGGAGTCCGACGGCGAGTCGGGCAAGGTGACGAAGTCGGGCGGGGTGGACGACTGCAGGAACGAGATAATCACGCTGCTGGAGGGCGGGGAGAAGGCATTCCGGCAGCGCCAGGAGAGATATAGCCGCCGATGACCGGCAAGGCTCTGGGCTCCGAGCTGAAGAAGGCGCTGGCCAAGCTGCAGGCCGGGCGGGAGGCCATTTCCTGGCCGGAACGGCGGGAAGTGGCCCAGGCCGCGAGCCAGGCACTGGAGGCCGGCGAGCACGTGGATACGGCGCTGGCGCTGGCCTACCTCCTGGCCGAGGACGCCAAGTGGGAGGTCCGCAAGGACGTCGCCGACCTGCTCCCGCTGGCCCCCGGCGAGCATTTCGCCAAGCTGGCCGCCAAGCTGGCCGAGGACAGCAACGCCTTTGTCCGCAACTCTGTGGAACGGGCCTTGAGCCGCCGGCGCAAAGGGGAACGGGAAACCCAGCGCAAGCGGCGCGGCCTCGACCATGTACAGACGCAGTACAAGGCCATTGAGGAGGTTCACGGGCAGTTGGCCGCAGACAAGGCCCGGCGGATGGCCGAGCGGCTCTACGATGTCCTCGTGGGCGAAACCCTCCATGAGATGAGCCGCATCATGACGCCGCTCAAGGCGGATGTGAACACGCTGCTGCGACGAGCAGCCGCGGGACAACGCGACCCCGATGCCGAGAGCGTGACGCTGGGCAAGATGAAAGAGCGAATGGCGTTCCTTGAGCGGCTGATGGATGATATGCGGGCCTATTCGCGTCAGACGCCCGCGGAGCGCAGGCGCGAGCGCTTGCTGGACATCGTTGTCGAGGCGAAGAACGCCGTCTTGGAGAACCTCAAGGCCAAAGGACGCGACACGGACGCCGTGGCGCTGGATGTCAGTGTTCCGGAGAATCTGACTGCGGAGGTTACCCGGCACCAGATCGTGGTTGCCGTGGCCAACGCCCTCAAGAATGCCTATGAGTCCTTCGATGCCAATGCCGACAAGAGCAGGGCCAAGCGGATAAGCATTGAGGTGCGTTCAGCAGGCGAAACCGAAGTCCAGGTCGTCATTGGCGACAATGGCCCCGGAATGGCCCCGGAAGACCTTCGGGACATCCGGGACTTCGTACCCGGTCGAACGAGCAAGAGCCAGGGGACGGGCTTCGGCCTCCCCCTGGCCCACAGATACGTTGCTGCGCACGGAGGGACCATCGCCATCGAGAGCGCGGTCGGGACGGGCACCACGGTGACCATCACGCTGCCGGTGGAGCAAGAGGACGGGGCATGACCATCCGGGCGCTGGTGATCGACGACGATGAGGAGATCATTCGGACGGCCGGCCAGATACTCGACTCGATGGGTCACGCCTACGATGCGGCCCAGGACCAGGAGGCGGCGAGGAAGCTTCTGGGGCCAGGGAAGTACGCCTACGTGCTCCTCGACCTGCGTATCCCAGTGAGGCCGGGAGGGCTCACCCGCATCGAAAACGGCAAGAACCTGCTTTCCGAGATCCAGCAAACGCCCGGCATGGAGGACGTGCCGGTCCTGGTAATGACGAGCTACGGCAATGAGGGGCCGGACCTGGCTGTAGAGGTCATGAGGATGGGTGCGGCGCACTTCTTCACAAAGCCGTTCGTCGATACGCTGGACAGAAAGATACGGGAGGCTTTGGCTGGCCGGGCAAAGACGCATCATTCCGTGGGGAAGCCCGCGGCCCCATCCAGCAGCGGGAAGCCGCAGCCGTTCAAAGGCGGCGAGATGGTCTTCTACCCCGGCCGCGTGGAACTCTGCGGCGTCATCATCATCAGCGACAAGGGCACGGAGCAGTCGATACGGATGCTCCAGGAACTGCGGCAGCGTGACGACCGCAGCCGTTACGTGCGGCGCTCAGCACGGAAGCTGGCCGATGCCATCGGAGCCAAGGGCAACGTTGGGACGGTCACGGGCTGCGCCAGGACCATCCGGCAAAACATCAAGACGCGCCTGCTCAAGGAACGGAACGTCGAGTGCCAGGACGAGGATGTCTTGGTCACCGATCAGCAGGGTTACCACCTGAACGACTGGATCACGGTCAAGGACGGCCGCTCTGCACATGGTGATGTCCCCGCGAATGTCCCTGTGGCCACGGCCGATGTCCCTCCGAAATGTCCCTCCGATGACCCCGGGGACATCAGCAATGTCCCTTCGATTGGCCCTGGTGTCCTCGATGTCCCTGCAAACGAGCGGCAGACATGGGCCCTTGAGCAGATGAGGAGCGGGGCCACGCTCCGGCGGGACGCCCTGGAGCGCAAGTTTCACGTTTCGGAGAAGACGGCCAAGCGGGATTTGGCCGAGCTAGTGAAGGGCGGCCGGGTAGAATACGTGCGCGCGCCGCACCCCGGCTTCTACCGGCTGCGAGCGTTGGCGGTCAGCCGGCGGTCTTCGTAAGTTCTGGCAGGGAGGCCAGATACGGCTCTGGCCGGGGTTGGAAGGCGGTCAGGAAGGGCGTCAGGGCGCTGGCCAACGGTTCGAACGAGCGCCAGTCGCCCCGACCATCAAGCAGGAAAGATTTCCCCGTTTGGGTGTCGTGTATGCGTTTGAGTTCCAGGTAGTTGGAACTGAGCCGAATTTCGGCAGTTTTCCTTCTTGCACTAATCGAGATGGATTCAGTCAAGCAGGAAAGGAATTCGCGCTTCTCCGTGACGGTGGCCACGTCCCAGAGGGTCTTGAGGTCGTTGGCCAGTTTCACCAGCCGACTGACCAGTTGGGTGCTGGCGATGGCCTTGGCCTCGATGGCCGCGTGGTCACCGAGCTCGGCCTTGAGCCGGTCGCGCTCGGCTCGCAGGGCCACCATCTTCCCGGTGATGATGTCCTTGTTCTCAGGCGTGATGCAGTCCACCAAGGTCTCCAGGCGCTCCTCGACCTTGGCCAGTTCCCGGGTGACGTCCTCCTTGTGGCGTTTGGCTGCAGCCGGCGCGCCGGCCAGGGCCTTGCCGGCCTTCCCGACGGCGCCTGAGAGGTCCAGCGTCATGACCTCGGCCTCGAGCGCATTAAAGACCGCCGGCTCGATGATCTCCGACGGCAGGAAGTGCTCCTGGCAGGTATGTTTGCCGCGGAGCTTGTAGCCGCCGCAGATGTAGCCCTCCTTTGACCAGTCCTTCTTGCGCTTGGTCACACCCTGGTAGCGGAACCCGCACTCGGCGCAGACCAGCTTCCCGGAGAAGAGGTACTTGGAGCGTAGCGACGTCCGGGATTGGGAGCTGTCCGTGTGGCGTATCCGTCGCTTGGCGATGGCTGCGTCAAAGGTCTCCCGGGAAACCAGCGGCTCGTGGGTGCCGGGAATGACTATCCAGTCGGCCTTGGGATTGCGGCGGATGACCGTCGGCAAGCTCTTGGGCAGCCGCTCGGCCTCCACGCCCTTCTCTCCTTGGGTCAGCTTGAAGAACTTCCCCATCGACCGGCGGTTGAAGACGGTGTCGCCAGCGTAGTGCCCATTCTTGAGGATCTCCTGCACCGAGCCGATGGACCATTGCCCGCCCCTGGTCGGCGGGCATCCCAGGCCCTTCTTCAGCTCCGCGTTCAGGCGGTTGACGATGGAGAACTGGCCGAGGTTCTCATCCACGTAGAGATGGAAGATGCGCCGCACCGCCTCCACCCGCTCAGGCAGCGAAGGCACCAGCGCCATCAGGTCGGTGTCGGCCTTCTGGAAGCGCGTCCCGGCCGGCAGCGTCCGGAGCAACTGCCCCTCGGCGCTGAAGATCTCCTTCGACCGGTCGGCCATCTGCCTGACTATGGTGTGCGGCTTGCCGTCCTTGTCGAGGTAGAGCGTGTCATAGCCGAACGGCGCCGCCCGGCCGATGTTGAAGGCCCGGGCCCGCTCCTTGGCGTCCCCGGACCGGCTTACGATGTTCCGGCAGACATACTCGCCGATCTTCCGGCTGTACTCCCGGGCCAGCCACTGCTTGGTCGAAACGATCAGGTCGTCGGTGTCGTCGCCCTGGAGGTTCTCCACGGCGTAGACCACCTCCACGCCGTGCTTGCGGAACTCGTGGCGCCAGTACCCGGCCTCGTCGTTGTCCAGCCGCCCGAAACGGGAGATGTCATAGCAGATGATGTAGGAGAAGTTCAACGACTTCGTCTGCGCATCGGAAAGCATCTCGAGGAACACCTTCCGGCGCTTGGTCTCCGTCCCGGTGTAGGCCTCCCGATACCACTTGACGATGGCGTAGCCCTGGGCTTCGGCGTAGCGCTCGATCTCCCGCTGCTGGCCGGCGAAGGACTCGATCTGCCGATCATCCTCCTCCGTGGACTTGCGCAGGTACGCCGCCGCCAGCTTCACGTTGGTGACCATCAGCCTACCTCCTCCGAACCGACCGCGACCGGTTCAGCCTCCACCGTTTTGCCCTCACTTACCTCGGCCGCCTGGCGCAGATACGCCCGCACCATCAAGCGCGCCAAGAGCCTCTCCAGCGCTTCCCGTCCGCCGGGCTCCGGCGGCCGGTCCGAGCGCGTCATCACCACCCGCTCGATGCACAATGTGCACGACTCTTTGCCCTCCTGAGCCCCCATGAGCGCTCCCGGCGCCCCGGAAGCAAGTCCCTTCTGCTGATTCTGAGCGTCTCTCTTTTCGTCGGCATGTGCGAAGATCATGGGCGTTCTCCGGCTTGGGTTACCTGCACATCCCTGGATCCAATCGCCCCGGAAAGAACAGACCCAAGACTTAACCCGGAGCCCACCAGAAGGGCCGTCCCCGGCGCAATTGGCTGGCCAGAAGCGCCGATATCGACATGCCTGAGCCCGCGGCCTCAGCCGCTACGGCGCGGGCTACGTCCACCGGCACTCGGCAGGACAGCACCTTGGTCTGCACGCTGCCCGCCGGCCTGCCTCTCCGGGCCCGAATTCCTGTATACAAGAATCCGCGCTTGCTCCGGCGGCTTCGCGCTTTTCTGTCTACAGGAATTGCCCCGCCCGTCGCCCTTCCCGGGTTGGCCCACGCAGGCCGCATCTCAAGCGCCATGGCCTGCCCCTCCGGACAGAAGCTCCTCGACAGCAATCGCCCGCAAAGGATCCAGCGCCTCGGCCATAGCTAGGCCCGCCGGCGTAAGCCTCACCCGGCACCCGCTCAAGCGTACCACCAGCCCACGCCTTTCCAGCGACGCCATGTTCCGCGACAGATGGACCGCCTCGACCGGCGTGGGCTTGTGCCCTATCCAGAGCGCATACGCCAAGCGCACACCGGCATCCACGTCGCCAGAGTCAGCGAGCAGCATCTGGCCGCTGTAGAGCCCGAGCAGAATCTCCCGGTCATAGCGCCACGGCCTACCGGCACGCTCATTGCGCCAGTTCATGGAAGTCTCCAAGCCATCACCGGGCTGACCAAGGCCGCCCAAACAGACCGCGCCAAGGCCGCTACGTTGGCCACAGGGCGGCGAACGGCCACCAATACGGGCTGTGGCGGCCACGCAGCCATCAAAGCGCCGCCAATCGATTTCTTAGCATGACCGCCAGCACATATGGCGTTCTGTCGCCACTTGCGTCCGGCGCGCCCTCGAATTCCGGCGCCAAAGAAACTGTGCTTATAAGCTCCAGGTTCGCGCGAGGCGTCGATTCGTTTTTGGCCGGCGGAGTACCTATTGGATTTTCCCCGGAACGCGCCATTTACAGCCGGTGGGCCACCGCCATGCCTACAGGGGGGTGAGCTCAAAATGGGTGGGCACTGTGTGAACGTGCCAGAAGGCCTTCGCATAGGCGCGCCTTCAAGGCGCGCCTTGCGTATATGGGGGGTATGGGGGGTTGTCTTCCCACCCCCAGTGCTCAGTGCCCACTTCGCACCTAACCCGCTGCAAAGCATGCGCTTATAGGTGAGCACTCGGGTGAGCACAAAGGGTGAGCTCTGTGCCCACCAATTTAGTGCCCAGTGCTCACCCATTGCACATTGTGAGTGCTCACCCTTGTGCTCACCTCCGAGCCGGACAGAGATCATGATTCGCGCTCCTTGCGAATGCGCCGGACATAGCTGTAGGCCACGCCACAGCGCTTGCCGATCTCACGGTTGCTGAGGCCCGGAGTGCGATTGAGCGCGTCCTCGACCTCCTTGCGCTTGGTGGAGGCTCCGTTGTCCTTGCCAAGGCTGAGCGCTTCCTGCGCCACGGTGGCATAGCCCACCCGACCATTATCCATCACCCAGCGATAGAGCATGTCGGTGGACTCGGCCTTCTTAAGCATCCTGCCAGCCTTGTGGTCGCTGACCCCGTCGGAATTGGCGGCAGCGATGATCGCGTACTTCGGCCTGGGCGCCTCGCCGGCGTACTTCTGAACGAACTCCTGCAGGGACATCTCCGGCAGCGTCAGGTCCGGCACATCCGGCTCAGACTCCCGGGTCGGACGGCGCTTCCTTTCCGGATGATAGAGCGCTGTGGGGTCCAGATGCATGGCCGGCATCCACACCGGATGCTGCCATGTCAGGCAGCGCGGCTCCACCGGCGGCCAGGAGCGCACCTTGGCCTCCAGCACCAGCGAGCCCGTCTCCTCGTGATGGCGCAGGACCACATGCGCATCCGTGGCCCGGGACTGCGAACCGGCCCCAGCGCCCACATCGGTCACGTCCTTGGAGGACTGATTGCCCTTGGAAGTGTGATGGATCAGTACGAAGGCGCACTTGAGCTGCTGTGCCAGCCGGTCAATGATGTTGAAGAGCCGCGCTATGGCCCCATTGTCGTTCTCGTCGACCCCGGCGGGGAGGAAGCGATGGAAGGCGTCGAGAATGATCAGCTTGAACTGCCCTGGACTGAAGCGCCGGAAGTAGGGCTCAATCTGCTCGAGATCGAGCAGCGCGCCTCGCAGGCTCAGCACCATGATGCGCTGCGCCACCTCCTCCAGCCCTATGCTCCGGGCTGCCGCCACCTTCGGCAGACGGTTGGCCAGGGTCTCCTCGTGCAGCTCGTTGTCGATGATGAGCACGTCGCCCTGCACGCATTCGAAGCCCAGCCACGGCCGCCCGGTGGCCACCGCCAGCGCCAGGTCGTTGGCCAGCCAAGACTTGCCCACCTTGGGGGCCGAGATCACGTTCATCGTCTCGCCAATGCGTAGCAGGCCCTGTATGACCGCAGGCCGCAGGTCCGGACACGACGTGATCAGGTCTCCCAAGTACTTGGGAGCCGGGCAGCCGAAGATGCTGGGCTCGGCAATAGCCCCTGCGGCGTTCTCATCGGGCCCAGTAGCGGGATCACCCCGCCACTCTGGAGACGTCTCGCCATGCGTGGGCGCAGAAACTTCCTGCCAACCATACTTGGCTATCATCTTGCTCAGGTCTACCTCGCTGTTCGCGGTCAGATCCCGCAGCCAGCCGTAGGGCTTCTCATGCAGCTTCTTGGCCGCATCCTCGACCTTGTGGGCCAACTCTTTCTCGGTCCATGGCGGCTGGCAGCGCGGGTTGTAGCGCTCGAGAAGCAGCGCTAACGCACGGTCCGGCGGCAGCCCAAAGCCATGCACCAGCACCGTGGCCGCCGCATAGGTCGCGTTATGCCCCCCCTGGCCGCTGATCGCGGGCGACATCTTGGCCAGATAGGCAATGGCGCGCCTCTCGACCTCAGCGGCCGGCTGTTCGCAGGCGGGCGCAGTCGTCGCCCGCGGCGGCGCTGATGCCTTGCCCTTGAACTCATCCCCATAGCGTTGCCTCAAGACCGCATGGTAGAGCGCCTCAACACAGGCCAGAAGCATGGGCCCAGGCACGCGCTCCGGTTCGCCATTGAGGTAGTCGTATGGCTCCCCCGTGTCCGGATGGATGCTCGGCCCCACCAGCGTCTGGCCGCCAGTGCTTCTCAACTCAACGATCATGTCTCCGGTCTTGGGATCCCGGAACTGCTTCGTCCCCGGAACATCGGAGTTGTACCAACGGTGCGAACGCGGTGCGCCAGGCCGGCCAGTTTCCGTCGCCGTGGTCGGCAGATACTGGTCGGCTAGCGCTATCGCCTCCGGGCAGTCCAGATCGGCATCCACAAGCCCGCCACTGGCCTCGCCCAGGATGATCCCAATGTTGCCAGGCCGGTCGAAGTGCGCCGGCAGGTCGGCTTCCGTGAGCCGCAGCTTCTCCCAGCCCCTTTCCAGGGGCGCCTTGGTGCCTGGCTTCACGTAAACCGGCATCCAGCCCTGCTGGAGATACCACTGCGCTGCATCAAGCAGGCTTGCCTTTACCTCGGAGTATGTGATCGCCACCATGTGCTGCCCCTCCGTGGCAAATGGGCCTATGCTTTCAGTTCGCCCAGATCGCCTTCTCAGGACACCTCGGAGGGTCCGTCACCGTCGCAAGAATGGTCCGCCCATGCGTCAGCGCAAATGCCCACATGAAGGTGTGCCCATTCGCGCAGCGCAGATCGAGTGTGACCATCCCCCCACCCTTGCATAGGTTCGCGGTCTTGTCCACATGAACACCATCAGCATCGATGGCCACCTCCGCCGCCATCGAACCCGCCGGGTTGCACCGCAACCGCACCGGCCGCACCGCATCTCCGCAGCAAATCGGACAGCCGATCACCATGCCAGGCCCGCCCATCACCGTTGTCACTGCTGTGTTGTCGCTCTTCTTCACCGGCCACCTCCGCCATTCCCCATCCCCGTTAGCCCATCGCTCGCCTGTCTGCCTCCGGCTACGCCATGACCACCGCCTTTCTCCATCGCGCCGCGCTGCGCGTGCAGTTGCGACCCCACCGGCAAACACCTCCCCGCTTTGCCGCATCCTTGTTATCATCATTACCTGGCCAGTGGCTCGACATGAACGGATTCCTCCAAACAGCCCGTTTTTCGCCCACATCCGCTGTGGCTCCGCAGAGTCCCTCTACAGAGTTGTTTGCCGGCCGAGGATCGATTGCAAAAGATTGGCCGGATTTATGCGCATTCCCAGCCGGGCCCGGCTTTCTCCTGCCCGGCCCATATCATCCCATATCGTTGACACTGGTCTGCTGGAAGCAGGAAGCGTTAGTCGGGATGTCCCCATCTGGCGAACGTAACCACTCTTACGCATCTCCGTGCAACCCATTGCGTTACCTCCTCGGCGGAATGCGCCGGATTTCCTTGGCGTCTCCCTTAGAGCCCAGACCCGGACGTGGTCGGTACTCCGGTTGGCAGATTCTGCCGCCCAGTGACAACACTCCCCAAAGCTGCCCCCCTACTGGGGTACAGACCCGTCCGCCGCCAGAATGCCGTCGGAGATTAGTGGAATCCGCTGTGCAGTCGCAACCTCATCTCTGTGGTGCTCCTACTAGGGGATATAAACGGAAACCGCGCAAGATGGCGGATGAAAGTGGCTGATTCCGTCATGAGATCACTCCGATTCGCTACCGTGTGCCCTCTATCAAGGAAGTATGCGAAGGCTGGCCGGAATACCGGAACAGAGCGCCGGAATCTGTGTCGAAGAGCACATGGCGGCATCTTTGTAGTAGGCCCATACTAGTAGATATAAACGGAAACTCGGCAAAGTGGCCCAGAAATTCTGTCAGGAAGACGCATTCACACGACTGGGGTGAAAGAAGGTGAAAGAAGTTGGCCGCCTATCTGGCTTGCCAATGACCCCCGCTGGCCTGCCGTAACGAAAAGCTCCCACGTTTGAACGCCGAACTGACACACCCCGACCTTGCGGCCGGGGCGGTCGGTGGATGACCGTGTCGGGCTACTTGGCCAACTCGAACATCCCTCGCCCCACCCGCCGGAACCGGCTCTCCTTGCCCCGGAGTTTCTCCTCGCGCGTCATGGCGGCGTAGATTGTGGCCTGGGGCGTCTTCCCCGAAGTCTGCCACCAGCCGGCTGCGAGCATGCGTTCTACAAGGGCCTTACAATTGAGCGGCTGGCCAGCCTCGGCGAGCACCTTGGCCGCTGCGTCCAGCCCCGACATCTTGCCGTCGCCGGCCGGCTTAGCGGGCGCGGCCTCTGCCTTGGGTTCGGCCTTCTTGCTCTGGGCCTTGGTCTTGGTGGTGGTCTTCTTGCTGCTCGACATGGTACTTCTCCTTTCGCTTCCATCCGCGGCGACAGGCCGCGGTTCAATCCGTGTGGATTCCTAGACCGGCGTGAAGCCGGCCAGGAGGAACTCGCCGCGGGTCTTGGGCTCGCCCAGGGTGGCCGCGAAGGCGCGCGCCTCTGCCGGCGAACGGAACGGTTGGGCGATGGCGTAGCCGCCATTTCCGGCCTGGGCGTCGTCGCACACCAGGCAGGCACCCTGGCAGTCCAGGACCAGCACCCAGCCCATGCCGTCGGCGAAGGTGCCCTCGGCGAGGAGCGGCCTTCCGCCGTCGCCGGGCCAAACCTCCACGCCTCCGAAAGCATCGAAATCGTGGCGGGTGAATTCGCGCAGTTCCATCGGTTACTCCTCAAAGACCAGCGAGGCCATGCAGGCGGTGCAGAGGTCCATAGTCACGCCGTCACCCCAGGTGATACGCCAGAGGTGCACGTTCGCATGCTTGGCGTGGAGGCTGCAGGTGCCGCGCCCGTGGAGCGGCTGCGCCTCGACGCCGGCCATCGGCTCGCCCTTGGCGCGCTCAGCCGCGTCGCGGCGGTTGAGGGTGGCCTTGACCTTCTCGCAGGCGGCTACGCACTGGGCACGGTAGCGGTTGCCGTCGGCCAGTTGGTTCGCCGCGCCGTAGGCGGCCAGGAGCAGCTCGTCGGCGACCTCGGCGAGCTCGCTCTGGTCGTCGTTCACCGGCACCGTTATGGTCAGACCGCCCTTCTTGCAGAGGTAGGCGAAGGGGATGCCGGCCTCGGCCATCCGGTCGGCGTCGGCCTTGGCGACCTCGACGCGCCGGCCTTGGAGCAGGATGGTCACCCGGCCGGGTGCGGAGGCCGCCTTGCCGGCGGCCTCCGTCGCAGTCTGGTGTTCGGCGTTGCGCTGCTTCATGGTCTGTCTCCTTCACCGCTTGGTCGGGGTGGTGTCTTCGAAGCCGCACTCCACCAGGAGCGCGCAGAAGCTGGTCGGGGCCATCTGGTTCGCGGCGTCCTTGGGCAGCCGGGCCAGCCGGCTGAGCAGCCGCTTGAATTCCGGCCGGCCGAGGGCCGCGAAGCTGTCGCTGAAGGCTTCCAGCCGGGCGACGCCGTCCTCGTTGCCGATGAGCCAATGCCAGCTCATGCACATCTCGCCGGAGCAGCCGCCGTCGGCGTGGTAGAGCCCGAAGGTTACCTGGTCGACGATGCCCTCCTTCCGAAGGTGCGGGAGGTTGGCGTCGGCGTACCAGGCCCCTTCAGGTGGATGAAGCGGGGCATGGCCTGTTGATTGGTGGTGGTCTTCATGGGTTGCGCCTTTCAGTTCCGGAGGTCGGCCAGCGCCTCGGCGATGGCCCTTTCGTCGTTGCCGGAGAGGAAGGTCAGGGCGTCGACCAGGCGCATCCGCACCTCGGCCAGGTCCCCGACCAGAGCCCAGTCTGCCGGGGCGGCCTTGGCCTTATCCTCGTGGACCTCCAGCTCGTCCTGGAGCCAGCCCAGCAGGGCGCCGATGTCCTGCGCCCGTTCCTCGTAGGTCTGCGCCGCGGTCTTCTTGTCGTTGGTAGCCATGGTCTGCTTCTCCTCCGGCGCCCAATGCTCTCTTGGTATTGCCTTCTACACACACAGTGCCATGTCTTCGGGCAGTAATCAAGGCAATTCGCCGGTAATCGGGGAGAATCCGCATGTTCACATCTGCGCATAATGCGCCGCTTGCGTCTCCACATTTGGCCATTTCGTACTCTTGGCGGTACCCCGGAAGACCGGGGGGCCGGGACCATTCGGAGGACGCGCTGGCGCTCTAACAGAAAGTGTGGATGCTTGCAGAGATGCCGATGGCCGAGCTATTGCGCCGCGGCAACACCGGATGCCGTGGTATGCTGTGGCATCTTTGTAGAGGCCACTGGATACGCCATGGATAGGTCGTGTGGTGCCCGCGAAATGAACGCCTAACCGGATTGCCGATGAACGTCATCGTGAAGAGGAAAGGCGCCGCGTCTACTATGACGCAGCGTCATGGCCCGCAAGATGCAGGCCCGGCTCGATTGCTTCCAGGACTGGTACAACGGACGCCGCGGGCACCAATCCCTAAGCGGGTCCCCAAAAGTGATGAGACACTACCCTTTGGGCGTTCTACAAACGGAGGACGTCTATGGGCAGGCTTCATCTCACGCGCTCCGAGGTTCAGAAGCTCCGAGATCAACTACGAACCA
>Ga0302248_1000394_pt1 | contig 43424 bp, 40 predicted proteins | sample AAG_UR_Leu_MG_FD_193528 | JGI IMG/M metagenome (GOLD analysis project Ga0302248, IMG submission 193528) | Enriched activated sludge microbial communities from anaerobic digester in WTTP, New Holstein, Wisconsin, United States - AAG_UR_Leu | ecosystem: Engineered > Bioreactor > Anaerobic >...
ATTGAAATTTCACGGCTATTGTGCTAACTCACAGCAGCGTCGCCAATGGTCGCCGCCTAAATTACCCCCAGGGAGGAACATAGATATGGCCATATTGGAATGGACAAAAGATGAGAACGTCGCCGTGATTACCATGACCAATGGCGAAAACCGCCACAACCCCACCTTTACCGAGGCCATTTTAAAGGCCTTTGACGAAATCGAAGCCGACGGCGACATCACCGCCGTCGTCATCACCTCCAACGACCCCAAGAACTGGTCCCAGGGCATCGACCTGTTGTGGATGATGGACGTCTTCGGAAAGAAGGATTTCCAGTCCATCAAGGACTTCATGTACGGCCTCAACCGTATCTTCAAGCGGATCCTTCTCTACCCCATGCCCGTCGTCGCCGCCATCAGCGGTCATGCCTTCGGGGACGGCAGCATCATGGCCTGTGCCTGTGACTTCCGGTTCATGAGATCAGACAAGGGGTTCTTCTGCTTCCCCGAGGTGGATATCAGCATCCCCTTCCTCCCCGGCATGTTTGCCCTGCTGAGAAAGGCCCTGCCCTACTACAAATTCGAGGAAGCCGTCTTCAGCGGCAAGCGCATGGGAGCCAAAGAGCTGGAGGAGCATCACGTCATCGTCAAGGCCTGTGCGGATTATGAAGAACTCATGAAGGAGTCCGTGGCCTTCGCCAAGACCTTCAAGAAGAAACGGGCCATCTTCGGAGAGATGAAGAGAAGGATGCACAAGCACATCGTGGAAACCATGGACAAGGAAGATCCGGAATACATCGAACCCCTGAAGCTCATGATGTAGAGCTCCATGAGGATCATGAACAAGATCATCGATCGCTATATCCTGAAGGAGATCGCCTTCCCCTTTTTCATGATCCTCTTCATCCTCACCTTCGTCCTGCTCATGGGGAAGATCCTCCAGCTCATGGACCTGATGGTGAACAAGGGGATCCGGGTCACGGACATCGCCCTGCTGGTCATGTATCTGATGCCGTCGTTTCTTCTGTTCACCATCCCCATCTCCCTGTTCGTGGCCATCATGATGGGGCTGGGCCGACTCTCCGGCGACAACGAACTCCTGGTCCTCAAGGCGGCGGGCCTTAGCCTCCACCGGCTGGCCCGCCCCATCCTCGTGGCCGTGGCGGCCTGCTTCCTGCTCACGGCCCTGACCAGCTACTATCTCGCCCCCCAGGGCAATTTCGCCGTCAAGACCCTCCTGTTCGACATGGCCCGGCAGAAGGCCAGCGCCGGGATCAAGGAAAAGGTCTTCAACGACGAATTCAGCGGCATTCTCCTGTACGCCGACCGGGTCCCAGTGAGCGGCGAGCACATGGAGGGGGTCCTGATCTCCGATACCCGGAACACCGCCGAACAGCGGACCATCATCGCGGAGAGGGCCTATCTCGTCGCCGATCCCCGGGCCATGACCGTAACGCTGCGCCTGGAAAACGGCGCCACCCACAGCGTGGACCGAAATCTCAACAACTATCGGCGCATGGACTTCGGCCGCTATGACCTCAAGCTGGATTTTGGAGCGGCGATGGCCGGCGACGCTGAGAAGACCAAGGCCAGCACCGAAATGACCGTGGGAGAAATGGTGCGGCGGATGCGGGACAAAAAGCTCAAGGACGAGGATCTTCGGGAGCTGGCCATCGAAATCAACAAGAAGTTCTCCATCCCCTTCTCCACCCTGGTGTTCGGCATCCTCGGCATCCCCCTGGGGATCAGAAAACACCGTACCGTCAAATACTGGGGATTCACCATCGGCCTGGCCGTGGTCATCACCTATTATCTCCTGCGCCTGGGCGGCGAGGCCCTGGCGGAAACGGGGCGACTGACGCCGTTCATCGGCGCCTGGGCCCCCAACATCATCCTGGGGGTCGCCGGGATCTGGCTGTTTGTGCGGGCGGCGGCGGAAAAACCCCTTTGGACCGGATTCCGGGGAAGGCGCGCCGGCGCATGAAAATACTGGACCGCTACGTCATCCGGGAATATCTGAAGCTCTTATTGCTGCTGATGGTTTCCATTATTTCCATCTATCTGATCATCGACTTCTTCGGCAAGATCCGGATGTTCATCAGCAACAACGCCACGGTCACCCAGATGGCGGCCCATTTCTTCTACATGATCCCCACGATCGTTTCCCAGACCACACCCGCCGTGATCCTCCTGGCGACCCTCATGACCTTCGGCGCCATGTCGAAGCACAACGAGATCGTCGCCGTGAAGGCCAACGGCGTCAGCCTCTACCGCCTCAGCCTCCCTCTGGTTTTTATCTGCCTGGCGGTGAGCGTCATCCTATTCTTCTTCAGCGAACTCATCACCCCCCGCTCCTTTCACCGGGCGGAATACATTCGCCTGGTGGAGGTCCAGAAGCAGGAGGCCCTGGGTATCTTCAAGCAGAACGAGATCTGGTACCGGGGAAGCAACGCCATTTACAATGTCCGGATGTTCGACGGGAAGAACAACTCCCTCCACGGCATCACCATCCACCACCTCGATCCCTCCTTCCGGCTGGTAAAGCGCGTCGATGCGGGAAAGGCCCATTGGCGGGACGGCAAATGGATCTTCGAGAGTGTCCTGATCAGTTCCCAATCCCCCGGCGGCGGCTTCCCAAAGCTGGAGCGGCATGATGTCCTGGAGATCAATCTTCCTGAAAAACCTGATGATTTCAAGCAGGTGCAAAAAGAGGCAGACAAGATGGGCTTCTTCGAACTGTATCCCTATATCAGGAAGCTGGAAAGGGAGGGCTACGACGCCACCCGCTACCGCGTAGATCTCCACGGCAAGCCGGCCTTCAGTGTGGTCAGCCTCATCCTCCTCGCCATCGGCATCAGTTTCTCCCTCCGGTCGGAGCGGAGCGGCGGGGTGGCCCAGAGCATCGGCGCCGGGGTCGTTATCGGCTTTTCCTACTGGCTGGTCTTCGCCTTTTCCCTCTCCCTGGGCCGTTCCGGCAACCTGCCCCCCATCCTGGCGGCCTGGCTCCCCAATCTGCTCTTCGGCGGGGCGGCCTACTACCTGATCCGCCGGGTCAACACCTGATCATTAGCGGATCGGGATAGAGTTTCTTGAGTTCCTCCTGCCGCCAGACGGAGGCCACGGCATTGTTTACCCCCAGGACCTGATGGTTGCGTGCGACGATCTTCCGCGTTCCCCCGGCCCGGCTGTCGTCAAAGAGGATGAAGTTCTCGACCAGATCGAGCAGGCGTTCCCGGTTCAGCATCCCATCGAGCAGGGCCTCGGCATCCACGCACCCCTTCTCCTTCTCCGCGTTGCGCTTCCACTCGACGAAATGGTCCCACTTGCTGGTGATCGACCCGTAGCAGGCCTTGTCCCCATTGCTCACCACGAGAAAGGCGTTGTGATGGAAAGCGTGCGGAACGACGTTGGGGTCCAGATACCAGGTCAGGTTGTTGTCGAATCCGGCCCGGATGTTCTTGTAGACCGCCTTGAGTTCGATAAACACCAGGGGCAGGCCATTGACAAAGCAGAGACCTTTGAAAAATGGCTTCGCCGCGGCTCAGAAATCTTTTTCGCCTCTGAATGGGTAACGTATAAACCTTATTCATTACCGAGCGTTAAGTTCAATCACGCAACGGCGAAAAACATTTGATTCGCCGCTTGCGAACCATTTTTCCGCAGTTATGCAAAGCCCTCAAAGCAGACCAGGTCGGCGCGGGTGTTGTAGTGGTGCACGCGCAGGCCCTGGAGTTTGAGTTCCCGGACCACGAGGAAACGGTTGTTGGGCCGTCCGTCTGTTCCGGCCCCATCGCCAAAATCGATGACCCGGGCATGGGCATGGCGTGTTTCGCCCGCTCCGTCCCGCCATTCGACAGGCACGCCGCCGCGGATGAAGCCGTAGAACTCCCGGTTGTGCTGTACAAGCGACCGGGCAAAGTCCATGCGGGTGAGCTTTTCGACGGCCTGTTCACGGGCCGACGCCGGCAGGTCCGGGTTGAGCCGTGTCAGGGCCGCCCTGAGATCCCGAACCAGGACCGTCTCCTGCGTCGATGTTCGCCCCAGGGTCCCCTCCGGCCCGAAGGTTTCGGTGTTGTAAGCATAAACACTTTCCCAGCCGAGGTGATCATGCAGGTGGTCGGCAAAGGTCTTCTGAACCAGTCGGTCTTCGCTGTTGATGTCGGTGATCATGGCCTGTCACCCGATGAAGTCAGCTACATCCTTCACGATCTTGAAGGCCCGCTCCAGATCGAATTCCCGTAAATCCTTCTCGCGCAGCATGGTTTTCAATTCCGTGTCGAGCTGTCGCCGAAGTGCGGCCAGCCGGTTCGAAGACACATCGACCGATTCGTTGCCCGGTATGGCGAGCTTCTGCTTTACCAGGTCAATCATGGGCGCTTCCAGCGGCATAAAGCTCCACTTTCGCACCGCATAATCGAGATCATAAAAATCCCGGATCGCGACCTCCCGCCTCGACAAGGCGGCCCGCAGTTTTTCGGCCATCGCCTCATCCCAGGAAAGGCATTGCACCGGCATGGTTGGTACGACAGGTTTGGCCGATACAGGATCGAGGAGAAGTGTTTGGGCCTGTCCCAAGAAGGTTGGCATCAGGAGCGGCTCGCGCAACCCCACCTCGATCTTGATCATCTCCTCCTGGCGATCGATCAGTGATCGATAGCCGACAACGGCAATATATTGGGTAGAATTGTTGGCGCCTATAAAAGGTTTCACGATCCGAAAGACATCCCATGTATTCGGAATCCGGGAAACGGCCCCCTTGAGCCCCTCTGCCCTTCGGCTGCGTTCCGATCGGGAAGCCCCGTACGGCATCGGGATGACAAAGTCCAAATCCTCACTGAGACGGTAGAATCCGGCGTGGACCTTGGCCAGGCAGGTCCCGCCTTTGAACACCAGAGTGCTGTCCGCCGCCGTCAGGGAGTCCAGCAACAGGGTGCAGAAGTAATCCTTTTCGATCAGGCGTTTGATAAAGCGGGTTTCCGATACGGTAAAGCTTACTGCCTCCCGAAATCAGTCGGCATCTTCATGAAGTCACATTCAATACAACCCCCCAGCGGCGGTCGATCTTCCCCCGCTTCGGTCTTGTGGGTATCCAGGGAATCAGGCCCTTGGAAGGTGTCAAGGCAGCTTCCAGCTTTTTCAACAGACCTTCTTCTACGCCTTGCCCCTCCAGCAGCGCCCCGATTCGCCGGATGGATCCCTTGTCGCCGTAACGCAAGGCCACATCCACCAGTTCAGCCGCGCCGACACGACCCGCGGCCAATTCTTTCCGAATCCAGTCATAACCGCGGGGCAGGCTATTGAACCGGGACCAGTCGTACACCGCATCCACCAGCGTCCGCACTCGTGATGCATAGACGGCGATCTGGCCGTCTCCCATTTCTATCTCCTCCGTGTCGCCGAGCCTTTCGTCCGCCACCTTGATCAGGGTCAGTGCCACCGCGCCAACGGTGCGGTCACCGGAGAACCGGTTGTTGTAGGCATATACCCGGTTGGGAATCTGGTCGTAAAGCCCGTAACGGTTAAAGGCGTTCGGACCGCAGATCTGGTACCGCCCTTGCTTTTCTCCGATAAGCGTGTTCAGGGCAAGGGCCTCGTCAGGCGTCCAGGCGCCGCCGAGGGGTAATCGCTCCGGCACAAGATAGAAGCCGGGACGGACCCTGGCGATTATCCCCCCGCGAGCCATTCGGCGGAACAGCTCCCGTTCCTGCTCCGGGCTCAATTGCAGAGGGCCGGTCAGATCGCCGGTCTTGACCATCTGCCACTTGCGCATCTGCAGATAGGCCAGCATCAGCATTTCCTGTCTTCCCAGCTTTGTTTTCATGGGTGCATTATATTTCTTTTAAATGGTTTGTAAAGCCATCCATGAAAAATAGAATACCATGAAGTTACACGGCAATCTCGCCGCTCATCAGCCGCGGAAGCAGCAGGTCGCGGGCAGCGCGGAGCTTCTGATTTTGCGTATGCAGAACTTTAATCTGTTCGAAGACCGGTTCGGCCGCTTCACTGAATTGCACGAGCAATGACATAGACGGCTCAAGAATGAAGAATTCCTCGAAGCAGCTCTCTTGCACCCTCTGCCGACCGGACGCTCCGATCATGCTTTTAATGGCGTGCTCACGGAAGTTGTATGTCCGCGCCAGACAATACACAAACTCCGGGGTCAATCTCATTGAACGAAGAACAATGAACTCCGTAGAACCTCTCCCTGCTTCATTTTCCTCCATGAAGTTTACAAATGCCGTTTTCCCATTCTCCAAACAGGGGGTAATTCGCGCAAAGAGCGTGTCGCCGTTCCTAAACTTGCTTCCGCTTCTGCCACTCCGCTTGACAGCGCTCTGGATAACCATGCTGTTGGTAGGCAGATCGGTCATTTCGACCCACCAATGTTCATCATCATCGGAAAGTGGTGTTCGTGGATTGATGGCTATCGCTTCCGGTACCGGCAGGCATTTCCACCCCTCTGGAACACCGTCTGTGATGCGGGTGTGTTCGTGGCCGGGGAAGCGAAGGCGGACGAACCACTCGCGGTAGAGCTGCCGCGCGCCATCCTCCAGGAGCGCCATCCGCCGCCGGTTGTTCTCGATTAGGTCGTCGTAAGCCTTCAGGGTGTCAGCGATTCGATGCTGAACGTGTGGCGCCGGAATATTGATCTGCTGTTCTTTGAGGAATTTGAAGTGTCGCGCGTAAAAGTAATTTGATAGATCAACGTTCTTAATGGCATAAAAAAAATAGGTCGGATCAACATTCGGCGTATTTGGGTACAGGAGTTGCGTTCCGTCATCGCCACTTGCAAAGGGGAAGTCTACATACTTCACCTGTCTTGTATGATCACCAAATACGGTTAGGGGAAGTGGAGACTCATGTCGTGCTTCGGGGTCATCTGTATAGCCCACTACCAGCGTTCCAGATGATTGATCGACGATCGGTGTTTAACCGAATGGAGCGAACTCGCTCTGAAGCACCTTTTGCTTTCAGGAGAAGATCGCCGATGCGCTCACGCCTCATATCCCCAACTCCTCGAAGTTGGCCTGGATCTTTGCGGCCAGTTCCACCGCTTCCTTGTGGAGGTCTGCCAGTTCGGTGTGGATGTCCCGCAGTTTCTGTTCGAAATCGAAGTCCTCGTCCACCTCCTGCGGGGCAACGCCGACGTAGCGGCCCGGGGTGAGGCTCCAGTCGGCGGCCTCGATCTCCTTGCGGTCCACGAGCCTGACGAGCCCCGGCACCGCCTGAAGTTCGGCCCTGGGGAAGCGGTCCTGGAGCCAGACGATCTTCCGGCGGACTTCCTTCTCGCCGTGCCCGGCGCTGGAGGCCTGGGAGGACATGACGAAGCCGGCGCGGCCTTTTTCGTTCAGGTAACTCCAGAAGTAGGAGATCCAGAGGTAGTTGCCGTTGCCGACCTTCTTTTGCTTGTTCACGCCCGGCAGGCCGAAGGGCAGGCGCGGGTCGCCCTTGATCCGTTCGGCATCGACGAGATCGACGTTGAAGGGCGGGTTGGCCATGACGAAGTTGCACTTGCCGTAAAGGACGTGCTCGTCCTGGTAGTAGGTGATCGCCTCGGCGATTTTCCCTCCAGGCCGTGGACCGCCAGGTTCATCTTGGCGATGCGGATCGTGTCGCCGTTTTTCTCCTGGCCGAAGAAGACGGCCTTCTTTGCCGTGTCGCCGCCCTGTTGCTCGATGAAGTGGCTGGACTGGACGAACATCCCGCCGGAACCGCAGGCGGGGTCGAACACGACGCCGTGATCGGGCTCGATTACGTTGACGATCGTCTGCACGAGCGACGAGGGGGTGAAGAACTCGCCGTTGTCGTGCGCCTTCTGGATGGAGAACTTGGCGAGAAATACTCGTAGATGCGGCCGAAGACGTCGCCCGTGGCCTCCTTGATCCGCTCGCTGTTGAAGAGCCGCATCAGGTCTTCCAGCACCTTGGGTTCAAAGATGCCGTAGTCTTTCGACGGTTCGCCGGCGAGGGGTGGGAACTCGGACTCGATGGCCGTCATGGCCTCGGTCACCAGCCTGGGCAAATCGCTGCCCCTCGTGGCCGCCTGCTCCATGATCCAGTCGTAGCGGGCCGTTTCCGGAAGGAAGAGCGACCTCCGGGCGATGTAATCGGCCGGGAGGACTTTGCGCTTCGGCATCTTGCCGCCGACATGGTCCGCGGCGATCTGCCGGGCCGCCGCCTCGAAGCGGTTCGCGGCGTGACGGAGGAAGATCACCCCCAGCACGGGCATGAAATAGTCGCTGGAGGTGATCTTTGAGTTGGCGCGGAGGTTATCCGCCGCCTCCCAGAGATCGGCTTCGAGTTTTTCGATGTCCTTGAAGGTTTCGTTGGCCATTTTCTATTGTGCGATAAATTGTCTGGGAACGTTTTTGTTAAGAATTTCGGAAGGAAACCTACACCTTACCCTTGGTCATGTCAAAGACGGATTTCAATATTTTTCTGATTTCAACAAAATCGAGGGATAAGATTTCAAATCGCAGAATCTTCAACCCGAATTCATTGAATCCGACAGAGAAAACGATAATTTCATTCGAGCCGCGGCATAAAATATTCTTGGCAATGATTCTAATTTGATGTATTTCTTCGGATCGTAAGCTACCGACTTTCTCAATGATCAACAAGCAATCTCAACCAAAGGTAAAAAGATCCCATGAACGACCATCGACAAACAGGGGATGGAAATCTGTCGGCGGTGCTGATGGAAAGCGAGGCCCTTTACCGGACCGCCCAGGAGAAATCCAATGACGGCGTCGTCATCATCAGCAAGGGCGAATATCTTTACATCAATCAAAACTTTCTCGACACCCTCGGCATAAAGAAGGAAGAGTTGTTCGGCAGGCCCTTTGGCGCCTTCATCCACCCCGACGACCGGGAAAGGGTGCGAGAATATCACCGAAGACGGGAGCGGGGGGAATACGCCCCGACCCGCTACGAGATCCGCGTCCTGAAAGCGGACGAATCCATCATTCATATGGAAATATCGACGCTGGAGATTGTCTATCAAGGCCAAAAGGCCAACCTTGCCTATGTGCGCGACATAACTGAGCGCAAAGAGACGGAGAGACTCTTGCGGGAAAGCGAGGAAAGGTATCGCACCGTCCTGGAGAGCATCGAAGACGGTTATCAAGAGGTAGATCTCGCCGGCAATTTCACTTTTTTCAACGAATCCTTCCGCAAGATCTTCGGCTACAGCAATGAAGAACTGATGGGAACGAACTTCCGAAACTACGCCGCAGACGGGGAAACGGCGGAAAGAGTCTATAAGGCATACAACGAGATGTACCGGACCGGCATCCCCATAAGCAGGATGGAATGGGAGATCATCGACAAGAGCGGACGGAAACGGGCGGTGGAATTTTCCGCTTCCCTGATCCGTGACGCCCGGGGAAACCGAACGGGATTCCGGGGAATCGTCCGCGATGTCACGGACAGGAAGGAGCGTGAGGATCACTATCGGACCATGGCTTACAGCTCCCAGACGGGCGTTTATATCCTCCAGCACGGCCGGGTGTGTTTTTTCAATCCCCATATCGCCGACTATTCCGGCTATTCGGCGGAAGAACTGATGGGCGCGAGAATCATTGATTTTGTCCATCCAGAAGATCGCGAGATGGTTAGGGAAAAGGCAAAAAAGATGCTGAAAGGAGTATCTGCCTCGCCCTACGAATACCGGATCGTTACAAAAACAAATGAGATCAAGTGGCTTTTAGAGAAGGTCACCCCCATCTCCTATCAGGGAAACGCCGCCGTCCTGGGCAACACCATGGATGTCACTCAGCAAAAGGATGCGGAGAAGGAAAGGGAGCGTCTCAAACTGCAACTCCTCCAGGCCCAGAAGATGGAGGCCATCGGCACCCTGGCGGGCGGCATGGCCCATGACTTCAACAACCTCCTCATGGGCATTCAGGGCTATGCCTCCCTTATGCTCATCGAAATGGATTCGGACCATCCTCACTATGAAAAACTCAAGGCCATCGAAGCGCAGGTGCAAAGCGGGGCCGATTTGACGCGGCAACTGCTGGGCTTTGCCCGGGGCGGGCGCTATGAGGTAAAGCCGACGGACTTGAATTCCCTCATCCGGAACAGCGCCGCTGTTTTTGGAAGGACAAAAAAAGAGGTGCAGATCAAAGAAAAATACGCTCATAAATTGTGGACCGTAGATGTGGACCGGGGACAGATCGAACAGGTGCTCCTGAATCTCTTTGTCAACTCCTGGCAGGCCATGCCCGGCGGGGGGGTGCTGTATCTGCAAACGGATAATGTCACCCTCGACGGCGATTACGTGAAGCCTTACGATCTTCCTCCCGGCCCTTATGTCAAGGTATCCGTAACGGATAGCGGCGTCGGCATGGATGAAAAGACCCGCCAGCGGATTTTCGATCCTTTTTTTACTACCAAGGAAATGGGGCGGGGAACTGGTCTCGGCCTCGCCTCAGCATACGGCATCATCCGCGGCCATAACGGCGCCATCAATGTCTATAGCGAGAAGGGCCATGGAACGACCTTCAACATCTATCTACCCGCATCCACTGAACAAGTTGAGACAAGGATCATCGCCGCCCCGGAGATCCTGAAAGGCCGGGAGACCATCCTCATCGTCGATGATGAACCTATGATCTCCGAGGTAACCAAGGAACTTCTTGAGCAATTAGGATACCGGGCAATCGTCGCCGGCTCCGGTCAGGAAGCCATCGACATCTTCAGCAAAGATTGGGACCGCATCGATCTCGTTATTATGGACATGATCATGCCGGGATTGTCGGGAGGCGAAACCTTTGACTTGATGAAAGCGATCAAGCCCGATGTTAAGGTTATTCTCTCCAGCGGTTACAGTGTGAACGGGATGGCTGTAGAAATCATGAATCGGGGTATCAAGGCCTTTATTCAGAAGCCTTTCCGCCTCGAGGATATCTCCCGGCGGATTCGGGAAGTCTTCGACGGCGCCCCGACCGGTTGGTGATCAGTAAAGCGGTCGCCAAATCCCCCTTCGACAAGATGATGGTGTTGGCAAGGATTATATTGGCAGGTCTTCGGACGCAGGGTGAATACCTGGGTCAAGCCACCGAATCCAGGATCTCCCTCAGTTTCCGGGAAAGTTTTTCTATCTGAAAAGGCTTCTGCAGGAAGCCGGTGCAACCCCGCGCCAAGATCTGCTCCGCCTCGCCGCTTAGGCTGTAACCGCTGGCAAGCAGCACCTTGACATCGGGATTTGTGCCGTAAAGGAGATCAAAGGTTTCTCCTCCCGACAGTCCCGGCATGATCATATCAAGGATGACCACGTCGATCTCGTTGGACTTCTCCCGGTACAAAGAGATCGCCTCCTTCCCACCGCCGGCGGAATAGACCCGGTAGCCCAGGGATTCCAGCAACTCCCGGCTTACATCCAGGATAATCTTTTCATCGTCCACAAGTAATATAGTTTCCCTGCCCCCGGCGATTGCTTCCTTCGGCGCCGTTTCTCCAACAACTTTTTTTTCTGAAGCGGGCAAAAAAATGGTGAACGTCGTCCCCTGCCCGGGAACGCTGGCAACTTCGATGACTCCCTTGTGGGCCTTGATGATCCCGTACACGATGGTCAACCCGAGCCCGGTCCCCCTTCCAATGTCTTTCGTCGTGAAAAAAGGGTCAAAGATGCGTTCTCTGGTCCTCTCGTCCATTCCCGGTCCCGAATCGACGATCTCTATCCTCACGTATTTTCCGGTAGTCATTACGGCGGGCAAACCCTGAACGTCGTCGAAATAACGGTTCTCGGTCTTGAGGAAGATCTCCCCGCCCCTCGGCATCGCCTGCCAGGAATTCACATATAGATTCATGAAGACCTGCTCCATCTGGACCCTGTCCACCTCCACGGTCCAGATATCCGGGGCCAATTCCAGGTCGATGATGATTTCCTTTCTGGTGCGCGAGAATATGGAAGCGGTCTTGTCAATAATGTCGTTGATATTGGTGGGCTTCATTTCATATATTCCGCCCCGGGCAAAGCCGAGCAACTGTTTCGACAAACCGGCGCCGCTTCGCACCTGTTCCTCGACCATCTTGAGCCTTTCATAATTGGGGTCTGCGGGACTAATGTGCATCAAGATCAGGGAAACATATCCTTGAATCCCCATCAATACATTGTTGAAGTCATGGGCAATGCCTCCGGCCATGGTGCCGATGGCCTCCATCTTTTGGGCATGGATGAGCTTTTTTTCCATTTCCATGAATTCGGTGACATCCTTCATGGTGCCTACGACACCGAAAATGGTGCCTTGCGAGTCCCGGTTGAAGGCAAAATTCATGTTGAACACCCGCTCCGACCCGTCCTTGGCAAGCATGATGCCGATGTGATTATTGACGGTCTTTCCGCCGTCGCGGATGGATTTGAACAGCTTACGGTATATCTTTTGGTCCTGCTCTTTTCCGAAATCGATAAAGAAGCGTCCCTGCACCGCATCGGCCTCATATCCCAGCAACCGTGTCCAGGAAGGGTTCACATAGGTGATGACGCCATCCAGATTCATGGTGAAGATGACATCCGGCGCGTTCTCGCTCAGGGCGCGGAAACGCTCCTCGCTGGCACGCAGTTCCTCTTCCATCCGCCTGCGCTCGGTAATGTCCCTGGTTATGTTGAGAATATGAGGAACTCCGTTTAGATCGATGATTGACGCCGACATCAACCCATATCTGAGTTCACCATTCTTCATGCGGAAAGTGGCTTCGAGATTTGCGACCTCCCCGTCTTTCAACAATCCGTCCACCAGTCTTTGTCTATCGTCACTATGAACCCAGATATTGAATTCCGTAGATGTCTTGCCGATGACGTCCTCTTCCGTATATCCGGTGATCCTGGTAAAGCCCGGATTTATGGACACATAAAGACCGTCCGTCAAACGGTTGATGTTTACCGAATCCGGGGTTGTATTGAAAGCCTTGCGGAATTTCTCCTCGCTTGCGGCCAGTGCCTCCAGGATACATTTACGCTCCGTGATGTCCTCGGATATTCCCAGCAGATATTCGGGGGTAGCATCTGCGTTGAGGATCGGTACCTTCTTGGTGTGGAGGACCCGCTCTCCCCGTTCACGGGTTCGAATGGGTTCTTCCGGAATATCCACCACCCGTCTGCCCTCCAGAACCCGCCGATCGATCTCCGTAAAGAAATCCGCCTGTTCCTTCGAAAAGAAATTATAATCGTTCTTACCCAGAAGCTCATCTCGGGAATAACCGAGCAGTTCCTCCCCCGCCCGGTTGAACCGCACGAACCGGAGTTCCTGCGCATCCTTCAGAAAGATCATATCCGGGATATTCTCAACGATGGAATCCAGCAGCTTGTTCGTCCGGAGCAGCGCATCCGCCGCCTTTTTACGATCGGTTGTATCACGAACCACCGCAACGAAACCACCGATCCCGCCCTCCCGCACTACGGGAGAACCGCTGATTTCACCATATCTTACCGTCCCGTTCCGGTCGATGAATTCATAGGTCGTCGCCGGAATCGTCTCCCCCTTCAAGATCGCATCCATATCGGCAAGGAGCTGGGGCAGATATGCCGATCCCACGATTTTCCCCAAGGCGGCGGCAGGCTGACCGATAAATTCCTGGGTCTGGTAACCCAACATCTTCTCCAGGCTGGGGGAAACGTTCAGCACCCGGCGATCTTTATCTACCAGAATAATGACGTCGGTAATATTCTCGAACTCGAGACGATACCGGTCTTCCCATTTCATTAGATTCCGGTTGGCGGCCTCCAGATCCGCAACCTTCTTTTCCAGCTTCCGGAAGAGTGCCTCGTTGTGTTCCCGGAAAAACTCCCTCTCCTCTCCCAGAGATCCGGGGGCGACGGGACCGTTTTCTCCCAGCAACGATTTAATTATATCAGCGATTACCTCCGGCTCCTGGGGTTTGACGATAAAACGTTCCGCCCCCAGACTCAAGGCAAAAGCCTCATCTCGAGGTTCGGTATAAGTGGCGGTGTAGAAGACAAAGGGGATAAGCTTGAGGACGGCATCCGTTTTCCACTCCCGGCACAAGGCGAATCCGTCCATCTCCGGCATGAGGATATCCGAAATGACGATATCCGGCGGGTCGCTTCTGGCTTTCGCCAGCGCCTCGGCGCCATTTGCGGCTGCCCTGGTTTCCCATCCGCAGCTTGTTAGAATGACTTCCAGCAGGTAACGGTTCTGTTCTTCGTCATCGACGATCAGGCATTTCTTCAAAACAGATCCTAAGCTTTCGCGATATATTTATTTGATGACATCTCCGGTCCCATTTATGGCCGCGCCTTAAATCCTCCCTTGCGAAAGGCAAAGTTCAGCTTGGGTATCCTTGCCCGGGCAGATAAATGATTCCATCCCGGATATGTCAATACCGGTAGTGGTCGGGTTTGAAGGGACCGCGCGCCGGGACGCCGAGATAGTCGGCCTGAACCTTGGTAAGCTTGGTAAGCTTGACGCCGAGACGGTCCAGATGGAGGCGGGCCACCTCCTCGTCGAGGAGTTTAGGCAGGGTGTAAACCCCGGGCTGATAGCGCTTCTTGGCCAGCTCCATCTGGGCCAGGCATTGATTCGTGAAACTGTTGCTCATGACGAAGCTCGGATGACCCGTGGCGCATCCCAGGTTGACGAGCCGGCCCTCCGCCAGGACGATGATGGCGCGCCCGGAGGCGAGGGTCCATTTATCCACCTGGGGTTTGACGGTCTCCTTCCGGCATCGGGGGTTCCCCTCCAGGTAGTGCATGGCGATCTCGCTGTCGAAGTGCCCGATATTGCAGATGATCGCCTCATCCTTCATCCGCTCCATATGGGCCCCGGTGATGACGTCGCAACAGCCCGTCGCCGTGACGAAGATGTCCGCCGTCGCCACTACCTCTTCCAGGGTCCGGACCTCGTAGCCTTCCATCGCCGCCTGGAGGGCGCAGATGGGATCCACTTCCGTAACGATGACCCGGGCGCCGAAGCCCCTCATGGACTGGGACGAACCCTTGCCCACATCACCGTAACCGCAGATCACCACCACCTTGCCCGCCACCATGATGTCCGTGGCCCGCTTGATGCCGTCCGCCAGTGACTCGCGGCAGCCGTATAGGTTGTCGAACTTGGATTTCGTCACCGAATCGTTGACGTTGATGGCGGGAAAAAGAAGTTCCCCGCGCTGCTGCATCTGGTAGAGGCGATGGACTCCCGTCGTCGTCTCCTCCGACACCCCTATGATCCCCCCGGCGACGCGCTGCCAGCGCTGGGGGTCCCGTTTGTATCCCCGGGCCAGACGTTCCATGATGATGGCAAATTCCTTGTTTTCCTGTTTTTCATTCAATATTTCCGGACACTTCTCCACTTTCACGCCCTGGTGGACCAGGAGGGTGGCATCGCCGCCGTCGTCCACGAGCAGTTCAGGACCCGATCCGTCAGGCCAGGTCATGGCCTGTTCGGTGCACCACCAGTAATCATCCAGGGTTTCCCCCTTCCAGGCGAAGACCGCCGCCGAACCCGCTGCCGCGATCGCCGCCGCGGCGTGATCCTGGGTGGAAAAAATGTTGCAGGAGGCCCAGCGCAGATCCGCCCCGAGTTCCTTCAGGGTCTCGATGAGCATGGCCGTCTGGATGGTCATGTGGAGGCTCCCCATGATCTTCTTGCCCTGGAGGGGTTTTTTGGGCCCGTATTTTTTACGGACCGCCATGAGCCCCGGCATCTCGTTTTCCGCCAATTCCATTTCTTTCCGTCCCCAGGCCGCGAGACTTATATCGGCCACCTTGTAAGGCAGCTTCGGATCAATCTTCTTGTAAGCCACAACTCCTCCTTGGTATATTTTTTAACGCGGAACCGCGCGTAAATCTCTTTTGCCGCTGTGATTAACGGCCCGCCGCCTGCCGCAGCGCCTCGACCCGGTCGGTCTTCTCCCAGGCATAGTCGTCCAGGAAGAGAGTTCGGGCGATCTTCTTGTAGGTCCGGCTGTTGAGGAGGTCGAAGGCCTCGATCATCCCCCGGGGGGTTAAATCGAAGATTTCCGAGACAATCTTCCCCAACTTGCCGTCTTCGAGCTGGCCGCCGCCGAAGGTATTGACGTATATGGAAATGGGCCGGGCGATGCCGATGGCATAGGCGATCTGGACGGAACATCTATTGGCCAGCCCGGCGGCGACGATGTTTTTAGCCACATAACGGGCCCCGAAGGTGGCGGAGCAGTCCACCTTTTCCGGTGTCTTGTTGATGATCGCCCCGCCGCCGATCTGCGCCCCCGGATAGCCTCCGTAGAGCTGCACCACCAGTTTTCTCCCGGTCACCCCGGAATCCGCGGCGCTGCACGAATTGACCGCCTGCCATTCCCCCGTGGGATTGAAGAGGAACTCCGTTTTGGCGTCCACGTAATCGGCGAGGGTTTCCATGGCAATGGATCGGGCCACGTGTTCGATGGTGTTCCTGAAGGTATCCGGGACATGGCGGTAATCGATGGCGTTGGACATGAGGATCGTCGCCAACCGCACCGGATGCATGTTTTCATCGTATTGCACGGTTACCTGTCCCTTCCCGTCGGGAGCGAAGACGGGGTTGCCGCAATACTCGAAGGCCCGCATGAGGCGATTGCCCAGGACATAGGGCAGGGGCAGCAGTTCCGGGGTCTCGTCACAGGCAAACCCGTAAATGATCCCCTGGTCGCCGGCGCCGATCTCCTTGTATTTTCCCTTATCGGCCCGGGTGCCGATATTTATGTCGGGAGACTGGGGGATCATGGCGTTGAGGACCCCCATGGAGTTGCCGTTGAGGCCCACCGCCGAATCCTTGTAACCCAGGGACAGGACGGTATTGCGGATCACCTTCTCGATATCCACGTAGGTGCGGGTGGCTACCTCGCCGCCGACCACGCAGAGGCCCTTGCCCAGAAAGACCTCCAGCCCGCAGTGGGGCATGTTGTCTATGGTCATGCCGATCTTCTTTTCCTCCGACAGGACATCGGCAATGATATTGGCGGCAATGGCGTCGCAAACCATGTCCGGATGTCCGACCTTGACACTCTCCGAGGCAATATACATGGGTTCATCTCCTTTAATCTGTTTTCGGGAGATTTCTAACACAACCATCTCGAACTCATCAATATATTTTTTGGTCGGCGGCCGTTTCCCCCGGCCGGATTTCCAGGGACGGGGGCTGGACGAGGCCGCAGGAAACGACATAGGTCAGGGCCTCCTCCACCGTCATGTCGATCTCCACGAGTTCTTCATCGGGAATCGCCAGGAGGTAGCCCGAAGTGGGGTTGGGGGTGGTGGGAACGAACACGTTCGTGCAGGGCCGGCCGGCCGATTTGCCGATACGCCGGTGGGCCGGGCCGGTGACGAAACCGAGGGTAAAGGCGCCGGACCGGGGAAACTCCACCAGGACCACCTTCTTGAAGCTCCGGTTGTTATGGACGAACATGCGGTCCATGACCTGCTTGGTGCCGTCGTAAATGCTGCGGATAACCGGGATGCGGTGAAACACGGCCTCGCTCATCTGCACGATCCGATTGCCCAGATAGCTCTTCATCATGAGGCCGGCGGCGAAAATCAGGATCACGACAAAGATTATTCCCAGGCCCGGGATGTGAAACTGCAGGAGGGTATCGGGGTGGAAACGGTGAGGAATGATCCGGAGCAGGTTGTCCATGACTTCGATGAGGAAAAAAAGGACGTAGAGCGTCAATCCAATGGGGATGGTAACCGCCAGGCCGGCAATAAATATCTGCTTGATTTTCTTGCTCATTAAGTGATCGTCACGGAAGAAAAAGAACGGGCCGGGCGCCCGGGCGCCCGGCCCGCATGGTTTTGATAAGATCGGATGATCAACCAATCTTCTTGATCTGGTTCTTTTCGTTGAGGAGGACGCATTTGGGCGACCATCCCGAGAGTTCCGAAGCCTCGGCGGTAACATAGGTGGCGATGATGATCACATCCCCCTTGGATGCCCGATGGGCCGCCGCCCCGTTGAGACAGATCGTCCCGGATCCCCGGGCACCCTTGATGGCATAGGTGGTGAAGCGCTCCCCGTTGGTGACGTTATAGATGGCCACCTTTTCATAGGGGATTATATCCGCCGCCTCCAGCAGGCCTTCGTCGATCGTGATGCTCCCCTCGTAGTGGAGGTTGGCATCGGTGACCACGGCGCGATGAAGCTTCGATTTCAGCATGAACCTCTGCATCTGTCCCTCTCCTCGTTCATATCTCCAGCGGTGCGCCGAAGACGTAATTATCGATCAGCCGCGCCGACCCCACCCTTACGGCCAGGGCGATTACGGCTTCGCCGTCCAATCTTTCCACATCCCTCATGGTGCCGGTGTCGCAGATCTGCACGTAGTCGATCCGGGCGTGAGGATGCCCCTCGATAAATTTCCGCACCGCCGCGAGGATGACTCCGGCCTCCCGCTCCCCCCGTTCGTACATCTCCTTCGCCATCTTCAGGGAACGGCTCAGGCTCAGAGCAGATTCCCGCTCCTCCGCCTTGAGATAGATGTTCCGGGAACTCATGGCCAGGCCGTCGGGCTCCCGGGTGGTTTCCATGGCCACCACCTCCAGGTCCATATTGAGGTCAATCACCATGCGTTTGATGGCCGTAAGTTGCTGGAAGTCCTTCTTGCCGAAGATGGTGACATGTGGTTTGACCATGTTGAAGAGCTTGCAGCAGACCGTCGTGACGCCCCGGAAGTGCCCGGGCCGGGAGAGCCCGCAGAGATTGTTCGTCACTTCCTCGACGTTCACATAGGTCTGATACCCCGGGGGATACATCTCCTCGTTGGGGGGATAGAAGATTACATCGACGCCGACGGAGGCGGCCAGTTCCCGGTCCCGCTCGAAATCCCGGGGATATTTCGCCAGGTCCTCATTGGGACCGAACTGGGTGGGGTTGACGTAGATGCTTATGACCAGACAATCCCCCAGTTTCCGGCCGACGCGCATCAGGTTCAGGTGCCCTTCGTGAAAATAGCCCATGGTCGGCACGAAGGCGATCTTCTTCCCGGAGTTCCGGAGAGATTCGGCGAACACCTGCATCTCTTTTACCGTCTCGATGATCTTCATCGGCATCTCCTCCCCAACGAAAAAAAGCCTCGCCGTCAATGACGGGAGGCCTGGAGTTTTGTCCCTTGTAAACTATCCTCACACCTTCCCGTCCCGGTCCCCGACGGGGATCCAAGCGGTGGATTTCCGCCTAACAGAATGGCGGCTGATCGTCAAGCGTTTTTTTCATCCGCCGGGGCGGCATATATTTCGTAGGTGTTGCCTCCCCGTTCCTTGGCCAGGTACATGGCCGTATCGGCATTTTTTACCAGGGCGTCGAAATCCAGCCCATCCCGGGGATAAATGGCGATGCCTATGCTGACGCTGAATTTTAACGTTGCCAATCCCAATGTCACCGGCGCTTCCAAGGCGCCGACCAGGGTCTTTCCCAGCATGGACAGATCCTCACGGCGGCGGATCCGGGGCATGATGATCATGAATTCGTCACCGCCGGTGCGGGCAAAGGTATCACCCGCCCGCAGTCTCTTATTGATCCGTTCGGTAAAGGAACGCAGGACGGAATCGCCCACGTCATGGCCGCGGGTGTCGTTTATCTCCTTGAACTTGTCCAGATCCAGCATCATCACGGCCATATGTTCGCCGTTGCGCTTGGCCTGCGCGATGGCCATGACCAGGCGGTCACGGAAAAGAAGGCGGTTGGGCAAACCGGTCAGGGCGTCATGATAGGCCATTCGCTGGATCATCTCCTCGTATTTCCGTCTTTCCGTCACATCATGGATGATCCCCATAAAGCCCGACGGCTTGCCGTCGCCGTCCTTTTTGAGCGACACGGAAAACTCCACGTACTGTTCCCTGCCGTCGGGGCGTTTAAGTCGCTTTACAAGTCCCTTTTGCGGTTCGCCGGTCATGAACGTATGCTTGTATATCCGTATGATATCTCCTATATCCTCTTTGAAAAAGACATCCCGGAAACCGATCCCGATGATTTTTTCGCGCGTTCTTCCGGTAACTCGGCAGCAGGCATCGTTGGCGAACAAGATGTTGCCGTTCGGAGCAACTTCGTAATATCCGTCGCCGATATTCTCGATAATGGTCCGGTAGCGTTCCTCGCTTGACTTCAGGGCGTCCTGGGCCTGGCGGCGCTCCGTCACGTTGCGGCCGATGCCGAATCTCCCCGTCGCCCTGCCCGTAAGGCGGTCCCAATAGGTGGAAGTGAGAAACTCGATGATCACCCGCTGCCCGTCTTTTGCCGTCAGCGCCACTTCATAGGGGGGGATCGTCTCCCCTCTCACCCCCCGTTTGAATTTATCGATGATGGCCGGCATGCTCTCCGGGGGGATGATGGAGGTAAACGGCCGGCCGACGAGATCCGCGGGCGCTATCCCCAGCGCCTCTTCAAAGCGCTGATTGGCGAAGGTAAACACCCCGTGCCGATCGACGGCAAAAACCAGATCCGGGGTGGTTTCGATCAGGGTCCGGTAGCGTTCCTCGCTGGCCGTCAAGGCCTGCTGCATCCACTTGCGGAGGCTGACATCCACCAGGGTGCCCACAATGGCCTGGAGTTTGCCTTCCACCACCACCGGATGTTCATGCACCTCCACCCAGATTATCTCCCCGTTTTTCTTCCGCAGTTCCAGTTCATAGGGAGGCTGTCGCTTTCCCGTGTCCATGGCTATTTGCGTGGCCGCGATGCCTAACTGGTTTAAGGGATTGTCGGTGAGAAACTCCTGCCAGGAAATTTTCGCTTCCTCCGGCGTGCACCCGAAAAAATGCTCGGCATTGGCGCTAACGAAGGTCAGTACCTGGTCCGGGTTATGGGTGTAAAACAGGACGCCGCTGTGCTCGATGATATTCCGGTAGCGTTCTTCACTCATCCGCAAGGCCAATTCCACATCCTTCTTCTCCGTCACATCCATGGAGTTGCCCAGGATGGCGGGAAGTCCTTCATAACGGATGGCCGTCACCGTTTCCATTATCCAGCGGATCTTCCCCCGCTTGGTGACGATCCTGAATTCATAGGGATCGGTCCGCAATCCTTTCAGCATGGCCCGGGCCAACCGCAAGACCTCTTCCCGATCGTCGGGATGGACAATCCAGCTCGCCTTACGCCCCGCCAACTCCTCCGGCTCATAACCGGCATAAGAAGCGGCATTGTGGTTCAGGTAGCGGAAGACGCCGTTTTGCACCACATAAATGCCGGCGAAGGAGGATTCCGCCAGTTTCCGGTAAAACTCTTCCCTTCTTTCCCCGTTGCCGCTGATCACATCACTCATAAACCGACGCTGCTCCTATTGGACGGCATAGCGATCTATCTCCTCCATCAGTTTTATTTTCTTGATCGGCTTGGTCAGGTGGCCGTCGCAGCCCGCCGCCAGGCTCTTCTCCTCGTCCTCCTTCAGGGCATAGGCGGTAAGGGCCACAATGGGCGTTCGCCACAATTTGAGACCGTCTTCCCAACGGCGGATGGCCGCCGTCGCCGTATAGCCGTCCATGACCGGCATCTGCATGTCCATGAAGATGAGGTCGAATCTTTCCTGGGAGTTTTTGAAGGCCTCCAGGGCCTCCAGGCCGTTTTCGGCCTCCCGGATGGTATGGGGGGTGCCCTTCAGGAACGACCGGAAGAGCAGGCGGTTGTCCTCATTATCCTCGACCAGGAGGATGCGCAGCGGCCTCGCCGCTACCACCGCCGCGGGCGCCGCCGCCCCGGACTGCGGTCCGGATTCCCGGTCGGGTTGCAGGACCCTGCTGATGGCGGCCCGCAATTCCGCCATCTTCACCGGTTTCTGGATGAAGCCGGCCACACCGTATCTCTTCATCTGTTCCGGATGGTCCGGAGAGTAACCCGAAGACAGGATGATGATGGGGACATGGCCCAAATCCCGATCCCCGGTGATTCTGGCGGCGGTCTCGAAACCGTTTACTTCCGGCATCTGATAATCCATGAGGACCAGGCGGTAGGGAGAGCCCGCGGCGGCGGCCCTTTTCAATTCCTCATAACCCCTGACGCCGTCCTCGACATCCGTCGCCGCCGCTTCCCAGCGACCGAGCATCCCCCGGAGGATCAACCGGTTGGTATCATTGTCATCCACCACGAGGATCTTCATGCCCGCCAGCGATTCGTCCCCCGGGGCCGGGCAGGCCTTGAGGTTCCCCGACAAGGAGAAACGGGCGGTAAAGTGGACCATCGTCCCCCGCCCCGGCTCGCTCTCGATCCAGATCCGCCCCCCCATGAGCTCCACCAGCCTTTTGGAGATAGCCAGGCCCAGGCCGGTGCCCCCGTATTTACGCGTCGTCGAGGCGTCGGCCTGGGTGAACTTCTCGAAGATGATCCCCAGTTTGTCCGCGGGGATGCCGATCCCCGTATCGGACACGGAAAACATCAGCGCCACCTGATCGGGGTCGGGAAGGATGCCCTCCTCTTCGGCCATTTTTATCCTCAGCATCACCTCGCCCTTTTCGGTGAATTTCAAGGCGTTGCCGATAATATTGATGAGCAGTTGCTGGAGTCGCCCCGGATCGCCGCAGAGATGTTCAGGCACATCATAATCCTTATGCTGCAACAGTTCCAGCCCCTTGTCATGAGCCCGCTGGGCCATGACGTCGCAGGTCCTCTCCACCACCGAGGAGAGTTCGAAATCCACCGTCTCCAGGTGGACCTGTCCCGCCTCCACCTTCGAGAGGTCAAGGATATCATTGATAATAACCAGAAGATTCTCTCCTGCCGCCCGAAATACCTCTACATATTTTCTCTGTTCCATCGTCAACGGCGTTTCCGCCAGCAACTCCGCCATCCCGATGATGGCGTTCATGGGCGTGCGGATTTCGTGGCTCATGGTGGAGAGGAACTCGCTCTTGGCCCGGCTGGCCTCCTCGGCCTTGAGGCGGGCCGCCACCAGATCGGTGACGTTCACGACGTTCAAAAGGACCCCGTCGTAAACCCCTTCCCGGTAAACCGGCTGCATACGGAGGATCACATGGCTGTCCCCGAGCGTCCTATTCATGATCACAGCCGCGGCGCCGGGATGCTCCCGGAATTTGCGCAGGGAACCGGCGACCTTTTCCCGGACGGGGGATGCGTGAAAGGAATGGAGGTTCCGGCCGACGATCATCTTGCGGGAGACGCCGACAAAACGACAGAAATAATCATTGGCCTCGACGATGACATCCGCGGCATCGGCAAACACCACCCCTTCCTCCATCCCGGATATCATGGCGGATAGTTTGGCGTTTTCCCGCTTGGCATCCTCTTCCGCCTTTTTCAGCTTCGAGATATTCACAAAGCTTTCAATAAGATAATCGCGGTTCTTGATCACGATGGGGACCACCGTTTTCAGGATCGGCACTTCCGCTCCGGACGCCGTAATGAGGATGCGCTCCGAATTGTCCACCGACTGGCCCAATTCCGTGATGGGACACCTGCCCTCCTCCGCCGGACAGACAAAGCGGTGGCAAACCCGCCCGACAATCTCCTCCCTGGGGACGCCGATCATCCTCACGGCACTCTGATTGACGTCTTCTATGACATGGGTCCGGGCGTCCACGAGGATGATGCCCGCCTGTACGGCCCCCAGGATCTTATTGAGGCGATGCTCCGAATCCTGCAGCTCCGCCTCCAGTTTCTTCTGTTGGGAAATATCCCGTGCAATGGCATGAAAGCCAATGATTTCATCTCCTTCCATTACCAACTGCACATGTTGCCCCAGCCAGACTTCGCTGTCGTCCTTTCTTTTCAGGGGAAACTCAAAATAGGTGCTGGCCGTCTTTTTGAGGTATTGCCTTCCGTAGAGTCGATCGGCGGCGGCGCGATGATCGGGATGGACCAGTTCGAGGAAGTGCCTGTGCATCAGCTCCCCCTCGGAATAGCCGGTAATCTTAATCGCCGCGGGATTGAAAAAGGTGAAACGGCCGGTGCCGTCGGTCCGGTAAATTATGTCCGTCGCGTTGTCAACGAGATGCCGGTAAGACTCCTCGATGCGTCGCAATGCCGCCTCCGCCCAGGCGCATTTTTCTTCGGCCCGCTGGACGGCTGCTTCTTCGGCAAGGACGACGGCTTGCCGCGCCTCCGGATCGAATTTCCGCTCCTGCATATCGTCTCCCATGCCGTTCCTTTCCCCGGGCCATTCGCCTGAAAATGCGAGCCTATGTAATTGATTTCACACATTAACAACTTTAATCCCCTTTAAGGGGAGGATCAAGGTGGGGATGGGTCTTACCTTTCATCCCCCTTGGTGACGGAGCACCGGCATGGGTGTTTCATGAAATATTTCACCCCCGGCGGTTTGTTAATAGGGGATCCAGACCACCCCGGCCTAGCTTTCATTATATCATGAACTGCCTGAGAAGGGAGCCAATTATTTTCACCGCCGGCGCGGGGACAATTATATTGACATCCCCCCGCCCTTATGGTAAGCCCGTTTGGCATGATCATTAGCTAATATGAGCCTGTTTTTTAACACTATTCTTTAATAAAGGAGACCAAGGTGACGCTTCGAGAGGTGAAAGATATTCTGGATGCAGAAGTCCTCGTCGGCCATGATCAATTGGATAAAGAGGTGAAAACCGCTTTCGGGGCCGATCTAATGAGTGACGTCCTGGCCTTTGCCAAAGCGGGAAGTCTATTGCTTACCGGGCTCACGAATCCACAGGTCATCCGGACATCCGACGTACTCGATATCGCCGCCATCATCATGGTACGCGGTAAACGTCCTTCCCCGGAAACGATCCGTCTTGCGGAAGAGTTGCTGATCCCCATCCTGGTAACAAAATACATCCTCTTCGAAACCGCCGGAAAGTTGTACGCAAAAGGGATCGTCGGCTGCGTGGAAAGGGTTGACGACGAACGTGCTTTCTCATGACGCGGTCATCTATGAAAACTCATTCTCCGTAGATGGAGGAACCTTTGACAACGCCGGGCATGTTTCCAGTCAGATCAAGGCCCTGCTGAAAAGGATGAAGCTGTCCAAGGAGGTTGTCCGCAGGGCGGCTTTAGTAACCTACGAAGCGGAGATAAACATCTGTTCCTATGCCGACCGGGGCAGGATCCACCTCCGGGTGACACCGGAACACGTGACCGTCGAGGCCATAGACGAAGGGCAGGGAATCGTGGATATCGAGCTGGCCATGCAGGCCGGTTATTCCACCGCCACGGAGCGGATTCGGGAGATGGGTTTCGGCGCCGGGATGGGGTTGTGCAATATAAAAAACTTTTCCGATTTCTTTCGGATCACTTCGGAAATCGGCAAGGGAACCCATCTGAAAATGGTCATTCGCATTGACAAGGATTTCGACGGCATTTAGATAACTCTCTTAACCATGAATTTAGGCGCGATCGTCAAAGAACTCAATTTGAAGGTCCTGTCTGGTCGGGACCGGCTTGATGCCGAGGTCACCGGAGGATACGTCGGCGACCTTTTGAGCGACGTCATGGCCAACAGCAGGGAAGGAGACGTGTGGTTCACCCGGCAGATCCACCAGAACATCGTGGCCGTGGCCAGTCTGAAGGACCATGCGGGCGTCATAATAATCCAGGGGGCCGAACCGGCCGCCGACACCCTGCAAAAGGCCCGCAAAGAAGGGATACCCATCATGGTGTCAGCCATGCCCGGCTTTGAAACGATCGGGAGGGTATTCAATATGATCGCCGCTAAGAAGTCGCCGGAGGCATCGGACGGATGAGACCATGTAGTCATGGTCTTTTTTTTATATTTTTAGGAACAGCCCATGTTGAAGGCGATGCGTTGCGACCTTCACATCCACACCTGCCTTTCACCATGCGCTGAGCTGGACATGTACCCCCGGGCCATAGTGCGCCGGGCCTTGGAGAAAAAGCTGGACATCATCGGCATCTGCGACCACAACGCCTCGGAGAATGCCGTTTATGTTCAACGCGCCGCCGCCGGACTGCCGCTTGCGGTACTGCCGGGGATGGAGGTGGCCAGCCGGGAGGAAGTGCATACCCTGGCGCTCTTTGAAAACATCATCCGGTTGCGGCAATTTCAGGAACTGGTTTATGGGCACCTGGAGGGGGAAAACGATGAGGAAGTCTTCGGCTGTCAGGCCATCGTCAACGAAAACGACGAAGTGGAAGGATTCAACGGCCGGCTGCTCATCGGGGCCACCAACCTGCCGTTGCAGGAGATCATCACCGGCATCCACCGGGAAGGCGGCATCGCCATCGCCGCCCACGTGGATCGGGAGAGCTTCAGCGTCATCGGGCAGTTGGGGTTCATCGATCCCTCCTTCGCCTTTGACGCCCTGGAGTTCACCCCCCGGACAGGTCTGGAAAAGGCACGGCAAAACCACCCCGATCTGGCCCGCTATCCCTTTATCTGCTCCTCGGACGCCCATTTTATAGGCGACATCGGCCGGGGATGGACGGAGATGCTCCTGGCCGAGGCAAGCTTCCGGGAGGTGCGCCTGGCCCTGGCCGGTGGGGAAGACCGAAGAATAAACGGTTGACATGCTGGAGCTGGCATTGCATATACTCGATATCACTGAGAATTCAACGCGGGCAGGGGCTCGTCGCATCGACATGAAGCTGGAGGAGGATCACGAAGCGGATCTCCTCATTCTGGAGATCAGCGATGACGGCGCCGGGATGGATCCAGAGGCACTGAGCAAGGCCATGGACCCCTTTTACACCACCAAGAAGGTCCGCCGGGTGGGCCTGGGGCTCCCCATGCTGGCCCAGGCGGCGGAAAGAACAGGGGGCAGCCTGACGCTGGCGTCGGAACCGGGCCGGGGCACCCGCCTGAAAGTTACCTTCGGGCTGAGTCACCTGGACCGTCAGCCGCTGGGCGATCTTCCCGGCGTCATCACCACCCTGATCGCCGGCAACCCCGACATCGAATTCAATTATCATCACCGTTGCGGGGACCGGGTTTTTGTCCTGAAGACGGAAGATTTCAAAAGGGAACTGGAAGACGTTCCCATCAATCATATCGAGGTGTTGAAATACATAAGGCAGCATGTTAAAGATGGACTGCACGACATAGCATCCGAAGCGTGAATGCGCTTTTCGACTTAGGAGGAAGATATTCATGAAGCATGAAAAAGAGGAACTGCTGAAAGAATTCAACGAGGAACAGGTGGCCAAGCTCTACGAAATCATCGCCAGATTCAAGGGCAAGCCGGGAGGGCTCATCCCCGTCCTCGAGGAGGCCCAGGTGGCGCTGGAGTACATCCCCATTTCCGTTCAGAAGGCGATCGCCCGGGGATTGAATCTTCCCCTGAGCCGCGTTTACGGCGTCGTCACCTTCTACTCCTTTTTCACCATGACCCCCCGGGGGCGGCACACCGTCCGGGTCTGCCTGGGTACGGCCTGTTACGTCCGGGGCGGCAAAGCCCTGGCGGAAACCATCGAGAAAAACTTCGGCGTCAAGGAGGGAGAGACCACGCCCGACCGCAAATTCACCTATGAATCGGTCCGCTGCCTCGGCGCCTGCGGTCTCGGACCGGTCATAGTGGTGGATAACGACGTCCACGGGCGGGTGAAGCCGGGAAAGGTCAAAGAAATTCTTAACTCTTACAATTGACGAAAAGTGAGGACAACCCATGGCAAAAATAACTATTGAAGATTTGAAGAAAATAAAGGAGCGGGTCCACGCGGAGACCGCCTTGCGGGACGGCCACCTCCGGGTCAAGGTCACCGTTCACATGGGCACCTGCGGCATCGCCTCCGGGGCCAAGGAGGTCATGGATGCTTTGATGCGGGAAATAGAAGCGTCGGGCGTCACGGACGTCGCCGTCACCACCTCCGGCTGTATGGGTTTATGCAGCAGAGAGCCCCTGGTCACCGTGGAGGTCGTCAACCAGGAACCGATTAAATACGAGTACATGAATCCCAACAAGATGCGCCAGGTATTCAAGCGGCATATCCTGGAGGGAGAGATTCAGGTCCCCTTCGTACTGGCCAGGGGTGCGGAAACTCAAAGATAGAAGGAGGATTTCAAACAGATGAAGGTATTTAGATCGCATTTACTGCTCTGCGGCGGCACGGGCTGTCACGCTTCCGGAAGCATCATCGTCAAGAAGGCTCTGCTGGCGGAGCTGGCCAAAAAAAACCTGACCGAGGAAATCAAACTCGTCGAAACGGGATGCAACGGTTTCTGCGCCATGGGCCCCATCATGGTCGTCTATCCCGAAGGCGTCATTTACATGACCATCAAGCCGGAAGACGTCCCGGAACTGGTGGAAGAGCATCTGGTGAAAGGAAGGGTGCTCGAACGACTCCTCTATAAGGAACCGACGACGGAAGCTGTCATTCCCACCATGCAGGAGATTCCCTTCTTCGCCCTCCAGGAGCTGCGGGTCCTCCGCAACCGGGGGCTCATCGATCCGGAACGGATCGAGGAATACATCGCCCGGGACGGCTATCAGGGGATGGCCAAGGCCCTGACGGAGATGACCCCCGACCAGATCGTGAAAGAAGTCCTCGATTCCGGCCTTCGCGGCCGCGGCGGGGCCGGCTTCCCCACGGGCTTGAAATGGAAATTCGCCGCCGCCTCCCCCGGCGACGTCAAATACGTCCTCTGCAACGCCGACGAGGGCGATCCCGGCGCTTTCATGGATCGCAGCGTCCTGGAGGCGGATCCCCATGCGGTCCTCGAAGGCATGGTCATCGCCGCCAAGGCCATCGGCTCCCATCACGGCTACATCTACTGCCGGGCCGAATATCCCCTGGCCATCCAACGCCTGAACATCGCCATCGGCCAGGCCAAGGACATGGGACTGCTGGGCAAGAACATCCTCGGCACGGGCTTCGACTTCGATCTGGAGATCTACCAGGGCGCCGGCGCCTTCGTCTGCGGCGAGGAAACGGCCCTGATGACCTCCATCGAAGGCAAACGGGGCATGCCCCGTCCCCGGCCGCCCTTCCCCGCCATCGCGGGCCTATGGCAGAAGCCGTCGGTCCTCAACAACGTGGAAACACTGGCCAACATCGCCCAGATCGTCCTCAAAGGGGCGGCCTGGCACGCCAGCGTCGGCTCGGATAAGAGCAAGGGCACCAAGGTCTTCGCCCTTACCGGCGACGTGAACAACGTGGGCCTCGTGGAAGTGCCTATGGGCACCACCCTGGGAACCATCGTCTATGACATCGGCGGCGGCATCCCCAAGGGCAAGAAGTTCAAGGCCGCCCAACTGGGTGGTCCTTCGGGAGGCTGCATCCCCATCCAGCACTTGAACGCCCCGGTGGACTACGAGAAGGTGGCGGAGCTGGGGGCCATCATGGGCTCCGGCGGCTTGATCGTCATGAACGAAGACTCCTGCGCCGTGGATATGGCCCGGTTCTTCATGGATTTCTGCCAGGACGAATCCTGCGGGAAGTGCACCCCCTGCCGGGAAGGAACGAAGCGGATGCTGGAGATTCTCACCAACATCACCCTGGGCAAGGGCAAGGAAGGGGACATCGAGCTTCTGGAAGAGATGGCGCCCATCATCAAGGACGCATCTCTCTGCGGTCTGGGCCAGACGGCCCCCAACCCGGTCCTCAGCACGATCCGTTATTTCCGGAACGAGTACGAGGCCCACATCCGGGACAAGAAGTGCCCCGCCTCGGTCTGCGGCGCCCTCTTCAAGTCCCCCTGCCAGAACACCTGCCCCGTGGGGATGGACATCCCGGCCTACATCGCCCTGATCCGGGCGAACCGCCTGGCGGACGCCTACAAGGTCATGCTCCGGACCAACCCCTTCCCCTCGGTCTGCGGCCGGGTCTGCGATCACAAATGCCAGGCCAAGTGCCGGCGGGGCAAGATGGACGAACCCATCGCCATCAAGTTCCTGAAGCGCTTCATCACCGACAATGCCGACCGGCCCCAGGTAGCGGCGGTCCCGGCGACGAGGAAGGAGAAGATCGCCGTGGTGGGCGCCGGGCCGGCGGGCCTTACGGCCGCCCGGGATCTGGCCATGCGCGGCTACGCCGTCACGGTCTTCGAAGAGCTTTCGGAACCGGGGGGAATGCTCCGTTGGGCCATACCCTCCTACCGCCTGCCCCGGGACATCCTGGCGAAGGAAGTTTCCTACATCACCGCCCTGGGCGTGGAGATCAAGTGCAACACCCGGGTAGGCCGGGACATCTCCCTGGACAAGCTCCATAATGATTTCGACTTCATCTATATGGCCCCCGGGGCGCATCGGAGCCAGAAACTCGGACTGGCCGGCGAGGATATGCCGGGAGTTTACGGCGGGGTGGAGTTCCTCCGGGACTTCAACGCCCATGAGGAGGCCTGGGTGAAGGGGGAAAAGACCCTGGGCGCCCGGGTCGCCGTCATCGGCGGCGGCAACTCGGCCATAGACGCCGCCCGCGTCGCCCTCCGGCTGGGCGCCGACGTGACGATCCTCTACCGACGGGAACGCAAGGATATGCCCGCCGCGGAGGAGGAAATCATCGCGGCGGAACATGAGGGGGTCAAGATCGAATACCTCGTCGCCCCCTTGAAGTTGGAGGCCAAAGACGGCAAGCTGAGCGGCATCACCTGCGAGCGGATGACCCTCGGGGAATTCGACCGCAGCGGCCGCCGTAAACCCGTGGCCACCCCCAATTCCGCCTTTACCCTGAGCGTGGACGCCATCGTTGCCGCCATCGGCCAGGTTCCCGATCTTTCCTTCGTCGCCAAGGACAGCGGCATCTCCGTGAACCGCTGGGACACCTTCGATCTCGTGGGCGGGAGCAAGTCCCGGACGACCAATGCCAAATTCTATGCCGGCGGCGACGCCGTCACCGGTCCTGATACGGTCATCGGGGCCATCGAGGCGGGCCATCAGGCCGCCCAGGAAATGGACGCCGCCATCCGCGCCGCCAATGGCGAAGGGGCCTATGAAGGACCCGCCGAGGAAGCCATCGACATCCCCCTCATCATCGACGAGGAATCGGTGGAGCAGCCCCAGGCCCCCATGCCGGAGCTGCCCGCCGCCACGAGGAAACTGAGCTTCATAGAGGTGGAGTTGGGCTTTACGCCGGAAGAGGCCTTGAAGGAGGCCTGCCGGTGCCTCCGCTGCGACGCGGAGGTATAGAACGGGAAGATCGGCCGTTGATTTAAACCTGAGGGGGGCAAGGATTTCCGGATTGTTGCCCCCCTTCATTATGCTCCCGCCTTGAAAAGAGATGTATTGTCCCCGCGTTAGATACCCCGCGAAGGATATCCGATGATTTCGTCACCGGGAGAGAGCAACGTCGCGCCGGAAAGGTCTCCGTCGGCACGGGCCGTTGCCTGGCTGTTGAGGGCGCAGTTTCCGGGAGGTTACTGGAACGCCCCAGTAGAAACTAATTGCTGCATGGAGGCCCAGTGGGTCCTGGCAATGGTGTTTTGCGGCCTCAACCACCCGAAGACGAAAGGCGTGGTGGATTACATCGTCAACGCGCAGCGGCCCGACGGGAGTTGGGATGTGTATCGCCACGCCGAACAGGGCGACATCAACACCACAGTCGAATGCTACGCCGCCCTCCGCTATGCGGGATTTCCCCCCGACGAGGAAATAACCCGCAAGGCCCGCCGGTGGCTCCTTGACAACAATTGGACCGAGAGAATCAGGGTCTTCACGAAATACTGGCTTGCCCTTTTCGGCGAGTGGCCGTGGGCGCACACCCCCGATCTGCCCCCGGAAATAATCTTCCTGCCCAAGTGGTTTCCGTTCAACATCCACCACTTCGCCTCCTGGGCAAGGGCGACCATGATGCCCCTTACCATCGTATCGGCGGAAAAGCCGATCCGACTACTTCCTTCGGGAATGCGCCTCGACGAACTTTTCCCCGCCGGCCGGGAGGCGGTGGATTACCGCTTGGCCAAGAGTGTAAACGCGCCGCTCTTTTCCTGGCCCAAATTCTTCCTGGCCGCGGATAAACTGCTCCATGCCTACAACCGCCTGGCCAAAGGTTCCCCCCTCCGCCACTCGGCAAAGAAAGCGGCGCTGGCATGGATCCTCTCCCATCAAGACGAGGACGGGTACTGGGGCGGGATTCAGCCGCCCTGGATTTATGGAATCATCGCGATGTCGGTCATGGGTCTTTCCCGCCAGCAGACAAATATGGCCCGGGCCCTCAACGCGCCGAATCTCCATTGGTCGGAGGAAACCCCTTGGGGGACGCGTATCAAGGCAACAGAATCACCGGTATGGGATACGATGCTGGCCGCCGGGGCGTTGCTCGCGACCGGCCTAACCACCGGCCGCCGGGAACTGGACGCCGCGATCGACTATCTGCTCGCCAAAGAAAATCACCACTACGGCGACTGGTCGCAACTGATGGGCAGGAATACGGCGCCCAGCGGCTGGGCGTTCGAGAGGGAAAATCGGTTCTATCCGGATATTGACGATACGGCGGTCTGTATCGTGGTCCTCAGTAAGTACCGAAGCCTGCCGGACCAACAGGACGAACGGCGCCGGAAGATCGATGCCGCGGTAGAGCGGGCTTTGAACTGGCTCCTCGCCATGCAATCCCGGAACGGGGGCTGGGGCGCCTTCGACAAGGACAACACCAGGGCGATCATCACCAAGCTGCCGTTCTGCGACTTCGGTGAAGTGCTCGACCCGCCCAGCTCCGACGTGACCGCCCATGTGGTGGAAGCCCTTGCCGTATGCGGATACGCCCCGGATCATCCGGTCATGAGGCGGGCGATCCGGTTCCTTTACAACGAGCAGGAAGAGGACGGCTCGTGGTTCGGCCGCTGGGGCGTCAACTATATATACGGCACATGGTGCGTTACGACGGCGCTTTTCGCCGTGGGGGAAACGGCCGGGAACCCCCGCATCGCCCGGGCGCTGGCTTGGCTGGCGGGCAAGCGGAACGACGACGGCGGCTGGGGGGAAAGCGCCGCCTCGTACATGCAGCCCGCGCTTTCGGGCCGCTCGGGAGTCTCGACGGCATCACAGACGGCCTGGGCGATCCTTGCCCTCGCCGGCGCCGGCGAACGTTACGGAAAAGAAATCCGCGCCGGCGTCGCATTTCTGGAGCGCACTCAGACCGGCGACGGGACCTGGATAGAACAGGAATTTACCGGCACCGGCTTTCCCGGCTACGGCCTCGGCGCAAAAATTGACTTGCGCAAAGGACGACCGCTGCCCCAGGGCAAAGAACTTTCGCGGGGCTTCATGCTCCGCTATGGCTACTATTGCCACTATTTCCCGATCATGGCCTTAAGCCGGGCCGGGGAGCTGTGCAAAGGAAAAACGCATTATATGGAGGGATGATTAATGAGTATTAAAGACAAGTATGCCATCGTAGGCGTGGGCTACACCCCCCAGGGCGTAATACCCGCCCGCACCACCCTCGGATTCCATCTGGAGGCCTGTGCCGCGGCCATTGCGGATGCCGGCCTGCGCCGGGAGGACGTGGACGGCCTGATCTGCTATCGCGGTTTCCCTGCCTCGGAGGGGGAAACGGATGTCACACCCTACCTGGTGGCCCAGCATCTGGGCATTTCGCCCGTCTTCCTGGCCCAGGACGCCAACTGATCCCGGAGTCAACTCATGCACGCAGTTGGCGTGCTCGAAGCTGGTTTATGCAGTTATGTCCTCCTTTCCTACGGCCATTGCGGCCGCTCCGGGGACAGCATGATGCGGATGCTTGCAAATTTGAACGCCGAGGACGCCGTCTTCGGCCACTTCGGCGCCACCGGGGGCTACGCCCTGGCGGCCCGCCGGGCCATGCACGAGTTCCATACCGGCCCCGAGACGTGGAAACGGATCGCCGTGGGACAGCGCAAATGGGCCAACCTGAATCCCCGGGCCATGATGTACGACCGCCTTATGACCGATGCGGACTATGACCGTTCGCCCTGGGTAGTCGAACCGTTCCGGCTGGCCGACAATTGCCTTCTGACCGACGGCGGACGGGCCTGCATCCTCACCACCCGGGAACGGGCCCGGGACCTGCGTCATACGCCCGTCACGATTATGGGCCTCGGGATGTACAATCCTGCCGCCGATCCCGCTCCGGCCCGCCACCTTGCCGGCCCCACCGGGGCGCGCCGGGCCGGGGAAATGGCCCTTAGCATGGCCGGAATCACCCGCGACGATATCGATGCCTGTGAAATCTATGACTGCTTCACCTATACCGTCGAGATCACCCTTCAGGACTATGGATTCTTCGGACCCGGCGAGGGTAAGGACTGGCTGCGGGGGGGAACCATCGAACCCGGCGGTTGCATGCCGGTCAACACCTCGGGAGGGCTGCTCTCCGAAGCCTATTTCATGGGCCTGACTCCGTTGACGGAGGGCGTCATGCAGTTGATGGGCCGCTGCGGAGAACGGCAACTCGGTCCCAAGACGGGCAATAAAAAGCCCGAGATCATCATGTGCAGCGACAACGGCGGGATTCTGCAAACCCATTCATGCTATATCTTGACGAGGGGATAGGAAGACATGACAAATAAGAGACCTTCACCAAAGATCAACGCGGATACAAAAGCCTTCTGGGAAGGATGCCGGGAACACGAACTCAGACTCCAGAAATGCGGAGATTGCGGGCATCTGCGCCATCCGCCCGCTTTTATCTGCCCTCGCTGCCTGTCGATCCGGACCTTCCTGGTCAAGGCTTCCGGCCGGGGCAGAGTCTATTCCTATGCGGTCTATCATGTGGCCTTCGATCCGTCCTTCCAGGGGGACCTACCCTATGTCGTGGCCCTGGTGGTGCTAAAAGAAGGACCCCGGATCCTGACGAATATCGTGGGGTGCGATCCCGCGGCGGTGTCCTGTGAGATGGACGTGGAGGTGGTCTGGGATGACCGGGAGGAAGGGATCTCCCTCCCGAAATTCCGGCCGATAAATTCAAATCACAACGAGGTAAGGAAATGAATGATCCCCGTATCGTCAAACTGGCGGAATTGTTGGTATGTTACTCCGTAAAGATCAAACCCGGCGACAAGGTCCTCGTCAACGGCACCACCGAAACGGCGCCCCTCCTCAAAGAGGTTTACGCCCAGGTCCTCCGGGCGGGTGGCCATCCCCTGCCCCTGGTGAGCCTCCCGGAAACGGAAGAGATCATGTACCGTTGCGGGACGGACCAGCAGTTGGCCTTTATCCACCCGCCTACGAAACTGGGGATCGAAACCTACGATGCCACAATCTCCATTTCCGGCGCCGACAACACCAAGAGTCTCAGTGCGGTGGATCCAGCGCGGGTGGTGATCCGGAACCAGGCCCGCCGGGAGATCATGGACCTCTTCATGCAGCGTTCCGCCGCCGGGGAACTTCGCTGGGTGGGCACCCTCTTCCCCACCAACGCCTATGCCCAGGATGCCGAGCTTAGTCTCCGGGACTTCGAGGACTTCGTCTTCTCGGCCTGCCTCCCTGATTTGGACGATCCCATCGGCTACTGGGAGCGGAAGAGCGCCGACCAGCAGCGGATCGTGGACTGGTTGCGGGGAAGGCGGCGGATCCGCGTCACCGGCCCGGATACCGACCTGACCCTGGAGGTCGCCGATCGCCTGTTCATCAACTGCGACGGCCGGCACAACATGCCCGACGGGGAGATCTTCACCGGTCCCGTGGAGGAGAGCGTCAACGGCACGGTGCGGTTCTCCTACCCGGCCATCTACCAGGGACGGGAACTGACGGGGGTGCAGTTGACCTTCAAGGACGGAAAGGCGATCGCCGCCCGGGCAGACAAGAACGAAGAGTTCCTCAACAAGATCCTCGATACCGACGCGGGGTCCCGCTACGTGGGCGAGTTCGCCATCGGCACCAACGAAGGCATCCGGCGCTTCACCAAGCAGATCCTTTTCGACGAAAAGATCGCCGGCAGCTTCCATATGGCGTTGGGCGCCGGCTACCCGGAAACGGGGAGCCTCAACCGATCGGCCATCCACTGGGATCTGATCTGCGATCTCCGCCGGGGGGGAGAGATCCGGGTAGATGACGTCCTGCTCTACAAAGACGGCCGGTTCACCCTGGATTGAACCAGTAGCGAGGGCCAAGCTTTCCCCATCGATCCCACCACAGGTCAAAAGGCACCGACGGAAGATCTTGAAGTCGGGGGCCAGTCCGTATTGCCAAAAATCATATGTCATTAATGACATAGTTAAACCATATTTTATACTTGCAAAAAAAGTCGATTCAGTTCATATTGCCTCCCGGACCCGGATCAGGACGGGCCCCTCAATTCGAAAGGAGTGGACAATCTATATCCAAAGGAGCAGGACATGGAAAAAAAGATTCCCTTAACTATCGACGGCAGGGAAGTGGAGGCGGCGGCAGGACAGACGATCCTGGAGATTGCCAGGGAAAACGGGATTTTTATCCCGACGCTTTGCCATTATGCTGGAACCACCAAAGTCGGGGCCTGTCGCGTCTGCGTGGTGGAGGTCGAGGGGGCCCGTTCCCTCGTGGCCTCATGCTGCATGCCCGTCAGCCCCAACATGATCGTCAGGACGGACACGGAGAAGGTCCGGGCTGCCCAGCGCCTCATCGTGGAGCTCCTATGGGCTTCGGGAGACCACAACTGCCTGACCTGCGAACAGAACGGCAACTGCGATCTCCAGAATCTCGTTTACTGGCTGGAGATCGAAACCCCCCGTTTCAACATCAAGCATCCCGGCTACAAACATGAACTGTCCAATGCCATGATCTCCCGGGATCTGAACAAGTGCATCCTCTGCGGCCGCTGCATCCGGGCCTGCAACGAGATCCAGGTCAACGAGGTCCTCGATTTCTCCCGGCGGGGCTCCCGGGCCAAGGTCGGACCGGCCTTCGACGCCGATTATATCGATTCGGAATGCTATTTCTGCGGCGAATGCGCCGACGTCTGCCCTGTCGGGGCCATCACCTTCCGCCAGTCCCGGTTTCGCGGCCGCCCCTGGGAAATCCAGAAGGTCAAGACGACCTGCACCTATTGCGGCGTCGGCTGCCAGTTGGACCTCAACGTCCATAACGGCAAGATCGTCAAGGTCACGGGAAACCGTGATTACGTCCAACCCAACGGGGGCAGCCTCTGCATCAAGGGCCGCTTCGGATTTGATTTTGTTGATTCGCCCGAGCGGTTGAAAAAGCCGCTCATCCGCGACAAGAAGGGCGGCGAGCTCAGAGAGGCCTCCTGGGAAGAAGCGCTGGATTTAATCGCCGGCAAATTCAAAGAAATAAAAAGCAAAAACGGGGCGGACAGCATCGCGGGGCTCTCCTCGGCGCGGTGCACCAACGAGGAAAATTACCTGTTCCAGAAATTCATGCGGGCGGTGATCGGCACCAACAATGTGGACCACTGCGCCCGGCTCTGACACTCCGTTACGGTGGCCGGTCTGGCCGCCGCCTTCGGCAGTGGGGCGATGACGAATTCCATCGATGAAATCGAATATACCGACCTGATTGTGGCGACAGGTACCAATACCACGGAAAACCACCCTATTGTGGGGATGAAGGTCAAACGGGCCGTCCGCCAGCACGGGGCCAAATTGATTGTCATCGATCCCCGGCGGGTCGATCTGGTGAAATACGCCGATCTCTGGCTCCGCCAGAATCCGGGTACGGATGTTGCCGTCTTCAACGGCCTCATGAACGTGATGATCGCGGAAAATCTATATGACCAGGAGTATGTGGAAAAACGCACCGAGGGTTTCGAGGCCCTGAAGAAGACCGTGGAGAAATACACCCCGGAATATGTGGAGGAGATCTCCGGGGTTCCCGCGGAAGATCTCCGCAGCGCCGCCCGGATGTACGGCGGGTCCAAACGGGCCTCCATCCTCTATGCCATGGGGATCACCCAGCACATAACCGGCACTGATAACGTTAAATCCATCGCCAACCTGTCCATGCTCGGCGGCAACGTGGGGATCGAGGGCGGCGGCGTCAATCCCCTCCGGGGGCAGAATAACGTCCAGGGGGCCTGTGACATGGGCGCCCTGCCCAATGTCTATCCCGCCTACCAGCAGGTGGCCGGCGACGAAGCGCGGATAAAATTCGAGAAGTCCTGGGGCGTCAAGCTCTCGGCACGACCCGGGTTGACCATCATGGAAATGATGGACGGCGCCCATAAGGGGTCCATCAAGGGGATGTACATCATGGGCGAGAACCCCATGATCTCCGACCCCGATCTTGCCCATGTGGAGGCGTCGCTCCGGACAATTGATTTCCTGGTGGTCCAGGATATCTTCCTCACGGAGACGGCCCGGCTGGCCGATGTGGTGCTGCCCTCCGCCTGTTTTGCCGAGAAGGAAGGAACCTTTACCAATACCGAAAGGCGGATCCAACGGATCCGCAAGGCCGTCTCCCCTCCGGGAGTGGCTAAGAGCGACTGGCAGATTATCGCCGCCCTCGCCGGCCGGATGGGCTATGCCATGAATTATTCCTCCGCTCAGGAGATCATGGAGGAAATCAACAGGGTTACCCCCAGTTACGGCGGCATCACCTACAAGCGGCTGGAGAAAAACGGCCTCCAGTGGCCCTGCCCCACCCCGGACCACAAGGGGACAAAATACCTACACAGGGACCGTTTCACTCGGGGGCTCGGGCTGTTCCATGCCGTCGAGTACATCCCGCCGGCGGAACTTCCCGACGAAAGTTATCCGCTGCTCCTTTCCACGGGACGGGTCCTCTATCATTACCATACGGGGACCATGACCCGTCAGTCCAAAGGCGCCACGGAACGGTATCCGGAAAGCCTGGTGGAAATCAACCCCCAGGATGCGGACCGGCTCGGAATCTTCGACGGCCAGATGGTGAAAGTCACGTCCCGGCGGGGAGAGTTGCAGGCCAAGGCGAAACTGACGGAGCGCTCCGCCGCCGGATCGATCTTCATGAACTTTCATTTCCACGAAGCAGCCGTCAATCTCCTTACGAACCCGGCTTTGGACCCCATCGGCAAGATTCCCGAATACAAGGTCTGCGCCGTCCGGGTGGAGGCGGCATAACCAGGGAGGGGAAGAAATCGAAAAGCAATGATCCTCCTGTCCGCAATACCGATTGGGTGATGTGAACAGCTTTATGATGCCCGCATACGAGGCCGGAGTCGCCATGACTCCGGCCTCTTTTATTGCCTCTACGATGTGGTCATGGCGGAACCGGACGGTTCATTGATCGTCTCTTTCTTGGTCGGTAATTACGGAGAAATAAGGAAAATTCTGAAGACATGGCTGCCCAATGTGAAGATCCTGGCGCCGGAGGAGTTGAAAGAAGAGTTCATTGCAGATATGAGGGGCTGGCTAAGGTGGCAGAAAGTTAGGTAAGACGACGGAAGATATATATAACGCCTGTCAATAAGGCGGCTGTTAGAAGATCAACGGACGAAAACGATATTTATTTAGCTCAACGACCACAAGATGTCCGGGCAAACGGTCCCCATGTTTGGCGATTAGCGCTTCCAAACGCGACAATTTCTCATTTCTTTTCTCGACGTCGATACGGATCAGAATGATTCCACAGGCAGGCTTCTTCAGTCGATAAACAAGTTCACGAAGTCCTTGTCCTCCGTCAACAAAATGCGCCCGGCAACAAAGGCGTTCTGTAAAACTTCGTCATCAGAGATGCCCGTCTGTCCTTCAATTACATAAGCGACATCGTGTCCATCAGCCCGTAAACCGGCGACAAGGCTGGCATCGCAACACTCATCGGCAAGAAATCACATTTTTTCGCCGCCTATCCGAAAGCTATCTGTTCATCGGCGAGATAATCGGCGGCAAAAGCTTGAGCTGCATAGATATCCTCAGAGGTTAGGTGAGGATGATCCTTGATGATTTCATCAATAGTCATCCCCGCTGACAGCTTCCTGAGAATATGCTCCACGGTAATCCGCGTATTTTTAATTACGGGCTTCCCAAGCATGATCTTGGGATCCATTTCAATCTTTTCATACGTCTTCATACTCCCCTCCCTAATCCCGGCATTGCACTTCATCCAATCGTATTTTTCTTTTCTATTATAAACATATTCCTCTTCACCGTCTCAGAAATCTGGAGTCGATATTGCAATTGCCCGAGAGCGTTTTCAGCTACCTTCCTATCTTCCGACCACCGCCCCCTGAAAGAAGCTGCCTTTTCTCCCAAGCCTTGCACAGCGCCCGGTATATCTTCATAAATTCCTGTGGGATAATTCCCCTTCCATTGTTGTTATCTTGTGATAAGTTAAACCCTTGCGGGTGACAGCAGGAAATTATCGGTGCGCCTGCGGCGGGTTCCCGAAGGGGTTCCTGGTATGGAGGGACAGCCGGCCTCCCACCCGCATCTATTTTGATCATGGCTCCCATCCGAATTTTACCGCTCACGCTCTTCTGAATATCCCCATGCCTTTGCCAAGGTCATGCGGAAAAGTTTGTCCAGTTTGTCGCTGTTTACTGAGCGCTTTTGATGAATGGCGCGGTTATTATCCCAACGATCAAGTTCCTCCTCAATAAAGCGGCTGAGAACCTCGATGCGGGGTCCACGGTCCAGTTCCGCTCCGGCGCGCTTGGCCGCCAGGAGATTGGCGATCTCTTTTGCGACCGGCGGTTCTACGGCCAGCTTATCCACCAGGATCTTGAAATCCGTGGGAACGATGCCCCAAGCTCGCTCAATCCAGTTTATCGCCAGGATGGGGCGCAGGATGTAGAAGTATTTCTTGATCCACACCACGTCGCCCTTTAGATATTCCCGGTAATTTCCCCGTGCCATGTGGAGGTAATGATACAGGCAGGCCGTGGGGGAATAGTAATCCGGCAACAATTCACGCATGCTTTCCGCTGCCGAGTATTGCTCCAAATAGACGATGGGCGATCCCAGCCACTCCAGAAGCGGCGGGTTTGATTTGCGGAACAGCCGCAGGGCTTTTTTCAGGTCCCAGCCGCTGACATCCAGTCCATTCTGTACCGGTCGTTCGATGACGTCACGTTTGACGTCGATAGACAGATACCATTCAACAGGGCGGACGTACAAAAAGCGGACATCATAGTCACTGTCGGCGGATGGAAAACCCCAGGCCCGGCTTCCGGATTCGCAGGCATAGACAATCCGTACGTTTTCCTCGACTCCAATTTCATACAGGCATGAGAGGATTTTTGATTTCATGCCGTCAGCTTCTGAACATGGCGTTTATCTTCCCGCATTCCTACGCCTTCGGCGATGAAGGTAAGCACCAGGGTGTTGAGGCTGACGCCCTCCTGCTTGGCAAGAACGGCCAGTTTGGCATGCAGGCTTTTCGGCACCCGCTGGACGAACTTCCCGGACATGGACGTCTCTGTTTCCGGCACGCGATACGCGGGCCTTAGGATTTCTTTTCCCATATCCGCCCGTGCGGAAATCCAGGCCAGAAAAGCGTCCCGGCCATTCTGAATCGCCGCTTCGATTGTCTCACCGTCGGACATGCAACCGGGAAGATCGGGAAAGGAGATCAGAAAACCGCCGCCTTCCGTAGGGGAAAGGGGACTGATGACATGGGTATAAGCCTCGAAAGGATAGGGAGGCGTAAGGGCTTTGATTTCTTTGACACTCATTTTCCCAACTCCTTCACTGCGTCCATGAGTTCGATGAATTGTTTGACATACACCGGCTTAATCGGTCATAAGTTTATCAGTGCTGCTTGTGGGTTACATGATCTTTAGCTCTTTGCATTCGAGACAACAAACGCATACCTAAGCCGGTCGTAATATACTCGGATCCAATCTGCGAAATGATTGATGCTGATGCCTGAATCCTCAAAATCGGAGTATAGCCCATGCGCCTTTTCAACCTCGTTAAAATGCATGAAATAGTATGCAAGTCTGATTTTAAACGTAAGCACTGAAGTATCGAGTCCAAATTTGACCAATTCGGCATAAACAATGTCCATTTGCTTTTTGGCCAAATCAATCAATTTTTGGCGATACTCATAAAATTGCGGCCTGTTAAAAAAGCCGTGGGTAGATGGTGAAAATACTTGGCTGATCACCTCATCAGGGATGCCCAATCGAGCATCCATAGCATTAACGGCATTCCCCTCGTTTTGCTGAATGTCAACCAGATCTTTAAGCAACTCGAGTTTCTTGTCGAGCATGATGGTGTAGTCCTTATCATTCTGTTCGTGAGGATTAAAGAGAACCTGGAGTAACCATGTCTTATCTTTTGTAAAACTGAATCTTTCATTAACGAATTCCTCAGGCAGATGCAGTAAATGCTTGTCAATCTCCGGCGCTGATTTTCTCAGAAAGGCGATCAATTTTGAAAGGCAATCCAGATCTAAGAGGGGATATTGTTGTTCATCAAGCCCCTTCATAACAAACATAATTTCCTTTGCCGCAAGAAAAGAACTGGGAAATGGAAGTGCAAAATATTCATCCAATTGTTGGCAAACATCGCTTAGCGTCTTTTCCCATTCAATCTTGTTATTTCACCTCATCCGGAGTTCGCTGATCCTGAACGCCAATTGTTCCTCAGGTGTGGGTTTTGAAGAAAACCGTGACGAACCATCATCCAATGTTTTTTTTAAGCTCGCCATATCATGGCGTTGCCGATAATAAACCAAGCGGTAATTATCCCACATCAAAACATCATCAAGATTGTTGAAATCAATCATTGCTTGATAATCTTCGAATAGAGTTTTTGCCTTAGAAGACTCACCATCCAGCAAATAAATATCAATCATGTTTGGAAGGACAGTATGTTTCATGTTGAACGATGGATGCTTTGCGAGAAGCCCAACAGCTTTCGAATAGAAATGGACGGTATCTGTGTGATTTCCCCGTGCTTGGGCATTGACAGCGATGTTGTTGTAGATCGGGCACTTTAATGATTCATCTTTGTCCTGAAGTTGAAGGGCTTTTTCAAGATGAACTCTTTCTTTATCCAATAGGCCCTGGCATTTCGCAACGTGAGCCAAGAGGAAAAAGTACTCTGAAGTTTGTTTGAAAGAAGCAGACGCACCATCCAATATCTGCGCGACCTTGCTTGTCGCTCACATTTGAATGTAGGATACACCTCGATTAAATTCAAACGTTACTTTTTCAGCCTCTAAAAGAGGAAGACGTGAGTAACTGAGGATACAATGATGGATAAACTTAGAGATGTTGAATCTGCTGTAATAATTTAACAGACCTCTTAAAAACTGAATTTTCCCAGGTGTGGAAAATAAATACCGAAAGAACTTCTTTTCAAGATCTTCGCCAGTTTTTAAATGCCGACTAAATTTCTTCTTTTTAAGCCAAAACAGGAATATTAATTCGTGTGGTAAAGGCCACATAATTGATGTGAACAACAAAATTACGATGATGAGAACCACAATACCGGAGATGATAATCAATTGCCATGGATAATGAAAGTAAGTAAGAAGCGTCGGGATACCGAATAAAATTGCAGCGATTAGTAGTTTCGGCAAAACCCGACGATGCTTTAAATCGTTTTTGGGTATCAAAAGGTACCCAACCCCAAGGAGGAGTGCTACCCAAATACCCAGGAGGTTTCCATCAAGGATGTAATCTGAAATTTTCATATTAACACCGATTTTCGCGGAGCGATTTGATATAAGATTTTTGGTGGCCACATATGAAGCCAATCGGATATAAAGCAATAATAAAAGATAGTTGGGATTGTGCCTAGTTGTCAAGTTTTGAAAATTCC
>Ga0302248_1000396_pt1 | contig 43398 bp, 26 predicted proteins | sample AAG_UR_Leu_MG_FD_193528 | JGI IMG/M metagenome (GOLD analysis project Ga0302248, IMG submission 193528) | Enriched activated sludge microbial communities from anaerobic digester in WTTP, New Holstein, Wisconsin, United States - AAG_UR_Leu | ecosystem: Engineered > Bioreactor > Anaerobic >...
CGTCCCGGCTATCGTGAAGGTCCCGGCCGCACCGCCCAGCGCCGTGGCGTTGTTGATGTTCAGCGTCCCGGCGTTCAACGTCACCCCGCCGGTGAAGTTGTTTCCACCGGAAAGCGTCAGCGCGCCGGCACCGCCCTTGACAACGGATCCCGCCCCGCTGACGGTGTTCGTGATGGCCAGCGTGCCGACGCCGGTCCCGTTGTTGCTGACCGTCAACGTGTTGGCGCCGGAAGCGGCGACCGCACCCGAAAGCGTCAGGCCGTAGGCCGTGTCGGCACTGACGTTGGCGCCCGGACTCAGCGCGATCGCGTTTCCGCCGAAGGTGCTGGCCAGGCTCATGGTGTGGGTGACGCCCGCGCCGGCCGTTGCCCGGTTTACGACGATCGCCCCGCCGAAGGCGCTGGTGTCGAGGCCGGTGGTGAAGGTGGTGGCGGCGTCGTTGCGCAGTTCGAAGCTCGTGCCGGCCACGTTGAACTTGATCTTGCCGCTGGTGGCGCCGAAAGCCCCTGCGACCGTGCCGACGACCGTGGCGGAGGAGTTGTTGAGAACGACACCGCCCGTGAAGGTGCTGGCGCCGTTGAAGGTGTACGCGCCCGCGCCACTCACCTGGATGGCGTGGGCCGTGGCCCCGGTCATGGCGCCCACGGTTACCGTCGGCGTGTTGCCCGCCAGCTCCAGGGTGCTGGCCGCACCCGCGAACGCCCCCGAGATGGCGGCGGCGCTGGTGCCGGCCGCGCTGTTGAAGGTCAGCGTGCGGTTGACACCCCCGGTGTTCATCCCGCCCGAGAGCGTCACGGTGCCGGCCGCAGTCCCGTTCCCGGTGATGCTGAACGTGGGGTCCCCGGAGAGGGTGGCCGCGCCCGAGAACGTCAGGCCGTATGCCGTGTCGGCGTTCACGTTGTCGCCCGCCGAGACGCTGACCTGGAGGCTCCCGATGCCCAGCGTACCCAGCGCGTGGGTGACCCCCGCCCCGGCCGAGGCCCGGCCGGACCTGACGGCCACCGCCCCGCCCACCGTCGTGTTGTATCCGGTGACCGAGGTGTTCGCCGCCAGGTCGAGCGTCCCGCCGTTGAGCGCCAACGCGCAGGCGGCCGCGTTGCCCAGCCCGGTGGTGCTCCCGATGCGCAGCGTGCCGGCGGTGAGCGTCGCCGTCCCGCTCGAACGCGTGCTCGCGGTGTTAAGCGTCAGTTGCCCGCTGTTCTGCTTGGTGAAGCTGAAGTTGCCGGCCAGCGCGCCCAGCGTCAGCGTCCCGAGCCCGGTCCCGTTGTTGGCGACGTCCAGCACCGGCGTGCTCGCCGACAGCGTCGTGGCCCCGAAGGTCAGCCCGTAGGCCGTGTCGGAGCTCACGTTGTCGCCCGCCGAGACGCTCAGCTGGAAGTTGCCGATGCTCAGCGTCCCCAGCGTGTGGGTGATCCCCGCCCCGGCCGTGGCCCGGCCCGCTCTTATGGCCGCCGCCCCGCCCACCCTCGTGTTGTACCCGGTGACCGAGGTGTCCGTCACCAGATCGAGCGTCCCGCCGTTGAGCTGCAGGGCGCAGGCCGCCGCGTTGCCCAGCCCGGTGGTGCTCCCGATGCGCAGCGTGCCGGCGGTGAGCGTCGCCGTCCCGCTCGAGCGCGTGCTCGCGGTGTTCAGCGTCAGCTGCCCGCTGCTCTGCTTGGTGAAGTTGAAGTTGCCGGCCAGGGCGCCCAGCGTCAGCGTCCCGAGCCCGGTCCCGTTGTTGGCGACGCTCAGCACCGGCGTGCTTGCTGACAAGGTCGTGGCCCCGAAGGTCAGGCCGTAGGCCGTGTCGGCGCTCACGTTGCCTCCCGCCGAGACGCTCAGCTGGCAGTTGCCGATGCTCAGCGTCCCCAGCGTGTGGGTGATCCCGGCGCCGGCCGTGGCCCGGTTCGACTGGATCGTCGCCGCCCCGCTCACCGTCACGTTGTAGGCGTTCACGCTGCCGTCCGTGGCCAGACTCAGCGTTCCGCCGTTGAGCGTCACCGCAGCGCCCGCCGCCCCCAGGGCACCGGCATTGCTCAGCGTCAGCGTCCCGCCGTTGAGCGTCGTCCCTCCGCTGAAGGTGTTGGCCCCGGAAACGGTGATGGCCCCGCTACCGCTCTTGACGATGGCCCCCGCCCCCGACACGGTGCCGGTCACGGTGGAACTGCTGCTGCTGTTGATCGTCAGGACCACCCCGCTGGGCAGGGCCAGCGAAGACCCGGAGTCCACGGTGAGGGCCCCGCCCACCGTGCAGCTGGCGTTGACCGTGGCCGCAGTGCTGCTGGTCACAGTGAGGCCGCCGAAGGTCTTGCCCGCCGCATCGATCGCCTGGCTGGTGGAACCCTGCATGGAGATCAGGCCGGTCCCGCCGTTGAGCGTGCCCGTGGACTGAATGATGCAGTCCCCATAGACCTGCAGGGTGTTGGCTCCCAGGGACAGCGTGCCGCTGGTGACCCTCAGGCGGCGCACGGAGCCGCCGGCCACGGGCACAGCCGCGTCGTTGGTCTGGTCGGGGATGACGACATCGGTGGAACTGTCCGGAGCGCCGGCCGGCGACCAGTTGGTCCCGACCGACCAGTCCGTCGAGGTCGCCCCGGTCCACATCTTGTCGTAGTTCCAGGTGATGTGGGCATCGCCGTCGGGGTCATTGTCGCCCGCTTCTCCGCCAGGGGAGGCTCCCTTGGCCCCGCTGGCGTTCTGCATGGTCACGGCCAGGGTGCTGCCGGCCGGCGCACTTACGTTGTACTGGCAGTTGGCGTCGAAGTCGCAGGAGCTGAAGGTGTAGTTCCCGCTGGTCAGGCCCAGGACGAGGTAGGTTCCGGCGGCGGCGCTGCCGTTCGAGAACCAGCCGTTGTCCAGCTTGCTCACCGTCGCCCCGCTGGCGACGTTCAGCCCGCTGTTGTCGGGGTAGTCCAGGTTGAGGCCGTCGACGCTGAGCGTGGCCCCCGAGGAGACGGTGAACGAGTAGTTCGCGGTGCCCTGCCGCGTGACGGTGGGCCGCGGCGAACCGGAGGCGCTGAAGGTCCCGCCGCTGGACACGGTCACCGAGCCGCCCGTCCCCCCATTGCCCAGGCGCACGGTGGGGGCGGCGGAGACGGTCAGCAGCCTGAGCGTCCCGCCGGAGTTGACCGTGACCGCGCCGCGCAGGTTGGTGGTCCCCGTGCCCATGTCCAGCGTTCCGGAGACGCTGCTCGTGCCGGCCACGTCGTTGGCGGTCCCGGAGCCGCAGTTGAGCGTCGCACCGCCGGAAACCGTCAGGTTGCCGTTCACGTCGAGTTCGCTGGAGCCCATCGCGGCCGTGCCGCTGACCGAAACGGTCAGATGGTAGAAGTTGTTGACCGTCCCGGCCGTGACGGTCGGCGAGGTTCCGTCCAGCGTTATCGTCCCCGCCGTCGGCTGGAAGGTCCCTCCGGAGTCGTCCCAGTTGCCCGCCACGTTGTGCGTGTAGGTGCTGGGCGCGAAGGCTCCGCTGGACAGCGTGAAGTTCCCGTCGATGTTCAACGCCTGCCCGGCGGTGACGGCAATACCCGCGCTCTTGGCGATTTCCACGTTCTGGAACGTGGTCTGCGCGCTGCCGCTGTCCATGTTCGCGGCTGAGCCGCCGGTGAACCGCACCGTGGAACCGGCTCCGGAGAGGCTGCCGCCGTTACTGACCCAATCGCCCTGCACCGCCAGGGTTTTGCCGGCGGCCGAGAGCGTGCCGGCGGTCAGCACCAATCCCCCCCCCCCGAGCGCGGTGAAGGCCGGCGAACCCGAGGCGCTCACCGTGCAGGTGCCGCTGGTGAGGGTGTAGCGGTAGAACGTGGTCGAGTTGGAGCTGCCGGCCAGCGTCGTGGTGCCGGCGAAACGGAAATTGCCCCCGGTGGTCGCGGACATCGTGCCGTTGTTGGTGAACGTGCCGGACACGTCGACGATGCTCGACGCGTCCGCCTGGGTGTTCCGGAACTCGCCGCCGCTGTCGATGGTCAGGTTGGTGACCGTGAGCGTGTTGTTCTGGGACTCCTGCCGGAAGAGCCCGCCCACCACCAGGCTCTGGAGCGTCACGTTCCCCCCCGCCCCGGACATTATGTAGGTGGCGCCGGAACTGACCGTCATGGTCGCGCTGCCGGCCGAGAACGTCCCGGCGCCGGAGTGGGTGTAGGTGCCGCCGATGGTGATCGCCGCCCCGCCGATGCTGACGCTCCCGGTGGTCTGGTTGACCGTCCCGCCGAAGCTGGCGGTGCCGTTGATGGTCAGCGTGTAGGCCGAGGCGTGGTTGAGGTTGAGCGTCGCCCCGCCGATCAGGGTCAGGCTGGCAACCGCGTTGCCGCCGGTGGCGTTCATGTCCAGCTGCGGCCAGTTGGTCACCCCGGACGCCGGGATGACCACGCTGTCGGTGCTCACCGGCACCGCCCCCCCGGACCAGTTGCTGCCGACCGACCACAACGTCGAGGTGCCCCCGATCCAGCACTTGCCGTAGACCCAGCTGCAGCGGCCCGGCGGGTCGGTGTTGGGGTCGTTGTCGTTGGCTTCGCCGGCCGGATCGGCGCCCTTGGCCCCGGCGGCGTCGGCCATGAGCACCGTGACCCCGCCGGCCGGCACGCTCACGTTGTATTGGCAGTTGGTGTCGAAGTCGCAGTTGCTGAAGGTTTGGCTCCCCGAGGTCAGGCCCAGGCTGAGGTAGGTGTTGGTCCCTGAGCCGCCGGTGAAGAAGCAGCTGTCTATGGCGGTTATGGTCGCCCCATCGGCGATGTTCAGGCCACTGTCGTCCGGCCGATCGATGGTCAGCCCGCTGATGTTCACCGTCGCCCCGGATTGGACGGTCAGGGCGTACCGCTGGCTGCCCTGGTCGGTCAGCGTCGGCCGCGTTGCCCCGGAGCTCCTGAGCGTGCCCGCCACGGTCAGCGAGCCCGCCGCGGCCCCGTTCCCGATTCGCACGGTGGGGGCCGCGCTGCCCGACGGCTGCAGGACCAGCTGGCCACCGCTGTTCACGGTGACGGCCCCGCGCAGGTTGGTCGTGCCGTTGCCCATGTCCAGTGTGCCGGCGACGGTGGTCGTCCCGGCGACGTCGTTGGCGGCGCTCGATCCGCAGTTGAGCCCCGCACCAGCCGACACGACCAGGCTGCCATTCACGTCCAGCTCGCTGGAGCCCATGGCAGCCGTGCCGCTCGTGGACACGGTCAGGTTGTAGAAGTAGTTGTTCGCGTGGGTGGTCACGGTGGGACTCGCGCCGTTGAGCACGATCGTCCCGGCCGCGGGGACGAACCCGCCGCTGGTGCCCGAGTCGTTCCAGTCCCCGCCGACCGTGTGCGTGTAGTTGCCCGGGGCGAAGTTGCCCGAGGTGAGCGAGAAGCTGCCGGCGATGATCAGGTCCCGGGTGGCGGCGGTCAGGGTCTGCCCGGCCGTCTTGGCCCCCTCGACGCTGTGGAACGATGTCTGGGCCGTGCCGGAGTCGATGTTGGAGCTGTTGCCCGTGAAGCGCACCGTCGAGCCGGAGCCCGAGAAGGCCGCCCCGTCGTTCTGCCAGTTGCCCTGCACCACCAGCGTCTTGCCCGCGGCGCTCAGCGTGCCGGCGGTCAGGACCACGCTTCCACCCAACACGGTGAGTGCCGGACTGCCCGTGGAGCTCACCGTGCAGGTCCCGCTCACGAGCGTGTAGCGGTAGAACTTGGTGCTGCTCGAACTGCCGGCGATCGCGGTGGTCCCCGTGAAGCGGAAGTTGCCGCCGGTGGTCGAATCCATCGTCCCGTTGTTGGTCAGCGTGCCGGAGACGTCAACGATGCTCGAGGTGTTGGCCACCGTGTTCTGGAACTCGCCCCCGGCGTTGATCGTGAGGTCGGTGACCGTCAGGGTGTTGTTGCTGGTCTGCATGAGCCACCGGCCGTTGAGCACCAGGCTCTGGACCGACACGTTCCCGGCCGCGCCGGACATCGTGTAGGTGACGCCAGTGCCGACGGTCAGAGCGGCGCTGTTGGCCGTGAAGGTCCCGGCGCCGGTGTGGTTGTACGTGCCGCCGACTGTCACCACGCTCCCGCCCACGCTTACGCTGGACGTGGTCTGGTTCACCGTCCCGCCGAAGCTGGCGTTGCCGCTGATCGTCAGGGCGCGGGCGGTGGCGTCGTTGAGGTTCAGCGTCTTGCCGGCCGCCAGCGTCAGGCTGGCGACGGTGGCATCGACGTCCAGGGTCGGGTTGCTGCCCACGTTGGGGATGTAGACGTCGTCGCTGGCGCCGGGCACCGAGGTGTTCGGCGTCCAGTTCAGGGCGTTGTTCCAGGACGTCGAAGTCCCGCCGTTCCAGGTCTTCCCCGCCGAGGTTGCCGCCTGGGGCAGCTGGGGGTAGGAGACGAGATCGGTGACGTAGTTCCCGGCGCCGTCGACCACCACCAGCTTGAAGTAGTAGTCGGCTCCCTTGGCCACGTTGCTCCAGACCGGAGTGACGCTGAAGTCCCACTCCGTGTAGGCCGAAGTGCCTACCGAGGCGCTGGCGACCGACGGGGAATTCTCAACGTAGTGCTGCTTCACGGTCGAGCTGGTCAGAAGCGTGGTAGTGACCTGGCTGCCGTTGGAACCCAGGCCATTGGCGTAGTTCCAGTGGGCCGAGGAGCCCAGATTCGTCCACGCGCCCGTGGTCCCCTCGCGATAGCGCAGGGCCACGTAGGAGCCGACCCAGCTGTAGGACATGTCGTTCTGGACCTGCAGCCGCAGGCGCAGGACCGTGCCGTTGGCCACGCCGGTGATGGCGGTGTTCTCGGCAGCCAGCGCGTCTCCGGCCACCGGCTCGCTGTTGGTGTTGCTGAACCACCGATACCGCGACTGGTTCTGGCCGCGCACGACCTTGCAGTCGTCGAACCACATCTTGGTGTTGTAGTTGCCGGAGTCCCACGTCCAGCTGCCTAGGTCGAAATCGGCGAAGTTCGGCAGCTGCGCGGAGGTGGCCGTGGCCACCAGAACACCGTCCACGTAAATGTAGGTCTGGTTGGAGCTGTCTCGAATCCAGGATGCCTTGTGCCACCCCAGGGCCCGGTCAACGCTGCTGGCCGCGTACGCCCCGTTGAGGAAGGTGACATACCTGGTCCGACTCGTCGCAGTCCGCACCATCACCCCGACTCCGTAGTTACCGGTGGAGTCGTCCAACGAAACATACTGGCGCTTCTCGGAACCAGCGACGCTGCCCACCATATCGTCGTAGAACCAGACCTCGGCCCGGCCATTCGTCACCGGCCCCCACTTGGGATTGTCGCTCCAGGCGCCGATGCCCTGACGCAGAGTCCCCGAGTCGTAGCCGACGGAGTACGCGCTCTTGGAACCGCCAGACGTGTGGTTCTGGGCGTTGTCGTACTTGAATATCTGGTCGAACCAACTCGCCGTGCTGATCCGCCAGGCACCACCAACGTTGTTGCCCACCGTGCCCGACTCGAAGTCGTCGGAGTAGACAACCTCCTCCTCGGCCGCTGCCGGCATTGCGCCAGCCAGGATGACGAGGAGCGACAGGAAAAGGAGCGCACCGGCCTGCGTGCTGGCCAAGCCATATGCAGATCGATCGCTCCGCCTAGTCCTCAAGGCCTTCCCTCACGAACTTCGCCGCAGACACAGGCCCCGGATCACCACGCGGCTTCGCCCCCCACCGCAACAACATCGACCATCAAAAGTATCGGGCCACTCAGGAAGAACCTTTATACAATATATCTTGCCTGCCAACCATGTGATGAACATTCCTCGCGACTTCAGCGCGAAACATGTAATTTACTCACAAACTCAATGCGGACCAGTGGTGTACACAATCACCAGGAGGCCAGCATGCAGACCACTGCCCATCCACGTGCAAGATCAGTAGAAGGCAGAGCTTCATCCAGAGTGGCCAGCCAACTCCGTGGCGACATCTTGTCCGGCAGGATCGAACCCGGCCAGTTCCTGGCCAATGAGCGCGATCTGGCCGGACAGCTGGCTGTTTCCCGCGAAACCCTCCGCCGGGCGCTCAAGTCGCTGGAGAACGAGGGGCTGGTCAAAATCGTTCCCCGCCGCGGCTATCAGGTGCTGGCTGGCGCGCATGACCCCCAGAAGGGCGCGCCCATCGGCTACATCATGACCGGCGACGAGACGTCCGGCGCGTGGACGCCCCGGATGGACGCCGTGCTCAGCGCCATGCAGCGCGTAGCCGCCCGGAAGGGCTGGCCGCTCCTGGTGCTTGGCGCACCCAACGCCGCACCTGACAAGGTCGGAGAACAACTGCGCAGCACCAAGACCTGCGGTCTGGTGCTCGACACCATCGACCCGGAGATGCTGGCGCTGGCCGCCCGCGCGGGGCTGCCCGCGGTCGTGGTCAACGATTGGTCACCGGACCTGGCTGCGGATTCGGTCATGCAGGACGGCCAGCACGCCGGGCTGCTCGCCGCGCGGCACCTGCTCGGCCGCGGCCGGCGCGAGATCGCCTGGGTCGGCCCGAGCCTGGCGACCGGGTCCCACGCCTTCGACCGGCTCAGCGGCGCCCTGGCCGAGCTCGCCCGCTCCGGCGTCGAGCTGACCTCGATGCGGCGCCTGGAGCTGCCGGTCGCCGAACGCGACCAGCGCCTCGCCGAGATGCTCTCCGATCCCGCCGGCCGCCCCGACGGGATCATCTCTCTGTGGACAGAACAGGCCGTGGCGGTGGCCGCGGTCGCCCGGCGGCTGGGGCTGGAGCTCGGCCGCGACCTGGACCTGGTCGGCTGGAGCATCGACGAGCTCTACGCCGGCGACTACGTCAAGGCCATGGCCGGCGGCCCGGTCCCGCCGGCCGTCACCTGGAGCGCCGCGGCCATGGCCGAGACGGCGCTGGCCAGGCTGGAGGAGCGCCGGGCCAATCCGCAACTGCCAGCCGCGCGCATCAAAGTGCCGGTGCGTTTGAGAACGGATGGTGTGTGAGTGTGTGTGTCTGTGAGTGTGTGGGGCGGGAACTGCAAGATGCACGCAGCGAGGCGACAGTTCCCAACGCACTCACGCACCCACATACCCACACACCCTCTCACCCTCTCATGCAGCCAAGGGAGGTCCATCATGCGTTTGATATCGGCTTGCGTGGCGGCGATGCTCCTGGCCTGCGGCCCGGCCCGGACCGGCGAAGAGGCCAAGGCCCCGGCGTTCGCCGCAAACCCGGAGCTCAGGAACCTCCCTGAGAAGACCGTCAAAGTGCTGGTGCCGGAGGGCGGCTACAAGGCCGACGCCAACGTGCTCGACTACAGCGGCATGGCCTACGATGGCCACCGCCACAGGGTGCTGGCCTTCGGCGGCGGCCACGCCACCGCGCAGTTCCCCAACAGCGTCCACGAGTTCGATCCGCTCACGCTCAAGTGGACGGCGCTGACCCCCGACGTTCCTCCGGCTGCATACACCGCCGAGAACTCGGTGCGCGACAAGGACGGCAAGCCGTTGGGCGGCGTCAAGTGGCAGGGCAAGGTCTGGGCCGGCAGCCGCCACACCTACGACGGCCTGTCCGTGCTCCCCGGCGCGGACCTCCTGGTCTCGGCCCAGGCCATGGAGTTCCAGTCCGGGGCCTGCCCGGCCGGTTACCGCGAGAACTATCAGGGTGGCAATGGGCTCTGGATCTTCGACCCGGTCAAGCGCGAGTGGACCGTCTCCGAGAAGAACGGCCTGGCCGTCTCCTACTGCATCTCGGAGGTCAGCCCCAAGAGCCCGGACTGGGTCTACATGTGGTCGAGCGACATGGGCGGCAGCCAGGCGGTCAACTGGAAAACCGGCGAGGTCAAGAAGGTCCGCGACCTGCCCAGAAAGAGCATCGGCTACGCCGGCGTGACCTGGTGCCCGGAGACGAATTCGTTCTGGTGCTTCCCCTCGAAGACCGCCTGGGAATACGACCTGCAGGCCGACACCTGGAAGACCCATCAGATCAAGGGCGAGGCACCCAACACCTACGACGTCAACCCGGTCTGGGACCCGATCGCCGGCGTCTTCGGGCTCTTCAGCGGCGGGCGCTTCCACTACTTCAGCCCGCGCGACCTGACCTGGTACAAGCTCGACGCCGAGCTCGACAAGAGCCTCGACAACATGCCAATGCGCCACCACCACATCTACGACCCGGTGGACAACGTGCACATCGCCGTGGCCGGCCGGTGGAAGACCATGGCCTTCAAGTTCCTGGACACGTCGGGCAGCCTGCCCGGCACCCTGCCGGCGAAGAAGTAGCCTGGAAAGAGGGGCGACCATGAACCGCATGCCGACCGGAGTGGCTTCCTGCGCACTGGGCCTGCTCGTACTGGCCTCCATCGCGTCCCGGGCACTGGGCGCGGAACCGGCCAAGAGCGCCGCGCCGGCAGGAGCACAGGTCGTTCTCTCCGACCAGAGCCCCTGGCGCTGGCACATCACCCTGCGCAAGCCGACAGTGCCGGTCGAGAGAATGAAGGCCGCCGGCAAGGACGTCTCCGCCCCGGTGCCGCTGGCCATCGTCAAGCTCCACGGCGGGCGCTCCACGCCGGACATCGAGAAGCTGGACTCGCCCCCTCCCCCGGCCGACTGGACCAAGCCGGAGTTCAACGACTCCGACTGGCCGCGCTCCCGCGGCCCCTTCGGCGACGCCGGCATCTGCGTGGGCACGCTCTGCCTGCGCGGCCGCTTCACGGTGACCGACCCGGCGGCGGTGAAGTCGCTCCAGCTGGCCATGAAGTACCGCGGCGGCGCGATCGTGTACCTCAACGGCAGGGAGGTGGCCCGGGCCGGGCTCCCGGCCGGCCAGGTCGGCCTGACCGCCCCGGCCGAGCCCTACCCGGACGAGGCCTGGGTTGGGGCCGACGGCAAGATGCTGCCCATCCCCCGGGCCGACCGCAGGGGCATGACCGAGGACGACATCGCCCGGATCGCCAGGCGCAACCGGGCGCTGGAGCCGATTGAGGTCCCCGCCGCCGCCCTGGTCAAGGGCGTCAACGTCCTGGCCATCGAGGTGCACCGCAGCGACTACCACCCGGTGGCCATCGCCTGGTGGCAGGGTGCCAACCTGGTCCAGGGCATCACCAAGCAGTGGACCCCGGGAGGCCTCCTGGACTTCTCCCTGAGCGCCGCCGGCGCCGGCATCGTGCCCAACTTCGACCGCCCCTCCGGGCTCCAGGCCTGGAGCGGGGACCTCAACGCCGGCCTGGACGACATCGGCTACGAGGACCCCCAGGACGCCCCCCGGCTGCTGATCATCAGCGGCGCCCGCAACGGGGTCTTCTCGGGACTGGCCGGCATCTCCGGCCCGGCGACCATTCGCAAGGCCAAAGCCGAGATCGGCGAACTGGCCATGGCAGGAGGAAAGGGAACCATCCCGGCATCGGCCGTCCAGGTCCGCTACGTGCTGGAGGGCCCGGTGGGCGCCGAACAGATCTCCGGCGGGGGCGGCACCGTCACGCTCTTCAACGGGCTGACCGAGCAGCCTCCGGCCGAAGTCGCGCCGAAGGCCCGCCCCCTCAGCACCATGCGTGAGAGCGGCCGGATACCCATGGCCCAGCCGGCGGCCATGCTGCCGGTGCTGGTCACCGTGCGAGTCCCCGCTACGGCCGCGCCCGGCGACTACGAGGGAACGCTGCGTCTCTCGGCCGAGGGCCTGGCCGAGGTCAAGGTCCCGGTCCGGCTGCACGTGGCCGACTGGGCGGTGCCCTCCCCCCGCGACTTCCGCACCCGCGTCGGGCTCTTCCAGTCGCCGACCACCCTGGCCTACAGGTACAACGTCCCGGAGTGGTCCGAGGAGCACTGGAAGCTAATGGACAAGAGTTTCGTGCTGCTCGCCGAGCTCGGCGGCACGCTGGTCAACATCCCGCTGGTCGACAAGACCCAGTTCGGCAACGACGAGGGCATGGTCTACTGGCTGCGCCAGGCAGATGGCAGCTACAAGTATGACTTCACGGTCTTTGATCGCTACCTGAAGCTCGTCAAGAAACACCTCGGGACGCCCAAGTACGTCGCCCTGCACCTCTGGCACCCCGGCACCTGGCACAACCGCCCGCTCGATTCGGAAAACACCGTGACGGTGGTCGGCGCCGACGGCAAGCGCGAACACGTCCAGGTGCCGCGCTTCGGCACCGAGGAGAGCAAGAGGTTCTGGAAGCCGGTGCTGGACGAGTGCCGCGCCCGACTGGCCAGGGAAGGGCTGGACAAGTCCATGTGCCTGGGCATCCTCTGCGACGCCACCGCCCAGCCGGAGGTCTTCAAGCAGTTCGACGAGATCTGGGCGGGGGGCGGCCCGGCCGGCTGGACCCGCGGCTGCCACAGCACCACCTTCGAGAGCAAGCCCTACGGCCTCAAGGGCGGCGGGGCCTGCGTCTACCACGAGTTCTGCTACGGACTGGGCCTGGACGACCCTGACAAGAAGTTCCCGCCGATCCACGCCATGACCGGCCCGGGCACCGCCTGGTTCCGCGGGGAGTACGACTGGCGCCTGCCGCCCTGGATCTACCGGACCATGGCCGAGCGCGGGCTCTACTGCCGCACCAGCGGCGTCGGCCGCATGGGCCTGGACCTCTGGTCGGTGCCGGTGGACCGCGCCGGCGGCAAGGCCAAGTCCTACTGCATCTTCAACCGTTGGCCGAACTCCTCGGTGGGCGGCCACGGCGACCCGACCCTCTCGGCGTTGGCCGACCCCGGCCCGGACGGCGCGCGCTCCAGCGTCCGGCTGGAGATATTCCGCGAGGGAGTGCAGGAGGCCGAGGCGGCCATCGTCCTCTCCGACGCCATGACCAACAGCGCCGCGCAGATCGGCCCGGAGCTGACCGCGCGCTGCAAGGCGCTCCTGGTCGAGCGCATCAACGTCTGCCGGGCCACCCAGGGAGTGACCGAGGAGTTCTACGCCGGCTGGCAGGACCGCGCCGCCAGACTCTTCGCCGCCGCCGCCGAGGTTTCCGCCAAGCTGGGCGGGAAGAAGTGACGTGAAAGCGTGTGTGAGTGTGTGGGTTCGTGGGTGTGTGGGTGAAGTCCCATTGCCCACACACGCACACACCCACAAACCCACATACTCTCTCGGCCACCTGTTTAGGAGAACCATCATGCGCCAGATTCTAGTGTGTGCAGCAACCCTGATCGTGGCGGCGGCAGCAGCCGCGGCCGCCGAGCCATCCGCACCCGCAGCCGTCCCGGCCGACGCCAGGGTGATCCTGTCGAAGGACAGCCCCTGGCGCTGGCACGCCCTGGTCCGCAAGCCCATCGTCACGGTCGAGGCCCTGAAGGCCGCCGGCAAGGAGGCCTCCGCTCCGGCCACCCTGCCCTCCAAAGGCATCGAGGGCGGCCAGGTGATCAACCTGGACGCCGTCCTGCCTCCGGACTCCTGGAACAGCCTCGAGTTCCGTGACACGGACTGGCCGCGCGGCCCGCTTGCGGCCGCCTGCGGACTGGGCGTGAGCACCGGGGCGGTCTGCCTGCGCGGCAAGTTCACGGTCACGGACCCGGCGGCGGTGAAGTCGCTGTTCGTCACCCTGAAATACCGCGGCGGGGTGGTCGTGTACCTCAACGGCAAGGAGGTGGCCAGGACGGACATGCCTGAGGGGCCGGTGACGCTCACCACTTCGGCCAAGGCCTACCCGCCCGAGACCTACGTGGACACCGCCGGCAAGGTGCTCACCGACGAGGACCACGTGATGCGCGCGCCCAAGAGCGACGAGGCCGCCCGGGTCCTGAAACGGAACCGGAGCGCCGGACCAATCGAGATACCGGCGGTGGGCCTGCGCAAGGGCCTCAACGTCCTGGCCATCGCCTCGCACCGCAGCGAATACCTGCCGGTGGCCCTTACCTGGTGGGATGACAAGATGTACCTGGGCGGCCGCCCTGAGGACTGGGCGCACGTCGGCATCCACGATGCGCAGCTTCTGGCCGTGGGCGCCGGCGCCGAGCCCAACACGACCCGGGCCAAGGGCGTGCAGGTCTGGAACCTGGACATCCACGACCGGTTCAACGGCACCAGCCTCGCCGAACCGGCCGGCGCTCCGCTCGAGCCGGTGGTCATCGTCGGCGCGAGGGACGGCACCTTCTCCGGGGCGCTGGCGGTGACGAGCGACTCGGCCCTCAGGAACGTCAAGGCGACCGTCTCCGACCTCGCCGGCCCGGGCGGGACCAAGATCCCGGCCGCGGCAGTGCAGGTGCGCGGAGCCCTCTACGCCGCCAACAACCGCCAGTACGACACGCTCACGGCGCCCATACCGGCCGAAGTCAGCGGGAAGAACGGCGCGGCGCTGCCGGTCTGGTTCACGGTCCGCGTCCCGAAGGATGCGGCCGCCGGCGAGTACAAGGGCGAGGTCAAGGTCTCGGCGGACGGCCTGGCCGCGCCGGTCAGCTGCCCGCTGATCGTGCGCGTCGCCGACTGGACCATGCCCGAGCCCAAGGACTGGCGGACCTACAACGGCATGTGCCAGTCGCCGGATACGCTCTCCGCCCACTACAAGGTGCCGATGTGGTCCGAGGAGCACTGGAAGCTCATCGAGAAGAGCTTCGAGCTCATGGGCGGCCTGGGCAACAAGATGATCCACGTGCCCCTTCTGACCAAGACCCAGCTCGGCAACGAGGAGGGCATGGTCTGGTGGGTAAAGAAGGACGGTGGAGGCTACGACTACGACTTCACCGTCTTCGACCGCTACCTGGAGATCGCCAAGAAGCACTGCAACCTGGAGTTCGTGGTCTTCCACGTCTGGGTCACGGCCGGCTGGGGTGCCAGCCGCAAGGTCGACCAGGAACTCTACGTGACCTGCCTGGACAAGGCCGCGGGCAAGCGCGAGCCGCTGCGCGTGCCGGTCTACGCCACCGAGGAGGGCAAGGCCTTCTGGAAGCCGGTCCTCGACGCGCTCCGCGCGCGCCTGGCCAAGGCAGGCCTCGAGAAGGCCATGACCCTGGGCAACGTCAGCGACCAGACCGGGCCTCCGGTGGTGTTCAAGATGTTCAGCGAGGTCGCGCCGGGGATCTGCTGGTGGCGGGCCTGTCACTCGCCCACCAACGACGCCAAGCCCTACCCCATCAAGGACAACGGACTGGTCTCGATCCACGAGCACGTCTACGGAATGGCCCTGGCCGACCCGGAGAAGGCCCTGCCCAGGATCTGGGACCAGCGCGGCCCGGGCGCGACCTACCTGCGCGGCTCGGACGAGACCGACTGGGGCCGAACCGCGCTGAACTGGCGTGCCGCGCCCGAGTACGCGCTCTACCTGCACAAGCGCGGCGTGGGCCGGGAATGCATCGACTACTTCCCGATGGCCACCAAGGCCGAGCACGGCACCTTCTACTCCCGCTACCCGCAGTCGGCCGACGGCCACAGCATCCCCTACGCCTGCTACTACGCGCAGCCCGGGCCGGACGGGCCGGTCGCCACGGTCCGCTACGAGCTCTTCCGCGAGGGCATGCAGGAGGCCGAGGCCACCATGCTGATCGCCGAGGCGGCCGGGACCAAGGCCGACAAGCTCGGCAAGGAGCTGGCCGACAAGTGCCGGCGCATCTTCACCGAGCGGATCAACGCGGTGCGCGTCTGCCGGGGCATGGTCCGCGGAGAGGACGACCCGAGCTTCTGGCAGGCCCGCTCGGCGGAGCTCTACGCGGCGGCGGCCGAGGTCGCGGCCAAGCTGGGCGGGAAATAGGAGGAGACGGCGGTGGAAGGTGGAGGGAGGATGGTGGATGGAGTGACGACCAGCGTCGCTTCGCCTCCTGCGCCTTCCGCCATCCACCTTCCACCCTCCGCCAACTTCGGAAGGAGGCTCACCGTGCGCCAAGCCCTGGTGTGGACAGCAGCGTTGATCACGGCAGCAGCACCGGCCGCAGCCTTCGCCGGCGAAAGGCCGCCGACCGACTTCCCCGCCATGCCCTCCACCGCCCCCCAGCGCACCGAGGCCGTGCAGGTCTGGGTCTGCCAGCCGCCGAAGGACCTGACTGCCTTCGATGTCCCGGCCCCGGGCCAGAAGCTGGAGATCAACCTGATCGCCCCGCGGGGCGGCCGGGCCAATGGCCAGGTGGTCCTGGCCTCGGCCAAGCCGATCAGGGGCGTCAAGGCCGCGGTCAGCGATCTTTCCGTTGATGGCGCCAAGGGCACCATCCCGGCCAAGCAGATTCTGGTGCGCTTCCCGGCCGTTGCCGAGCCCTACCGGGACAACGCCCCCTGGGTGCCGGACAACCGCTTCGACGTCCTCCTGCCCGAGGTGCCGGCCGAGGTGCCGACGCGCAGCGTGCGCACCGGTTTCCACCGCCAGAAGTTCAGCGATCCGCTGGTGCCGGTCGGGGCCATGCAACCGGTCTGGCTCACCGTGCTGGTGCCGGCCGACGCCGTTCCCGGCACCTATCGGGGAGAGCTGACCGTATCAGCGGAAGGCCTGGCCCCCACCAGGATCCCGCTCGGCATCAAGGTCTACGGCTGGACCCTGCCCGACCCCAAGGACTTCACCTGCCGGACGAACATCTGGCAGTCGCACGACTCCGTTGCCCTGCGCTACGGCGTGCCGCTGTGGTCGGACCGGCACCTCGAGCTGATGGGGCAGGTGCTCGAGCTCACCAAACCCATGGGCAACGGGTTCTGCCCAGTGCACCTGATCGCCGGCGCCTTTAACATGGACAACGCCGAGTCGATGGTGCGGTGGATCGACAAGGGCGACGGCAAGTACGAATACGACTTCGCGCCGTTCGACAAGTACCTGGACCTCTACGAGAAGAAGCTGGGCAAGCCCCGGGTGCTGCTGCTCTCCGTCTTCCGGGCTGGAGCCGACGGCGGCAACATGAAGGGGGCGCTTCCGGCCATGACCACCGGTGAGAACCCGGTGAAGGTCAGCCGGCTGGACCCGGCCACCGGCAAGGTCGAGCCCATGACCCAGCCGCTCTACGGCACCGAGGCCAGCGCCGAGTTCTGGAAGCCGATCCTGGCCGAGGTCTCCAAGCGGCTGGAGAAGCGCGGGTCGACCGGCTCACCGCCTGGAGCCCTGAGCTCGTCGAAGGGTGGCTGGCTGGACGTGGCCGCCATCGGCACCGGATCGGACGCATTCCCGACCAAGGAGACGGTCAGCGCCTTCCTCAAGGCCGCGCCCGACTTCAAATGGTTCAGCACCTCCCACAAGAACCCCAGCTACTACCCCACCTCCGACGGCAAGCGCGTCCCGGTGCCCTTCCGCGAGCACGTCTGGGGGGTGGGCGAGCCGCGCAAGCCCGAGTACGGCATGCCCTGGAAGGCCGGCGGCACGGGCGGCGTCTGGGTGTTCTCCCGCTACGGCGCCGGGGCCTGCACCCTGCGCCAGTTCGACTGCCTGTTCGGCCACCGCTTCAACCCGGAGATCACCCTGCACACCGGCTGGGCCGGCCTCGGCCAGAGCGGGGCGGATTTCTGGAACGTCCCGGGCCGGAAGCGGCCGCTGTGCTCCGGGCCCGGCGAGGGCGTCGGCCTGGGCATCAGCATCCTCAGCTTCACCGCGCCCGGCCCGACGAGCCCCCTGGCCACCGAGCGTCTGGAGATGGTCGCCGAGGGCATGCAGGTCGTCGAAGCGCTGGCCATCCTGCTCAAGGCCGTCGATGAGAAGAAGCTGGACGCGGCGCTGGCCGCCAAGTGCCAGGAGCAACTCGCCAAGCGGGCCGCCCGGAACCTCGAGATCATGCCCAAGGGGCCGGGCAAGGGCCCCCCGGGACCGGCCGCGAACTATTTCCCCTCCTGGCAGGAGGACGATGAGACGCTCTTCGCGCTGTGCGCCGAGGTCAGCGCCAGGCTGGGCGGGAAGTAGGCTAGCCATGTCTGCCGCCCGCCTCAGCCTGAGCACGGTCGCCTTCCGGGCGGGGGAGCTCGTCCCCGCCCTGGAGTGGGCCGCACGGCTGGGGCTGCCGGGAGTCGAGGTCGGCTCCCATCACGCCGAGGAGCTGCAACGCTCGCCGGAGGCGGCCCGCGAGGCCACGACGGCTTTCCAGCGCCTGGGCCTGCGGCCGCTCTCGGTCCACGCCTGGACCGAGGTCGAGGGGCTGGGCGAGGTCTGTCCGTTCACCGCCGAACTCGGCGCGGGGCTCATCGTGGTGCACTGCCCCCACGAGGCCATCGTCACGGGGCTCGAGGCCCAGGTCGCGGCGCTGCGGCGGTGGGACGGGTGGTGCCGGGAGCGCGGCATCACCCTGACCGTCGAGAACGCCTCGCGCCAGCCGCTCGCGCCCTTCGTCGAGCTCTTCCAGGCGGTGCCGGCCCTGGCCATGACCCTCGACATCAAGCACGCTTACAAACCCGAGACGCTGGGCCTGACCCACGCCGACTACCTCCGGGAACTGGGGGATCGCGTCGCCAACCTGCACCTCTGCGGCATCGACCGCTCGCGCGAGGAACTCGGCGACGGATGCCCGCCGGGGCGCGACGCGGTCGACTGGGCGCAGCTCGCCGCTGACCTGGCCGCCCGCGGCTACGCGGGTCTGGCCACCGTCGAGCTGGCCTATCCCGAGCACCTGAGCGGCGGCGAGATCGAGCGCGCCTACGCGGGACTCCGGCCGGTGGCACCGGACGCGGAGGGCGCCAGCCAGCGGCTTTCGGCCTGGGGCGTGGAGTTCTTCCGGGAGAAGCTGGCGGGCCTGTTGACCGATGGCCCAAGAGCCGATTAAGGAGCCGACCATGAGACTGCTGATCGCAACCGCCGGACTGTTCGGGGCCCTGACCGCATCGGCCTGCCCGGCGGGGGAGCCGGCCGCCCCGCCAACCTTCACCGCCAAGCCGACCGCCGCCAAGGCCGGCGAGGTCGTGAAGATCGACTTCGCGGTTAGCCGCGAGACCGACGTGGCCGTCTTCATCGAGGACGGCGCCGGCAAGGTGGTCCGTCACCTCGCGGCCGGCGTGCTCGGCCCCAAGGCGCCGGCGCCCTTCAAGCCCGGCCTGGCCCAGAGCCTCGAATGGGACGGCAAGGCCGACTGGGGACGTCAGGTGTCAGAGGCCAGAGGTCAGGGGGCAGGGAGTTCTGCTGGCCCCGGGCCCCTGACCCCTGTCCCCCCTCTTCGCGTCCGCGTCGCGCTGGGGCTCGGCGCGAAGTACGACAAGGTCCTGGCCTCCGACCCGCAGAACATCGGCGGGCCGCGGGCGCTGGCCGCCGGGCCGGACGGGACGCTCTACGTCTGCGCCTCCGCCGGAGCGGCGCTGCCCAACTGGGGCACCGAGCGCGTCGTAGCCCTGGACCGCGAAGGCAAGTACCTCCGCACCGTTCTCCCCTACCCCGCCAACCTCAAGAAGGAGGAGGTGGCCGGCTACGGCGTCTACGACCTCGACGGCCGGCCGGCGCCGCTCTGGAAGAGCATCCCGCAGCGGCGATTCCACTCCGGGCTCTCGCCCCGCAAGGGCGGCATGGCGGTGACGCCCGGCGGGGTGATCCTCAAGTTCACTGACGCGGGAACGCTCAGCGCCTTCGGGGTCAAGGGCGACGCGCCCTTCGGAGCCGAGGGCGGGCCGAAGCTCCTGCCCCTCCAGCGCCTGCAGACCGGGCGGACATTCGTGTGCGCCGCCTCCGACGGCAAGCGCGCCTTCGTGACCGGGCTGGCCGACCAGCGGCCTGACAAGAAGCCCGAGCACGTCTCCTTCGCCGCGGTCTATGCGGTGAAGCTCCCGGAGCGCGGCCCGGGCGAGCCCTTCTTCGGCAAGCCCGAGCAGTCCGGCAAGGACGAGGCCTCCCTCGGCGACTCGCCCCGCGGGCTGGCGCTCGACGGCAAGGGCCACCTGCTCATCGCCGACTTCAAGAACGACCGGGTGGTCGCCGTCTCCGAGGCCGACGGCAAGTTCGCCGGCGAGTTCGCGGTCCCGAAACCCGACGGCCTGGGCGTCGATCAGAAGTCCGGCGCGGTCTACGTGCTCAGCCTGACCAAGGGCGGCGGCGGCGAACTGGTCAAGTTCTCAGGCTGGAAGGACGCCAAGAAGCTGGCCAGCATGCCCGTGGGCCAGGACGGCAACCCGGACTTCCCGCCGGTCATGGCCGTGGACGGCTCAGCCTCGCCGGCGCTAGTATGGCTGGGCACCGACGGGCATCGGCTCCTGCGCATCGAGGACAAGGGCGCGACGCTCGAGGGCAAGCCGGTCGGCGGCGGCGGCAAGTTCGGGTCGCTGGGCTTCGAGGGCATCGAGGTGGACCGGTATCAGCCTTCGCCGGAGATCTACGTGCGCTGCGCGACCGGCAACTTCGGCGGCAACGGCGACTACTGGCGCTTCAACGAGCAGGCTGGCGAGTGGACCAAGGTCAACTTCCCGGGCTCGGGAGGCGTGGGCGGCACCTGCATCGTGCCCGGGCCCGAGGGCGTGATCTACGCGCCGGCCTACCCCGAACACATCCTGCGCTTCACCCGCGACGGCAAGCCGGCGCCGTGGCCGGAGGGCAACGTCGGCTACCCGGCCGGCAAGAAGGGCGGCCCCAACAGCATCTACGGCCCGGTGAGCATGGTCTACATGACCCACACGCTCGGCGTGCGGCCCACCGACGGCCACTTCTTCTTCTTCGACCCGGGGCGCCCCGGCGACCGGCCCCACAAGATGCTCCGCGAGTACACCCCGGGCGGCAAGCTGGTCTCGGAGAACCCGATCATCTGGAAGGCCTCCGACAACTGCGTCGGCCCAAAGTTCGACCAGCAGGGGAACATCTACGTCGCCGAGCAGGTGAAGCCCGTCCGCGAGGTCTACCCCGAGGAGTTCGTGAAGGTCTTCGGCCGGCTCGACCTCACCGACAAGGGCGAGCGCAGCCCCGAGGCCAAGCCGCAGCAGGACGCCACCGCCACCATGTACGGCAGCATCGTCAAGTTCGGCCCCAAGGGCGGCACCTTCCACTTCGAGAGCAACCAGTCCGGCGGCGGCAACCCCTACAAGGGCGAACTCAAGCTCGACCCGGGCCTGAAGACCGAGAACTACGCCAGCTACTACGCCGGCCGGCTATACCCCCTCAAGGTCACCGGCGCCGAGTGGATCCGGATGGGCATCAGCCACCAGTGCCTGCACTACTGCAACTGCGAGAACACCCGCTTCGACGTGGACGAGTTCGGCCGGGTCTGGTACCCGGACCTGGGCCGCTTCCGCGTGGCCGTGCTCGACACCGGCGGCAACGAGATCACCCACTTCGGCGGCTACGGCAACGCCGAGAGCATGGGACCGGAGTCGAAGGACAAGGCCCTGGCCGAGCCGGACCTGGCCTTCACCTGGCTGATCGGCGTGGGCGTCACCGCCAAGTACGCCTACATGGGCGACAGCATCAACCGGAGAATGCTGCGGGCCAAGCTCACCTACGCCGTCGAGGAGACGAGCGAAGTCAAGTAGGCGACACCATGGGCAGCGAACCAGCCATTTCCAGCGAGCTGAACGCCGACGGGCGGATCGTCACCACGCACTCGGTGGTCCGCTTCACGGTGCTGCGGGCCAGCCCCAAGTGCCCGTCCTTCCGGAAGGGCGACGTCTTCTACGTCCGCCAGCACATGCTGGATACCGACGTCTCGGCCGTCCGCAACTTCTGCTACCACACGCTCAGCGACCTGTACGCAGTCTACGGCCGGGTCCGCCAGAGTCCGGTCGGCGGCAAGGAGGCCATGGACTGCCGCGACAAGGCCATGGTCCGGTTCGAGGTTGAGCGCCTCGCCGACGAGACCGCCGAGATCGGCCGCTCGGCGGCTTCGAGGCCGCAGTCGCAGCCGCCAGCCGAAGGTGCTACAACCTGAACCCGATGGGCTGCCAGCAAACCTTCTTGCAGGAAGCGGGCGATGACTACAATACGCCAGCAACGAGCCGCCGATGCGGCTCAAGCACCCCTCCTGGCCGCGCGCGCGGCGGGCGGGCCGACCGGTTCACATCTGAGGAGAACCCCATGAGGAAGTCCCTGGCAGTCTTCGCGATCCTGGCCTTCAGCGCAGCGGCCCTGGCTGAGGAGGCCACCCCCGGCCGCCCGAGCCGCGGCGGCAAGAGCACCAACGTGAAGGATCACCCGGTGCTTTCGCGCCTGGGCCTGACCGACGAGCAGACCAAGAAGGTCGAGGATGCCCTGGCGGCGCACCGCAAGAAGGTGGCCGAGGACCTCAAGGCCGCGAAGGGGGACGGACAGGGCGTGCCGGACGTGGCCAAGATCATGGCCGCGGCCAAGGGGGCCGACGGCGAGGCCAACAAGGTGGTGCGCGAGGCCCTGCCGGAGGAACTGCGGGCCAAGTTCGACGTCGGCGCCAAGATCGTCGACGACTTCACCGCCAAGAATCAGAAGCTCAACGAGGAGTTCATGGCCTCCGCCGCCGCCGGTGGCGACAAGGACAAGATGAAGGAGGCCCAGAAGGCGTTCAAGGCCCAGAGCAAGGCCCTGGTCGACGACATGAACAAGGAGCTCGACGAGAAGGTCGGCAAGCGCCCGGAAGCCCCCAAGGGGACCAAGGGATAATCACAGACAGACACAGTTGAACCGAAGCCAAGGGGATGGGCCGGTGGCCCGTCCCCTTTTCTTTGGCTGGAGATCGGTGCTTGTGGTCCTCCGCGCTTGCGCGCCACCGCCGGGAGGAGTAAGCTGACGGTGACAGGAGGACCGCGCCTATGCCCGATGAGCCGGCCAAGCTTGACCTTCATCTGATCACCCGCGGTCTGCTGCGGGGCCGTAGCACGCCCTGACAGGGAGATGAAGAGAATGAAGACTCTCTTAGATAGCCGCACGCTCCCGATGATCCTGGTTGTTGTCGTCTTGGTCTTTGTCGGAGCGTGTTCGAACGTGAAACCACCGCATCCGGCCATGATCAAGGAATGGGCGAAAGAATATGCGCCGGGCAAACGGTTACAGGTGGACGAGGTGCGTTTCCATCCGAATGGCAAGTCGGCGGTGGTGATTTGGAACGACTCTACCGTGGCCATTTGGAGTATTCCTGATGGGAAGGAACTGCAAGTCTTCCGGACCGGTCCCGTCCAGACCGGTTCCATGAGCAAACATCCTTCGGGACTGGCTTGCAGCGCGTCCTTCTCTCAAGATGGTCGAAGCCTCCTTGTCGGTTATAGTAATACCAGCACGCGTCTATGGGATGTTGAAACCGGGCGGGTGATCCGCGAATACGGGACGTGGGAGTGGCAAGGCCCGGTTCTTTTCTCGCCGGATAACCGACGTATTGCCCAGAACCGGTCGTGTGACGCGATTGTGATATTGGACTCCAAGACAGGGGAAGAGGTACAAACACTCATAGCTGAGGGAATTCATGACATGGACTTCTCGCCAGACGGACAACGGTTGGTAGCGGGAATCGACATGCCGTTCGCCAATACGCGGCCCGAAGAGCCTAGACACTGCCCAATTAGGGTATTCAACATTGGCACAGGAAAGCACCAGGAATTTTGGGGCCACGAGAAGGGGGTTTGGGCTGTCAAGTTCCTGCAGGATGGGCGTCGCATAATATCGGGGAGCTTGGACCGGGCCGCGCGGCTTTGGGACGTCAACACCGGCAAAGAACTGCGAAGATTTGTCGGGCATCGCAACGGCATCGCAGACATTGCGGTATCCCGCGATGGCAGGCTGCTTGCCACAGCCGCCGGTTGGAACGAAGAAGGGTCGTTACGCATATGGGAGATAGAAACAGGCAAGGAACTGGCGCGATGGCGAGCCGGTAGTTTGTGCACGGTTGCTTTCTCGCCAGACGGCCGGTACGTGCTCACTGGGGGTAATTACCTCCGGCTGTGGGACTTGTCCAAAGTGATTGGTGTGGGGGCTGTACCGGCCCCGCGACCTGGGGGCGGTTCGGAGGCCGGGAGGAAGGCGAAAGATGACGCGGCGGATGGCAACAAGTGACCAATCCGCAACGAGGGCCTTCGGTAAAACACCCGGGGCGCCCGTGGGGGCTTAGGATGCCATGCCGGACGTAACTGCCCATCCCACCCCGCCCCTCCGCACCTGGCGGCCGATGGCGGCGTGGACGGCGGGGATATTGCTGGCGCTCGGGCTCATCTGGTTAGTCGCTGCGGTGGTGGTGCCGGTGTGGCAGGTGCGTGATGTGCTCGGTCGCGAGTCCGCTGCCATGGCCTACCCGTACTCCAACGAGACCATTGCGGAACTAGGCGGCGCCGATTCCGCCGCCCGCAAGGCGGGGACTTATCTGCGCATGCCCAAGGTGCTGGCCCCGGAGAGGATTCGCGCTTCTTTTCTGCTCATCGCCTGTCTCAAATCCGGCTCATCCTATGCGGGAGTTCCCCTGTCCCGCCTGCTGGCAGACCCGGACCCGAAGGTGCGCGGCAGTGTAGCCTGGGCGCTGGGCGACATCGACGCCGACGCAGCACCGGTCCTCCCGGCACTGGTCAGATTGCTTGCCGACAGTGATTCTGCCAACCGGCATGTCGCCGCCCGTGCGCTTAGGCGAATGGGACCGGCAGCCGGGCCCGCCGTACCGGCCCTAACTCAATCCCTTAGCGATGGTGTTCCGGAAGTGCGGATGCAGGCAGCCATGGCGTTAATGGCCATAGGTCCCACATCTGAACCTGCGGCACTGCAACTTGCGGAAGCACTTGATGACCCAGATTCGGCCGTGCGACGATGGGCCGCCGAGGCTCTTGCCAGCATCGGGCCACGGGCTCGCCCGGCCGTTCCCGCTCTGACCAGGGCGATGTCTGATGCAGACGCAGCTGTTCGCCGCGCCGCCACGAGGGCGCTTACAGAGATCCGGGGCGAGGAACCCAAGCCGTGACCGAGCCGGCCACCGCCCAGCCCCGCCCCTGGCGGCCGATGGCGGCGTGGACGGCGGGGAGCTGCAAGCAGGCCAGCCGCCTTGCGCCGGGCGCGGGGGTGGGGAGAATGGCGGGTGGAAGGAGGAAGTCTCTATGCGGCAGATCGCGATTCTCACTGCCGCCCTCGCATTCCTGACCGCCGGATGTCGATCTGGCGGCGCCCCGGATGTCTTTTCCGATGCACGCTGGCGGGCATTTGCCGCCGGCTCCTCGGGAGTCATCACCGGCACTCCCATCGAGCTGACCGTCACCGAGGGGGCCGGCAACCAAGCCGGCGTGCAGACTGTAGAGTTCCGGATCAATCTGGGCCGTTCCGGCAACAGGCATTGGCTGCCACTCAGGCAGGAAGTGATCGTCGATTGTGCGGGCGGGAACAAGGAAACCGAGGCTGAGGCGGTTGCCGGCCTGCTGGCGTACATTCTCTGGAGGGCATGGGGGGCCGAAGGCGACGCGACCGTCAGGATATTTGGCCAGGAGGTGATTGACTGCTCTCAGGCGCTGAAGAACGCCAGGATTGCTGACGGGGTCATGCGGGGCTCCTTTGAGGTGAAGCGGGCTGCCTTTCGGGAAGAGATGAACCAGGGCTTCGCCAAGAGGAAGGCTGCTCACTCCGGCCTCCCGTGGAAAGTGGAGGCGGTGCTCCTGGTGACGTTCGACAACACCTCCATAGGACGGACGATGGTTGACCGCAAGCGCTACAATTTCATCCACGCTGCCGGCGTCATCGGAAACTGGATGTGCTGGACTTACCCCGAGCAACCTGTGTCTGAGACGGCCCCGCGATAAAGAAGGTCCCGGGCAAAGGAGCGGCGAAGTGACCGAGCCAGCCGACCCGCCCGCCCCGCCCCTCCGCACCTGGCGGCCGATGGCGGCGTGGACGGCGGCCATCCTCCTGGCCCTCGGCCTCATCTGGTTCGTCGCGGCGGTGGTGGTGCCGGTGTGGCAGGTGCGCCAGGCGGTGCTGAAGACCCGCAAGAATGAGTATCTGGACCCCGCTCTTGGGCTGAAGCTGGTCGAAGACCTCGGCGGACCCGCCAAGGCCGCGCCCAAGCTTGTGCTTTACATCCGCATGCCCAAGAGCATAGCCCCCCGATGCGAGACCGCTGCGATGCTGCTGGGATCGTGCGGCAAGGCCGGCGCGCTGCAGGCTGTCGAGTTGCTCTCGTCGCCGAACCTTAGGGGCCGCATCAGCGACGCATGTGTGCTGGACGCAATCTGGCGCATGGGCCCGGATGGGGATGTGGCCGTCCCCGCGATCGTCCCTCTGCTCCAAGACCCGTCGTCGTTCATCCGCTTCAAGGCTGCCGCCGCTTTGTGCGTCGTCGGGCCGAGGGCGCAGGAGGCCTTCTCCGCTCTACTTCTCGGCCTCAAGGACCCCTGCGAAGACGTGCGCTACTTCTCGGCGATGGCGCTGGAGAAGATAGGCGACCGTCGGGCGGTCGAACCGCTGATCGAGTGCCTTCAGGACAAGAGCGATCTCGTCCGGAGGGACGCAGCCCGCGCACTGGCGACGCTCGGGGATCCTCGGGCCGTGGAGCCGCTGCTGGCGTCTCTGGAAACCTGCTCTCCCGGGGGCGAAGCTCAGTGGGCCATAGCCAGCGCCCTGGCCAAGTTCAAGGATCCCCGCTGCATTCGCCCTATGATCGAGAGACTGCGCAAGGGAGACCCGTGGGTCCCGGTCTTGGTGTTGGGGAGTATCGGCCCGGCGGCCCGTGATGCCCTCCCCGACTTGAAGAGATGGTCGGGCGTCCATATTGGAAGCGGCAGCGGGACCTCTCTCGAGAGGGCTATCAACGAGGCCATCACAAACATTCAGCGTGAGGAGGCGGGGAGGTAGGCCACCGCTCTTGCGCCGCGCCGAGGGGCGGGGAGAATGGGGACAGAGTTACAGGCGTGCGCGTTTCTGGAGGGAGCCATCGTGGAGACTCTCGGGGCAGAAGCTATCGCGGCGCTCGTCACTAGACTGGATGAGAGCACAGCCAAGGAAGGAGCATGGGTTCGGATTCATACCGGCAACGAACTCTTCAAACGCTACGAGGTAATTCCGCTCTTGTCCCCGCCGGGGTGCCCTGCCTATAATGGCGCCTGTGAGGCCGGCATCGGCGGGCTGCAGGCAGCCATCCATATCGAGGCCGCCCGATTCGACCGGTCGGGGGAGTGGACGTGCGACGATGTCGAACGAGCCCGCCGCGTGGCCAACGCCGAACATCACCCCTGGGGCCTCGCCCAGCCTGCACCGGACCAGGCCTGGGCCGCGCGGACGCCCATCCCGCACCGCCTGCGTCAGACTCTCGCGGCTTCCGTCGCCCAACTCATCCCCGAAGCCCGGCTCAAACTCCAGATCGAGCCCAACATCCCCTGGGACCAGCTCAACCGCTGGAAGCAGGGAGCCGTCTTGCGCGAAGCAGTCCGCCGTGCCCTCGTGGAGCACGGCATTCTCAGGATCAGGAGGAAGCGATTTTCTCCGCCAATTGCCATCAAAAAAGTGTCAGGAATTACGTAGGGGGCACACAGGATTTACCAACAGCGTGGAGGTTCATGCGAACTTTGTCCAATGGATAGAATGGCGGGGCGATGGCGCTGCCGTGAAGTGCTCTGGAGACACAACGTGGGCTGTGGAATACAAGTACGCTAAGCAGGGGTCGGCGTTAACCAAGATATATAACCGAATTGGCACTGTGTCAGTTAATATTCCGGATGCCCCGACTGTACCTTAGGGCTGACCCGTGATAGTCTTCATCGTCTAAGGAGCGGGCCAAGAGGGTGTTCGCGCCGGTAACAGAGGAAGGTGCACGATGATAAGATGCTGGCTCTTCTTTGTGGTGACATTGGGGGCAGTGGGCACCTTAGGGTGTGCTGCAGAACGTACAGTAGACGTAGAAGTTGATGAGAAGATCGAATTGCAGGACAAGTCAGTTGCCAGATTGATTGAATTGTTCCACGATGACCGGAATGCTAACTCTCGTCCCCATATTATCTATGCCTTGGGAGAGCTAAGAGCGTCTTCTGCCGTTGGCCTGCTTTTATCAAATCTGAAGTGCGGCCAAGATGACTCCAAGAAGCGACTTCCTCCATATGGGCCCGAACCAGCAGGCACAGCTTTGGCCAAGATTGGGATCCCTGCGGTAAAACCAATATTGAAAGATTTGGCTAAGGGTGTTGATGAGGCATCAATGCGTATCCTCTGCAACGTGCTGATTGATATTTATGATGCAAGATTGGCTAGAATTGTGTTACAGCAAGAAGCGGAGAAGGCGACAGGTAAGTCCGCAATGAACCTTAAGGAATGTGTTGGTATCATCGATGGGTATTTGGAAATGCAGAAATCCAGACGTACCACAACAGATGCTGCATCCGGCGAAGCGACGGTTTCGCGCAGTCCCGGTGTAGCGGCCCATGGGAATGGGGACGCTCCGGACGCCGAAAATGGGCCGAGAGGTGATGCGGCGAACGGGCGGAAGGGCAAGGAGCAAGGCTTGAAGTGAGCGCCGGGCAGCTTTTCCAGGGCAGTTTCGGTGCTCAGCGCTCCGTTGTCCGGTGTCGGGTCTCTTCGTCAAGCCACCTCGGCCCACTCGATTTTCAGTTCGAGGTCATGGAGATGCTCGGGCCTCTGACATTTCTTCGTTCCAGAGGGAGCGCATCAAATCCACTTAGATACCATGAAGGCCGTGGCGCCCGGCTGCAACCGGGCTGTTATCGCGCCCGGGAGCATCCCGCGCCCGTCGGTTGCCGGGAACAAGAGTGATCGGGTGGACTGCCGGACGTTGGCGGAGAATGCACGCAAGCTGCGCGGAATTGCGGTGCCCGACATGGAAGAGGAAGCTGATCGGCAGCTTGTCAGGCTGCGTTGGCAGATGACTGACAAGTGCCGCCTGGTCAAACAGCAGATCAAGAGCTTCCTGCTGCAGCACGGGCTCCCGGAGCCTCACGGGTTGGACTACTGGACCAAAGAGTCGCTCGGCAAACTGCGCACGCTGACATTGCTGCCAGAGCTGCGATTCACCCTGGATGTGCTGCTCGACGAAGTGGAGCATGCCCAGAAACAGGTGGAACGTGTCACCCGGCAACTCAAGGAATTGGCCGACTCCGAGCGGCATCGGATGGACATAGAGGTGTTACAGAGCACGCCGGGCGTTGGTCTGATCACCTCCATGACGTTCAAGACTGAGCTGCTGGCGCCGGAGCGGTTTGAGGAAGCACGGGAGGTAACCGCCATACAAGGCTTGGCCCCGGGGGTCTGGGAAAGCGGAGAAAGTCGCGTGGAAGGTCGGCTGCTTTCCGGTGGCAATCGGTATCTGCGGACCATTCTGGTAGAGGCAGCCTGGCGCTGGGTGCAACAGGATCCCTTGGCCGCCAAGAAGTACAGGAAGCTGATCTCCAATACCGGCAGTGGCAAGAAAGCCATCGTCGCCATGGCTCGCAGGCTGGGGATCATTCTCTGGCGCATGCTGACCCGCGGGGAGAAGTATCGGAGCAGCACGCCATCCGAGGAGCGCCGCCGTGTCGGCTAGTCGGCCGTCCCGGCCCCCTCCTGCCATCTTGCATGAGGGGGCCGTGACTCGTTTTGCTGTACGTCGACGCGTTGTGGATTACGCGGCGGCAAGGGGCGTGCCAGCAAACAGCCTGCTGTCACGCCCCTCGCGGAACTTGGGGAGGGACCCATGACATAATCGTGCTCATCACCAAGTGGAGAGCGAGCAGAAGCCTAAGGAGAGGGATCGGCGAGTTGGGATGACCGCGGATAGCGCCCGGTGACCCGGAGTCACGCCAGTTAGATGGCGGCTCCCAACCTCTTGATCGCATAGGGTAACTGGTGCCTCGAGCACGAATAGCAGGTTGATCCTCGGTCCTTAGCTGCTGCTCATTCTCCGCTTGACCCACGGCCTCATAGCAGGGCGCTATTGGGGCGGACTCGTGGCCGGGCTACGACACTGGCTGGCATGTTTCCGTCCGGCTTATGCAAAATGACCCCGTCCAACATTGGACGCAACTAGGCGAGTTGGCCGGACTTGCGCCCAGATTGGCCGGGTTCCGTCCGGAACTGGCCGGAATTATACTTCTGGTGTATTGGGGCTCAAATCCCCCCCCCGCTACCATCGACCGTACAGGGACTTGCAGCAATGCAGGTCCCTTTCTTTTTGGCGTTTTTCGGCTCCATGTACAGTAAAATGTACAGTACGCCGAGGGAAAAGGGCCTCAGACCGCCGGCACGCCCCAGAGGGAGCGGGAGCCGAGTGAGGAGGCCCTGCCATGGCAGGTCTGATCAGGAGGGGGAAGTACTACACAGCGGTTTTCCGGGTGGGTGGACAGGAGTGTCGTAGGGCCCTCGGCACGGACTCGTGTCAGATCGCCAAGGAGCGGCTCCGCCAGCTTGAGACGGAGATGGCCCAAGGCAGTCTGAATCCGCTTCCGGGAAAGACCCCAGTCGCAGACATCATCACCGCCTATGTCGATCTGGGCATTGATGCGCTGAAGGAGTACAGCATGCCCGGAGGTCGGGGGTTCATCCCCCCGCTACCATCGATCTTACAGGGACTTGCAGCAATGCAGGTCCCTCTTCTTTTGCCGTTTCTCAGCTCCATGTACAGCAAAATGCACAGTACGCCGAGGGAAAAGGGCCTCAGACCGCCGGCACCGCGCCACGCTCCTGCCGGGATCCATGATCGACACCCGCCCTCATTTGCCGAAGGGCGACGGCCCCAGGACCTTCTCGCAAGACGCCGCACATTTTGGATGAATGCCGAGAAATGCTGCGCGTCATTTCTGACAGAACGACACCTGTGCACTGATCCGGCACGATGGATAACTTCCCGGGCGGCGCAATAAGCCAGTGAAAGGGGAACAGCCCATGAAACTCGCATCTGCAGCGGTGACCAGTCTTGTCTGCGTCTGCTTCGCGACCTCCGGCGGCACCATCGCACGTGCCGGGGACGCTCCGAAAGAGCCGGAGAACATCAGCAGGGCACCCGCCGAGATAGCCTTCAAAGCCACATTGGAGGCGTCCCACGACGAGGTCGGAGAGGATGTGGCGAAAGACTCGGATCAGGGCACCAGTACCGGGATAATCAGCTTTCCAGGCGGAGCCGCGTGCTACAAACGCCAGACCGGCCTGGTCAAGTACGACATCGGCGTCATCGCCAAGCGCATCACCCTGAAGGTCCAGGTATATGACACGCTGGAGGAGTTCCGCGAGGCGGCCCTCGAAGACATGCCCAGGGAGGTTCACAATGCAATGGCTGCACGCCTGCCCAACTACTTCGGTGACTACATGCTGGACCGCATGAAGTCCAAGCTCACCGGAAAGCTGGCCTTGAGCGGCGAAAACGGCCAGAAGTTTGAGGACATGGCCGCCAAACACAGGGAAGCGACCCGCAAATTCATCCAGGCCTGCCGGGCGATGAAGGAGGCCAAGGACGAAGAGAAGACGCAACGCGGCACCGCAATGATCCGAGCCCTGGAAGCCTACCTGCGCGTCGGCAAGGAAACTGGGGATCCCACCAGGCTACTGACTCCTGCCCAGCAAAACGCCTTGTGCTCGAAGTTCTGAGTGCTGACTAGGCTTTGCCGGCGGGTCCTGACCGGAAGGCCTGCTCTCCCCGCCTCCGGCCTCAATCCCTCGCGTCGCGCCCCCACGGGGCTTGGGGACGGGTTCCAGTCAGCCAAGGCAGCCGGGGACAAATGCCCTGGTTTCCCGGACGACGCTTGCCCGCCACCAGGCGAGATGCTAGAATCCCTGTCGGGGGATGATCCGGGCGGAGCCGTCGCGTTGAACGACCAGGCATTCAGCCAGCTTCCGGGCAGGACCGTCGGCGGCTGCCGCGTCGAGCGGCAGCTGGGCGCCGGCGGCATGGGCGTGGTCTTCGAGGCCCGCCACCTGGCGCTCGACAAGCGCGTGGCCCTCAAGCTGCTCGCCCCCCACCTGGCCGCCGACCAGAGCTTCGTCAAGCGCTTCGTGACCGAAGCCCGCCTGGCCGCCCAGGTCGAGCACCCCAACATCGTCCAAGTGCTGAACGTCGGCCAGGACGGGGCCGTGTACTTCATCGTCATGCAGTTCATCGAGGGCCGCAGCCTGGCCGAGATCCTCAGGGGCGGCCCGCTGCCGCCCCGCGACGCCGCCAAGATCGCCCTGCAGGCCGCACGGGGGCTGGCCGCCGCGCACGCCCGCGGCATCATCCACCGGGACGTGAAGCCCGAAAACATCCTGATCGACGGCGGCGGCGTGGCCCGCATCGTGGACATGGGCCTCTCCAAGAACCTGGGCGCCCCCTCCGACGGCGCGGACACCGCCGCCCTGACCGCCCCCGGCGTGGCCATGGGCACGCCCAACTACATCAGCCCCGAGCAGGCCACCGAGGCCCGCGCCGCCGACGCCCGCGCGGACATCTACTCGCTGGGAGCCACGCTCTTCCACGCGCTGGCCGGTGCCCCGCCCTTCGCCGGCCCGTCGGCCATTGCCATCATCAACCAGCACATCAACACCCCGCTCGTCCCGCCGAGCAGCCGCCGGCCCGAGGTCCCCCCGGAGCTCGACGCCCTGGTCGCGCGCATGATGGCCAAGAACCCGGACGAGCGCATCCAGACCATGGACGAGGTCGTGACCGCGCTGCGGAAGTTCCTGGGCGCGGCGGGCGGCGTCACCGGGGCGGCCCCCGCCGCGGGCCGGACGGCCACCCGGCGCTCCGGCGCGGCTGCGCCTCCCGCCGCGCCGGTCAAGGCTGCCGTCGTGCCCGCAACGGCGGCCGTTCCGCACGCTCCGGCCGCGCCAGGCAAGTGGAAGTTCGTCCTGATCGGCGCCGCCGGGATGCTCGCCGCGCTCGTCTTCCTGGGCATCCTGGCCGCCGCCGCGAATCCGGCCCGCAAGGCGTTCCGGGCCGCGCGTGCCTACGAAGAGGCCAACCCCGGGGACTACGCCGGGGCCCAGGAGCGCTACGCCGAGGTCGGCAGGAACCACCCAGGCGGCGAGTGGGCCAACCGTTCGGTTGAGGCCGCCGCGGCCCTGGAGCGGCGCCGCCAGGCCGATGCCCAGGCCGCCTTCGACCGCCTTGCCGCCGGGGCCGAACCCCTGGAGAAGTCCTCCGACTGGGCCGGCGCCGAGAAGCTCTGGCTGGACATGCCCGCCCCGCTCCGCTCCACCGACGCGGGCGAGGCCGCCGGGCTGCGCGCCACCCGGGCCCGCGTGGCCCGCCGGACCCGCGAGTTCTTCGCGGCCATGGCCGACGGACGCCCCGAGAGCATCGAACGGGCGGCGACCTACTGCGATCCGCGCCAGGACGAGAAGGCCCGCCGCTTCCTGCTCGGGGTCATCGTCGGACTGGTGCGGATGGGCAAGGGCACTCCCGCGGAGTTGCAGATCGACGCGATCGAGGTCACGCCGCCCGCCCGCGCACTGCTCCGCGGCCGCATCACCATCACCTACGGGGCGCTCAAGCCCCCTGAGACGCACCCGACGGAGCTGCACTGGGGACTCATCGGCGAGGAATGGTTCCTGGTCGACAAGGCACAGAGCATTGACGCCCCGGCGCCGGCCGGCCCCGGACCGGGCCCCAAGCGCCCGCGGCTCCAGGACCGCCCGGAGCGGCCGGGACGACCCGTTCCGCCCGAGGCCCAGTAGGAGACCGCTCGTGGGCATGGTCAAGGCCGCCGACCTCAAAGCCGGCATGAAGCTCTCCGCGCCGCTCAAAGACCTTTCCGGGCGCACCCTGCTCAAGGAGGGCGCGGAGCTCACCGAGCAGTACATCCAGCGCATCCGCAGCTGGGGCTTCGAGGAGGTGGCCGTCCAGGGACAGGGCGAAGCCCCCCCTCCCCCTCCGGTGGTCGGGTTCCCCATCGCCGGGCGCAGCTACGCGGAGGTGGCCGCCCAGGTCGAGCGCCGCTTCAGCCGCTCCGGCGAGGAACCGACCCTGGCCCGGCTCAAGGCCGCCGTGCTCGGCCGCATACAGGAACTGGTGAGACTCCATGGCGGAAGCTGAAGCGCTGGAGAAGATGCGCAAGGTCATCGGCGGCGTCGCCAGCCTGCCGACCCTGCCGGTGGTCATCGCCAGGCTGACCAAGATGCTGGCCGATCCTGACACATCGGTCCGCGACGTCACCAGGCTGCTGGCCGAAGACCAGGCCATGACCGCCAAGATCCTCAAGCTGGCCAACAGCGCCTACTACGGGTTCCCCGGCCAGATCGCCAGCGTCGACCACGCGGTGGTCATGCTCGGCTTCGGCGGGGTGCGCGACGTGGCCCTTTCCGCCTCGGTCATCGAACTCTTTCGCGCCTCCCCGTCCCAGGCCGCGGAGTTGGGCCAGCTCTTCGCCCCCGACCGCTTCTGGGAGCACTCCATAGCCACCGGAGTCACCTGCCGGATGCTCGCGCGCCAGCGCAAGCTGGCCGATCCCGAGGAGGCCTTCGTGGCCGGGCTGCTCCACGACATCGGCAAGCTGATCATGCTGGAGCACATGTCGCCGACCTTCCTGGAGATCCTCCGCGACTGCCGCGACCGGGGCAGACCCTTCGTAACCGCCGAGGCCGAGCGCGACTGCAGCCACGCCGCCATGGGCAGGCTGCTGGTCGAGGAGTGGAAGCTCCCCGAGCGGATCAGCGAGCCGGTCGGCTTCCACCACCGGCTCCGCCCGCGCCGCCCCACCGCCGGCGTCACCGCCGCCGTCCAGTTCGCGGACATCTTCGCACGGGCTCGGGGCGTGGGCTGGGCCGGCGACGACTTCCTGCCGCAGCTCGAACCGGAGGCCTCGCGGATCCTGGGCCTGGACGAGCTCGACTTCCCGAAGTTCATAGAGGAGTTCGACGCCCAGATGCTCCAGGCCTCCATCTTCATGGAGCTGGCCGCTGGGAAGAAGTGATGCCCGTCAAGGAGACCAAGATGCCCAAGAAGACCGCCAGCCGCAAGGACACCAAGGACCTCTTGGCGCGCGCGCTAGCCGCCGCCGACTGGTTCGTGAACTCCCAGATGAAGCTGCCCCGCACCTGGATGGGCGACAACTGCCGTTTCCTCTACTACTACTACATGCCCGAGAAGCGTGAGGTGCCCGGCATCAACTGGACCCACGGCCGGGCGCTATTCGTCCTGACCGACGCCTACCGCGCTACCGGCGACAGGCGCTACGTCGAGTCCATGGAGCTCGGCGCCCGGTACCTGCGCGCGCTCCAGCCGCTCGATCCCTACTACCCGATCACCTACGGCTCGATCCGCGAGGAGATTCCCCAGTCGCCCTGGGGCGGGGTCCTGGACGGCGCCCAGGCGGCCTCCGGCTTCCTGATGCTCCACACCGTCACCGGCAATCCCGACTACCTCCGGCGCGGCCGGGCCTTCTGCGAATTCATGCTCCGCACCTGGCGGCCGGACAAGGGGCTGGCCACCTGCGCCCGGTACTACCCGGAGAAGGTCGAGTATCTGAGCGAGAAGACCCCCTGGGCCTGCATCCACCACGCCTCGGCCATACCCTTCTGGCACCTCTACAAGATCACCGGCGAGGGGCAGTACCTGTCGCCGCTGGTCCACGCGGCCGACCGGATCCTGGACTGCCAGCGCGCCGACGGCGGGATCAACTTCGTGGCGGACATCAAGGCGGTCGGCGAGCCGCCGCTCAACCACCACTGGGGCCTGGGCAAGGGAGACGAGCGCTTCCTGCTCAGGAACGACGACGGCATCGTCGTGGTGGTCCTGGCGGCTTACGAGCTCACCGGCGACCGGAAGTACCTCGACGCCATGGTTCGCTACGCGGAGTGGATCATGGCCAACGAGCCCCACGAGCGGCCCTTCAATGCCTTCGGCGTGCAGGCCAACAACGTCCTGGACATCGGTAAGGCCGCCGGCAAGGACTACTCGGCGTGGGTCTTCGACCACCTTGACAAGCACTGCCTCAAGCTGCAGGCCGCCGGCACCGGCGACCCCAAGGCCGACGGCGGCTTCCGCGGGGAGGACGAGGAGGGCAACGCCGGCATCTTCGGCGGCCACGCCCTGGACTACGTCCCGACCAGGAACACCTGCTACATGGCCGGACTGCTCTTCCGGCTGTCGGGCAAGGGCACCGGGACGGGGTTCAGCCCGTGGGGCGTGACGGAGCGCTGAGCGGTCGGAGGATAACGGGAAGGTATGTGGGTGTGTGAGTACGTGAGTGTGTGAGTCAAAAGATCAAGCGACTCACATACTCACCCACACACCCACATACTCACACACTCACACACTCACACACACGCCTCCGGCCTACCAAGCGTCTGTCCTGAACGGCGACGCCGGCAGTCCCTCCTTGTTGTAGAGGTTGCAGGTCGGGTTGTCCGTCCAGGCGTAGCGCACTGCGGCTGGTTTCGTGACTCCCTGGACGCTAACCACCACGTCGGAGCCGTCAATCCTGGCCTCGGCCGCAGCGAACTTGCGGTCGGCTCCGGCCAGGGTGAAGCCCTTCAGGCTCTCTCCGCCCTTGGCCTTGAGCCCGCCGCCGACGTGGTCGAACTTAACGCGGATGGCCGCGCCTTCGACATTGTGCGAGCGGTAGAGCGGCCCGGAGTACACCAACTCCTTCCCATAGGCCACGTGCTCCGCGGCCAGCGCCAGGCGCCGGCCAACCTCCTGCTTGTTGCGCGGATGGATGTCCTCGGGATCGCCGATGTCGATGGCCACGGCCATGCCCGTGGCCGGCTCAGCCAGCGCCATGGTCTGGGCCTCGCGGAGCCCCGCCCACGTGCCCACCGACACGTAGTTGGCCAGCTGCACGAAGAGGAAGGGCCTCGGCTTGCCACCCCAGGCCCGGCGCCAGTCGCGAATCATCGCCGGGAAGCGCCGGCGGTAGTCGGCGGCGTTGCTGGCGTTGCTCTCGCCCTGGTACCAGATGAAGCCGGCCAGAGCGTAGGGTACGAGCGGCAGCATCATGTTGTCCCAGAGCGCGTGCGGCGAGTTGCAGTTGGGCACGAGCCAAGGGGAGATCGACGCGTCATTGACCACGCCGAAGTCGTGCTCCACCTGGTAGCGCCAGTTGCCCACGAGCAGAAGCGGCTTGCCCGCGCCCGCGCCTGCGGCCGGAGCCACTTTCATGTCGGCCGACGGGCCGGTGATCCCTCCGCCGTTGCGGTAGGAGTAGACCCGCACAGCCAGCACGTTGCGGCCGGCGCGGACCAGTTTCCCGGGCACCCGGTACTTCCGGCTCGTAGTCCAGGCGTCGCGGGTCTCCCAGCCTGTGGCCCCCACCTGCTCGCCGTTCCAGTAGGTGATGTCGTGTTTGTCGCAGGCGCCAATGCCGAGCGCGAGATCGCGGCCGGCCCAGTCCGCCGGCACCTCCAGAGCCAGCCGGAACCAGACCACGCCGTTGCCGCGCACCCCGCGCGCCTGCCAGATGGCCGGCAGCTCCATCTCCGGCCAGGCGGAATCGTCGAACTCAGCCCGGGCCCAGCCGCGACCGGCGCCCTGGTTCCCCGGGTCGGCCGGCACGTGCTTCCGGAGCCAGCCGTCCGGATCGGCCTGCTGCTCGGCCATGGCCGCCAGCCGCTCTGCCCGCGGGATGGCCCGCAGCGCCTTCTCGTACTCGGCCAGTTCGGCACCGAAGGACTCGTCGGCCTCTAGGACTTCCCGGCGGGTCCAGGTCTCCACCCGGGTGCCGCCCCAGGAGCTGTTGATCAGCCCGATGGGCACTTTGAAATCCCGTTGCAGTTCGCGGCCAAAGAAGTAGGCCACCGCCGAGAACTCCGCGGCGCTCTCCGGCGAGCAGACTGCCCAGGCGGCCCTGACGTCCACCGGCGGCGGCTCGTTGACCAGGTTGGGCACACTGAATAGCCGGATGAGCGGATAGTTCGCCGCGGCCACTTCCGCGGCGCCGTCGACGCTGTCGCGCACCCGCCACTGCATGTTGGACTGCCCCGAGGCCAGCCATACCTCCCCGACCAGGACGTCGCCGACCGCGCACTCCCCTCCCCCGCCCTCCGCGCGAACCGCCAGCCGTCCCGGAGCCGACGAGGCCTTCAGCGGCTTGAGAGCCGCCTGCCAGCGACCGTCGGCGCCCGCCTTGGCGGAGATTGACTGCTTGGCGTCGCCCGAGCCCGCGCCGGGGGTGAAGGTCACGGTCACTTCCTCGCCGGGACTCGCCCAGCCCCATACCGGGACGGCGACGCCCTGCTGCAGGACCATGTGTTCCGAGAAGAGCGAGGCTAGTTTCAGCGCCACGTGGCGACTCCTTTCGAAGGTCGATGCTTCCGCTGGCCGATTCTAGACCGGCGCCAGACGCTGTCAAACATGGCCGCGGGCCGCGGCGGTTGATTTTCACCGGACGGGCCCTATAAATCCTCCAATCACCGGATCGGAAGGAGAACGACGTCATGCCCATGACCCCGCGCGAGCGCATCCTGGCGGCCCTCCGCCACCAGGTCCCGGACCGCACCCCGACTGACGGCTGGTTCCATGACGAGGTCGAGGCCCGTCTCAAGAAGCACTACCGCACGGAGAAGTGGTCGGACGTGCTCAACGAACTCGGCGTTGTCGGCTGGAAGGGCTGCGGCCTTCGGCTCTCGGTGCCGGAGTTCGAGGCCCGGGCCGAGGAGCGCAGCTACAAGGGGATGACCAGGCGCGGGATCTGGAGCGACGAACGCACCTACGCCGACGAGTGGGGCATGGTCACGCGCATTGGCGAGAGCGGCTGGTACGAGGAGTGGTGCGACGGGCCGCTGGTGGCGGCAGACGGCGAGGACGTCGCCGCGGTCGGCAAGTGCTTCATGCCGGGCGTCGAGCACATTGCCACGCCCCGGGATTGCGCCGGCGATTGGGGCCGGTACGCCGCCAAGGTCGCCGACCTCAAGCGGCAGGACGGCTTCGTGACCGGCGGCATCCCCAATCCCTACAAGGTCGCCTGGCAGCTGCGCGGCATGGACAACGTGCTCGCCGACTACCTGGTCAACCGCGAGTTCCTGGAGGCGCTCTACGACCGGCTCTACGCGCTCTACGGCGAGATGGCCAAGCGGATGACCAGGGCCGGCGCCGACATGATCACGGTCACCGGCGACGTCGCCATGCAGGACCGGATCATCATGGGGCCGGACACCTGGCGCGAGGTGGACAAGCCCCGAATGGCCAAGCTCATCGCCGACTGCCGGGCGATCAACCCGGACGTCTTCATGTTCATTCACTCCGACGGCAACGTCACCGACCTGATGGACGACCTCGTCGAGATCGGGTTCAACGTCATCAACCCCATCCAGCCGGAGTGCATGGACCCGGTCGAGGTCAAGAAGCGCTGGGGCGACCGGATCACCATCCACGGCGGGGTCAGCCTCCAGCAGACCCTGCCCCGCGGCACGGTCGCCGAGGTCCGCGCCGAGGTCGAGACCCTCATCCGCAAGTGCGGCTACAACGGCGGCCTGGTGGTCTTCCCCTCGAACGTGATCCAGCCGGATACGCCCACCGAGAACATCATCGCCTGCTTCCACGCCGCGCGGGACTTCGAGGTGGCCAAGCTCAAGGGCCGGCCGGGGTGAGCCCAGCGGCGTTCGCCTGTTGCCAACCGGCCATCTGCGGGCGAAGCTGAGTTCAGCGGACTTCCCGCCGCTTTCTCCTTGAAAATTGGCCGGGGCGGTGTATTCTCCCAATTCCATCCCGCCGGTCGGGGCGTAGCTCAGCTTGGATTAGAGCGCTGCGTTCGGGACGCAGAGGTCGCTGGTTCAAATCCAGTCGCCCCGACCAATCTTTAAAACAGGCCGTTCGGCTAAGAAGTCGAACGGCTTTCTCTTTGTAAGGCAAAGGCTTGTGTCGCTCAGGGTGCGGTTCAAACTCACTGCTTCCAACACCTGCCGTCTGGTAGCCGAGTTTGAACCGCGCCAGATTTCCGCCAGGTTCTGGCTGAAGTCGAAGACCGACAGGGCCAGTTTGCCGGCCTCCTCAGTCATCGCCCCGGCCCCGTCCAGTTGACGCTCCACCTCGGCCTGCTGGGCCTTCAGCTCGGCCGACTTGGCATTGAAGACCGCCTCGTCTACCGTGCCGGCCAGGAAGGCGTTGAGCAGCCGGTCCTGCATGTTGGCCAGCTCGGTCCGGCGCTTGCCCAGCAACCGGCGGCGCTCGGCCTCGGTCGTGGCCATGTCCCCGAAGGCCGCTTCCAGGGTCTGCCGAAACCATTTCTGAATGCGCGGCTCCGTGATGCGCATGGATCCAAGGTCGGCCAGGATCGCTTGCTCCAGGTCGGCCTCGCGCCAGCGGACAACAGGGTGGTCGGCCACCTTGTGGCTGCCTGAACAGCGATAGTAAACGTAGTCCTTATGGCCGCCGCCGCTGAGCTTCTTGTGGATCACCTCGCCGGTCATAGCGAACCCGCAGATGGCGCAGCGCAGGATGCCGCCCGACAACATGATCTCCGGACTGCCCGTCCGGCGGTTCCGGCCGGCGAGCAGATCCTGGCAGGCGTCGAAGGTCTGCGGGTCGACGATGAGCTTGAACTTGCCGGGGTAGGTCTTGCCGTTGCGGACGAGCTCGCCGCGATAGAAGCGGTTCTTCAAGATGTAGGCCAGCGTCGTCCGTGTGAACCTGGGCTGGCTGGGACGGTAGGTGTGGCCCTCGGCGGCCAGGGCGTCGACCATGGTGTCGAGGGTGTGTTGGCCGGAGGCGAAGAGGGCGAAGAGCCGGGCCACGGTCTTGGCCTCGACCGGGTGCGGTTGGACGGGCTCGTCTTTGTTCTCCACGTTCAGGTAGCCGAACGGCGCAAGGCCGGAGGGCCAGCCTTGTTTGACTCGTTCGTCCACGCCCTTGAGGACTTCGCCGCGCAGGTTGTCAGAGTAATATTGCGCAACGGCGGCCATGATGTTGAACGAGAAGGCCCCGGCCGCGCCGGGGCCGAACTGGTTCTCGACGAAGGCGAGCTGGACGCCGCAGTCGTCCTCGAGTTCCTGGAGCCGGACGGCGTCGCGCATGTTCCGGCAGACACGGTCGAGCTTGTGGGCCAGGATCGCCTTGATGCCCTCGCGCCGGGCGTTGGCCCGCACCCAGCTGAACATCTCGTTGAAGGCCAGCCGCTCCGCCCCGCGCCGGGCCGACTCGGCAATCGCGAACTCGCGCAAGATCGTCCAGCCGTTCTTGGCCGCCCGGTCCCGCGTGGCTCTCAGCTGCGCGTCGATGGAGTAGCCCTCGCGCTGCTCCCGGGACGACACCCGCGCCCAGATGATCACCTTCATCGCCGGCCCTCCGTCTTTGCCTTCAGGAGCGCCTCGCCCAAGCGCTTCGTGTTCATCAAGATTTCCATCGCCTCCGCCTCGCCCACCAGCCGGCCGTAAGCTTCCGACCAGACCTCCACTGTCTCGGCCAGGAGCGCGTCCGAAACCCAGGCCGGGCGCAGGATGCGCTCCGGGACCGCCGGGGCTTCATCCACATGATGTGCCCCATCCTGGGCCAGAAGTCCAGGAGTCTTTATAAGAATTCCGTCGGTTGCCGGCGGGCGGTCGTGGCTGTGGCTATGGTCGCCGCCGCCCGGAACGCTGGCCTGGGGGCCGGACTGACCGTCGGCGGCATCCCGGCCGACGCCCTGGCCAGCGGCACCGGCACCGCCCTGCCCCGACAGGAACGGGGAGGACGGTGCCGCGTCGTGCCGCCGCCGGATCATCGCCGTGTCCCGCCGCCTACTTCGGCTGGGAACCCGAAGCGATCAGACGGAGCGCCTCATGGGCGGCTCGGATCTGGTCGGCGCTAACGTCGCCGGCCCTGGCAGCCGCCGAGATCAACTCGGCAGAATCGTACAGAGCGGCACGACCGCGCTGGCTACGAGCCACTGGCGCTGGATAGAAATGGCTCCTATGGTCCCAGCGCCGCTTGAGCACTTTTCCGCTGGCCGGCCCGGCCAGCAGCGCTGCCACAGCCAGGGCACGCAGGGGGGGCACGCTTAGCCTCCTTTCGCGATTGGGCGGGTGGTCTGTCATGGACAGCCCTCCCTATAGGCTTGAGGGGAGCCCTCTATGGAGGGAATGGAAGTTCTGGAACGTTCTTCCTTCCCATCTCTTTGACAGAAGGGCTTTAGCCTAGTGCGGTAGGAATGGGAAAGGAGAACCCTCCAAACCTTCCAAACTTCCATGTCAGGCCGATTCATGGTGCACCTCATAGCCGTTCGCTCGGCCCGTCCTCCTGAATTTGATCCTGGGTAACCGGCCAGCTTCGATGTGCCCTGTCAGCCGCGCCTTGACGGCCTTGGCGCTCAGTCGTTCGCTGAGCGCCTTGTTGACGATGTCGGTCATGTCCGTCGAGGCGATAAACGCCGCTTCTGGAGCTGCACCATCTAGGGAGTTGTCCCCGGCCGCTTGTAATGCACTGATCAACTTGTCCTGGTTGCGCGAGATGTGCTGATCGATAGCCGTCATCAGCAACTGAGCTTCATCTAGCTCTTGGTCGCACTGGTCTCTGCGCTCGTGGTTCAAGGTCAGGGCGGCGTCAACCTGTTCGCTGCCGCCACATCGCCCAAGAACATTACAGGCCCAGTCCGCGTACCGGTCCCCCACGCTGAGCGCGCATGGTGGCTTGCACAACTCCGCCAGTATGTCGGCCAAGATGAGGTCTCGGTGGACCGCCACGAAATTCAGCAGCGTTGCCTCCCAGTTAAGACGATATGTAGGCTTTACCATGCGGATGATGAACGCCCTCTCTGCGAGATCGCGAGACAGGCGCAGACAATTACCGGTCAGCAAGAAGGTCAGCGTATTGGGGCGCGAGGCCTCGCCATGGTAAAGGCGATGTCCGGATATCCGCTGAGCGGTAATCAACCCTTCGATTAATGCCGAATCGAGCCCTTCCTTAATATTGTCCATGAGAACGATTCTCAAACCCATTTCCCCAGGCGTAAGCAGCCGCGACACCAAGCGATCTTCGGCGGCAGCCTTGGGCGAGAGGTCGTGGTGTCCCCTATAGACATTGCTGATCGCATTGGCCCATGTCGTCTTGCCGCAGCCCCGGTCGGGACTTTGAAAAGCAATGGCCGGGCGCTTGCCCGGGAGACATCCCCAGGCGGGGGTCAAGAAGGCGGCCTTCAAGAGAAGGCGATCAGCGTCGGTCTCAGGGTTGTCGAAAAGATCGAGCACCGTCTGAAGGTATTGCCCCGTCGGAACATAGCCTTGAGGTGGCCGCCAGAGGTAGTAGGAGCCGGGCAGGTGCGGCTCGTGGGGCAGGTCCTCGACAGATTCGTAGTCGGTGGCCGTCGCCGATAGATGTGCGAAGAACTCGACGCGACTTACCAGCGATTGGTCGAATGAATCCCGCCCATCGCGCCAGGAGATGGCCCCCAGAGCCTGGACCCAGGCATAAAGCTGTTCAGGAGTTTCAAGGTAGTGCGCTCGCCCATTCTGGTCGGTGAAGAGCAGGGACCCCACTCGCCGAGGCCAGCCGTCGGTGAAGCGCATGAGGGTTGTGGCAATCTCAGCGACCGGGATGATGCGACGCCCAAGCTTGCCACGAATCCTGACGCTGTTGAAGTTGGCCAGCCACAACGCTGTCGGTTGCCTGGCGCATCGAGAGCGCGAGGAAGTGACAGGGGCTCTGTAAGAGCCAGAGTACTGGGCACCGACCACCGGCAGGACCGAGCTGATGGTCGTCGAGCCGTAGGTCACGGCCCCGCGCTTCGTGTCCCACTTCTCGCGCATGAGACCGGACCGCCGGAAGATGCGGTCTAGCTGGGCGGCGTCTCGGGTGTAGAAGGCGAGGCTGGCGACGAGCGCCGCGTCGGCCTCGGAGTGGGAGGGGTAGCGCCCCTCCCACCGCCCCGCCCAGAGTTCCGTGAACTTGGCTCCGGCCCCCTTTGCGGTTGAGGCAAGGCGGATGATCTCTTCGTCGTCCAGCGCCCCCTGGACGTGGGCCGGCTGGACC